>Ga0137385_10005422_pt1 | contig 11194 bp, 12 predicted proteins | sample SagtaG_FD_104921 | JGI IMG/M metagenome (GOLD analysis project Ga0137385, IMG submission 104921) | Vadose zone soil microbial communities from Sagehorn Ranch, Mendocino, California, USA - Sage2_R_80_16 metaG | ecosystem: Environmental > Terrestrial > Soil > Vadose zone | place: USA: California...
CAATATGGCTGAGGATCTCACGACCTTCATCGTCTTGGCCGAGATAGTGCGGACTGTACGGAAAGTTGACCGACTCCAAGTACTTCAGTAGCTCGTGGACGGCGGGGGACCAGAAATGCGTCGGGCGATGGACGGTATCACCGACTTTTAGGGTGGGATTGGTGGGGTTGGTGGTGAGATCAACGCTTCCATTCTCCACCATAAAATCCGCCTCTTGCTCCGGGTGATACTTGGCCTGGTAGTCAAGATCATTCTGTGCCCACATATCCCACTTATCAACGTTCTCATTACCGGCATCTCTTTTTTTGCCTCTGGCTTTAGCAGCGTCGATCGGTGTCTCAACCCAAATTTTGTAGTCGTAATATTTAGCAATGTCGGGGTGGTAGGACGAAATGCCTTCAACAATCAAATAGTCTACGACTGGAACAGCTATTGGGTCGCTGAGCGTATCAGTTTGCCAGATAAGTTTTTGGTAGCGAACGTCTTTGCCGGTGGTTGCTGGAATTAATACTTGTTCTTCCAGGCGTTTACGATCAAAGCCGCCATCATCCCATGACGGTTCGGTAAGCTTTGCTTTTACGATAAAATCATCAATATTCACGATGTAGGCATTGCCAAGCCCATCTTTCAGTTGCTCAGCGATGGTTGTTTTGCCGGAACCACCATAGCCTTCAATGGCGATGAGCACTAGATGGTGCGAAATGTGATTTGCTTTGATTTTGGCAGCAATATCGTGAATTGTCATCGGGTCTCCTCTAGTTGCGCGTACCGGAAACACCCCGGCGTATGGTCGTTCATCATGCCGACAGCCTGCATAAACGCATAGCAAGTCGTGGGGCCAATGAAGCGGAAACCGTCTTTCTTGAGTTGCTTGCTCATTTTCTTGCTGATGTCAGCAGCTTGGTCGTGCGTGGCTTGCGTAAGCTTTTGGTCGCCAATAAAGTTCCACAGGTATGCATCAAGACTGCCATACTTTTGCTGCATGGCAAGGGTGGCCTTGGCGTTCTCGATGAATGCATTAACTTTGAGGCGATTACGGATAATGCCTTCGTCTTGCAGTAGTGTGGCCCGCTTCGCTTCGTCGTACTGCGCTATGAGGTTCGCATCGAAATTGTCGAAGGCCCTGTGGTAGTTATCGCGTTTGTTGAGGATTGTCAGCCAGCTCAAACCCGCCTGGGCGCCCTCCAGGTTGAGCATCTCGAATAGTTGACGGTCGTCGTGAACAGGGACACCCCACTCGGTATCGTGATATGACTTGAGTTGGTCGTTTGATTCGGCCCAGGAGCAGCGGGAGTCGATGATACTATCAGCCATTAGTTCTCCGAGTTTGATTTCATAGATAAATATATCAGTCCGACGTCACATTCATCACCACGACGACCCGATTCTTCGTCTTGTCATACACCGTCCACCAGTATGCTCCCCAGTCATAGCCACCATCAAAGTAGTCAGACCAATTGTTTGACCAGCGGCGAATTTCGACATTCTCAAAGTCGTTGAAGAGTTCCGTAGTAACTCGTTCAATAAGCTTGCCAGATATAGCAGGACTTGGATGATGGGGCGGAAAGCTAAAGGCATGCGCATAGCCAGCACTAGCATTGGGGTCGTCTTTATCCCCTCTAGTATCTACATCTGCCAGTTGTATTTCACTCTCCAGTTTTGGCTCGCTGTCATAATAGAAAAAGGCATCGTACTCACCAGGTTTGTAGTCGTATCGCCGATTGCTATCCATGAGCATCCGTGCTTCCACGATGAGCTTTCGAGCCTGCATATCATAGTAGCGGCCCATAAACTCAGCAGGAGTCACAACCCAAGAGCGCATCTTTGAGCGGTCAATGGAGGCACGTTGCACAAGCCGACCGTCAGGCTGGTGATAGCCGGGTCGAAACGAATGCATGGCTGCTTCGTTAATTTCTTCGTAGTTAGGCGTCTCGTCAGGATCAAGAGCCACGATAGCGTAAGCTATTGTTAGCCACTGAGTTTCTTTGAGGTCTTTGAGAAGCTTTTCAATGTCGGGTGGGTAGGTTGTGAGGAGGTTCATACTACTCCGCTTCTCGCTGTAACGTCCAGGCACCAGACTTCACTTCACCCGTGGTGCTGCTTGCACCGAGCCACATACCATTCAGGTTTACGCCTTCGGACTGAAGAAGCAACAAGATGACGCCGCCAAACTCCCGCCCAGCGTAACTTCCCGCTAGTGAACTGCGCTCGTGCCAGTCACCCTGAAACTCGTTGCCGTTTTGCCGGACGGTGATAGTTAGCTCGGAGCCTTCGTCATTTGGTAGACTCGTGCCGGTCCATGTATTATTATCGCCTTGAACAAATGCAACTCTATGCTCACTGGTTTGTGGTTCATTGTCTGGGCCTTGGCCGTATTCGTAGTAGCTGAGCCATGTACCTGTTAGATCACTCATAATACCATCTTACCAGAGTAATGCACCTTTTTCCCTTGGAAAACGTGCCAACTCGCATTTGCTGTTAGCAAAAGCGAGTTACGAGTATTAGCCCAGCCTGATAGCGTCGCTAGTTGTGGCAACAAATGTCACATCGATAACCCAGACTTTACTGAGGAGATAGTCGCAACGCTTTTGTACACGTTTGCACGCTTCTTCTGAATTGCAGACGAAGATAATCTTAGGGAATGGCGAATCTGCTATAAGCGCCCAATTGCCACTCTTTTTATAAGCAATGTAGCGCTTAATCTTTTTTGAGGCGTCAATGAGCAGATGCGCATCGTTGTCTAGGATATCCAAAAAGAAATACTTTGTCTCGCTGTCGTTTGCTTGAATAGTTAGGTAAGCATCTGGCAATGGCTTTGGGGAGTCTTCAAAACCGGCTTGGTCGCTTTTAGATAAGAAATCTAGGTCGTCACCGTATTGCTCGGTCAGCTGGTTGTACAGTGCGAACACACTGAGGCAGTGCTTTATAAAGCCATCTGAAACAGTTGCGTCTTTGTATATGCCCGTGATGTTTACTTCATCAGCATCGCCCTCGTCACGATACTTTTGGAGTGTGCGAGCACCTTCGGGTAATAGGTAGTGAGCTGCTGGCTTACCTTGTAATCTATAGCTTGATTCAAACCGTTTACCAATCAGCCCTTGCTCAAGTAATATTGACAGTCGCTTAAATACAAACGATCGATCCCTTTTACCAAAATACTGTGCAAACAAATCATTACTGCCAAACCTAAATTTATATAACAGCTCTAATACTATAAGCTGCTCCGTGTTTAGTTTTCTTCTATGTTGTACTGACTTATTCATACTTACTATACCTAGACACTTCTTCAAACTATGGACAATTAAACACTCTGCAACTACTAATCTTATCTTCTATATTTATATATAAGGAAAGGAGAAAGGTAAAGAGTGAAAGATAAGAGGTAGGAGGAGATAGAAAAGATCAACGCCGGTGTTGAATAAAAAATGTACATAATACAACGCGAAAAACATTGCTTGCTATTAGTGTTAGTAATAGAATATAGGTATTACTAAAACTAATAGTTTTCAGTATAGCAGAGGGTGAACCAATGAATACTAACGAGTTCGAAACTGGCTTAGGCGCATATGGCATTTCGTCCATGTCAGACGAGGAACGTATAGCGATTTTGGCCGACATTATTCTGGAGGCTATTAGCTCGGAAGAGGCGTAAAAGCGGAGGGGCACATGTCGCCACAGATCACCACAAAAAACGCAGTCGGCGCAATACGCGTATCGACCGAAAAGCAAGGCAGAGATGGCGACTCGCCTGAAGACCAGCATAATAAAATAGAGCGCTTTGCCAGTATGCGGGATATGAAGGTTAAGGAGTACTTCTCTTTTATGGAATCCGGCTCCAAGGACATCCAGCCGATGCAGCCCGCGATTGACTACTGTAAAAATCCAAAGAACAATATCCAGTTCTTTATCATCAAGTCTATCGATCGTTTTACGCGAGGCGGTTCGCGCATATACGAAGACTTGAAGGCACAGCTCGACGAGTATGGGGTCATGCTGATTGATACCTACGGTGTAATCAGTAGCGAAAGGGTCAACACGCTCGACCATCTCGGCTTCAAATACAAGTGGAGTGAATATTCACCAAGCAAGAAGTCTGAGATCCTAGAGGCTGAGCGAGCCAAGGACGAACTGCGCGACATTATGAGCCGTGTAATCAGCGCTGAGATCCGCTATACCCAAATGGGATACTGGATGCGCCGTCCACCTTATGGCTTTGTCAGTGAAAAGGTTGAAACGAAGCATGGTAAGCGCTGCATTCTAAAGCCACACCCGACCGAATCTAAGTATGTGATCATGATGTTCGACATGCGAATCAAGCATTTTACGGATAAACAAATCGTTGAGAAAGTTAATAGTTTGGGCTTTACGACACGAGTGCAATACAAACGTGATCCAAAAGATCGTACCAAGGTCATCAAAAAGCTAGGCGGAGATCCTTTGACCGTCAAGGCTATGCAAAAGCTAATGCTCAAACCGATCTATGCTGGCGTTAATGTCGAAAAATGGACAAACGACCGGCCGGTACATTGTGCGTTCAAGGGGCTTGTTTCCGCTGAGACTTTCAACCGCGCGCATAAGGGCAAAAAAATGATCATAGAAAACGACGAAGGCGACCTACGGATCCATACTAAGCGGCCACCGGAACATCTAGTGGACAAGGGCCGTCGCAATCCTGACTTTCCATTCCGTAAACATATTCTATGCTCCGAGTGCGGTAGTCCACTTTCCGCAAGCTCTTCCCGCGGCCGCAACGGCACATACTATCCTGCCTACCACTGCACTAACCACGGCCACTATTACCGCATCCCCAAAGAAAAGTTAGAGGCCACAGTTGCCGCTTTCGTCCAAAACCTCAAGGTTCCAGAGGAGCGCCTAAACGCTGTCTTGAGTACCATACAGGCCGAATGGAATTTACATAACCAAAGCCAGCTTGAAGAGATTCAAGGCCTTACTGATCGCATCACGGAGCTTCGGAAGGATATCACCAATACGTTAGATAAAATTCGCGTTTTATCATCGCCAACAACGCTTAAATTCATGGAGGAAGATCTCGTGAGACTAGAAAAGCAAATTGAAACTCTGACACAGGAAAAAGAACGTAAGGAAGCTGCTAGACCTGCTGATTTACAGCGAATTCTGACAAGGGCTAGACATTTCGTCGAAAACCTTGACCAGTTAGTCATTCAACAGATTGACCCAATTAAAAAGGCACGTCTTTTCAGGGCAATTTTCGACCAAACACCGACCTACGACGATTTACAGTTTCGAAACACAAAAACACCCCTTTTTACAGGGGTGAATCCGTTCTTTCAATTGTTGAAAGATGAAAAATCTCTTATGGTGATCCCAACGTTCCACGAACCATTCTAGACGCTGGCTGCGGCCCCGGGCGCAACACGCTTTATTTAGCGCGCGCCGGCCATCAGGTAGTTGGCGTGGATAGCAATTTCGAGGATTTACGAGCGGCACAATCGGCACTTGTTGAGCTGGGCACTGTTGTCGGAACATGCCATTTTGTACGCGGAGACCTCCGGGCCTTACCGCTTCGCCAGCCGTTCGACGTTGTGCTCTCGAACGAGGTGCTCCATCTTATGAACAAAACCGAATCCCGCCAAGCCTTAGTCCGAATGCGCGAGCTGACCAAACAAGGTGGCGTAGACGTCATTAGCGGCTACGTAGTTCGGCCTGGCACCGCCACGACACGCAACAACGCGCGCTGCTTGGCGCCTGGCGAGCTACGTGCAGACTACGATCATCCGGGCTGGACTATTCTGCACTACGGCGAAGATTACAAACCCAACCAATACATCGGCTCGGAACGACGCGAAATTATTTCGTCCATAGCCCGAATCGTCGCACAACGCAATTGGCAGTAGACGTTTGGATTATTGTTACGTTTCTAGGCCGTATTTTTGGATGAATTTTTCGACTAAGTCACGGGCAGTGCGATCCTCAATTTGTTTTGGCGGGCGTTTTTGGAAGTACGGTGCGGGTTCGATGATCGGGCCGGCTAGCTGGTTGTCGAGCGCCAGCTTCAAACAACGAATGGAGTCAATGGCAACACCGGCCGAGTTGGGCGAGTCCTCGACACTCAAGCGCACTTCAAGGTTCATCGGCACGTCGCCGAAGTGCCGGCTTTCAATGCGTAAAAAACAAACCTTGTTGTCTTTTTGCCATGGCACGTAGTCCGACGGCCCGACGTGAATATTTTCCGGCGCGATCGTTTGGCCGTGTGCCTCGATCTGCGAACTGACTGCTTCAGTCTTAGAAATCTTTTTGTATTGCAGGCGCTCGCGCTCCAGCATGTTCAAGAAATCGGTGTTACCGCCAGTGTTGAGCTGGTAAGTACGCTCAATTTTCATGCCGCGGTCGAGAAACAAATTGACGAGCGTGCGGTGGGTGATGGTGGCGCCGACCTGGGCTTTAATGTCGTCGCCAATTACGGGCAGGCCAGCAGCTTTGAACTTTTTAGCCCATTTGGGATTGCTGGCGATGAACACTGGGATACAATTCACAAATCCTGCTCCGGCGTCAATGGCCGCCTGGGCGTAAAATTCAGTTGCCTCTTGCGAGCCGACCGGCAAGTAGTTGATCACTGCATCGACCTTGGCATCTTTCAAAACTTTCGCTACATCGGCCGGTTTTTGTCGATCGTTGACCGGCACGAGTTCGGCGGTGTATTTGTTCACGCCGTCGAGTCGCGGCCCGCGCAACACTTTCACACCTAGTTTCGGTACTTTGGCGAAGACTGTTGTGTTGTTCGGCTCGGCATAAATTGCCTCGGCTACATCCTTGCCGACTTTGTTGCTATTGACATCAAAGGCTACTACGACTTCGATGTCACGGATGTGGTAGCCACCAAAATTCACATGCATGACACCTGGCACAAACTCGTCGTCACGCGCATTTCGATAATAATAAATGCCCTGCACCAGCGACGAAGCGCAGTTGCCGACTCCGACAATCGCCACGCGAATTTTTTTATTTGCTGCCATAATACCTCCGCAAAATTGCTATTCGTTATGTATACTAAAGAGACTTACTATAGAAAGCAAATATAATAATGTTATACATTCATAGCTTTTAATTATGGAAGATCGACTGCAAAAGTTTGTGCGCCTGGTTGATCTCGGCAGTTTTACGAAGGCGGCCAAGGCGCTACACATTTCGCAGCCGGCACTCTCGGTAGCCATTAAAAAACTAGAGCATGAACTCAAGGCCGAGCTCCTGGTACACGGAAGCCGCGTGCTCGCAGTTACGCCAGCCGGGCAGCTCGCATATAGCACAGGCAAAGCCCTCGTAGCGCACCGTGATAATCTGCGACAGCAAATGGCTGAACTTAGCACACAAAAAGTGCCGCTAGCGCTTGGCATGATCGATAGCGTGGCCGACTTGCTCTTCATGCACAGCCGCGAACTCGACGCACTAGAGCAGTGGGCGCAGGTGTCGCTCTCCATCAATAACTCCAGTTTGCTAACGCGGGCGGTTTTGCAACATGAGTTGGATGTGGCGATCATTGCCGGACAGCCGGTTGAGTCAAATATGCTCACGGTGACGGCACTCGGTGCCGAACCGTTGGTGGTAGTAGCGCGGGCCGACGTAGCAAGGCAAGCAAAACGTATAGCCCAAACCGGCCGCTTACCTAATTTCTTGAGCTATAACCAGCGTTCGACCACACAGCAGTTGGTGCAGGCCGCGGCACTCGCGCATGGTGTTGTGCTTGAGCCGAGCTTCTACTCGACGAGTCCGGAAATCATGCTGCGCCTAGTGCTCGCCGGTCGAGGAACGGCGGCGCTGCCGTATGCATTGGTCAAGTCACAGCTTGCAGCTCGCACGCTCACGCCGGTTTCGCTTGACAAGACTTGCGTGGTTGAGCGCCGTATTGCCGCCATTTGGTACACGAACCGGCAGCTACCTAAAGCGCTTGATGCAACGCTCGCACATATCAAAACCCAGCTTAAAAAATTATCGCAAGAGGCCGCCCAGCTAAAAGCGCCCGAGTCCTAGCCGGGCGTTTTTGTCAAGACGAGTAGTTCTACACTCCTGCTTCGACGGGCACATGGCGATGCGCGGCCGAAGGACGTTGCTCTTTGATTATGGTCAGCGCGAGCAGTGCCGCTATTACCATGAACAGGGCTCCAATCAAGAACGCGCGGTCGTAACCGTTCACTAATGCTGCGACAGGCGTAACGTGCACAGCCGCCGCCGTCGCTGAAGCCGCCACTCCCGATAAGATCGCCAATCCGAGTGCGCCGCCCATCTGCTGCGACGTATTTATGAGTCCTGAAGCCAGTCCTGCCTCGTTTCCAGGCACACCGGAAGTTGCCGCCGCAATGACCGGCATGAAAGTCATACCGATGCCGATCGGCATCAGCAAGATTGCCGGAAATACGTTGGCCACATACGAGCTAGTCGGCGTCAACTGTGCCAAAAGGACAAGTGCGACACCAATCAGCAGTGGTCCAACGACGAGAAAGCGCTTGTAGCCATACTTCGACACCATCCCAGAAACCACCGATGCCACAACTCCCAGCACAATCGGGAAAGGGAAGAATGCCAGTCCAGCTGCCGCCGGTCCGTAGTGCATCACCGATTGAATGTAAATCGACAACAGGAAAAACATGCCCATCTGTCCCGCAAACACTGGCGCCATCATGAGGTTGCCGCCCGTCACATTGCGAATTTTAAAGATCGACAACGGCATGAGCGGATGCTTGGCACGCGATTCGTTAAATACGAAGCTGCCGAGCAATATAATGGCAGCCACTAGAACGCTCAGCGTTGAGCCGCTCATCCAGCCCTTAGCAGGCGCTTGCGTGATAGCGTACACGAAAGCGATAAGCCCACTCGTAACCAGAAGCGCGCCTGGAATATCCAGATCATGATGCGCCGCTTCTTGTTCATGCTTCGGCACAAAACGCGAGATCGCAACAGCCATGGCTAGCCCGATCGGCACGTTAATAAAGAAGTTCCAGCGCCAGCCCGCATATTGGGTCATCACTCCGCCGAGCAACAGTCCGACTGCCGCGCCACCGGTCGAGACGATCGTCCAAAAACCCAGCGCGCGGTTACGCTCCTTGCCTTCCTGAAAGGTAGTCAGCACGATTGATAAGGCCGCGGGCGACATCAGCGCCGCAGCAAGACCCTGCAAAGCGCGCAAGACAATCACCATCGTTGAGGACTGTGATACACCAATCAAAAGCGAAAACAGCGTAAAGCTGCCCATGCCAATAACTAGCGTGCGACGCCGCCCGAACAAATCCGCCGCGCGGCCGCCAAGCAGCAAAAAGCCGCCAAAAGACAGAGCATAGGCCGTGATGACCCATTGCAGCGAACTCGTACTAAAGTGAAGCGCTTGCTTCATCACCGGCGCGGCAACGTTGGCGATACAAACGTCCAACACAACCATAAAGTGCGCCACTGCCACGAGGGTGAATACGAGCCATTTAGATTGATGTTTCATATACATCCTTATTTATTACTTTGATACTTCAACTATTATATAGTTCAATAGTTTATTCTGTCAACTATTTGCAGTATGAAATTCTTTGGATTATAATGAGAACATGACCAATGAAATTTTGCAAGATAACCTATACTGGGGACTGCTGCAGATAGCGATCCGCGCCAAGCACAGTCTGATCCGGCTTGCCGAGAAGCACGACCTGGCGATTATGCAGATGGTGACGCTATGTTCGATTGAAACGGGCAAGCCGATGTGCATGAACTCCATTTCGGATATGTTGTCCTGCGATGCGTCGAATATAACCGGTATTGCGGACCGGCTGCTAACACACGGCCTTATTGTTCGCCAGGAAAATCCCCAGGATCGGCGGCTAAAAATGATCGCGCTCACCAGTAAGGGCGAAGCGCTGAAACAAAAAATGTTAGCTGAATTCCAAACGCACGAATCGCGCACGCTCAATAATTTGACTGCTGGCCAAAAGCGCGAATTGCAAGCAATCGTCCGGGCAGCTTTACAACCAACCAAAAAAGCAAACTAGTACCATGCCCGAGAATAGCCTCACAAACCCTGACTGGCAAAAGCAGGTCGAGGCGGCGGCACTGCACCTTGCAAAGTACGATCCGGTTTTAAGGCCGGTCATTCAACAGTACGGTTTGTGCCGGATTGTGCCGCACAGCAATTACTATCAAGAGTTGGTCGATGCCATTATCAGCCAGCAGCTCAGCGTCAAGGCGGCGGCCAGCATCGAGCAGCGCTTTCAAGCGTTATTTGGCGGACATTTTCCATCACCCGCAGAAATTCTCGTCAAAGACACCATGGCGTTGCGCGCCGTCGGATTGTCAGGCGGCAAAACTGGCTATATTCACGACCTTGCCCAGCGTATTCAAAGCGGCACGCTGCGCGTCGACCAGCTGCCAGCGCACAGTAACGAGGAAGTTATTCGTGAGTTGACCGCGGTAAAAGGCATTGGCGAGTGGACAGCGCACATGTTTTTGATGTTTAGCCTGGGGCGACTTGACGTGCTACCGGTCGGCGATCTCGGCCTGAAAAACGGCATCCAGAAATTATACGCACTGCCCGAGCTGCCGAGTACGACCGAAATTCAGGCGCTCGCTGCGCAGTATCGTTGGCATCCGTATGAAAGCATCGCCAGCTGGTACGTTTGGCAATCGCTCAATAACACGCCGGCGGTGTAGCAACGCCAGCGGTCCACAGTCTAGCCGCTTAATTTTTGTCTGGATCTGCAGTCGGCGGCGGTAGTGGTGCTTGAGCGGCCTGCGACTTTTTGATGATGTGCGTGTTGTAGCGCTTAATGCCAAAACGCAAACCCAATATCACGACAAGCAGGCCGACGACAACCGGCACGACGATCATGTAGGGAACGACCCAAAACGCCTTATCGGCGGTCAAGTGCCGACCGCCTTGTCCGTAGGTGAGGTCGAGATGCGCAGTATAGCGACCAAAGAGCCATTTTTTGCTGAACGTAACTTGGAATTTTCGGATGCTGCTCGGCAATATATTCTTCGGCTGGTTCTGGGTGTCCGACGGATCACCGTTCACGCGCAGCAAAGCAACCTGCTTGCCAATCATATTTCTAATAGCGATTGAGCCCGTTGGCTGCAGATGGATGTTGCCATCATCGCTCACCCGTGTTACGAAGCCGATCGGCCCGTTTTGAAAGAATGACTTTGGTGCAAATTGCGGCGTTGTGCTATAGAAATCGTCGAG
>Ga0137385_10005426_pt1 | contig 11193 bp, 12 predicted proteins | sample SagtaG_FD_104921 | JGI IMG/M metagenome (GOLD analysis project Ga0137385, IMG submission 104921) | Vadose zone soil microbial communities from Sagehorn Ranch, Mendocino, California, USA - Sage2_R_80_16 metaG | ecosystem: Environmental > Terrestrial > Soil > Vadose zone | place: USA: California...
CACTGGACTGGGCTACATCACGCTCGTCATCGGCTACCTGTACACCATCCTCACTACGTCTCACCTGACACCACTCAATTTCCTGGTGTTTACCGCGCTGCAGATCTGCTATAGTGCGCTGCTCTGGTGGATGCTACACATGGTCTGGAAGAGTCCCAAGGAATGGAGGCTCGTGCTGACGATTGCGCTGCTGGTGAGTATAACAGAGGTGGTGGGACTGTTGCCGCTGATCGGTCTTAAGTGGGATTGGCTGCTTTTCCTGGTCACCATCGCCATCTTCTTCTCGATCCTTCCACTGCGCATAGCGGTTGGCGCGGGCATCTTTCTTTATTTGACGGCGGTGGTAAACCTGGCATGGCTAAACAATTGGAACTGGTCTTCGATCTATGCATCGTTGCTATCCCTGCTCCCGGCTTTTGCCTTTGTTGCCATCTTCTCATTGGTCGTGCGCGTCCTACAGGATCAAAAAGAACGGGCTGAACGGCTCCTGCGCCAGCTAGAGGAATCGAATGCAGCGTTAGCGCAGGCGCACAGTCAACTCCAGGAGTATGCCAATGACGTGGAGGAACTGACGATTGTGCGCGAGCGTACGCGGCTGGCGCGCGAGATACACGATACGCTGGGCCATTACCTGTCGATTTTGAATATTCAGCTTGAGACCATTAGCAAGTTGCAAGCACGCGATCCGGCCCGTGCTGCCATCGAAATTGCAGAGGCGCGTCGTGTGGCTGCGCAATCAATGCAGGAGGTGCGCAACGCGCTTGCTGCCCTGCGCCCAACGAGCATGACACAGTTGAGCCTGTCAGAGGCGATCATGGAATTGGGGCATGAATTTGAGCATAGCGCGGCGGCAACGACCCTGACGCTTGATCTTGAGACAGAGTTACCTCCACTCTCGCCGGATATTCAGGTAGCGTTCTATCGAGCGGTGCAAGAGGCGTTGACTAACGTCCGCAAGCATGCACAGGCGAGCAAAGTGCTGGTGCGCGTGCGCTACGAGGATGAGACATTAGAGCTGGTGGTACTTGATAATGGCAGGGGAGTTGCCAATGCTGATGAGGAGCGGCAAGGCGGCTTTGGGCTGGTCGGTTTGCGTGAACGTATGGCATTGCTGGGGGGACGTGTTCTGTACGGCCCGGCTGAGCAAGGCGGGTATCGCGTGACAGCCCATGTGCCCGTCCCTGGAGAGATAGCGTCGCAAAGCTCTCCACAAACAAACCCGGTTAGTAATGAAGGAATGAAAGAGGAACACTTCGTTAGCTGATATAAGAAAGGAACTACTATGGACTCAATGTCGGTCAATGATATGATTGCGGATGCGCGCACGCGCATTACGGGGCTATCGAAGGAAGAGATGCAGCGCGAACTCGAATCGGGTGAGGCCGTCGTCGTTGACATACGCGACGTGCGCGAACGCTGGCGCGACGGCACGATTCCCGGAGCGAAACATCTCCCACGCGGAATGCTCGAGTTCTGGGCTGACCCACAAAGTGAGTATCACAAGCGCTATATGGACCCGCAGAAACGCACGATCGTATACTGCGCGGGCGGTCTGCGTTCCTCCCTGGCAGCGGATGTGTTACAGAAGATGGGGTACACGAATGTAGCTCACCTGGAGATGGGCTTTGACGGGTGGAAAAAGGCTGGAGGCGCCTGGGAAGAGGTGCCCGTGCCTGATGAATTTCGCAAAGGATAAATACTTATCTCTTCGCGTCCTTCCTAATGTAGGAGGGTTTCCTCTGGAGCGACGAGTTCGATATAGGCATCCTCATCAATATACGCTGAAAAGAGCCGGGTCTCGTTGGTTTCATCCATGAGCACATACACGACTCCCCCGTCGGCGGCATTGATAATCCCTTGTTCTCGCGTGCGCTTGACTCGCACGTGATCACCTTCCTGAAAGTACGTTCCGTCTGAGTTCGTCTCCATGGTTCTGCCTGCCTTTCTCAGATAGCGTTCTGCGCACTGCGGCTGTGCTGTTCATCGAGCTTCCTTTGTGCATCGTTCATACCGTCGGCATACATGTATGCATCATGGCGTATATCGAACGATCGGACAATGCGGTCATCGGGTCCTGGCTCTCTGTCAGCAGATAGGCGCTCCCGCACCAAAAATATCTGCTCAGTGAGGCGCTGGACATAGTAGCGGTCTTCTATCATAGTGATTCCTCCTCCAACATTACCCGGCAAGGGGGGTCAAGTGGCTTGTCTCAGTACGCGCAGATTCACGCAAATCGGCCCTGGTCAGGTCTGCCCCATCCAGGTCTGCTCCACGTAGATCAGTTTTGCTGAGATCGGCTTCCTTCAGATTCGTGCGGTTGAGAGTGGCACCACGTAAGTCTGCCCAGCGTAGGTGCGCTCTCAGTAGATTGGCATCGCTCAGATTGGCACTCCTCAGATTGGCATTGCGCAGGTCTGCATCGCGCAGATCTGTCTCCCGCAGGTCTGCTCCTTCTAGATTAGCCTCGGTAAGATCAGCACCGCGAAGATCGACACCGCGAAGATCGACACCGTGCAGATCAGCTAAGTGCAGGTCTGGCTCTAAAGCCTGTACATCGGCATAATCTCGTCTCCACTTATTCCAAAGGGCTTTTCCAGATGAAAGAATATCGAGTTCCTTTTGATTTGCCATAAGGTTCACCTTCTTATTTGTCGTTACTTTTATATACAGATAGCTACAGGAACGTTCAGTTAGAACTGCTTCTCTGTGTTATGACAAGCTCTTACAAGCATTATCGTTCGTCAAACCCTATCGTTGTATTGGTTTCGTTTCTTTTCCCTCGCTCGCCTCTCTGCGTCACGATACATCATGAAGCCAAAAGCGCAGGCGAAGATTACGAGGACGAGGACCAGGAGTATGAACGGTGGCATAATGATTTCCTTTGCTGTTGTATTCCAGAAACACTTCTTGCTCTCGATGACAGAAACACTTGCTCGTTTTCCTGCGAGAAGCTAGGAAAAAGACCATCCTGGAACTCACGCTCCCATGTGCAGAGATGTGAATGCAAAGACGTTTGAGTCGTAGCGCTCTCATAATGAGGATGTGCTTCGAGCGCCGTTTCATACGAGGGTCCTGGTTCCGAGAAGAAGTAGTAGACTCCTTAAGTATACACTATTTTTTACAAGAATGCAATATTTATCAAAAACGCAAAAATGCGCATGGGTCAGCAGTCCGCCAGGCACGCATTATCTCCGTTGACCCTTCAGCAGAGGCCCTACGCCGTGTGCAAAAGAGCGGTATTTGGGGATACAATAAGACGGCAAGATGGAAAAGATAAACCTGTATGGTTTTATGCTGCTTTTTGTTTAGTGGTGATATAAGAGAGAGTAAATATGGCACAGCGTATCCGTGTTTTGATTGTAGATGACCAGACCCTTGTCCGCGAGGGATTCCGCAAGCTGCTCGAGTTAGAACCCGATTTTGAGGTCGTGGGGACTGCCGGTGATGGAGAGGCTGCTATTGCTGCGGTTGAACATCTGCATCAAGTGGGGACACCCCCGAATGTGATTCTCATGGATATTCGTATGCCGCGTATGGATGGGATCGCTGCGACCGGCGTGGTGAAAAAACGTTGGCCTGACTCGCACATTGTTATTCTCACGACATTTGATGATACGGAGCTTATTCATGCAGGGTTGCGCGCGGGGGCGCTGGGTTATTCGCTCAAGGATATTACTGCTGAGCAGCTTGCGATGACGGTGCGTACTGCTGCACGTGGAGAGGTGCTTTTACAGCCCGATATCGCGAGTAAAGTCTTTTCCGCATTCACTCCCTCTGCTTCTGCCGGGCCATCTGCTTCTTCTCCAGGTTATACGCCCTCATCTTCTGCATCTACGACGTATATGGATGCTATGGCGCATGTTGAGGAACTGACTGAACGCGAACGCGAAATCCTGGCGCTGGTTGCTCAAGGCGCCTCTAATCGCCAGATCGCCGAACGACTCTATGTCACTGAGGGAACTGTTAAGAACCATATGAGCAACATCCTCAGCAAATTGGGGGTGCGTGATCGCACGCAGGCCGCGCTTAAAGCGAAAGAATTGGGGTTGGCTTAAAATTATGGTTGACTTTCTTACAGGCTTGTCCTATGCTAACAGCCATTGGTATATGTTTCTCTTAGTGAGAGAAGACGAAAGCGAGGCAACAACTATCTATGGGTGAACCACGCAATGCAATGGATGTCCGGCCCGGCTACCGGGGCCGCGCCTTCACCTCTGACCTGAGTGGTCAAGAGTTCTGGCTGGTTGTGGATAAAGGGTTTCAGCCGATGGGCCTGGTGATGGGGAATTGTATTTACTCGATGGGTGCGGTACGCAACTGGTTAGTCGGGATCAAGAGCAATTTCCAGGGAGAACTCAAAGAATATTCTGAGCTGATGTACCAGGCGCGCGAACTGGCGCTGAGCCGTATGCAATTCGAGGCCGATCAACTGGGCGCGGACGGCGTGATCGGCGTTGATATCAAAGTTGAATTTATGCACAACAATGAATGGATGGAAGTGACCGCCATTGGTACGGCGATCCGCTGGGTGGGCAGCGGCCCGAATATGCCACCAACTGGACAGGGTAGGGTAACAATTCCGGCGAGCTAGGAAGTATCATCCTCCACCCGCACTCTAAGAGGCTTTAGCTGCATTTTATAACGCCAGGTTTTTGCCAGGATAACGCCATGACTTTTGATCTTGAACGCGCACGCAATGATACTCGTGGGTGTCGAAATGTCCTGCATTTCAACAACGCAGGAGCATCATTGATGCCTGAGCGCGTCCTCGATGCCACTATCGCTCACCTGGAACTTGAGGCGCAGATTGGCGGCTATGAGGCCGCTGAATACGCCCAGGATGCCATCGAACACACCTATGACGCCGTTGCGGCGCTGTTCGGCTGTTCAAGAGACGAGGTAGCAATTATAGAGAACGCCACCCGCGCCTGGGATATGGCATTCTATTCTATCCCGTTTAAGCCTGGAGACCGTATTCTCACAGCGATGGCAGAATATGCGAGCAACTATATCGCTTTTCTGCAAATCGCTCGAAAGACGGGGGCAATCGTCGCGGCTATTCCCAACGATACGCGTGGACAGGTATCGATTGATGCGCTGCGTAAGGCGCTTGATGAACGCGTCAAACTGATCGCGATTACGCATGTCCCGACGAATGGTGGCTTAGTCAACCCGGTCGCTGAAATCGGCAAGGTTGCGCGAGACAACGGCATACTGTATCTTGTCGATGCCTGCCAGTCGATTGGACAAATGCCCATCAACGTTGACCAGATTGGCTGCGATATGCTTTCGGCAACAGGCCGCAAGTATCTAAGAGCGCCACGCGGAACTGGATTTCTGTATGTGCGGCAAGGTGTGCTTGAGCAACTTGAACCACCCCTGCTTGATCGCCACGCGGCAACATGGATAGCGCCAGACCGCTATGAAATGCGCCCAGACGCGCGCCGATTCGAGAACTGGGCGGCCAATTATGCCGGGAAGATTGGACTGGGAGTAGCTATTGATTACGCGCTTGAGTGGGGAATGGACACTATCTGGCGGCGAATTCAAACGCTTGCCTACCAACTGCGCACGCAACTCAGCCCGCTTCCCGGCGTGATCGTGCGAGACCGTGGAGTGACGCAGTGCGGTATCGTCACTTTTACCGTTGAGGATAAGGAGCCGGAAGAGCTTCGCAAGACACTGGCCCAGCAAAATATCAACGTTTCCGTGACAACCAGAAGTAGCACGCTGCTGGATATGGATACGCGCGGGCTTACGAATATGGTGCGCGCCTCGGTGCATTACTTTAATAGCGAAGAGGAAGTGGAGCGGTTTTGTGCCCTGCTCGCCTCGATTATCTGAGTTTACGCAAATGTAAATCTCGGCCTGCCGTGCCTGTTATTACCCTCTCAAATTCAAATGGAGCTACTTTTTATACACGTCCGGATTCCGCTTTACCATCAACCTCTCGGCATTCTCCGCCCTGACAAAGCCCGTCTTTTCGTACAACCTATGCGCATCCCTTGTGAACAAGATCCATTGACGTAATCCTTGCAATTCAGGATGTTCAGCGACCGCTTCCATCATCCACTTGCTCAAGCCACGACCACGATACTCTTCCAGAATGAACACGTCGCCGATATAAGCAAACGTGGCATAGTCGGTGATAACACGCGCAAAGCCGATTTGCTGGTCACCCCTGTATAGTCCAAAATTGAGAGAGTGGCTTATAGATTTCTTGACGATATCAAAGAGGATGCCTTCCGCCCAGTAGGATGTCGTCAGGAAGCCATGAATAACTGCCAGGTCCAGACGATTGTTGTCGGTGCTAACGAGATAGTCGCCTTTACGCCATTCTTGAGATGCACTCATCTATTTTCCTCCTTCTTGAAGATTAGCTGTATTAATCATTGTAGAAAAGAGGCCGAAAGACAAGAGCCAAGGCTGGGCAGTCAACACAGCCATTTGCGAAAGAGTATGCGCTATATTAGTTGCAAAGTTGTGTCACTTTGTCACCATGTCAACCAGGATATAAGTTGACAAAGTGACGGAGTAATGTTTTACTAGGATCATAAAATATAGAAGGGTGGTAACTTATGGCTTTACGGAAAGATGACCTCTATGAGGACTACGACAAGGGGAACCAGGCAATGAAACGCTCACGCATTACGATCGATGTTAGTCCTGAATTGCGAAAGCGCATCAAGAAGGCCGCAACTGAAAATGAGGTTTCGATAAGTGAGTATCTTGGACGCATTCTCGAAGAAGTCGTTCCCCAGGATGCAAGTGAAATTGAGGAACAAGGGCACCCTGTAACACGCGAAGCGATAGAACGTTTGCGTCAAGTACGTGAACGCATATTACAAGATCGCCAGGGAAAGCCTTTTGAAGATTCAAATGAACTCATCTGGCAAATGCGAGAGGAGCGATCACGGGAGTTAGGACAATTATGAGCAACGTAGTTGTTGTCGATACGAGCATAGCCATTAAATGGGTTCTCCACGAATCAGATACACCAACGGCAGAGGCATTGCTTGAGGAGTGGAATAGTAAACAGATCAAGATATTCGCGCCTTCATTGCTTATTTATGAGGTCACTAACGCGCTTTATCAGAAGGCCCGTAGAGGCGAAATCAATCTTGAAAGAGTCAAAGAAGCTCTAAGCGCAATGACATTTATGGGAATAACATTTGAACTTTCAGCAAACTTTGCTCTCAGTACACAAGCTGCAGAATTAGCCAGTCGTTTTAGCCTCCCTGCAACATATGATGCACATTACCTGGCACTAGCAGAAAATAGAGGCTGCGAATTATGGACCGCCGATACACGTATGTGGAACAGCTTACAGGGAAAATTAGCCTGGGTTCGCTGGCTTAGCGACTTTTCAACCTCTTCATAGAAAGGTAGTGCACCAATGGAAGGCATTGTTTCTCTGCTGGACGAACAGCATTACCGCTTAGTTGAAGATCTCTGGACTGAGTACCTGATGCAACTCTTTTCTGAGAACAGGCAAGAAACGCCTCCTTCAAGTGAAGTCTAAATCGTCTTTTTCCAGAATATCGCATGGTATAATAACAACGAGTTGTCACTACAAGGAGCTATATCATGAGTACTATGCGATTACAAGGAAAAACTATCGGCTATTTTGTAGCCGAAGAAGTTGAAGATTTAGAGTTTTGGGTTCCCCTGATGCGTCTCCAGGAAGAGGGAGCCAGGGTGATTGTCATTGGCCTCTCCACTCAGACTGTGCATGGCAAACATGGGTTGGAGATGACGCCGGATGTCAGTATCGATGAAGCCCCTGGCGCCGATGAACTGGATGGAGTGGTGATTCCTGGTGGGTGGGCGCCAGATAAACTGCGGCGCAACCAGAAACTTCTGCAACTGGTGCGTGATATGGACGCGCAGGGGAAAATTATTGCTACGATCTGTCACGGCGGGTGGGTTCCTATTTCCGCGGGCATTATGAAGGGGCGTAAGGCGGTAGGCTCGACAGGCATCAAAGATGATATTACCAACGCGGGTGGTATCTGGACGAATGAGGCAGCGTTTCGCGAAGGCCATATGGTGTGGGGGCGCGTGGTAGCGGACATACCGGATTTTTGCCGGGAATTGGTGAATGCGCTTGCAGAGTAAATAGAGAAGGTTTGGAGGGTTTTCATGAGCGGCAAATATCTTAATACGCTTGCACATCGTGTGCTCATTTTTGATGGCGCGATGGGGACTAATATACAACGTTACCAGCTGACTGCACAGGATTATGGCGGGCAGGCTACTGAGGGGTGCAACGAATACCTGGTGCTCACGAAGCCTTCTGTGATTGAAGAGATACATACGGGGTTCATGGAGGTTGGGTGCGATGTACTGGAGACCGATTCGTTTACGGCCAGCCGGCTCAAGTTGGATGAGTATGGGTTGGGTGAGCTGACTCACGAGATCAACCTGGCTGCGGCACGTCTGGCGCGACAGGTGGCAGATCGCTACAGTACGCCGGAACAGCCGCGTTTTGTGGCAGGCTCGATTGGACCGACGGGGATGCTGCCTTCATCCGATGATCCACTGCTGAGCAATATCACCTATGCGCAGCTGGTTGAGGTGTTCCGTGAACAGGCGGCAACACTGCTGGAGGGCGGCATTGATGTCCTCCTGATTGAGACCAGCCAGGATATCCTGGAGGTGCGGGCGACGATTACGGGCATCCGGCAAGCTATGCAACAGGCGGGACGAAAGGTGCCGCTTCAAGCGCAGGTCTCGCTCGATACGAGTGGACGCATGCTGCTCGGCACGGATATCGCGGCGGTCATGACAACGCTGGTCGGGTTGAGGGTGGATATCATTGGGCTGAACTGTTCTACAGGGCCGGATTATATGCGCGAACCGGTGCGCTTCTTGAGTGAAAACTGTCCACTACCCATCTCGACGATTCCTAACGCGGGCATACCCTTAAACGTCAATGGTATGGCAGTCTATCCGACGGAGCCGGAAACGATGGCGGAGGCATTACGTGAGTTCATTACCGAGTTTGGCGTCAATATTGTTGGCGGATGCTGTGGCAACAGTCATGAACACCTGCGGGAAATTGTCAAAGCATGCCGCAATGCTCCATATAAGCCGCGCCCCATTGCCGATCCCTTTTTGCATAAGAAAAGTTCCAGCATTATTTCGCTGCCTTTTGTCTCTAGCGGTATACGCGCGATGGCATTGCAGCAAGACCCGCCACCGTTGCTGGTAGGGGAACGAGTGAACTCTCAGGGGAGCCGTAAGGCGAAACAGGCGCTGCTCGGTGATGATTACGATACGCTGCTGGCGATTGGACGCGAGCAGGTCGAGGGCGGCGCACATGTGCTGGACGTATGTGTCGCGCTGACCGAGCGGGTAGATGAAGCCCAACAGATGGCAAAGACGGTCAAGAAGTTGTCGATGGGGGTTGAAGCGCCGCTCGTTATCGACTCAACCGAGCCGGATGTGATTAAAGCAGCCCTGGAAACGTATCCGGGACGCGCTATCATCAACTCAATCAACATGGAGAATGGCCGCCAGCGCATCGATAGTGTTTTGCCTATGGCGATGGAACACGGTTCGGCAGTGGTCGCGCTCACCATTGACGAGATTGGTATGGGCAAGACTACCGAGCGCAAAGTCGAGATTGCTCATAAGATTTATGATATCTGCGTCAATGAATACGGGCTGGCTCCTGACGCCTTGATCTTTGATACCCTGACCTTCCCCATCACAACCGGACAAGAAGAGCTACAGACGGCGGCTATTGAAACCTTAGAGGCCATCAAGCGTGTTAAAGCTGAACTTCCAGGAGTCTTCACTATTCTCGGCGTCAGCAATGTCTCCTTCGGGCTAAAGCCGCATGCACGTGCCGTACTCAACAGCGTTTTTCTCTATCACGCGGTCAAGACAGGACTTGACGCGGCGATTGTGAATCCAACCCATATTACCCCGTACGCGGAAATCGATACTGAGCAGCGACAGCTTGCCGAGGATTTGATCTACAACAGGCCAGACGCACTGCCCCGCTATATCGCCTACTTTGAGGAGCACGAGCCACAGACAGAGGCGAGCAATACGAAGGCCGATCCGACCGAAGGCATGAATACGGCGGAACGTATTCACTGGCAGGTATTGCATCGCCGTAAGGAAGGCATCGAGCCATTGATCGAGCAGGTGATCACGGAACGTGCTGAAGAGTTGGGTACTCCCCAAAGTGAAGCCGCTGTGAATGTACTCAATACGGTGCTGTTGCCTGCTATGAAAGATGTCGGAGATCGCTTTGGCGCTGGAGAACTGATCCTGCCGTTTGTCTTGCAATCTGCTGAGGTTATGAAAAGGGCGGTTGCCTTCCTGGAACGGTTCCTGGAGAAAAAGGAGGGCTATACGAAAGGGAAGGTGGTGCTGGCGACGGTCTTCGGGGATGTGCATGATATCGGGAAAAACCTGGTCAATACCATCTTGAGCAATAACGGCTATACCGTCTACGACCTGGGGAAACAGGTGCCGCTCAATACCATCCTGGATAAGGCGATGGAGGTCAACGCTGATGCCATCGGGCTTTCAGCGTTGCTGGTCAGCACATCCAAGCAGATGCCACTATGTGTGCAGGAATTGCACAAACGACGCCTGAATTTTCCAGTGATTGTGGGCGGAGCCGCGATTAACCGCTCCTACGGGCGGCGCATTCTGTTTGTCGATGATCAGGCTCCCGCATCGACCCCGCAGCCCTATGAACCGGGGGTGTTTTATGCGCGCGATGCGTTCGAGGGCCTGGAAATTATCGATAAGTTGACAAGCGCGCCCGATGCGCGGGCCAGTTTCGTCAGCCAGGTCAAAGAAGAGGCGCTCCGGGAACGCTTGAAGAAAAGCAGGATAGGAGATGCAGAGAAATCCGATATGGCCGGTGATAATGGCAGGAGGCCCACATCCAATGTTCAGCGTAATATTCCTATTCCCACGCCGCCGTTCTGGGGGCCAAGAGTGCTTGAGCGTATCGGTATCGAGGATGTGGCGGTCTGCATGGACCTCAATACGCTCTTCCGGCTGCACTGGGGCGGAAAGGCCCACGGCGCGGAATTTACACGACTGGTCGAGCAGGAATTTCGCCCTCGCCTGGAGCGCATGCTGCGCGATGCCCGGCAGCAGCGCTACTTACAACCAAAGGTGATCTATGGTTATTTCCCCTGCCAGGCGAGCGGTAATGAACTG
>Ga0137385_10005427_pt1 | contig 11193 bp, 9 predicted proteins | sample SagtaG_FD_104921 | JGI IMG/M metagenome (GOLD analysis project Ga0137385, IMG submission 104921) | Vadose zone soil microbial communities from Sagehorn Ranch, Mendocino, California, USA - Sage2_R_80_16 metaG | ecosystem: Environmental > Terrestrial > Soil > Vadose zone | place: USA: California...
GCCACGGCCGATCACGCGGTGGCAGGGCACGACGAAGGCGATCGGGTTCCTGCCGACGGCAGCGCCCACCGCGCGGGCGGCGGCAGGCGCAGCGACCTTGGCGGCGAGGTCGGAATAGGTGGTGAGGCGGCCGATCGGGACCTGCAGCAGCGTCTCCCACACCCGCACCTGGAAATCGGTGCCGATGAGGACGACGCGCAGGGGCTGGTCGGGAGTCCACAGGCTGCGGTCGAAGATCCGGCTCGCGAGTGCGGCGGTGTGCGCACAGTCATGGACATAGCTCGCCTTCGGCCAGCGCCGCTGCATGTCGGCGAGCGCGGCCTTCTCCTCCCCGGCATCCGCGAAGGCGAGACCGGCGAGACCGCGCGCGGTCGTCATCACCAGCGCGGCGCCGAACGGAGAGGGGTGGAAGCCGTAGCTGATCGTGAGCCCCGCGCCGCCCGACTTCCATTCGCCCGGCGACATCGCCTCGTGGGTGACGAACAGGTCGTGCAGCCGTCCCGGCCCCGACAGGCCGACCTCGAACGAAGCGTCGAGGACGCTCGCCGAGGAGCGCAGCAGCGTGCGCGCGTGATCGAGCGTGAGCGCCTGCAGGAACGCCTTCGGCGTCAGACCGGCCCAGCGCCGAAAGAGATGATGCAGCTCGGTCGGGGTGACACCGACGCTTTCGGCGACGGTCTCGACGTCGGGTTGTTCGCGCCAGTTCTCGCGGATATGCGCGATGGCACGGCGAACGATATCGTAGTCCGCGGCCGCATCTGCCAGCGGCGACAGGTCGGGAACGCGATCGGGCGAGAGCATGGCTGCCTCCATCATGTGCTCCCTATCTAGGGTCGCGGGCAGCGCCGCGCCCACCCGGTTCCTGCATTCACGACAGGTTTGAATAAAACTATCTGCGATGAATTGAAAGGATTCAAATAGCTCGCTCGTTAGATGCCCCCGTCAACGTGTCGGGAGGCCAGCCCATGGATACCAAGAGCCAGCGATCCGGCCTCGCCGCCGGAATCTTGCCCTTTCCACGGGCGCGGCGGCGCTTTCGCATGAAAATGGGCGCCGCCCGGGATCAACAGCTGCTGCTCGATATGGTCCTCAACAACATGTCCCAAGGCGTGTTGATGTTCGATTCGGAATCTCGATTGGTGTTCTGCAATCAGCGCTACATCGAAATGTATGGACTGTCGCCCGAGAGCGCGAAGCCCGGATGCACGCTTCGCGATCTTCTCGATCATCGCATTGCAGTCCGATCCTTTTCCGACGACGCGGAGGAGTACATCGTCAAGCTTCTGGATGACATCGCCGCAGGAAAGACATCGAACAACATCATCGCTACCGGCGATGGCCGCGTTTTTTCGATCGTGAGCAAGCCGATCGCAGGCGGCGGCTGGCTAGCCACCCACGAGGACATCACCGAAAGACAGCGCGCGGAAGAGCGGATCGCGCACATGGCCGGCCACGACGCCCTGACCGACCTGCCCAATCGCGTGCTGTTGCGGGGGCGGCTGGAGCATGAGCTCAAACGCGTCAAAAGAGGAGAATGCCTGGCGGTGCTCTGCCTCGACCTCGACCATTTCAAGAGCGTCAATGACACGCTCGGGCACCCCATCGGTGACGAGCTGCTGAAGGTCGTTGCCGACCGATTGCGCGGCTGCACCAGAGAGCCCGACACGATTGCGCGTCTGGGTGGCGACGAGTTTGCAATCATCATGACTGCGATGCAGCAGCCAACGGATGCCGCGGCCCTCGCAATGCGAGTGCGGGATTCGACCACCAAACCCTACCAGCTTGATGGCCATCAAATTGTCGTGGACATCAGCATCGGCATTTCTGTTGCGCCGATCGACGCGACCGAGCCGGACCAGTTGTTGAAGAATGCGGACATGGCCTTGTATGGGGCCAAAGCCGACGGACGCGGCACCTATCGGTTTTTTGAGCCGGAGATGGATGCGCGCATGAAGGCGCGGCGGGCGCTGGAAATGGATCTGCGAAACGCGCTGGTCAACAAGGAATTCGAGCTGTACTACCAGCCGCTTGTCAACCTGCAAAACAACGAAATCAGCGCCTTCGAGGCGCTCTTGCGCTGGAACCATCCCACGCGCGGTATGATCCCGCCCGCGGAGGTCATCCCGGTTGCGGAAGAGACCGGCCTGATCATCCCGCTCGGTGAATGGGTCCTGAGAAAGGCCTGCGAGGAAACCGCGAACTGGCCGGATGACGTCAAGGTGGCGGTTAACCTCTCGCCAGCGCAGTTGAAAAGCCGGAACCTGGTGCAGACGGTCATGAGCGCGCTCGCGGCGTCGGGCATGGCAGCAAACCGATTGCAGCTCGAGGTCACGGAGTCGGTTCTCATTCAGAACACATTCGGGACGCTCGCCACGCTGCATGAGCTGCGCCAGCTCGGCGTGCAGATCGCGATGGACGATTTCGGGACCGGATATTCCTCGCTGAGCTATCTGCGCAGCTTCCCTTTCGACAAGATCAAGATCGATCAATCCTTTATTCGGGACCTTTCGAACGGAACCGAGCCCCTTGCCATCGTGCACGCGGTCGCTGGTCTGGCGAAATGCCTCAACATGATTTCGACTGCGGAAGGGGTGGAAACGCGACAGCAACTGGAGACACTGCAAGCAGTCGGCTGTACCGAAATGCAGGGCTATTTATTCAGTCACGCGCGACCTGCCGAGGAGATAGTCCGGCTTTTCCTGGCGCGAGTGCAGCCCGCGGCAGGCGCGGCCTGATTGTTTGCGTCGCTGCGGCTTTTGGAAAACCCCAACCGTTCGATTCGCGGTCGTCGGAGAATCAGTCGAACACCGTCTGCGTCGGACCGCGGCGCGCCTCGCCGAGCGCGGCGGAGAGAGCCTGCGCGAAGCTTTCCTTCTCCCCCGGGCCGAGGAAGCTGGCGATCGAAAGGCGCCGCCCGTGCGAGACCAGGAACAGGCGCTCGATGCCGAATTCCGCGTGGATATCGCGATCGAGCCGCACCCAGACCGGGTTGAGCGTCCATTCCCGCACCCGACCGTGATGGCTCACCTTGCGCACGGTGAGTTCGGAGGGGGTCACGGTCACCTCCTCGTAGGCCCGCGCCGAGCGGTAGTTGGCGCGGAACGCCCAATAGACCAGCAGCACGTCGAGGCCGCAGAAACCGAAGACCGGCCAGGCGCCCGCAATCAGAAAAGCCATCCCGGAGACGAAGCTGAGACCGCCGAGCACGGCCATGACGATCAGAAACCCGGTCGGGCTCAGCGATCGGTGCGGCGTGAGCACGGCGGAAAAGATGGTGGGTTCGCGGATCGGGTCGTTGTCGGGCGTCATGGGGCTCAATATAGGGAAGGAATGGCGCGGAAGACACCTCGCAGATCGCTCCGGCAGAAGCTGAGCAAGGCGCGGGCGGGCAAGGCTGCGAGCGTCAAGGGGCCGAAGACCCAGGCCGCTGCCGACCGCAAGGCAGCAGCCGGCGCGCTCCCGCAATGGACCAATGCCGAGATCGAGTAAGCGTTCCGCCGCTTTCATGCCGCCGATCCGGAACCCGAGGGGGAGCTAGAACACGTCGATCCGTACACGCTCCTGGTCGCGGTCGTGCTCTCGGCGCAGGCGACCGATGTCGGCGTCAACAAGGCGACCCCCGCTTTGTTCGCCGTTGCCGACACGCCCCAGAAGCTCGCCGCGCTCGGCGAGGAACGGCTGCGCGACTACATCAAGACCATCGGGCTCTATCGCACCAAGGCGAAGAATCTCATTGCGCTGTCGAAGAAGCTGATCGAGGACCATGGCGGCAAAGTGCCGCCATCGCGCGAAGCGCTCGAGGCGCTGCCGGGGGTCGGGCGCAAGACCGCCAATGTCGTGCTGAACGTCGCGTTCGGCGAGCCGACGATCGCGGTCGACACCCACATCTTTCGGGTCGGCAACCGCACCGGGCTTGCGACCGGCAAGACGCCATTCGAGGTCGAAACCAAGCTCAACGAGGTCGTGCCGGACAAATACAAGCGCCATGCCCACCACTGGCTCATCCTGCACGGCCGCTACATCTGCGTCGCCCGCCGCCCGCTGTGCGAGAAGTGCCTCATCGCCGACCTCTGCAAGTGGCCGGGCAAGAGCGTTTGACCAGCCTTACAACGGCAGTTGCGGTTCGTCGCCGCGACTGCGGCGGGGGGTCGCAGCCGGCGCCGCGGCGAGATGCGAGAACGCCCACTGCACCCGCATCACCTTGCGGGCCCGGCCATAGATGACGATCTGCACCGCGCGCCTCGGCCCGTCGGGGCCGGCGAGATAGACGCTCTCTTCGAGGTCGATGCGATCCTCATAGGCGCTGAAGGTCCACACCTCCCGCGTCGGCAAGAGCAGCATCGCGCCGTGCGAGTCGGTCAGGCGGGTGGCCTTGACCGAGGGGTGCAGGTGGAAGCGCACCGCGAACTGGTCCTTGCCGGCCGGCACGGTGTCGCCCTTGGTTGCCGTGAACATCTCCTCGCCGTCGAGGCGTTTGCCGTCGGCCGCGAGCATCAGCACGCGTTGGTGGATGACGCCGAAGCTGTCGGCATAGCCGTCGTGCGAGACCCGCAGCGCGATAGCGCCGTCCTGCTCCTCGCGGGTGACCGCGACCTTGCGCGGCCCGCCGACGATGGGCATGCCCTGCAGCATGCGTTTGACCGCGCCCGACTCGACGAAACGAGAGGACGAGACGTCGTTGAAGGTGACGGTCGAATGGGCGGCAGTCGCGCGCGCGACCTGCCGCCAGCTTTCGCGGCTCGTCGCCGGCAGGCCGCAATTGACCACGATGCGGTTGAGCTTGGTCGAGAGCTCGAACGAGAGGCAGCCGGCATGCGCCTCCTGGCTCACCGGCAGCGGCGGCGGCGGCCCACTGTCGAGGATGAAGACCGTGCCGGCGGCCTCGACCCGCTGATAGCCGGAATGGGGCGCATTCGCGACCGGCGTGCCGCGCGCGTCGTCATAGGCCAGGATGGTGGTGAGGAGATCGGTTGGGGTCGGCCCCATGCCATTGAACAGGGCGAAGTTGCCGTCGCCATGGCGGAAGAAGCGCAGCATCGGCATCATCCGGTCGATGGCATTGAGCAGCGCCGGCGGCGGGGCAATGTTGCGCGATGTGAACACCTGCCGCAGCGGCAACAGATCGACCAGAAGCTCGACCAGTGCGCCGGGATTGCGGCTGATATGGCCGCCGTCGGGCAGGATCTGGCGGTCGAGCTCGTCGCCGAGCCGTTTGGTCGCGGCGCGGATGTGGCGGGCCTGGCCCTGCATGCAGAGCGCCGCATAGGTGAGCGCGATCACCGCCTGCAGCCGCGGCACGCCGTCGCGCGCCTCGGCCACCAGGTGCCGCAATTGCCGCACTTGCCAGGAAAGGCTGCGGATGAAGCGGCGATAGAACCGCACGTCTGAATCGTCGAGCACCAGCGTGGCCTGGGTCAGCCACGAGATGATGCGGCGGGCCATGATCTCGGGACGCCAGGCGACCGTGTCCTTGGCGCTTTCCAGGGTGATCCACTCGTCGACCAGCGCCCTGGCATTGGCCCGGCTGATCCCGGACTCGGCGGCGCGCAGATGCCGCAGCCAGCCGAAGCCGAGGAGGCCTGCCGCCCAGTCGTCCGATGGCGGCGTCACTTCGAATGGCGACCGCGCGTCGCAGATCACCACCTTGCCAGCGAAGACAAAGCGGCCGCCATAGATCTCGCTCGCCCGGGTTGCGTCGGAGGTCCGCAAATCCTGTGGCGCGATGACCAGGCGGTCGGCCTTGCCCGGGACGAAGGGCAGGCGGATGAGCGGAATGGAGGTCAGCCAGCCCAGGAGCCTGCGAAGCATCCCGCGCGCGAGAAAAACGGACAGCCTGGCCCGTTCCGCGACTGAAACGCGCGACATTGACGCGCTCGCTCCCCTCATCACGGGCGCCCTTTCCAAACCCCGCAACATAGCGAAGGCCCGGTCAAGGGCCAACATGGACCGTTTGCTCAGAGCCGCTCGAGGCGGGCGGCATAGAAGCCGTCGAGCCCGCCCATGCGCGGGTCAGGGTCGCCGAGATGGCAGGGCAGCGTGCGCAGGTCGCCTGCGCATGTCACTAGTTCCTCGAGGCCATGGAGCTCGGCCGCCGAGATCGGGCGGCGGCGCAGGTGCGGGTCGCGGGCGAGCAAATCGGCGATGATCCCGGTTCCTTCCTCCGGCTCGAGCGAGCAGGTGCAATAGATAAGGAGGCCGCCCGGCTTGGTCAGCTCGGCTGCGCGCGCGATGAGCCGGCGCTGCAGCGTAACCAGCGGGGCGAGATCGGCCTCACGCTTGAGCCAGGGGATATCGGGATGGCGGCGGATCGTGCCGGTCGATGAGCAGGGCGCATCAAGCAGCACCGCGTCGAATGGTTCCGCCTGCCATTGCCCCACATCGGCGGCGACGGTCTCGGCCCGGAGGCCGAGCCGGGCCAGATTTTGCCGCAGCCGGTCGAGGCGCCTTCCGGCGCGGTCAACCGCGGTGACCTGGGCGCCGGCGGCGGCGAGCTGCGCCGTCTTTCCGCCCGGAGCGGCGCAAAGGTCGGCCACGCTTTTCCCGCGCAGGTCGCCGAACAGGCGCGCCGGCAAGGCAGCGGCGGCGTCCTGCACCCACCAGGCGCCATCGGCATAGCCGGGCAGCAGCGATACCGGGCCGTGGGTGATCGCGCGCACCGAGCCGGTCGCCAGCACGCATCCCCCGAGCATGGTGCCCCAATGCGCGGGATCGTTCTTCACCGTGAGATCGAGGGCCGGCTCGCGGCCGTTGGCGTCCGCGATGGCGCGCGCCGTGTCCGCGCCATAGTTGCGCGACCAGCGCGCCATGAGCCAATCCGGCGTATCGAGGGCGGTGGTGTCGATGCCGCGCAGCCGTTGCGCGCCATCGCGGGCGAGGCGCCGCAGCACGGCGTTGACGAGGCCGCCATAGCGCGCCGCCCGCCGGTCCGCCCGCGCGAGCCGCACCGCCAGATCGACGGCGGCATGGTCGGGCACGTCGAGCCAGAGGATCTGCGCGGCGCCCAGGAGCAGCGCGGTCTCGACCCGCGGCGCGTCGGCGGGAAAACCACGGTCGAGGAAAAGGCCAAGAAGGTGCCGCAGCGTCCCGAGCCGGCGCAGCACGGTCGCGACCAGCCGCCGCGCCAGCGCGCGGTCGCGTTCGCCGAGCGTGGCAAGCCCGGGCGGGGCGGCAGCGCCGTCGAGCTGCTCGTCAAGCGGCCGGCGCCGGCGCAGCACGCCTTCGATGAGCTCGGCGGCGAGGCGGCGCGCGGGGAGACCGGGAACTTCGGGCAAAGCTGCGTCCGTGACCATCCGACTCATGTGGCACGAAACAGGAGCGCTGCCGAGCGCTCGCGGCCCATGCAGGGGTTCAGTCATTCATCATGGCGGGCTGTCCCGTCTATGGCGCGAGAATTTGGCGCCGCGGCAGTTCCAGGAGCGTCAGCCCCAGGGGCCGCGCGCGCTCGACCAAGGCCCGCTTCCCACAGCCTGCGTCGCAGGGCGGACCGCGCGGGTGCTGAATCCGCCTTGGCCCATTCGCAGCGACACCTGCTCGAGCGCGGCGATGCGGTTCTCGGTCGAGGGGTGGGTCGCGAACAGGTTGTCCATCGCCTGGCCACTGAGCGGATTGACGATGAAGAGATGCGCGGTCGCGGGATGGCGTTCGGCGCTGTCGTTCTCGATCGCTCCGGCGGCGCCCGAGATCTTGACCAGCGCGGAGGCGAGCGCGGCCGGACGGCCGGCGATCTGGGCGCCGAGCTCATCGGCGGCGTATTCGCGGGTTCGGCTGATCGCCATCTGCACGATCATGGCCGCGATCGGCGCCAGGATCACCATCGCCAGCGTGCCGAAGAGGCCGAGGCCGTTGTTGTCGCGATTTCCGCCGAAGAACAGGCCGAACTGCGCCAGCATCGAGATCGCGCCGGCGATCGTCGCGGTGATGGTCATGGTCAGCGTGTCGTGGTTCTTCACATGCGCGAGCTCGTGCCCGATCACGCCGGCGACCTCTTCGCGGCTGAGCCTCTCGAGGAGCCCGCTGGTAACGGCGACCGCGGCGTGCCCCGGGTTGCGCCCGGTGGCAAACGCGTTCGGCTGCGGATTGTCCACCAGATAGACCCGCGGCATCGGCAGGCCGGCGCGGCCGGCGAGCTCGCGTACGAGACGCACGAGGTCCGGCGCGGTGCGCTCGTCGACCTCGCGGGCGTCGTGCATCGAGAGCACCAGGCGGTCGGCGCTCCAATAGCTGAAGAAGTTCATCGCGGCGGCGATGAGGAAGGCGATCATGGCGCCGCTCGGCCCGCCAATGAGATAGCCGACGCCCATGAACAGGCCGGTCAGTCCGGCGAGCAAAATGGCGGTACGCAAGTAATTCATCGTTGTCTCCGCGGCCGGGATCTTGGCGTGAACATGCGTGGCCAAGCGCCGGCACTCGCGGGAAAATGTTGGGTGAGCGTCGACCTGCTGCAAGGCTGCCACGGCAGCTGCGACACCGCGTGCTGAGGCCTTGACGGTCGCGGCGGCAAGGTTTTCATGATCCGCATGGCGAGGATCGACAGCAACCCGGGTCCGGCAGGACCGGCGCAGGCGACCCCAGCGGCGGGAGCGGCGCCGAAGAAGCCCCTGTCGCCCGCGGCCGAGCGCACGCTCGCGGAAGCGGCCGCCCGCCGCGCCGAGCGCGACCGCACCGCCGCCGAGCGGCCAAAGGAAATTGCCGGCCGTGGGGGTCCCGACCCCGTGCGTTACGGGGATTGGGAGGTCAAAGGCATGGCGTCGGACTTCTAAATTGCTGATTGCCTTTCCTAGGACGAATCGCCTATTAATAGGATCATGCTCCTAGCCAGCCGGACGTCTCCCAGACCCTCCCGCAGCGTCGCGCTTGTGGCGGGGGCATTGGCTCTCGGGCTCGTGGTGGGGGCGCAGTTCGGTCCGGAGGTGACCGGCCGGCGGGTGATGGCGAATCCCGCTCCGGCCGAGGCGCTGGTTGCCGAACAACTGCAGATGCGGCCCGGCAGTCATGAGGCCGAGGTACTGCGCGTGCTCGATGGCGACACGTTCGAGGCGAGGGTGCACGTGTGGCCGGGCATCGACATCACCACCAAGGTGCGGCTGCGCGGCATCGACGCCCCGGAGCTCAGGGCCCGCTGTGCGGAGGAGCAGGCGAAGGCCGAAGCCGCGCGCGAGGCGCTCCGGACCATGCTTGCGGACGGCGGGGTCGTGGTCGGGCGGCTCGCCCTCGACAAATATGGCGGCCGGATGCTGGCAGCGGCCGCCACCCGCACCATCCCTGACGTCTCGGCGGCAATGCTCGCCCAGGGTCTGGCGCGCGCCTATGCGGGTGGCCGGCGCGAGTCCTGGTGCTGAAGGCAGACGACGGACGACAGACGACGGAGGACGGAACGGTAAATCTTGTCCGTCCTCCGTCGTCTGTCCTCCGTCGTCCTGCTCAGTGCGTCACGACCACCGGCGCGCCCAAGCTGACGCGGCCGAACAGGTCGGTGATGTCCGCATTGTACATGCGGATGCAGCCGTAGGAGACGAAGCCGCCGACCGAGCCCGGCATGTTGGTGCCGTGGATGGCGTACTGGCCGCCTGAGAGCGTCATCGCAGCCACGCCCATGGGATTGCGCGGCGAGCCTCCCGGGATCACGTCCGGGAGACTTGGCTTATCGTGCTTGACCTCGGGTGGCGGCGACCAGGCCGGATGGAGGTATTTGCCGTCGATGCGCGAGACGCCCGCCCATTGCTTGCCCGCCTTGCCGACGCCGACCGGATAGCGGATGGCATGCCCGGCATCGACCACGTAATAGAGCCGCCGCTCGTTCGTCTTCACGACGATGGTGCCGGGAGAATAACCGTTGAAGGCGACGATATTGCCGCTTGCTTGCGCCGGCTGCGACGCCGCAGCGATTGCAAAAACGACGGCGGCCGACGCGGCCGCCAGCCATCGAGACATGTCCGACATGTGTGACCCACTAGCGCGTGATTTCCCCAAGACGAGCCCCGGCCACCTCGCGAGAGGCTGCCCCGGCCAGGGTCGCATGGTTAAGGAGTGTAATCGAAACCCGCCGCCATCTCAGCCGAATGCTCGCAATAGCGTTACTTTTTCACAAAAATCCGTGGGCTGTGCCACCGACGCCACAGAATCCCGCCCGAAGGGGCGCATTCCTGCGGCACCATCGCAATGACGAAGGTGGACCCGGACAAGGCCGCGCGCTCGCCGGCCCGGCGCTCGCCTCGAAGACTGCGATCAATACCGCAGAACCGGCTGAGCCCGCCGCCTTATACCAACGGCGGTGGACATGCTTCCATGATTGTCATCGTCCGCGAAGGCGGACGATCCAGTAACCATCGGGATCTGCGGTTACTGGATGCTCCGCCTTCGGAGCATGACGAGGCAGAGATAATTGCCGTCGCTATTACAGGAGATGGAAAACGCTCGAAGGCGGCAACGTGGTCACGTTCAGCAACGTGATCGTATCGGTCGCGTCGAGGGTGATGACCTCGCTGCCGTTGACGACATGGGAGACGGCCTGTATGGCGGCATAGCTGCCAAACTGGATGTGATTGAGATCGATCACGTCCGTGCTGCTCTGAAAATTGCCGATCACGGCGTTGCCGAATTTGATGCTTGGGCCGATCCCGCCGAACTCGAACGTATCCTGGCCGCTGCCGCCCATGAAAGCATAGGAGACGGGATCGCCGGCCTTGGCGGTGTTGCTGCCGAAGAAGGTGTTGCCGCCGTTGCTCGCGCCTTTGAAGATCGCGAGGCCGAAAAACTGATCGACCCCGACCGCGGAGCCGCCGAAGTTGTTGTAGGCGAGGCCATTCCCGATGTCGAATGTCGCCGACGTCGTCGCAGCGGAGTAGTCGAGCGTGTCGATCCCGCCGTCGCCGAAGAAGGCGTGATTGCCAGGCCCGCCGGCGAACGTGTCGTTGTCGGTGCCGCCCTTGAAGACCGTGATGCCGGCGAACTGATCCCGGCCCCCTAAAATGTAGGACGGAACAGGCTGGGGAGTGACTTGAATGAGCTTATCGTCCAGACCATGAGCGACATCGAACGCCACCGGCGCCGTGTTGGCGGAGAAGTCGAGCGTGTCGATCCCGCCGCCGCCAATGAAGGTATGAGACCCGATACTGCCGACGAACGTGTCATTGCTGCTGCCGCCCTTGAAGACCGTGATGCCGGAGAACTGATCGACGCCGACCGCGGCGCCGC
>Ga0137385_10005437_pt1 | contig 11181 bp, 16 predicted proteins | sample SagtaG_FD_104921 | JGI IMG/M metagenome (GOLD analysis project Ga0137385, IMG submission 104921) | Vadose zone soil microbial communities from Sagehorn Ranch, Mendocino, California, USA - Sage2_R_80_16 metaG | ecosystem: Environmental > Terrestrial > Soil > Vadose zone | place: USA: California...
CTGTACTCCTTACTCCGCTGCTACTTACAGGCCTGGAGGTCCGCGACTCTGCGGCCTCATGCCTCAGGGCTCTCCGCAAGGCTCATCCAACGCAGCTAACCATAAATCTCACCAACCCACGCCGGCGTAGCCACATCGGTGACAGTTCTCCAAGGATGAATTGAGTTGGGGCCCTCAATCACAACTAGAGGCGAAGCGTCGTTCCTTCCGAAAATCTTCCGAGAGTCACGGTCTCACTGTCGTCGGACTATCTTTGCCGTGGCCCTAGGGAAGAATGTCCCGTTTCAATTTGTTATCCTAAGACGGGGATGAATTACTGTTCATGCCGCGAAATGATGTACAAGGTTCATGGACCCCATTGAGTCCATCAAAGTAGCAATAATCAGTCTGGTTCCTCCCCGAGGCATCCCGGATATATTTTCTTCAGACACTAGTAATTAGCAGCGGTTTTGTTGACTTGTCGGGATTTCGCAGGCGAGGAAAGCCCTCAAGTTCCCCCCCGTCATCCTCACACGTCACTTCTCTGGGCTACATATGTCGTTCTCCCTGCTCGGTCGCGTGGAAAACCGCCACCTCGCTTTGCACTTACGGCAGCTGTTAACTCAGACGCGCTACAAAAATGAATTCAGACACTGCGGATAGAACGCGTAACGCGCAGCAATTAAAAACTACACAACTGTCCACTACGCAATCACGATATGTCATTTCATCTCGTTTCTCGAACGTGACGAACGCTCTCGGGTCGACGGTGCGGGAACCAAGAGCTTGCGCAATGGAGGCGCCGTTTGCTTCCAGGGAACCAAGGAAAGAATCCAAATCGGATATCACCTCGTCGAAGACTCGAAGATCATGATGCCGGGGGCCTGAATATCGCCGACGAGGTCCTTGAAAGACCTGTTGACGAACACTCTCGGCTCGTCGGTGTTGCAGTCTGCAAGTTTTGCATCGGTGAAGGCGCCACCTTTACTCAGTATTTTTATTTTTTCTAAAAAAAATCGATTTCCATCAAGATTTTCATGCGCCTCAGGGCAAAAAACACTAGTACGTAGCACTTCACAACAAGTATACTACGCCAGCCTTCGCCTCTTATTCCTGCTCTGGGTATCAAGGAGGGAATCGAAACCGAATTTCAGCTCGTCGAAGAAGCCGCGGGCCTAAATGTCGTCGACGAGACCATCACGCTCCAAAACGTCACGGGTTTCGGAGGACAAGTCATCGCGGGCGGAGATCGCCTTGTCGCGGCCAAACAGCCTGCGGGCGAATCGCCCGGGGGGTTTGAAGATGACGCCGGGATCGTTCGGGTCTACGTCAGTGCCAGATCGCTTGACGATTGAGGAGTAATCCGGACCAGTGTTGGGGTCGTTGGGCGTGCTGACAACGCGTTTGTACAGAGCGGTATTAACGGGGGAGGCGTTGCGGGCAACAACGTGAGAGGTGGCGTGCACAGAGGCGGTGCCGCGAACGTTACCAACAAATCAGCCGGTATTGCGAGATTAAGAGGAGCTACAACGTACACGGCGGGGTTAGAGAGGGCAGGCGCAACAGCGGAGGCGGCGAGGACAAGGAGGGCGACGCAGGACGCGCGCATTGTGTTATAGTTCGTTGTTAAGATTTGTGTGGGTTTGCGTGAACGGAAGGTGAGGGATCCAAGTGGGCTGAGAGTTGAACAAAGAGGATTCAGGCTGTATGCGCGTTAGCCTGAGCACGCTTCACAATGGGATGGGCCACGGATGTGCTCACCAACCAGAAAGAACTTGAACACGAAAGCTTAGGAGAGCTAAGGAATCTCGCATAGAAATCATGGTGCTTAAATAGCTACGACAGTCGCTGAGGTGAGATCCCACCTTTATCTCTGTTGGCACGATGCGCAACGCATATTGAATCAATTCATGCAACAAAAGCCGCGGACTTGGGTGCACGGCAGTTTGCTCTCACACGAGTCCGCCTGAAAATGGTTGGAGTTAGTACATGTACTCTAGTACAACCGGGACTGACCACCATTTCCCCACGTCCTGGTGCTATCAGCACTAGTCGAAAAGACCGCTTGCCAGTGGGGGGCACCCATCGTAGGTCTACACCGTTTTGGGGTACAGAACCCTACTATGCAGCACGGTCCTTCCGAACTTGAATATACACTCTTCGTAGTCCATTTCTCCCCAACTGAGATGATCTGCATCTGTCCGAACATTAAAGCACCTCACCGAAGTCTACAGACCCTACACCCATACTCCGCGGAGTCAGGGAAGGAAGAGGCACCAACCGGCTAGAGTGCAGTCACGCACGGCTGTTCGACTTCAGCAAGCGGGAACTCGACTTCTCTGAGTCGAGGGTCTGGTTGCGATCGTAGTAGCAAGTCGGTTCGTCTATCAACTCTATGCCTTTTAGCCACCCAATAACAGGCCATAGGGCGAACAATCAGCAGTGCAAACACCAAAAGGTGCGACTCCAGTTGGAGGCTTTGTCGTGATCAAGATGAATCACAGATTCACATGGCGCCGAAAATCGCTATATATGGACGCATGTAGTTTTACCCTTTCCCACGTTCTATCATACAGTATCTTTCCCGTGACATACATACACACTGGCACGTTCATCTCACAGTCATCCATTATCACAATAATCCCTGGTTCTCGTTCTGTTCTGGACCGACGGCGATCCGACTCGGAGTCTCTCAAGGTTCTCGACGTCCTTAACGACTTCACAAGCGACCTCGAGTCCCACACATTCTGGGGCAGCGATGTTGATTGCCAAGAGAAGCTTCCCAAATCCGAAACACAGTTCCAAGAATAGTCCGGACTCCTGAAGGAGTATATATTTCCAGGAGTACTGTACATATAGTACTTCATGGGCTACAGTGCGTCATTGTCTGGTGGATGGGTAAATATTGCCGCCTCGTTGTGACCAGTAGAGTGTCACATTATGCAGTCCTTTTCGTCCAGAGCCGAGTCTCCAAGCGCCAGCGCTTCAGTATGCGATACGATGGCGCAGCCAATCCCCGCAGATGATGTACAGTAGTGCTAGTGTTGCGCATACCCAACCCATCTGTATACGTTCGAGAAAATAGTAGTACGCAACGAACGACAGTAGAACGACCGACATGGTGCCCACAGGCCCTGCAAAGTCGCTCCAGAGGTCATTCGGCAATTCTCCGCCCACGGGCGGGTCGAACTGCACACGAACCGTCCGCGTCTGGATGAGCGTCGGCGGGTGCACACTTAGTAGACTGAGGCTCCGTTCTCTGGACCCTCCTCGTCGGTGCCCTTGCCACCTACGCCGGAGGGCGGCACCGCCCACGAGCATGCGAACACGCTGGTCGCCATCTCGTGTTCGAAGCGCAGCGGCACGCCTGCCGTTTTGGCTACGTACGGCAGTACGACGGCCACGGATATGCGCGTGCGGCGGCGAATCCAAACTCGACACTCGTTGCAGGCAGCTCTACCAACAAGCTTTTTTCTTTTTTGAAAAAAAAAAAATCCATTTGTATACCAGGGCATTTGACCAAGACCAAGACCAAGACCAGTCGTCCGAGGACCTCGAGGACAGTGTAAGTGCGTATGTAACTCAATCTAATTTTAAGGGTACGGTGTGTCCGGTAAAAGAAGTGTCAAACGAGCGAATGTGTGGGAAGACCGACATGTTGCGGCAATGCCCTTGGAGACGGGAAACCCCAGCAAAACCCGAGGGGCCAGTGGCGGTTGATGAGCTGGCAGTAGGGGGTTGGGTGGTGGGGCAGCGTCGGTGACAATGGCTTACGAGCCGGGAGGGTCTAGAGGCGGGGTAGCATCCATAGCGACCACTTATGCTCCGGGGTTAGTGGGCACGATGGCCCAGGATGGGTTGTCTTGGTGGGCGGCACTAAGGCGACACACAACCGGGTCCTGTGCGCTAACGTAGCCAAGGTGCGCTTCAACGGCATCATTTGACCAATAGTCCGCGGCCCGGGTTACCCAAGCTCGGCACCCCTGTCACTTACTGCCAGTGTAGGGCAACCAATGGTGCAGCATTACCAGAATTAACTAAAGCCTATCATCTTGTGGATACAAGTGGAATATGGGTGTTCTCACATGCGTGTCTTGTGGTCTTACAGGTCCTTGACATCCGGCAAGCAGACCTTTCCTCCAATGACAGTACGTCACCCGGGTCGCTCTACTACCTTTCGGTCCCTCTGATTCTAGGTCATGAGGCGCCGCGGGGGTGGGTCCACACCAATTCGAGCCGCCTATCAGCGTATGTTAGCTCCTAGGGAGAGTACGGTGAGTAATCCCAAGCGCACTTCGCAGCTAAGACCCGCGGCCTGACCATGACCTCCTAGTCGACATCGCGATGGCACAAGATTATATTTATTCCCGTATAAATCTTCATCGTCGTCGCTCATCTGTTCATTCACCTCAGCCTTTCTGAACCTTGGCTCGCAGCTACTAAGTTACCCACTGACAGTATGGCAGTGTACCTATCCGCTACGCTTATTTTCGCTGCCCTCTCCTTTTTCGTTGAGGCAACGCCGAAATTACGTTCTGGAGTTGCTATATCCATCACAAAGCGCACGCAATTACGCGGCGCCAATGGTGTTGTTAATGTTGCGAAGCTTCAGGGTGGCGTCCATCACACCATCGCGTTCGTATTCTCCACCATTTCCATTCAGCGAACCACTTCTCATAATCGGTATGTGTCTAGAAAATTTAATCGCGGCTTCCAGGACCACCAGCAGAATACTGGTACACGTCATCCCTCGGCTCCCCAAGTGAAACGTGCCGACTTGGAGAAGCGTGATGGTAGCATTGGAAGCGAGCCACTCACCAATTTCAAGTCCGAATACTGGTTTGGCTCTGTATCCGTCGGCACTCCTGCCAAGGCTTTCACGTGTGAGTTATCACTCCTTACTCTGTACCGTTTGGAGTGAACCGGACAATGCACAGTGGTCTTCGCCACGGGGAGCAGCGACTTTTTTCTTCCCGGCCCAGATTGCACCGATGGTTCTTGCAAAGGGCATTCACTGTATAATCCCTCGGAAAGCTCCACAGCACAAGATCTCAACATTTAAAGCGGAATACGGTGATGGTACCGACTTCGTTAATGGCACGCTATTCAAAGACGATGTCACTGTTGCTGGCTATACGGTCAGCTTGTGCACTTCACCCACGTTTTCGGGTCACTAACTGTTAGAGTCGAGGAGGAGTCTGGAGTCACGACACATAGTACTGTACCTCACGTGACAGGATGCATATACGCGTCCTGGAATGCGTCTGTTCTTTCCCTCAGTTTCTTCCTACTCTTCGAGGAACTGAGGGTAAGTTACATATTATACTCGCTACTTCCCCTTATTAACTCTCCATAGAACATACCGGCTTAGGTGATTAATACAGTTTCTTCCTACTCTTCGAGGAACTGAGGAACATACCGGCTTAGACTTTTATACTAACCTGTTCCTTCATTAGGCCAAGGGCCAGACACTCGGCGTTGCCACTCATTTTGCGGGCAGCTTCAGCTCCGACTTCTTCATTCCAGACAGTCTTTTCGGCTTGGCATTCCAGGACATCTCGTCTTACAATGCTACTCCTGTCTTCCAGACCCTTGTTGCCCAGGGCTCTTTACCTACCAGTACCTTCGGGGTCTACCTCGCCGAGGAAGAAGGCTCAGAGCTGTTCCTTGGCGGAACTAACGACAAACTTCACAAGGGTGACTTCACTTTTGTACCTGTCACCGCCGGGGTACGTTTGCGCAGAGTGGTCCCTCGATTCGATGTTAATTACCATACGTTGCAGGGCTACTGGCAGACCAAATTCGATGCTTTAAATGTCAATGGGCAGCAAATTGCCGGTGTCACGGATTTGATCATTGACACTGGCACTACCCAAATCTATGCTGACCTCAAAAGTATGCAAGCCATTTACGATCAGATCCCCGGCTTTGTTGACATCGGATCCGGATCATACAGCTGTACGTACATAAGGCAGCTTTCTCTAGTTCACAGAAAGACAGATTGACTCGCTTTTTGCCAGTTCCCTGCTCAGTGAACACCACAATCTCATTCCAGTTTGGCGCTACCGCGATCGCGATTGAGCCTCAAACATTTAATCTCGGTCCCCTGTCTGAAAACTCAACCGACTGCCTAGGCGGTTTTATGGCAGCGGACGACTTGCGTGAGTACTTTGTTTCATCTCGCTCTTTTGTGTCTCATCAGCTATAGCCTTCTGGGTTCTCGGCGACGTCTTCCTGCAAAACATATATACGGAGTTCGACGTCGGCAATAAGCGGATCGGCTTCGCTACCCCTGTCACCCCTGTGTAATAGCGTCGATTGGCGCAAACTCACAAAGCAATTTTGGTTGTGGTATATACCCAAGTCCCTGTGCAGCTTAATATATGTGACAGATGTTATCACGCTCTCATGCACTCTCCCAAAGACTTCCGTGCCAACCATTCCTTTGTGATCTGCGAGTCCTCGCTGCGCTTCCTAGAGTCTTCCTTTGGTGCGACAGATGACTCGAGGTCCAAGAACCCCCGAATCGGGAGGCTCTCATTTGCGATCAGTGGCCTGCGTACCGTCCAAAGGGGCTAATGGTAGATCACACTACCGCATGCAGCGGTGCTTCCCATCGTCACAGCGGTGGCGATTCCTTTTTTTTTTTTAAATTCATTTGCATACCAGGGCGTGACAAAAACCGGTGGACCGAAGTCAATGGGTAAAGGCGGGACCCGTTTGAGTAGGAATGTAGGTGGGTTTGGCTCAAAGTGTGTTAGCGAGAGCGAGGTTAGTTGTGAGGCTTAGGGCGTGCACGCCATGGAGATGTTCTTTCAACTACGTAATCGAATATTACTTGTTACGATACGGGTGCCCGAATATACCCTCTTCGTAGCCCATTTCTCCCCAACTGAGATAATCTGTATTTGTCGAACATTAAAGCACTTCCCGAGTCCCGAGGTCTATACAAGGGTCTACAGGCTTATGAGCTAGATACACAAGCACGTTGAGATCTCACATCATCACAATATACCCTAGTTCTTGTTCTGTTTTGAATCGATCCCTCCGTATTCTCGATTGGTTCTCGGCGTCCTTAACAACCTTGAGTTCCACACATTGCCAAGGCGGCAACGTTGATTGCCAAGGGGAGCTTCCCAAACCCCTAAGCACAGTTCCGAGAATGGTCCAGACCCAACCCGAAGGAGTGAATACTGTAATCCGTGAGCTACAGCGCGTTGCAACACGGTGTTATTATTTTTGTACGTAGTGCTGTACGGCTGTGCACGGATCATAGTACTCGAAGGGTTCCGCAATTGTAGCATTGCTGGATATTAACTGGTGAATGGTGATTGTCACCAGCTCGTAGCTAGTGACCAGCGTTGCGGGACATTTGCTTCAGCTAGCTTCAACACGCAATACACAAGCACAGCCAATCCCTGCAGATAACTGTAGTACTAAGGTAGTAGTATTGCGATAGCATTCCGGTATCTCCATGTCTATTACGGTATAACCCGCCCCAGCTAAACTAATTACGCTCGAGCAAATAGTACGCAACGAGTGCCAGTAGAACGACCGACACGGCGCCGACCCGCCCTGCAAAGTCGCTCCAAAAGTCGTTCGGCAATTCCCCACCAATGGGCGGGTCGAACCGCACGCTTACCGTCCGCGTCTGAGCACGCGGCCCGGTGCTGCCGCCGCCGCTTCCGTCTTCGCTCGACTGAGCCGCGGGTAGGATGAACAGCGTCTGGCGCGCCGCATCGTACGTATACGCATCGCCGCCCGCGAGCCCCTCTACGATGAGCCTGCGGCCGCGCGCGAGCGGCGCAGGCACGAATATCTCCGTTTCGCGCGCGAGGAGCGGCGGGTGGCCGGTGAGCGGCGGCGCGTGCACGCTCGGTAGCCTGCCGACCTCGCTCTCTAGATCCTCATCGCCGGTGCCCATGCTTCCTGTTCCGGAGGGTAGGACAGCCCACGAGTACGCGAACGCGCCGGTCGCCGTCTCGTACTCGAAGCGCAGCGGCACGCCTGCGGTCTTGGCTGCGTACGGCCGCACGACGGCGTCAAGTATGCGCGCGCCTGCGTCGAGCTCGTCCGCGTCCTGTGCAAGCGTGGTCGCAAGCACGGATCCGCGCGCGCGGGAGTTGCTGAACCACGAGAAGTTCTCGCCGTTCCAGTCGTCGCCGCGCATGTCGTCGTTGTCCGGATTGTAGTTCCACAGGCTGTAGAGAAGAAGTTGAACGAATCAGAAAGAGTCGTTCACTGTCATTTTGGGGGGTGGACTCGAGCGAGAACGCACGTGAAGCCGACGTTGGCCCGCTCCAGGCCGGTGATCATCGCGTCCATCATGCGCCGCTGCCACGTCCAGTCGTCGCTCTTGAACGCAGCGCGGCCATTCATGTCCATCGGCACACCGCACTCCCCAATAAGCACGGGCCTTTCGCCAATGGAGCGGTACCCAGCCTCCACGAGGGAACGGATCTGTGTAGCGAAGTTGTCCCGCGCACCCTTTTGCCCCCAGTGGAACGTCTTGATCGGGTTCACGCCCTGTTGACGACGTCTCAACACACTGCAGCGCAAATAAAATAAAGGGAACGTACGCGCGAAATTGCTTGAACATTTACAGAAAACTCGCCATGCGCCTTGTCAAACAGCACGCGAAGGTCGTACCTGAATAGTCCTCAGATGTGAAGTATGACCCAGAGGAAATGAAGTGACCGACCAGTGGGGAGCAAATACCATATTTGGTAGCTGGTGTTCTGATGTCCACGAGGGCGGGCAGAACTAGTCGCGGTCGGTCGTGAGCAAGCGGCAAAAGGGGGAGACATAAGATATCACCATCGCACCTCGTTAGGTACTGGCTCCACGAAGAACACTTTCTCGTGACCGCGTCCGTTGGCTACTGCGCCACGCACCCGCGCCGTCCACCGCTTCAAGAACGGGTAATAGAAATCTGTATACCAATCGACCTGCGCCACCATCAATCGCCCCTTCCGCCAGCCGAGAAGAATGAAGGCGCACCTTGCGACCCGTCGTGGGGTCATTCACGAAGTAGCTCTCGACAAGCACCGCACCGGCCTTCTTCTCGCCATCCCACTCCCACACGCCATGCATCTCCCACAGGTCCCGGCCCCCCGTCGGACCGTCCTCGCGCCAGGCCTTGCGACCACGAGGGTTGAGAAGTGTTCGACCGGTGCGCCTTGTGGGCATCGGGAAGGATCGCGTCCAGCGGTCTACATTGGTCGGATGGCCCGCGCCGAGGAGGAAAGACTGGAAGGCGGAGGCTGAGCCGAGTTGGCTGATAAGTGTGGGCCAAGGTTGACTAGGTCACAGGATGGGTGTACGCACGGACGTCACCCAAGTGGAGATCAGTATTATAGTCGAAACCGTGTAACGTCGGGAGGTCAACATATCCGCGATGGGGCTCGTTCATCATCTATGCGCATATATTGACCCATGATTGGTGTGAGCAAACCGGCGCAGAGCAACGTGGGAGTGGGGACAAGAACGCACCTCGAAGCCGAGAACACCATCGAGGTCGCCGACGGCGCGGGCGACCGCCTCCCACATGTCCAAAAACGCGTCTTGCAAGAAGTGCTGTACCGGCACACCATCGCGCACGCGGAGCTTCGGCGCGAACGTGTCGCCGGCCCAGAAGCACGTCCTGCAGAAGAGGTGGCAGGCCCGGCATCGGCGACAATTTAACCCACAAATGAGGAGGAGGAAGACTCACGCCATCGTCGCGGCTACGAGCTTCTGGTATCCGCAGGGCCACAACCCACGCTCGGCCTCTGTGTGGCCGCCTCCACACACGCCACGTAGCCATGCCGCGCCGCTCTCTTCGAGCGCACGGAGGTCGAAGCCCACGTGCTCGAGCGTCCATGCGGGTGCGCCAGACCCGCCGGCGTAGCGCGACCAGACGTCTTGGTGCAGTGCGACGAAGGCCGTGAGGCCGTACTGGGGAAGTAAGGAGAGGACTGCGCGGAGGTATGAAAGGTAGGATGTATCGTATATGCCACTATATGCGTCGTTTTAGCGCACGCACTGCGTCAGCTGGAAGGAGTGGGAGCGAGTAGGTGAACGAGACATACGGGCCTTCGTGTTCGACGGCTTCCCAGGTGATGAGAAAACGGACTTTATTAATGAAGGTCGGATAGGGGTTAAATCTGGGTAGAGTGTGTAGCACGAAGAGAAAAATGGCGCACCGAATGTGAGACCCCAGCGTCGAAGCCGCGCGAGGTGTTGCGGAGCCTCGTCAAGTGGGAACGGGCGTCCAACGAACGTTACTGTCTCAGCGCCTGCAGGGAACATGGCGTGGTCACCGTTGACAGGGCTGTGGGCGGTAGCAGAACGTCAGACGCGTCTGCAAATGGGTGCTACGAACAACACACGTCTTGCAGTTCCCTGAGAGGTTCACCCCTCGGAGGTTGCACACGCGGCCATACCCGTCGACAAAATGCCTGCCGTGAGTGCGGATTCCGCCGGTTGTATCCCGAGACCAGTCGTGGGCGTATGACGAGCTGGAGCCCACGACATACGCAGGGTCGGCGGAAGGGTGATTGACAGGCTGGAGGTTGGCTATCAGACAGGAGTGAAAGGCGAAGTGGCATGGTTACGAACCTCGAGGGTGCCAACAGAGGATGTATTAGAATCTATAGGAGAAGTCGGTGTCGAAATGCTCGACGGAAATGTTGCGTCCGAGGTCGCTGTCGGCGGTCTTGATGGTAAAACTTGAGACTGTTCCGCGCCGACGAAAATAAAAGAGGAATCGATGAGCGAGCTGGACTCGGACATTGTGTTAGGGTATCTAAGACGTCTAGCAATCGAGTTCAACGTGATCTGGCGCTCTGTGAGGAAAGAAGAAAGAAACAAGGCCGCGGAGACGTTAGACGCTCCTTGTAAAGCGTTGTCTTTGGTGGCGCTGTCGCGTCCCTCACAATGTAGTACATCCCGAGTCCAAAATCATCGATCGATATCGTCTCGCGCTCGTCCGGGAAAAGTCATACAAGTAGGTGATTGCTCTCAACGTCTAGGGTCCTCCATGGATTGGTCCTACTCTCTCTCTCGACCATAAAAGTCAACCTCTCACCCAGGCCATTCGTACGACAGACTATTTGATTATCTCGTAAGACGGAATCCTCTGATCCGATGCTGTAAAACGTGCGAAAGTGGACAACCGATAAATCCGTGCTCTCCTCAGCCGAGCAGAAAGGAACGCATCTA
>Ga0137385_10005447_pt1 | contig 11173 bp, 9 predicted proteins | sample SagtaG_FD_104921 | JGI IMG/M metagenome (GOLD analysis project Ga0137385, IMG submission 104921) | Vadose zone soil microbial communities from Sagehorn Ranch, Mendocino, California, USA - Sage2_R_80_16 metaG | ecosystem: Environmental > Terrestrial > Soil > Vadose zone | place: USA: California...
CCGAGGTCCATCGAATAATCGTTCACGTACATCCCGACGAACCGATCGGTGCGCGCAGCGTCGAGCCCGCGGCTATAGGCCCCGGCATACGCGAGGGCTTCCTCCCGGTGAGCGAGGCCGTAGGCGATGCTCATCTTGAGATCGCGGGCGATCGCGCGCATCAGTTCCTCCCCGAGGTCGCGCCTGACCACGTTGCCGCCGAGGGGGAGCGGCAGGCCCGTTTCCTCGTACCACCACTCTCCCATGTCCACCCAAAGGTGCAGACCTCGATCGCCATGAGTCAGCTGCCCTTCGTGAATGAGGAGCCCGGCCTCCGCCTTGCCGGCCAGCACGTGCTCCTCGATCCGGTCGAAGGGCACCGCCACGTGGCGCGCCCCGGGCTGGTACAGCCGGAGGGCGAGGGACGCCGTCGTCAGCTCGCCCGGCACGGCGACCGTGAGCCCGGCGAGGGCGGCCCGCGGGTCCGCCGGGCGCGGGGCACGCGCCACGACACGCGGGCCGTAGCGATCTCCGACGCTCGCGCCGTGGGCGAGCAGGGCATACCGGTCGGCCAGGTGGGCGTAGGCGTGGAAGGAGACGGCCGTGCACTCGAGCTCCCCCGCGAGCGCCCGGCGATTGAGGGTCTCGATATCGGCGAGCTCATGCACGTAGCGGCGCGCCCCCGTCGCGATGCGCCCGCTGGTCATCGCCCAGAACATGAACGCGTCGTCCGCGTCCGGGCTGTGGGCGAGGCGGATCGCATGAAGCCCCGGCGTGGGGAAGGGGGAAGGGGGCAGGGTCACGAGGACTTGCCGCCCGTGACCCGGAGCGCCTCCGCGTGAAAGGCATCGATCGTGTTCTGGTGCTCGGCGTACTCGGGGCGGCGGCGGGCCCGCTCGGCGGTCTCGTAGCGCAGGAAGCCCGCGTAGGCGCGGCGCGCGCGGGGCGCGTCGCGCGCGAGCTCGTAGGCTCGCGCCCGCAGCATGAAGCCGTAGAGGTGCGTCGGCACCGTGTGGAGGATCGTGTCGGCCTGCGCCAGCGCCCCCGCCCCGTCGCCCCCCGCGAGGTGCAGGACGCCGATATCGTAGCGCGCATCGCGATCGAGCGCCGGCAGCTGGGCGTAGGCGCCGAGGGCCATCGGCAGGAAGAACCGGACGCTGTCCTGAGCACCGCGCTCCGCGAGGCCGACGACGCGGTCGAACAGGCGCCGCGCCTGCTCCTCGGGGGACATCTGTGAGATATCGGGAGCGGGGAGCGGAGAGCGGGGAGCGGTCCCTTCCGGTACACCGTCGGGTCCCGCTCCCCGCTCCCTGCTCTCGCCGCCGCCAAGCATCAGCACAGTCACCAAGGCTCCCACCGCGGCTCCCGCGACGGCCCACGGCAAGCCGGCCTGCCAGCCGGCCGACCCCTGGGAAGAGGCGGCCACGGCAGCGCCGCACTTGTGACAGAACCGGGCCGTCCCGGGCAGCGGGGCGCCGCACGCGTGGCACGTCATGGGAGCCGGAATCTAACTGGCACGATTCGTCGGCGTAGCGTAGTGTAAGCTGCGTGAGCCTCGAACCGTCCGCCCCATGACCAGCGCCTTTCCCGGCCAGGAGCGCGCCAAGCACATGGGGGAGCTGAAGCGCGGCGATGAGCGCTGGGATGTGTTCGTCGAGACGCAGCTCGACGGCGAGGTGGGGGCCGTGCGCGGGCGCCTGCACTTCGTGAGCGGGGAGCAACACCGCATGACCACCTGGATTTTCCTCGAACTGACCGAGCGGGAGATCCAGGAGCGTTTCGGGGAATTTTCGGCCATCGAGCTGTGGCACTTCCTAGCAGCGCTCGAGGCGTAGTTGGTGTGTGGAAAACGCTGCATAGAGTGCACAATTGTGGTTGCAGTCCTACGGCTTTCCCACCCATCGCCGTTGCTGCACGGGTCTTTCGCTGCAGGTAGGGCACGGAATGCTTGACACTCCGTAGCGGCTCGCGTACCTTCCCGCATGCCTGACGTCTCCTGACCACAAGCGAGTCCCCGAACACGCCGCCGCTCGAGCGCGAGCACGGGTTGTCGCTGTTTGTGGTACGGAGCGTGCGTGCTGCGGAGCGACCAGAGACCCTCGAGGAGAGAGCGACCCCATGACCGCCACATTGGAGCCAACCACGAGCGCCAGGGCCGCGAAAGCCGGCAGCGCGCCGACGCCTGCGCACGTGATCCGCAAAGCGAAGGAGGCCGGGGTGCAGATGGTGGACGTCCGATTCACCGATCTGCCCGGCACCTGGCAGCACTTCTCGCTGCCGCTCAAGGAGCTGACTGAGGCCGTGTTCGCCGAGGGCGTCGGTTTCGACGGCTCGTCGATCCGCGGGTTCCAGGCGATCAACGAGAGCGACATGCTCTTGCTGCCCGATCCCGCGAGCGCGTTCGTGGACCCCTGCCTCCAGGTCCCGACGCTGGCGCTGACGTGCGACGTCGTGGATCCGGTGACGGGGCAGCCCTACAGCCGCGACCCGCGTTACGTGGCCCGCAAGGCGGAGCAGTATCTCATCAAGACGGGGATCGCGACGACGGCCTACTACGGACCCGAGGCGGAGTTCTACATCTTCAACTCGGTGCGCTTCGACCAGAACGCGCACGAGGGCTACTACCACATCGATTCCGAGGAAGGGATCTGGAACTCCGGCTCGAACGGGACGCCGAACCTGGGCCACCGGCCGCGGCACAAGGAGGGGTACTTCCCGGTGCCGCCCGTAGACAAGCTGCAGGACCTGCGCTCCAAGATCGTGCTCGCGATGCTGGCGGCGGGGGTCGACGTCGAGGTGCATCACCACGAGGTGGGCACGGCGGGGCAGACGGAGATCGATATGCGGTTCCAGACGCTCACCCGCATGGCGGATCAGCTGTTGATGTACAAGTACATCGTCAAGAACGTGTGCGCGCAGAACGGCTACACGGCGACCTTCATGCCGAAGCCCCTGTTTGGGGACAACGGCTCGGGGATGCACGTGCACATGAGCCTGTGGCAGGGCGACACGAACCTGTTTTTCGACGCGAACGGGTACGCCCTGATCTCCGACACGGCGCGCTGGTACATCGGCGGGTTGATCAAGCATTCGCCGGCGCTGCTGGCGTTTGCGGCGCCGACGACGAACAGCTACCGGCGGCTGGTGCCGGGCTTCGAGGCGCCCATCAACTTGATCTACTCGCAGCGCAACCGCTCGGCGATCTGCCGCATTCCGGTGTACTCGAAGTCGCCCAAGGCGAAGCGGGTGGAGTATCGGGCGCCCGATCCCGCGTGCAACCCCTACCTCACGTTTGCGGCGTTGCTGCTCGCGGGGCTGGACGGCATCAAGAACAAGATCGAGCCGCCCAAGCCGATGGATGTGGACCTGTACGAGCTCGAGCCGGCGGAGCGCAAGCACGTGAAGAACACGCCGGGCTCGCTCAACGAAACGCTGGCGGCGCTCGAAGCCGATCACGCGTTCCTGCTCGCGGGAGACGTGTTCACGCCGGATGTGATCGAGACCTGGCTCGCCTACAAGCGGGCCAAAGAAGTCGATCCGGTGGCGCTGCGGCCGCATCCGTACGAATTCTTCCTGTATTACGACGTCTGAACGGAGCAGGCGGATAGGCGGTTGGGCGGTTAGGAGCGCCGGTGGTCGGCTGGCTTCTAGCCACCCAACCGCCTAACCGCCTACCCATATGGCCACTACGGTTTCCAAGTCCGCCGGAGCCACGAAGCGCGACATCCTGGAGCTGTTGAAAAAGCAGGACGTCGCGTTCCTGCGGCTCCAGTTCACCGACATCCTCGGCGTCAACAAGAACGTCGAAGTGCCCCAGAGTCAGTTCGAGAAGGCGCTCGAGGGCGACGTCATGTTCGACGGCTCGTCCATCGAGGGGTTCGTGCGCATCGAGGAGTCGGACATGGTGCTGAGGCCCGACCTGGACACCGCCCAGGTCCTGCCGTACGACGATGAGGGGGGGCGCGTCGCCCGGATCATCTGCGATATCTACAACCCCGACGGGTCGTCGTTCGTGGGGTGCACGCGCCAGGCGCTGAAGCGCCAGATCGCCCGCGCACAGGAGTTGGGCTATCAGATGATGGCCGGGGCCGAGGCGGAGTTCTTCATCTTCCAGCTCGACGCCAAGGGTGATCCCACGACCGAGACGCACGACGCCGGCGGCTACTTCGACCTCACCCCCGTGGACCGAGCGGAAGAGATCCGTCGCCTGATCATCAAGGACCTGCTGGCGATGGGGTTTGAGGTGGAGGCCGGGCATCACGAGGTGGCGCCGGGCCAGCACGAGATCGACTTCCGGTACGCCGAGGCGCTGGAGACGGCGGACAATCTCGCCACCTTCCGGTTCATCGTGCGCTACGCGGCCTACCGGCACGGCTTCCTCGCGACCTTCATGCCGAAGCCGATCTTCGGGATCAACGGCTCCGGCATGCACACCCACCAGTCGCTCTTCCGGGACGGCAAGAACGCCTTCCACGATCCCAAGGGGAAGTGGGAGCTCTCGCAGACGGCGCTCCATTACATCGCCGGGCTGCTGCGGCATGCCCGCGGGTTCTGTGCGGTGACGAACCCGCTGGTCAACAGCTACAAGCGGCTCGTCCCGGGTTACGAGGCGCCGACCAACGTGGCGTGGTCGATGCGGAACCGGTCGCCCTTGATCCGCATCCCCGACCGGCGCGGGATGCGCACGCGCTGCGAGCTGCGGATGCCCGATCCTTCGGCGAACCCCTACCTCGCGTTGGCTGTGCAGCTCGGGGCTGGGCTGAGCGGCATCGAGAGCAAGCTCCTGCCCCCCGACCCGGTCAACAAGAACATCTTCGAAATGAGCTTCCGCGAGCGCCGCAAGTACCGCATCGACGAGCTGCCGCGGGACCTGCACGAGGCGCTCGAGATGCTGGAGAAGGACGACGTGGTGCGCGATGCCCTCGGGGAGCACATCTACGAGCGGTTCGTGGAGGCGAAGCGTGAGGAGTGGCAGGCGTATATCGGCCGGGTGAGCGAGTGGGAGCTGAAGCGGTATTTGGGGCAATATTGAGGACGTCTAGGAGAGGCGTCGCGAGTATGTTGGAGCCGATTGAGAGCGCCGCTGCGACGAGCTGATCGCCACGCGCCCTGGCACCCGGCCCCCGGAACGTGCGAGCAAGCTTCAGGGCTTCTACAGTTAGCTCTACAGCAAGCTCGTGCACACAAAGCTTCCCGACGAAGGCTCTGAGGACCATACCCGAGAATAGGCGGCTCGGGCCGGGAACCCGGTATCTTATCTACGCCTTCACGTGACGCTTCTCCGCGACGTCTGTGTGCGACGCCTCTTCGTGACGCTGATATTCTTCGCCGGCTGCGACCAAGCCTCCCGCTCCGGCGACACCACGGGCCTCCAGAGCTATGGTCGCTGGGAGTGGCACGGGCGGATCGAGGCGGAGCCCGACTCGTCCCTCACCCTGATGCGGATCCGCATCGACACGACGCGCGGCGGCGGAGACGTGGCGCTCGTGCGGTACGACTTCGACCCCTCGCCCGGCGCGGGAGACGAGTATGCCCTCACGCTGGGGCTCGACTTCGGAAACGTCCGGGCGCTGCGGCCGGGGGTCCCCTACGAGCTCGGCTCGCCGCCGGCCCGGATTCCCGCCTTCGCGACCGCCACGTGCTTCTGCCGCCCGCTCCGGCCGGATTCGGTGCGCGGCACGTTCACGCTCGTCACGCGCGGGATGCGCCAAATCACCGGCCGCGTCGACGCCGCCCTCTACTTCACGGCGTGGAACGACTCCTCGCTCCACGTGATGTACCCGCTGCACCAGCGCCTTGACGCGGTCAAATAGACGGTCGGACGGTCGGACGGTCGGACGGTCTGTCGGCCTCCTGACGGCCTTGCTGTCCGTCTGTCCGACCGCCCGCCTGCGAGCGCAAGCGAGTCCTTTAGGGGCCGCCCAGACGATCGACACCGTCGTCGTGGTCAGCAAGAACGTCTTTCCCGCGGGCGAGGCCGACGCGCCCGGGTTCATCGCCCGGCTCGCGAACGCGCTCCACGTCACCACCCGCCCGTCCGTGATCCGCCGGCTGTTACTGGTCAGTCCGGGCGACCCCTACGACTCGGCGCGGGTGGCGGAGAGCGAGCGGGCGTTGCGCGCCATGAACGTGTTCAGCCGCGTGCGTGTGGACAGCACCCGCGTGGACGGCCGGCTCGCGCTGCGGGTCCAGACGACCGATGGCTGGAGCACGAAGCCGCAGCTCGGCTATTCGTCCGCGGGCGGCGATGTCTCCTGGCTCGTGGGGATGGTCGAGGAAAACCTGCTGGGCAGCGCGAGCACGCTCCGCGCCGTGTACAACCGCACGCCCGATCGGAGCATCCTCTCGCTCGAGTACCTCAACCAGCACTTCATCGGGCGACGGGCCCAGCTGGACTTGGGGTACCAGAACCTGTCGGACGGCCGCAAGGGCCAGTGGCTCTTCGGCGTACCATTCTACGAAACGGCGGCCCGCACCGCGCTCGCGACGGACGGCGAGGCGGCCTCCGAGCGCATCCTGGTGTTCCGCGACGGCGCGTTGGACACGACCTTCGCGCGTCGCGCGCTGCGCGTCGGCATCACGGGCGGCTGGGCGGTGCGCGCAACGAGTCGGGGCTACGTGCGCGTCTGGTACGGCGCGCACTGGCGGCGCGAGGACTTCGCGGCGGAGACGGCCAGCGCGATCCCACGCTCGCTGTTCGCGAGCGCGGGCGCGGGCGTGGAGCTCAGTCACGTGCGCTTCCAGGTGCTCGAGCGGTTCAACTCCTACGCCCGGCGCGAGGACGTGGACTTGTCGCAGACCCTGCGCCTCGGCGTCTGGGCCGCCCCGCGCGCCTGGGGGTATCCCGCGGGGCGGGCCGGCGCCGGCCCCGAGGCGCGGGCCCAGCTCAGCGCCCTCTGGCCGCGTGGCTTCGCCCTGCTCCGGGGCCAGGCGAACGGGATCTACACCGGGGCGGGGCTCGACTCGGGTCGGGTCCGCGCCGGCGTCACGGTGGCGAGTCAGAACCTGCCCCGGCAGACGCTGATCCTGCACCTCGAGGGCGGGGCGCTCGAGCGGACCCGTCCGGGGAGCGAGTTCGACCTGTGGCTCGACAAGCGAGGTCCCCGCGTGTTCGGCGTGCACGAGTTCACGGGCACCCGCATGGCGTGGCTCGCGCTCGAGGACCGCATCCTCGTCACCGACGAGTTGTGGGGGCTCGTGGGGGTCGGCCTCGCGCCGTTCCTCGACTGGGGGGGCGCCTGGTACGCGGATGAAGGGTCCCGCCTGGGCGGCGACGTGGGGATCGCGCTGCGGCTGGGTCCGACGCGCGCCGTGCGTGGTGACGTGGGCGAAATCGCGCTAGGATACCGCTTCGGTGCGGGCTTCCGGCCAGGGAGCCGCTGGGCGGTCGCGGTACGCAAGGGCGTCGCATTCTGATCGTCTTTTCAAGGAGCGGGCACATGGAAGAGCGGTCGTGGTCGCGCCTGGCGGTGGCGGGCGTCGCGCTCGCCGGCGCAGGGTTGCTAGTCGTCTTCCTCGCGGGTTTCGGTTACCACCACGGCTGGTGGAGCCTGCGGGTCGCGTTCGGCCGGCGCGTCTTGGGGCTGCCGCTGCTCGGCGTGCTGCCGATCGGCACGCTGCTCGCCATGCTCGGCGCGCTGCTGTCCGTCGCGGGGATCGCGCACGCGCTGCGAGCCCACCTCGGGGGAGTGGGCCTCGGCGCGATCGGCTTCGTGGCGGGCGTCGTGCCGTCTGTCATCGTGCTGCATCACTACCGCCTCGCTCGCACCGTCCCGCCCATCAACGACATCTCGACCGACCTGCAGACCCCGCCCCAGTACGTCGCCGCGGCGACGAACGACTTCTGGAAGGGGAAGGAGATGAGCTACCCGGCGGGCTTCGCCGATTCGGTGCGGCGCGCGTACCCCGACCTCGCCGCGCTGGCGCTCCCCATGCCGGCGGCCCGGGCGTTCGGTCTGGCGCACCGCACCGCCACGGGCATGCCGGCGTGGGAGATCACGGCAGTCGATTCGGCCGCCGGGCGGATCGAGGCGACGGCGACCACGCGCTGGTTCGGGTTCAAGGACGACGTCGTGATCCGCGTGACCCCGCGGGGCGCGGACAGCGCGGTCGTGGACATGCGCTCCAAGTCGCGAGTCGGGAAGAGCGACGTGGGGGCGAACGCCGCGCGCATCAAGACGTATCTCGCGGCGCTCGCACGAGCCGCGGAAGGGAGCCCATGAGCGCGGCGCAGGAGATCTTCGACGTCATCCGGCAGGGGGATGCGGCGCGCCTCGGAGCGCTGCTGGCGACGGAGCCGTCGCTGGCGGGCGTTCGCAACGAGCGCGGCCACTCACCGGTGTTGATCGCCCAATACCATCACCAGCGGGAGTGCGTCGCGCTGTTGCTCGCAGCCGGACCGGAGCTCGATGTGTTCGATGCGGCCTCGGTGGGCGCCACGGCCCGCGTGGCGGAGCTGCTTGACCGCGAGCCGTCGCTCGTCAACGCCTACTCGAGTGACGGGTTCTACCCGCTCGGTCTGGCCGCCTTCTTCGCGCACCCGGAGACCGTGCGGCTGCTGCTCGCGCGCGGTGCCGACGTCGCGCAGGCGGCCAAGAACCCGATGCGGGTGCAGCCGCTGCACGCCGCCGCCGCGGGCCGGAGCTTCGAGGCCGTGAAGCTGCTGGTCGACGCGGGGGCGCCGGTGAACGGGCGGCAGCAGGAGGGCTGGAGCCCGCTGCAGGAGGCGGTGCAGAGCGGCGACGTCGAGATGACGCGCTACCTGCTCGCCCACGGCGCGGATCCGCGGCAGCAGAATGACGCGGGCAAGAGCGCGATCGGCCTAGCGGCGGAGCGGGGAAACGCGGAGATTCTGAAACTTCTCAAGGCCCGGGCTCCGTGACGGTCTTCGCCTACCCCGAGGGTCACGTCTTCTATCGGAAGTTGACGCGCAGCTTCCCGCGGATCGTGCGGGCGGAGGGCTGCTACCTCTACGACGATCGGGGCAGGCGCTACCTCGACGCCTGCGGCGGCGCCTTCGTCGTGAACGTCGGCCACGGCGTGGCCGAGATCGCGGACGCGCTGACGCGCCAGGCGCGCCAAGTCGCCTACCTCAGCGGCAGCGCGTTCACGCATGAGCCTGCCGAGCAGCTCGCGGCGGAGCTGGCGGCCACGCTCCCCGGCGATCTCGACAAGCTGTACTTCCTCTCGAGCGGCTCCGAAGCGGTGGAGGCGGCCTTGAAGCTCGCCCGTCAATACTGGGTCGAGTCGGGCCGTCCGGCGAAGCACAAGATCATCGCGCTCGCGCCGAGCTATCACGGCAATACGCTGCTCGCCCTCTCGGCGTCGGCACGCGAGCACTACCGCACGTTGTTCCGCGAGTGGCTCGTGGACGTGCGGCGGATCCCCGCACCCTATCCGTACCGCTGCGCCTGCGGCGGCCGGGAGCCGCTGTGCCCGGCGTGCAGCGGCGCGGCGTTGGAGGCGGCCATCCTGCGGGAGGGGCCCGACTCCGTGGCCGCCTTCATCGCAGAGCCGGTAGGCGGCTCCTCGACCGGCGCGTCGGTGCCGCGGCCGGAATACCTGCGCGCCGTCCGGGCGATCTGCGATCGCCACGACGTCCTCTTCGTCGCCGACGAGATCCTGTGCGGCGCAGGCCGCACCGGCACCTGGTGGGCGCTGGAACGCGCCGGCGTGACCCCGGACATCATGACGCTCGGCAAGGGGATCACGGGCGGGTACGCGCCGCTCTCCGCCGTGGCCGCCCCGGAGCGTCTGCTCGACGTCCTGGCAGGGCACTCGGGCGCCCTGCTGCATGCCCAGACGTACGGCCACCACCCGGTTGCCTGCGCCGCCGGGCTCGCGGCCGTGCGCCACCTCAAGGCGCGGCGCTTGGTCGAGCGCTGCGCGCGCATGGGCGACGTGTTGCACCGCCGGCTCGACGGGCTGCGGGCGCTGCCGCATGTCGGCGACGTGCGCGGCGTCGGGCTCGTCGCGGGAGTGGAATTCGTGGAGGACAAGGAGACCCGGGCGCCGTTCGCGCGCTCGCTCCGCTTCGCCGAAACGTTCACCGAGGCGGCGCAGGAGGCCGGCCTCGTCGTCTGGCCCAACGTGGGCCACGCGGACGGGGAGAACGGCGACCTGGTGATGATCGCGCCGCCGTTCGTCGTCACGGAGGAGCAGATCGACGAGCTCGTCACGCTGTTCCAGGCGGCGCTGGAGCGGACGTTCGCGGGGAGGCCGGCGTGACCGCCGCCCCCACCGCTGCCGCTCAGTTCAAGGTTACCTACACCTCCGCCAACGTCGATTGGGAGCTGTTCCATCGCCTGTTCGACGAAGCCTTGGTGGCGGTGCGGGCGCGGTGCGGGCGCGACCATCCGCTCTACATCGGCGGCGAGCCGGTCGTCGTGGCGGGCGACCCGATCGTGGACGTCGCGCCCGCCGACACCAGCCTGGTGCTGGGCTGCTTCGCGCCCGCGGGGGTCGAGCATGTGGACCGCGCCGTCCGCACCGCGCACGCCGCCCAGCGGGGCTGGGCCCGCCGGCCGTGGCCCGAGCGCGTGGCGACGCTGCGGCGCGCCGCCGCCCTGATTCGCGAGCGCAAGTTCCACCTGGCGGCTCTGATGAGCCTGGAGGTGGGCAAGAGCCGCCTCGAGGCGATGGGCGACGCCGAGGAGTCGGCCGACCTGATCGACTACTACTGCCAGCAGGTGGAGGACGCGAAGGGCTTCGTCCGCCAGATGGCCAAAGTCACGCCGATCGAGCGCAATAGCGACGTGCTGCGCCCCTACGGGGTGTTCGCCTGCATCGCGCCGTTCAACTTCCCGCTCGCCCTCTCGACGGGCATGTCGTCCGCGGCGCTCGTCGCCGGCAACACCGTGGTCTACAAGCCCGCCCAGGACACGCCGTGGACCGGGCTCGAGCTGCACGAGGTGTACCGCGACGCGGGGCTCCCGCCCGGGGTCTGCAACTACCTGACGGGCCGCGGCGCGGTGATCGGCGACGCGCTGTGGCAACACCCCGGTGTCGACGGCGTGGTCTTCACCGGCTCGCACGCGGTGGGGATGCACATCTACCGCGGCCTGTCGCAGCGCTGGGTGAAACCCTGCCTGCTGGAGATGGGCGGCAAGAATGCCTGCCTCGTGACGGATTCGGCCGACCTCGACGCCGCGGCGGAAGGGGTGATGCGCTCCGCCTTCGGCCTGCAGAACCAGAA
>Ga0137385_10005451_pt1 | contig 11167 bp, 8 predicted proteins | sample SagtaG_FD_104921 | JGI IMG/M metagenome (GOLD analysis project Ga0137385, IMG submission 104921) | Vadose zone soil microbial communities from Sagehorn Ranch, Mendocino, California, USA - Sage2_R_80_16 metaG | ecosystem: Environmental > Terrestrial > Soil > Vadose zone | place: USA: California...
CCTGGGCAGCGGGTCGCGCCGATATCAGGGGCGCGGCATGATCCGCCCCGGCACCGTGCTCTGGCTCATCCTCGTCGCCTTCGTCGGCTTCGCGATGTTCAAGGTCAAATACGAGGTAATGGACCTTGAGGACGAATTGGCACGCACTAACCGCGCAATTACCGCCGATCAAGACGCTATCCACGTGCTCAAGGCTGAATGGGCCTTTCTCGGCCAGCCGAGCCGTCTGGCCGAGCTGAGCCGCCGCCATCTCGACCTGACGCCGCTCGGCACGGCGCAGCTCGGTCAGATAACCGCGATCCCGCTACGCCCGAGCGCGGTTCCGCTCGCCGTCGTCGAGGCACCGGCACTGCTGGGTAAATTGCCCGTCCCCGTGACCAAGCCACCCGCCGCCAAACCGTCGGTGGTTACGACGACTCTCGCTGCAACGACTGTGGCGAATGCGAAATCGAGGACCAATCCATGAAAGCGCAGCGTCCCTACGACGACAACCCCTGCAAGCCGCGCCACTTCCGGCCGCCGCCCTGCGCTCCCGTCGCCCTCGACGAGCCGGCGCAGCTGACCCTCGAAGTCGGCCGCACCCGCCTGCTGGTCACCGCGGGTTTGTTCGCCGTCGCCTTCGCCGTCATTGCCCTGCGCCTCGTCGACGTCACTCTCGTCAAGCCGACGGGCGAGACGCGCCTCGCACGCAACCACGTCGCCGGCCGGACCGAGGCGAGCCGCGCTGACATCGTCGACCGCAACGGCATCCTCTTGGCTACGACGCTGGCCAGCCCGTCGCTCTTCGCCAATCCGAAGCAGATTCTCGATGCCCGCGCGGCGACCAAACAGCTGGTTGGCGTGCTGCCTGATCTCAGCGAGGCCGAGGTTCTCGCCAAGCTGACTTCCGAGCGCAGTTTCGTCTGGCTCAAGCGTCACCTGACGCCGCGCCAGCAATTCGAGGTCAACCGCCTTGGCATTCCGGGCTTTCAGTTTGAGCGCGAGGAGCGCCGCGTCTATCCCGACGGCAACCTAATTTCACACGTGGTCGGCTATAGCGGCATCGACAACAAGGGTCTCGCCGGCATCGAGCGTGGCTTTGACGACATCCTGAGGGAGCGAAAGGCGCCGCTACAGCTCTCGATCGATCTGCGCCTGCAGCACATACTGCATGAGGAGCTAAGCAACGCCGTGCGCGAGTTCACCGCGATCGGCGGCGCCGGGGTGGTCATGGACGTGCGCACGGGCGAGGTCCTAGCGCTCGTTTCACTGCCCGATTTCGACCCCAATAAATCGAGCACGGCGACGCCCGAAACCACCTTCAATCGGGTAACGCTCGGCACCTACGAAATGGGTTCGATCTTCAAGACCTTCACTGCAGCGATGGCGCTCGATGCCCACACGACGACGCTCGCCGGCGGCTATGACGCGAGCCGCCCGATCACCGTCGGCCGCTTCACGATTCACGATTATCACGACATGCATCGCTGGCTCAGCGTACCCGAGATATTCGAGCATTCCTCGAATATCGGCGCCGCGAAGATGGCAATGGATGCCGGCAGCGAGCGCTTCAAGGACTTTCTCGGCCGGCTTGGCCTGCTCCGCGCCCCGGCATTCGAGATCCCCGAAATCGGCGCGCCGCTGGTGCCCTCGCCCTGGCGGGACGTCAGCACCATGACGGTGGCGTTCGGCCACGGCATTTCGGTCAGCCCGCTACAGGGTGCGATTGCCGCGAGTGCCGTCGTCAATGGCGGGGTCCTGCACCAGGCGACGATCATCAAGCCGCCGAAGGTTACGTTCCCGCCGGCCAGCAGGTCATGTCGGCCCGCACCTCCGAGGACATGCGTCGATTGATGCGCCTCGTCGTCGAGCAGGGTACCGGCAAGGACGCCGCAGCCCCCGGCTATTTGGTCGGTGGCAAGACCGGCACCGCCGAAAAGGTGAGCGGGCACGGCTACGCGCACAAGGCATTGTTGTCGTCATTTCTTGGCGCTTTCCCGATCAATGACCCTCGCTACCTTGTTCTTGCCATCATCGACGAGCCACATGGCAACGTGAAGAGTCACGGCTTTGCAACCGGCGGCTGGACAGCAGCGCCGGTGGTCGGAAAATCGGTCGCCCGCATGGCGCCGCTGCTCGGTGTTGCTCCGCTCGACGAGAGCGCGCCGGAGATCCGCCGGGCGTTGCTGATTGACACACCCGGAGGTTCGATAAAGAAGATTGCGGCTAACTGAGCTGATGGATGCTGAGCTTCTCTCCGCGGCACCGCCCGATGGCGGCCTACGGGGGAATCCGATTCCCGACATTTCAGGTCTGACGGCAGATTCGCGTGCGGTGCGTCCCGGCTATCTCTTCGCCGCGCTGCCCGGCAGCAAGCTCGACGGCCGTCGCTTCATCGACGATGCAGTGAGGCGCGGCGCCAGCGCGATTCTGACCGACGATGCCGGCGATCTCGCGACGCTGTGGGCACGACAGCCACCCGTCGCCGTCGTCACCGATGCCAATCCGCGGCGCCGCCTCGCCCTGATGGCGGCGCGCTTCTACGCGAGACAGCCGCGTACCATCGCCGCCATCACCGGCACCAGCGGCAAGACCTCGGTCGCCGCCTTCACGCGCCAGCTCTGGCAACATCACGGCCACAAGGCCGCGAGCCTTGGCACGCTCGGAATCATCGGCCCGGGTTTTGTCCGCGCCGGCTCCCTCACCACGCCGGACCCGGTAACTCTCCACCGCGAGCTTGCCGAATTGGCGCGCGCCGGCGTCGATCGCGTTGCCCTTGAAGCCTCGAGCCACGGGCTCGAGCAGTACCGCCTCGACGGGCTGGCGATCTCCATCGGCGCCTTCACTAATCTCTCGCGCGACCATCTCGATTACCACCCGACGATGGCGGCCTATCTCGCCGCGAAGTCGCGGCTGTTCGCCGAGCTCATGCCGGCAGGCGCGACCGCCGTGCTGAATGCCGATGTTCCGGAGTTCGCGCCGCTTGCCGCGATTTGTCGACAACGCGGCCACGCGATCATCAGCTATGGGCGCGATGACGCCGCCGATCTGCGTATCGTCACGACAGATTTCGATGGCGGCCGCCTATCTCTAATCGTGCGAATCCAGGGTCGGGTACTTCATGTCGTTCTGCGGAACCTCGCCGGGCTGTTCCAGGCAATGAACGCCATGGCGGCATTCGGCATCGCGCTCGCATCCGGCGAGAGCGTCGATGATCTCATCGTGGCACTCGCCGATCTCGATGCCGTCCCGGGCCGCATGCAGCGTGTCGCCGCACACCCGACTGGCGCACCGATCTATGTCGACTATGCGCACAAGCCCGACGCGCTGGAAACGGTGCTGACGGCGTTGCGGCCGCACGCCAGCGGCCGCTTGGTTGTCGTATTCGGATGCGGCGGCGACCGTGACGCCGGCAAACGGCCGATGATGGGAGCGATCGCCCATCGTCTCGCCGATCGCGTCATCGTCACGGACGACAATCCGCGCAGCGAGCGGCCCGAATTCATCCGCGCCGCGATTCTCGCCGCCTGCCCGGGCGCGAATGAGATCGGTGACCGGCGGGCCGCCATTCACGCGGCGATTGCAGCGCTGGCGCCGGAAGACGTGCTGGTAATCGCCGGCAAGGGCCACGAGACCGGCCAGATCGTCGGCAACACCATCCTCCCGTTCGACGACGCCATCGTCGCTCGCGAGATCGTCGGCGCATTGCTGGAGGCAACGCGATGACGGCGCTGTGGAGCGCCCGGGATCTTGCCGCCGCTACTGGCGGCTCGACGAAGCACGACTTCACCGTGTCCGGCATTTCGATCGATAGCCGCACGGTCGACGCCGGTGATCTCTTCATCGCCCTGCAGGGGCCGAACTTCGACGGCCACGCCTTCGTTGGCGAGGCGCTCGCCAAGGGCGCGGTCGCGGCACTCGTCGCGCAATCCCCGGCCGGGCTCGCCAGCGACTCACCGCTGCTCACCGTCGCCGACACGCTGGCGGCGCTCTCCGCGCTCGGCCGCGCGGCGCGTCAACGCAGCCCAGCGCGAATTATCGCCGTCACCGGCAGCGTCGGCAAAACCGGCACCAAGGAGGCGCTTCGCCTCGCGCTGTCTGGGCAGGGCTCGACCCATGCTTCGCTCGGCAGCTTCAACAACCAATGGGGTCTTCCGCTGTCACTGGCGCGCATGCCGCGTGAGACCGCCTTCGGGATCTTCGAGCTCGGTATGAATCACGAGGGCGAGCTCGCCGCGCTCAGCCCGATCGCGCGCCCGCACGTGGCGCTCATCACCACAATCGAAGCGGCGCATCTCGGCCATTTCACCTCGCTGGAGGCGATCGCCGACGCGAAGGCGGAGATTTTCACCGGCGTCGAGTCCGGCGGTACCGTCGTGCTCAACCGCGATAACGCCTTCTATGCGCGTCTTGCCAAGGCGGCGGGGCAGCGCGGCATCGGGCCCATCATTGATTTCGGGGAGCACCGCGACGCTGCGATCCGTCTGCTCGACTGCCGACTCAGCGCGACGTCAAGCGCAGTCACCGCTTCAGCAATGGGCGACGTACTGGAGTACACCATCGCCCTACCCGGCCGACATTGGGTGATGAACAGTCTTGCCGTGCTCGGCGCCGTCAAGGCAGTGAGCGGCGATGTCGCGGCTGCCGCGGGAACCTTCGCGCAACTCACCGGGTTGCCGGGACGCGGCATGCGCCACACCATTCAAGTGCGCGGTGGCAGCGCCGAGTTGATCGACGAAAGTTACAATGCGAGTCCCGCCGCGGTGCGCGCGGCGATCGCGGTGCTCGGCACCGCCACGGTCTCGCCGGGCGGAAGGCGCATTGCCGTGCTCGGCAATATGCTGGAGCTTGGCGCCGAATCGGGCCGCCTTCACGTCGATCTTGCCGCCCCGCTCGTCGCCGCCGAAGTCGACCTCGTCTTTACGGTCGGCGACGACATGGCTCGATTGCACGCCGCTCTGCCAGCAGCGATGCGCGGCAGTCACTGCGCCACCGCCGTCGAGATGGCCGATCTCATTGCCGATGCGCTGCGGCCAGGCGACATCGTGACCGTCAAGGGCTCGCTCGGCAGCCGGATGACTGTGATCGTCAAGCATCTGCTCGCCGGCGAAAAGCCGCCCGCAGCCACTGCGGCGGGTTAGGCGATGCTCTTTCATCTCCTCACCCCGCTTTCGGAGCAGTTCACGCCGTTCAATCTGTTCCGTTACATCACCTTTCGTTCGGGCGGTGCGGTGGTGACGGCGCTGCTCATCAGTTTCATCGCCGGACCGCGCGTCATCGCCTGGCTCAAATCCCAGCAGGCCGAGGGTCAGCCGATCCGTCTCGATGGTCCAGAGAGTCATCTTATTCGCAAGAAGGGAACGCCGACGATGGGCGGCTTCCTTATCCTGCTTGCCCTTGCCACCTCGACCTTGTTGTGGGCCGACCTCACAAACGGCTATGTCTGGGTCGTCCTCTTCGTCACCGTCAGCTTTGGCAGCATCGGCTTCTTCGACGATTACAAGAAGCTGACCAAACGCTCGTCGAGTGGTCTCTCCGGCCGCGCCAAGCTGGCCGCCGAAATCATCGTCGCGACGCTCGCCGCGATTCTTGTCATGCACCTGACCCGGGATCCGCTGGCTACCACCCTGGCCGTGCCGTTCTTCAAGAACCTGCTGATCCCCTTCGGCGGCTTTTTCATCGCGCTCAATGTCGTGGTGATGATCGGTTCATCCAACGCCGTCAATCTGACCGACGGGCTCGACGGGCTCGCTATCGTTCCGGCGATGCTCGCGGCCGGCAGCTTCGCCATCATCGCCTATCTCGCCGGTAATGCCATCTTCTCCAACTATCTGCAGCTCAATCATGTGCCGGGCGCCGGCGAGCTCACGGTGTTCTGCGGCGCCATGGTCGGCGCCGGCCTCGGCTTCCTGTGGTTCAACGCGCCGCCGGCGATGGTCTTCATGGGCGATACCGGCTCCTTGTCGATCGGCGGCGCGCTCGGTGCCATCAGCGTCATCACCAAGCATGAGCTCGTTCTCGCCATCATCGGCGGACTTTTCGTGCTGGAGACCGTCTCGGTCATCGTCCAAGTGGCGAGCTTCAAGCTGACCGGTCGCCGCGTCTTCCGCATGGCGCCGCTGCACCACCATTTCGAGAAGAAGGGGTGGCAGGAGCAGACCATCGTTATCCGCTTCTGGATCATCGCTTCGATCCTCGCGCTCGCCGGTCTGGCGACGTTGAAATTGCGGTGAAATCGGCGATGATCGAAGTCTCCTCCTTCATGGGCATCCCAGTCGGCATTCTCGGCCTCGGCAAATCGGGACTGGCCGCCGCCGAGGCACTGGCGCGCGGCGGCGCCGAGGTAATGGCGTGGGACGACGACGGCAGCAAGCGCGAAGCTGCCGCTGCGGCCGGCGTCAGCATTGTCGACCTGCACAGCGCCGACCTCCGCGCGATGTCCTCGCTGGTTCTGTCACCCGGTATCCCGCACAGCCATCCGGCGCCACATCCGGTCGTCACGCGGGCGCGCGACGCCGGCGCCGAGATCATCGGCGACATCGAGCTGCTCGCCCGCACCCAGCGCGACGCCGCCTATATCGGCATCACCGGAACCAACGGCAAGTCGACGACGACGGCCCTCATCGGGCACATCCTTGGATTGGCCGGCCGGACAGTGGCGATCGGCGGCAATCTCGGCACGCCGGCGCTGGCGCTCGAGCCGCTCGGTGCCGGAGCGACCTATGTCCTGGAAATGAGCTCCTATCAGCTCGAGCTGACGGTCTCCCTGACCTTCGACGTCGCCGTGCTGCTCAACATCACGCCAGACCATCTCGATCGTCATGGCGGCATGGATGGCTACATCGCCGCAAAGAAGCTCATCTTCCATCGTCAGACGAAGCCGCGCGCCGCGGTCATCGGCGTCGACGATCCGATCTGCGCCGGCATCCATCGCGACCTCGAGCGCGCCGCCGAGCAGATCGTCATTCCAATTTCGGCGGAACGCGCCGTCGACGGCGGCGTCTATGTCGCCGGTGGGACGCTGATCGACGACATCGCACATCAGGCAACGCCGGTTCTCCGGATGGGTGGATTGGCACGCCTGCCGGGCACCCACAACTGCCAGAACGCCGCCGCCGCTTTTGCCGCCGTCCGTCATACCGGCATCGCCGGCACAATCGCGGCGACCGGTCTGAACAGCTTCCCCGGCCTGGCGCACCGCCAGGAGGTCATCGCGACAATCGATGGAGTTCGCTACGTCAATGATTCCAAAGCCACCAACGCCGATGCCGCCGCCAAAGCGCTGGCCTGCTACGAAGATATTTATTGGATCGCCGGCGGGTTGGCCAAAGAGGGCGGCATCGTCTCGCTCGCCCCGTACCATCCCCGCGTCCGCCACGCCTTCCTCATCGGTGCGGCGGCGTCCGCTTTCGCCGATACCCTCGGAAGCGCGGTTCCTCATAGCTGCTGCGGCGAGCTCGCGGCGGCAGTGACCGCGGCACGGGACCTCGCCATGCGGGAAGGTCGCGAGGGCGCCGTCGTGCTGCTGTCGCCGGCCGGCGCGTCGTTCGACCAGTTCGCCAATTTCGAGGCGCGCGGCGAAGCCTTCCGCCACCTCGTCAAGGCACTGCCCGGGAGGCGCCAGTGAGCTTCGCCCGAATCGACCAGAGCCCGGTTGCACGGTGGTGGTGGACGATCGACCGTTGGACGCTGCTCGCGCTCGCCATCCTGATCGGCTTCGGCGCGCTGCTGACCATGGCGGCGAGCCCGGCGGTCGCTGAGCGCATCGGCCTCGACGGCATGCATTTCGTTCGCCGTCAGCTAGCCCTGCTGCCGGTCGCCATCCTTCTCATGTTCACCGTCTCGCTGCAAAGCCCTAAGACGATCCGTCGCGTCGCCGTCATTGGCTTCCTGCTCGCCATGGTCCTCGTCGCGTTGACTTTCGTCGCCGGCGTGGAGATCAAGGGGGCGCGACGCTGGATCAATCTACCCGGTCTGTCGCTGCAACCTTCCGAATTCGTCAAGCCGACATTCGCCGTGGTTACCGGCTGGCTGCTCGCCGAGGGCAAGCTGCGACCGGGGTTTCCCGGCCCGCTCGTCGCCGCCCTGCTCTACGCAATCGTCATCGGCCTGCTCGTCAGGCAACCCGATCTCGGCATGGCGGTGGTCATCTCGGCGGTCTGGTTTGCCCAGCTCTTTCTCGCTGGACTGCGCCTCTATTGGGTCGCCGTCGGGTTGACCAGCGGTATCGCCGGCCTGATCGGTGCCTATGCTTTTTTACCCCGCGTCACCAGCCGTATCGATCGCTTGCTAGATCCGGCAAGCGGCGACAGCTACCAGGTCGACCGCTCGATCGAAGCCTTCATGAACGGCGGACTGTGGGGCAAGGGTCCGGGTGAGGGCACGGTCAAAGAATTTCTGCCTGACGCGCACGCCGACTTTGTCTTCGCCGTTGCAGGCGAGGAGTTTGGTCTCCTCGCCTGCATCATCATCGTGCTGCTCTTCGGATTCATCGTCCTGCGCGGCTTCTCGCGTGTCTTCCAGGAGAACAATCTCTTCGTTGTCCTGGCGGCGACGGGACTCTTCGTCCAGTTCGGCCTGCAGGCGGTCATCAACATGGCGTCGAGCCTGCATCTCATGCCGACCAAGGGTATGACCTTGCCGTTTTTATCGTATGGCGGCTCTTCTCTCCTGGCGCTCGGGCTCGGCATGGGCATGGCACTGGCCCTGACGCGACGCCGCTTCGGTGGGGTCGACGGCTGATGCGCGTGCCGAATAGCAACGCACCGATCGTTCTCGGCGCCGGCGGCACCGGCGGCCATATCTTTCCGGCCGAAGCGCTGGCGCGTGAGCTGGTGACCCGCGGCCGCGTCGTCGTTCTCGTCACTGACCGGCGCGGGCAAAGTTTCGGCGAGCGTGTCCCTGGAGTGACCACACACCGTATCCGCGCCGGCCGTTTCGATGCCGGTCTCGTCAGCAAAGTCGTCGGCGCGGCAGAGTTGACGTTCGGGATCGCGCAGGCCGTCCTCAAACTACGTGCCCTGGCACCCGCCGCAGTCGTCGGCTTCGGTGGCTATCCCTCGGTACCGACCGTGCTCGCCGCCGCGCGGCTCGGCATTCCCAGTATTATCCACGAGCAGAACGCGCTCCTTGGTCGTGCCAATCGTTTTCTCGCGCCGCGCGTCGATCGCATAGCCTTGAGCTTCGCGGTGACCGGCAGGTTGCGCCCGGCCGACCGGGCACGTGCCAGCGAGACCGGCAACCCGGTGCGACCCGCGATCGCCGCTGTGCGCGAGCGCGCCTACGCTGCGCCGATGGCCGACGGCGCCATAGAGGTCATCATCACTGGCGGCAGCCAGGGCGCGAGGATCTTCAGCGAGATCGTGCCGGCAGCACTCACTCGTTTGCCTGCGCCGCTGCGCGCACGCCTGCGGCTTAGCCAACAAGCGCGGCCTGAGGACATCGATGCAGTGCGCGCTGCCTATGCCGCAAGCGGCATTACGGCCGAGCTCGCGAGTTTCTTCGACGACGTCCCGGCCCGCCTCGCCCGCGCGCAGCTCGTCGTCGCGCGGGCCGGTGCCTCGACGGTGGCCGAGCTTGCCGCAATCGGCCGTCCGGCCCTGCTCATTCCGTTTCCGCACGCAGCCGACGATCATCAAAGTGCGAATGCCCGCGCTTTCACCGGGGCCGGCGCCGGTTGGATGATGGCGCAGCGGGAGTTCAACGCCGACGCACTCGCCGGGTTCCTCGTCGCGACCCTCGCTGCACCCGATCGCCTCATTCGTGCCGCCGCCGCGGCAAGGGCGCTCGGTCGTCCACTCGCGGCCCAGACTCTCGCTGAGCTCGCTCTCGCGATGACCGGCGCGAACGGCCGCCCGACCGCCAAGGAGAAAGCAGCATGAGAGCGCTGCCCCTTTCGATCGGCACCATCCACTTTGTCGGCATCGGCGGCATCGGCATGAGCGGCATCGCCGAGATCCTCCACAATCTCGGCTATCAGGTGCAAGGCAGCGATCTTACCGACAATGCCAACGTTCGGCGCCTGGTCGGGCTCGGCATTGCCGTCCATATCGGCCACCGGGCAGAAAACCTCGGCCCCGCGCAGGTCGTGGTCATCTCGTCGGCGGTCAAGCACGACAATCCCGAGGTGCTGGCGGCGCGCACCCGCCTCATCCCGGTGGTACGCCGGGCCGAGATGCTGGGCGAGCTGATGCGACTGAAATGGTCGATCGCCATCGCCGGCACGCATGGCAAGACGACGACGACGTCGATGGTCGGCGCTCTTCTTGATGCGGCGCAGCTCGACCCGACTGTGATCAATGGCGGCATCATCAACGCCTACGGCACCAATGCCCGGCTCGGTTCCGGTGACTGGATGGTGGTCGAGGCCGATGAGAGCGACGGCACCTTCGTCAAGCTGCCGGCGACCATCGCCGTGGTCACCAACATCGATCCCGAGCATCTCGACTTCTACGGCACGTTCGAAGCGGTGCAGCAGGCCTTCGAGACCTTCGTCGGCAACATCCCGTTCTACGGTTTCGCCGCCATGTGCATCGACCATCCCGTCGTCCAGTCGATGATCCCGCGCGTCGCCGAGCGCCGTATCGTGACCTATGGCATGAGCCCGCAGGCCGATATCCGCGCTACCAATATCGTCGTCGACCGCGACGGCGCGCGCTACGACGTGACGATCGCCGACCGCCTCAACGAGACGAGCCGCACGATCGCCGGCATCACCCTGCCGATGTTCGGCCAGCACAACGTGCAGAATTCGCTCGCCGCCGTCGCCGTCGCCGAGGAGATGGGCCTCGGCGAGGAGGTCGTGCGCGAGGCGCTCGGCAAGTTCAAGGGCGTCAAGCGCCGCTTCACCAAGACCGGCGAGTCGAACGGCGTCACCGTAATCGACGATTACGGCCATCATCCGGTCGAGATCGCCGCCGTGCTGCGCGCCGCGCGCAGCGCTACAGCCAACAAGGTCATTGCCGTCGTGCAACCGCATCGCTTCACGCGCCTGCGCGATCTCTTCGATGATTTCTGCACCTGCTTCAATGATGCCGATATCGTCCTCGTCGCCGAGGTCTACGCTGCCGGCGAGCCGCCAATCGAGGGGGCCAATCGCGACGCACTCGTCGCCGGCATGCGTGCGCGCGGTCACCGCAACGTGCAGGCGCTACCCGGCCCGCAGGATCTGGCGCCGCTCGTCCACGAG
>Ga0137385_10005453_pt1 | contig 11164 bp, 15 predicted proteins | sample SagtaG_FD_104921 | JGI IMG/M metagenome (GOLD analysis project Ga0137385, IMG submission 104921) | Vadose zone soil microbial communities from Sagehorn Ranch, Mendocino, California, USA - Sage2_R_80_16 metaG | ecosystem: Environmental > Terrestrial > Soil > Vadose zone | place: USA: California...
ACTTTAAATCTTGCCCTCATATATTGTCACACAGACTTAAATTCCGTACACATAAATATTTTATGTCTAAGTCAAGTTATTTTCCAAGATTTTTTGCTAAAAGATCAATTCCCGGTTCCAGTGCTTGGGCATTCATCGCAGGTCAAGGCAGGTCAAGTGTCAAGTTCAAAAAGAACGTACATGGAGAAAGATACCATAATAGGAAGGTGGGGTAGGGGCGGGGAGCTCACCTGACCAAAATCAAAAAGATCGACCCCCGGTATTTTATTTCGATCCCGCCACCCCCTTGCGTGCAAATCATGACTGCTCCATCTTTTTGACTTCACCATAGACGTATATTTCCATTGATACATTTTTTTGTATGATCCCATAACTATATACCCTAATGTGTACACAGTAATTTTTTAAGGATCCTGGGAAAGTGGTGATCGAGCGTCATCTTCAAGATTTGCACGCAACAGGGCATCTGCAATCTGCAAAGGCCAGGGTCCGACAGTATGGCGGAGCTGCCATGGCGTCGACCAGTGATGCACGTGATCCGGTCTCCGGATCCGGAGCTCAGAGCGCTCAATAAGCGCGCGTGTTTTCGAAATGCATTTTTCCGCATCTTTTTGAAGCGACTGTAAGGTAATTAAAGACGCGAAATGCCAGACGCTGGACCCGACCCCATTCCTCGTCCTCGACTCTAGCAATATTGCAGGCCAGTATCTACCACCCCCATGTAAGCACCAGCGTTTGACTTTCCTTATAACGTCGTGCGATAAAGCTAAACCTGGATAAATGCAGGGTCGGCTGCAATCAGTCTTGACACCCTTGGCGCTCTGATATCTAAGCAGAGGCGTCAATCACTCGCCCGTGACAGGTCGGTAGATCGCCGACCCCCCGAGCCATTGGAGCGTGGAAGGAAGACGGGAATAAGGGGCACTTTGGCGTGAATTTGCGGTCCCTGCAGTCAACGTTGATCGATGATCCCTCGCTCTGGGGGTATCTCGCCTACGACATGTTTCGCTTCTCTGGACTGGGTCTGCTCGCATTACTTCGGGGGTTACGATCTATCGGGCACACACTCAAGTCCTTCATACTCCGTTGCCTGCTCTTTTGGCTGCGTGTCCTCCGCAGTCTTACGCGTATTTGGTCCCTGTGCCCCGGGTCTAGTCCCAAGGATGTACCGAAGAAGAAAGGAGGTCAGACGAGGCCATCATTTCCCGCGGCTTCGGGTGCGTGTGAAGGATACAGCGCAATTTATGCCAGCCGGGATTTCAACAGTGCGGGTGAGCCACACTTACCGTTAGGACCTGGAAATGCAGAGGTTCTGCATCTTAGTCCCATGACGGGGCAGTCACAAAGCACACCTCAGAGTCCTGCTTCGTCGCTTGCACCTTCATCACCTGGCTCTCCACGACGCTCTGACAGACCGCTCCCCGTCGGCAGTACTCCTTCCATAACCGGTTCACACAACGCGGATAGCATACATGGCACCCGGCAACTAACTATACGTCATTTGAACACCCCCCTCACTGTGACGCACTCACGTGTAACCTCGACGCAATTCGCTGGGGCTCCTAGTCGCTCCCGGTCCCCATCACTATTCTCATCTCGATCTCGATCCCCATCCCCATCTCCGAGTCCATCTCCATCTCTACATCCTCGCCCTTTGCTTCAATCTAGTACACAGGAGAACTCTGGCAGCACTCAAACCTCGAATGTGGTACCAATTTCGCAAGACACTCCAGAGGGATCTCGTCAATCTTCCTTTGATATCAGGGTTTCCCCACCCTCAAGGTCGCAGACCCTAGAACTTAATATTCAAAGTACCTTTAACACTCCCCAGTCCCCGCTTTCTTTCCAACAGGGACATTTGTCAGGACTATCCCAATCCCCAACTGCTGAATCAGAACGCTCAACACAGGACCCTTCGGACACAAGAGTTTTTGATTCACCATATTTGGCTTTGGCCCACGGAAATGCTCACCACAGCAGTGGAAGTCTACCAGCCGGCGCCCTGACCCCATCCTCGGACCAAGCGCGATATCGACTCTCATTTTCCCAGCTCTTTACATCGCAGGTGTCTGTCGTAAACATCCCGGTCGCTGACCCATCGGGGATCTGGTCTGATGGAAAGACGCGTAGTATAAGGCCCATGCATTCCGAACAAGTATCTCGTTACGTGAACAAGGGCGACGTGTGAGTACTCTCTTTCATGTAACCAGGTACTGCTGCCATTACACCTTATCAGATCACCAGTGATTAGCGAATATAGATTGGGTCCGATGGAAGTCGATCTACCTCAATAGTAATTCGTTTTTTATTGGTCGCCGACAAGTTGAAGGCTCACAGAATCCTGCCACGCCAGCTCACATGCGAAACGTCCAAAGGGTTGGGTACCCGCCACGCATCCCGGAGGCGCCATTTATTTCTACAATCCTGAGCGGGTAGGTCAATTTTTTGATTCTATCACCCCGCATCTCACTTCAATTCTATGAAGAGAATATTTACCGATGTGTATATGTACGACCCCGATCTGAGCGCCGAAGTTCATGCATTCGCTGCACATCTAGACAGCGAACGCACACGCCTCCTCCGTCCAAATGGCTTCCCTCAAAATCACTACGATCTCGTTTTAGACATCATCAAGACGGAGAACGATGAGACCATCTGGGCTTACTACTACGTTGATCATAATACCAAAACATTGTTCTGGCTGCGCTACTATGAATGCGGAGATAGTTTGCTGCGCGAGGTGCGTGGCGTACAGGGAGCGAGTCATGTCAGTGCGTATTTTTTAGTTCGTCGATTAATACCGTTTGGATCGATGATATCATTTATTCCAGAGCTTCGACTCGAGTCCCTCTATTGGTGAGACCTCAATATTATCATTTGCGTTCATGCTAACAATACTCGTGTCGAAACGTAGGGTACATTGGTCACTTTATCCTGCTGGCCCCGACTGGCGTAGGTTCCCGGAGAACGCACTGAATGAGTTGCACGGAGCTCTACTGAGTAGTGGGATTGGTAAACAGTTTTTTCCTTCACTTTGCTGTTTGGGCTGAATTCTTATAGATTCCTTGACTTCCAAAGTTTCGACTTCACCATATACCGTAGCCGAAATGGAATCCATGCGTGACTTTATAAAAGAGGCCGAAAGCGAGTCCGGTTTTTATTAAACTTAAGGATTGCGACGATAACCCCACGCAGGTCTCGGAACAGAAAATCCTCATGTAATAACCTCAGTAGGTAATGAAGGCGTATTTCGATCTGCAAACCCTGAAACACTCACATTCTCTTTTCCCAGCACGGTTGCTCTCTTTCTATGGTGTGTCTCTCTTCCCATATACTCCGCTCTCCTAAGCAGTCGTATCCCTAGCCCATTGGAGGTTTCTGCACTTTCACGGTCAAAAAGCTTCCCGCCAGGATCGCTACAAAAGTATTTACAAGGGTAGCCGTCGCAAGCGCACGATACTTGTTCGAATCTTATCCCCAATCTTATTCTTCTTCCCGGACGTCCATTTGCGGGAATTACAGAGAGTGTGGACGGATAAAATAATTGTGGAGGCCCACTGGAAGGAGTTCATGCAAAAGCTGGTTTCCGAATGGACAGAGTTCGTTCTATATGTATGTCCATTATTTCCGCTTTGAGCCTAGACCACGCGTGTTTTGACAGTGGCGAATCCAACAGTCAACAGTGATGCTTGCTGCAAATGTCGCGTTTCTAGCTATCCCAGGGGTTCTCCCTCAGAACCCAACCCCTCCGAGCGCACGGATCAATCCCTCTCCTGCTCAGATTATAAGTTCCATCTCATTGGTGTTTAGCATTGGGAGCATCATCACGGGTTTACTGCTCATCCGGCGTAACCGCACCATGATGACAAAGGACTCCAAAAGTGCAGTGAGCAGGAATCCGCTAACGTCACATGTTCCGAGTTGATTGGCTCCTAGTGGTACTACCTACATGGAATGAAATGGCCCTGGGTTGGTCTCGAACCGTTGGCCATCATTTTCAGTCTGACCTACGCTCTGTTGATGTGGTCGTACGTTATTTTGTCCTAAATTATCAACCCTTTATATAGTGCTCATTCGGTTAAACAGCGTCCTGGTGTTCTTCGTTGCTCTGTTAGTACTTAGCTTCAAGGACACAGCGAGGAAAATTTGGATTTCTGTGGGGACCGCGGCCGGAATTGTTACAGTCCTCATAGCTTGGTGCACTACGAACACCTGGGATCCGGGTGAGCGAGAGGAGGAACCCATAGATTGGCCATATAAACCTGAGCCCCAGATCGGGAATGGTATAGCTTGAGACGAGACGAGTGGTGATCACATACTGTAGTAATTCAAAGTTTGGCACGAAACCATCTTTTCTCCGCTTCCACGACATGATTTCCCCTAAAGGCTAACTGAGCTTCCAGCGTGGTGCGTTCAAGTTGGCAGTGGAGTGCACAGTCCTTTGTCTCAAGAACAACTGCTCCTCGGAAGAAACACACGAGTTGAGCGACTAGGGGACTGAGGAAGTGCATATGATAGCTCTGAATGCAAAGTCTGTAAGCCTAAGCCAGGATAGCGGAGAAGCTGTGTGACCGTAGCAGTGCCTCAGGCCCAGGTCATGATCAATTGGCTCCTCGAGTCCTCCTAACACCTTCTCCACAAGTGTTTCGGCAGGGGATCGTAACTGAGAACTTGGAACGTGATGGGGGATGTGGATCCACGGCTCGCATTAAGGTACTACGGTTCAACACTTGAGTACCGCACAAGGGCGAGCCCTCAGGCCTTAGGGTCGGAAGGCCTCGGGCTGAATCCACAGTCGCGTTCACTTGTAGAGGCGGAGCCCAACCTGTACGCACGCGTTGAATAGCGCGACGATTCGTTCCTTGTCCCCCTTCCAGCTCCACCGGATGAGGCGCCAGCCAACTACGCCCGACGGGCCTGGTGCCACCAGGCTGTCAAAAGTTAGAAAATATGACATTGGGCGAGCAGACAAAGGATGCTGGTTTACGGCTGCTCCGATCTCTGGTCCTCCTAATTCGTAAAGGATAGTGTGGTTGGCGACTGGGAGGAGTTTGCTGAAATAATTGAGAAGTTGGTCGTTCTTGTCGTGTTTCCAGTGCTTCTGGCACTGACAGGGCTACTTACTACCCATTCTACCGCGAGGACAGTGAGTGCTAAGAGGAACCCCGGAAGACGCATGGTGGGAAACGTTGGTGTAGTTGAACACGCCTGCTCCCTCCCTTTATACGTTTGATCTCATACCGGAAGTGCGGATTGTCCTGTCGTATACTACATCTGTGTCACAGGTCTGCGTTCGGGAGGTGTCCGAACTAGAAGGAATGATGGTCAGAGGCCCCAATAATTGGAGGGCATGGTTGTCGTAAGACACGAGACGACAGAGATATCCACGAGTAAAACGGCGAATCGAAAATGTCCAACAACCACCGACTAGGATATAGTACAGCCGTCTAAGGGAAGACTCATGCATAATGACATTATTTTTACTATCCCAGGCAACTCTCGTCGCCAAGTGTCTAGGACCAGGAGTTGCTCGAGCACACCTTGTCACATGCAAATGCTCTATCTAGAGACTCGATCGCAAAGCAGCATTCCAGCAAGCAGTTCCAACAGATACCGTTACTACTTGCACATTGCTAGACATTAGTGGCTAGCAACTCCGGGTGACCTGAACAACTGATAGCGAAGTAGGATATTGTCTGTGGGCTTCCAGACACGTCAGAATAAATGGATGGGGCCCGCATCGGTACGCGGGCACGCACTGGCAGACGCCGCTCACCCAAGACTCGGGAGGCCTAGCGTCACCTTCTCCGCACAGTGACTATTTCAGTATCAGTTCTCCCCTTGGCTACTGATGAGTATGTTGAGGGGGGACGACGGAGCTCTCCTGGACTCCGGCGCCGCTGCATGGCGGTGACTACACCTATGGAAAAGCAACACCCACACAGGCCGGTGAGGAGACGGCCTTCTCTTCAAAGATCCGAGTCAGACGGAGCAGATCGGGCGTCTTGGGTCTTTGGCGCATCCGGTCGTGTATATTACCATTGACATAACGGTAAGAAGAACACCAGAGAAAGTCGACTCGGAATAGAGCGCAAAAGACCACGCAAGGACCTTATGCTCAGCTCAAGGGTTGTCGTCGTGTGCTTCAGGAGAAATAAGGAGCACTGCGTGGGGAGTGTCGCTTCTACGTTCCATCCGTTTGTTATACTGTCATGGGAGCCTGGTTAGTACAGTAGCAACTTGAGAATAGACCCACCCAGATATTCGTAGCACCAGCAACGCGGAATGTGCGCATGTCAGGGGCGCGTCAGTGGCGCGTCATTCCGAGGTTGCGATGCACTTACGACGAAGTTGTTTGGGTACGCGTGAATTCCTGGTTGACTCGGACATGTTTAAATGGCTATTCCGGGTTCTACCGAGAAACAGCCCGACTTGGGACAATACATCCCGAGTATTACATGATAATATTCACTTATCGCTTACTAATTGACGCTGGTAACGCCTTCCAACAACAATTGGCATAGATTAGATAGTAAGATGGATAGATAGATTGGGAGCAGCTGCCTGCCAGCAGTAGTGCCTTACCTGTTCACCCTCGTTTTCTGAACTATCGTAGCCATGACCTCTGCGTTCTTCTATGGCACGCTGTTGCATCCCAAGATCCTGAAGCGGGTATTGCACAACGATGCGAGCCATCTGAAGATCTGCCCTTCCATCTTATCGGTTCGTCTCCACCCCAACCCGATGCGGGCGCAGCCGACATGATACTAAGCGAGCGATCTCAGGACTACACGCGGCATAAAGTCAAGGTATGGCTAGTGCGTGGCGCAGGTCTCCACGAACGCTATCATCGGGTCTCTCAATAGTAGTCCCTACCTTTACTCATGCAGATTCTCCACGTCAGTACGCAGATTACCCAGCCATCTTGCCTTGTGATCGAAGCAGGGCACTTCTGGGGCGCGAGCTCACATCAGAGGAGAATAGCGTCCGTGGTACGCTGGTGTCGGGCCTAACGGCAGAGGACGTTACCCTCCTCGACGTGTTTGAAGGCGATGCGCGTATCTAACTATACCGCGTTGTGAGGACATCCGCTTATTATTCTTTCGGGGACAGGAATACGTCCGCTTGCAGGTTCTCGTGCACCCTCTAGGGCCCTTCACGCCTGTTCCGGTCGACACCACGACCTCCGGGGCTGTAGAGGACAGCCTGATCCCGGTTGATATCCCGCCGCTCCCGACTGCTAGCGAGCTAGCGCAGACCATCCCGGCTCAGACTTACGTGTGGTGTAGCGCCGATAGCGACTTGGACAAGGAACTGTGGTCGTTTGACGAGTTCATTCGGAAGAACGCGTGGAAGTGGATAGATGACGGAGCGGGTCCGCCGAGAAACGAAGATTATGAGGAAGTCGACAGGGTGCGGGAGAGGCTCCGCGGAGAGATCATCCCGGATGCTGTGACGGTCTAGACGGCTCTATCGTCCGCGTGTGCTGAACGTGCGTGCGGTGCAAGTAGACAAACATACGGGGTTAGCACCACACTCCTCGTACAAACTACAGTTCCGTTGGAAATAGAAGATATCCTAGAATTCGCCAAACTTGACGTGTCCCGTCTCCGACGCATGCGCACGTGCCTCCTTCTCGCCTTTGAGCCCCTTCCCGCACACCTAATAGCAAGGAGTAACAATCGTAAGGGCGCTGTAGATGCGAGACGAGGAACATCACGGTACCTCACACTTCAAATCGAACGTCGCGGTGTTCGTGTACGCCCGTTTCGCCCGCAGCTTCGTCGCGAGCTCACCCAGCGCATCGAGCAAGCGCTCACCCTCGGCGCCGATCGAAGGCACGACGCTCACGCAAAAGTCAGGTGGTGCGTCAGGCTGAGGGGCAAGCACTGCAGCATCGTAGTGGATGCCGGAATATATGAGGAGCGCGCGGCCCTCGCCCGTGGCATCGCCAAAGCGGTCGATGCGGCCCGTCTCGACGTCGATGCTTGCGATCTCGGTGCGGTAGTGGGCCGCAAGGATCGCGAGCTCTATGGCGCCACCCCAGGAATTCGGCGAGAGGATGATGCGGATGTACTCGTCGCGCGGACGTCTGTCACGATCGCGGCGAGCGGAGCGTAGAAAGTAAAGTAAGGCTGGGCTGCTGGGACGGTATGAAGGACACAAGTCTGAGACCTCACCCGAGGATGGCGTCGGACCATGTCTCTGGGTTCCTCCGAATTGCTTCCGCTACGACTATGCGGGATCGTGAGGGGACAGGACGCATCGCTGGCGGAGACGCGGCGACGTACTCTGCCGGATTACAGGCGCCTTCTGCATATTCTGCTCGAAAATCAGCGCGACAGAGGCAAACATACAGGAGTTGTCATCTGGCACGATCTGCAATAAAAGCGCCCTCAGAACATACTCCCTCCGTGCAGTCGTAACCATGGCACGTACCCGATGGACGAGGTAACCACCATCCGTCTGCACACAATCCGGACCGCTACTCTGTACAGCAGAAAGCGTCGTGGTTGCAGGCCTTGGATTTAATGACGTCGGAGGGAGAGAAGCATGAGGGTTGACGACGGTGGCGTGCGGGTTTCCAGGCAATGCTGATGACGCGGTAGGCGTTGCGCCCGGAGGTGCTGCAGAGCCAGACTTTTGGTTAACAATTAATTGATCACCAGGCGCCAGGCCAAGACTGGAGATTGGAAGCTCGGGTATGACGCCTGTGAGTGCGCGTGGCGGGTATCCTGCTTTGACTAGGACAGATGTGAGAAGGCGAAGTGAGTGGGACGGGTTTAAGCGCACGGTCTTGTGCAGATGGTGGTATTTCGGATACAGAGAATATGGCTTGAAGCAAATCCTGCACCGTGGCTGTGTCTAAGTCAAGTTGTAAGGTTGAAATGCCTTTTGGATGTCGTAGGCGAAGGGGAGCCATCTTTCGACGTCGTCGAGCTCAAGCTGGATCGTGCAATGGAAACAAACGGGTTACAGCTTAAACAGGAACTGTTCAACCGGCTTCTGCCTTTCCATCGCTCTCCCCCTCATCCTCAGCTATCAGGGTCACCCACATCGTCCTCATCCTCCTCTGCACCCTCGTCTCCGGTCTCATCCCCAACGATAATCGCCAATTTTTCGTCTTCATCATCGTCATCCAGCCTCACGAAACGAAGTGTGGGTCCCCAGACGAACCAATACCCGATTGACCCAAGGACTGCGAGACCGATCCATTGCCACCGCATGCGTTCGAAGCGTTTTTCCTCTTCACTTTTTTGGGGACGCGGCTCACTCCACCAAGCGCGGAAGCTCGAATACGGTATGAGAGCGCTCAGGCTATATCGCTCTGGTGGCAGTACGCGTGCGGACGGCGCTGCGATTTCGAGCACACGACGGGCGTGCAAGAGCAGTGTGGGATACGATGAACTGAGGAGCGACGATAGCAACGTATCGGGGAGTGGTGCTTGAACCAGGAGCAGGATGTGCGCGGCAAGCACCAAATCCAACGTCGTCGGCCTGTGAAAACCTCGTGAGGCTACTGAGCGCGAGTAAGTCTATCAGAACACACCTGTCGTAAAAGAAAAAGTTTTTGTCGCCTAGAAGCCTCGAGTAGATACCAAACGCCGCGCGCGACTTTTCTAAGACCTATTTCCCTCGGATCGAATTAGGCTAGCCGTACTTGAGCAGCGACTGGGGCAACTCACCCGCTCGCGCTGAAATGCACTTTTGAATTTCTGTTTAAGATCTTCCTGTTTTGGCTCTTCCTTCGCGCTGAAGCGCTTAGGACTCTCTTCCTCAGGCTCGTTTCCAGGGGTAGTCCATAGTCCATTAGCCTCAAGGCGAGCTTGGTAGACTTGGCGGATACGGTGAGGTACGTAGTAAGACTGTGGAAGTTTGTAGAAAGACGACAGCGTAGGGTGCGTGACCGCAGCGTAGTTTTCAGTGAGCGAGTAAAAGGCATAAGCCTAGGGAACGTCTTAGTTTACCGGGCAAGGCACTTCTGTAATGAAAGGGACACACCACAAGATCGCCGAGAGCTGATTCGGCATGGGCGAACCACGCAGTACGCTGTGCGCGCTCTGAAGGGTCAAGCATCACGTCAACATCGGCGGAAAACGCGGGCTCAGACGCGTCTCCTTCTGCGACGGGGGGAACAGACGTAGGCGCCAGAGCCACCACATACTTAATGATGGAAGAGAAGGGCGCGACGACATGATGGCCATGAGTGAGATATGGCAGCTGGCCTATGAGAGTTGTGTCAGCGCACAGGGAAAGAGCGCCAGAGTTGACACTGACCTACCGCTGGGGGACACGTCTGGGTTGGTGCATTCTCGGATTGAGAAGCGTCCCGGAAGCGCGAGCTGGAGGTAGAATGCGGCGGCGATACAGGAGGGCTCAATAGAGGGTAGATCCCACTTTGAGGGCCATATGTGGAGGGTCAGTGCTTGCGCTGAAAGGCTCATGCCAGTCGCGGCGTGTCGGGTTCGAAGTTGGTGGGCGGGCGTTGTGTGCTCACTAGTGAGATGCCGTCGTCATCCCGTATATATTGTGACAGCACAGCCAAGACAAACAGGACACTATGGCCGAGTGGTTAAGGCGACAGATTCGAACTCCGTTAGATATCTGTTTCCCTTTGGGAGCGCAGGTTCAAATCCTGCTGGTGTCGTCTTTTTTTAATCTTCCTCCGTTGGACTGCTCATCCGGACCATATCCTCTGTTCTCAATCGCGACATGCTCACGCTCCAATCTATGTGTGTCCGGGTACGTCATGGTCGCGCACGCGTGGCACAGTACACCCTAGCTGGGCCAACTACCATTCGCAGATGCTTGTGGGATACGACGAAGACAGAACACCGGAATCGCTTATCAAAAACACCCACAACGGTTTTCCATCACCCCAAAGAACTTCGCTGCTATATTACATTACAATGTTTTTACGCTTTAAAATGCCAATGTCTCCATCATGGCGTCTAAAACGTGAATAGCATCTGGTATGATGAACCTTTCGAACTGCAGCCCGACAGGTGTACTGCATGGGTTTATTTCATCAGTGACATTGAGTCGCTAGTGGATAGAAAATGCGTCACACTTACTCCCAAGCAGTGACACGCCGCACGGGGGCGAGTAACTTAAGGAATGCCTTCGACTGTACCTCCGCAGCGATCTCCGCGCCGACGCCCGC
>Ga0137385_10005468_pt1 | contig 11148 bp, 10 predicted proteins | sample SagtaG_FD_104921 | JGI IMG/M metagenome (GOLD analysis project Ga0137385, IMG submission 104921) | Vadose zone soil microbial communities from Sagehorn Ranch, Mendocino, California, USA - Sage2_R_80_16 metaG | ecosystem: Environmental > Terrestrial > Soil > Vadose zone | place: USA: California...
CGCGGCGCTGGGCTCGTAGCCCCCGCGCCCGAAGCCCGTGTCGGGCCCAGCGTAGGGGTCGTAGCCGGTGTCCGCACCTTCGCCACCAGCACCGCCGTCGCCAGCCCGGTACCAGCCGGAAAAGTCTGTGTCACCCCGGCGGAAACCGCCGGTGTCATCGTTGTAGAGGTCGTAGCCGGTGTTGTATCCCATGGGCCCGTAACCTGACTCCCTTCCGTCCCACGCCGACTCGGCTCCCGCCTGCAGTTCGTCCAGCGGCAGCTCGCTGGCCCGCTTGCCGGCGAACCAGGTGAGGACCGCTGCGATGATACAGATCGCGGCGTAGGCCGGCTGTGCAGGCAGCTTCACCTGCAGCCCGATGGTTGCCAGCGCCGCAACGGCGATGGGGACAACCATTCCGAATATCTCCCGCCAGCCGGGATCGCGGCGGGCACGCACGCCGGATATCACCAGCGCGAGCACTGCCGCCAGAGCGGTGACGGCGGCGATGAGGTAGAGGACCGCGTGGGCAGGAGTCTGGTAGTACACCGACGCGCGCGGCCAGTCCATGCTGAAGGCGGTGCCGCCCAGCGGGTCTATGGCAAGAATCACACCGGCGACGACGCCGAGCGCGGCCAGTCCCAGCCTGGCCACGAACCTCGCGCCAAGGCTTCTGCCAGCCATTTCGGCCAGTGCCCAGACCAGTCCCAGCGGGGCGAGCAGCTGGGCGCCGATCTGGATCGCACGGAACGTGATGGCACCGAAACCGCCGTGGTAACCGGCTGCCTGAGCCACCAGCGCCGCGGTGAGCCCGGCGGAAGCGCAGAGCAGGGCTGCCAGATCGACCCGGGGCGTGCGAGTAGACCGGCTCACCAGCAGTCCGGTGAGAATCACCGCGACGAAGGCGCCGAGTGCCGCTACCCCGAAGGAAACAGACATCCCGTTCTATGGTGCATGACGTCGGCCGATGATGCTGCCCAGATGGCCGACCGGCCAGGAGTGACGGCTGCGCCACGCGGCTAGCATGAGGATGTTATGGGGTATCACTGGGACACGAATCGTGGCCGGGCGGAGCCGGAATGGTGACTGGCACCGGTGACCCGGATGGGCAGGAAGGCTGGGCGCTGCGCAAGCTCCTCAGCGCCCCGCACAGCCGGGCGCGGACGGCACTGGCGGGCCAGGCGTCTGCGGCAGCGGCGGAGGTCGAGCAGCAGGCGCCCCCCATTCCCGACCCGCAGGCCGGCGCGTTCTTCGATCTCGACAACACCCTGATGCGCGGTGCCTCGATCTACTACTTCGCGCGGGGCCTGGCGGCCCGGAAGCTGTTCAGCCCGCAGGATCTCGCCCGCATGTTGTGGAAGCAGGTGTACTTCCGCGTCCGTGGCGCGGAGAACTCCGACCACATAGACGCGGCCCGGCGCTCGGCGCTGGCATTCGTGGCGGGCCACAGTGTGGCCGACATCGTCAATCTGTGCGAGGAGATCTACGAGGAGACCATGGCCGACCGGATCTGGGAGGGCACCCGCGAACTCGCGCAACGCCACCTGGAGGCCGGCCAGCGGGTCTGGCTGGTGACCGCCACGCCCGTGGAACTGGCCAGCATCATCTCGCGGCGGCTGGGTTTCACCGGGGCACTGGGGACCGTGGCCGAGTCCGTGGACGGTGCCTACACCGGGCGGCTGGTCGGTGACCTGTTGCACGGGCCAGCCAAAGCCGCGGCAGTCGAGGCGCTTGCCCAGCGGGAAGGCCTGGACCTGTCACGGTGCTCTGCGTACAGCGATTCCAGCAACGACCTGCCCATGTTGCGCATGGTCGGGCACCCAGCAGCGGTCAACCCTGACGCCGAACTGCGGGCCGAGGCGCGGGCGGAGCACTGGCCGGTGCACGACTTCCGGTCGGGGCGCAAGGCCACGCTGATCGCCTTGCCTGCCGCTGCCGGAGCGGGCGCGGTCGCGGGCGGGGTCGCGGCTGGCCTCGCCCTGCGCAGGCGCCACGTGAGCCGCTGACCCCCCCGGCCGCCACGACACCGAGGGGCCGTTAGCCAGAGAGCGAGGTCATGAAAGCGCTGGTCAAGGCCCTGCCGGAGGCGGGGCTGAGGATTGAGGACGTGCCTGTTCCCGCAGTCGGCAGGGACGACGTCCTCATCCGGGTGCTGCGAACCGGCATCTGCGGAACAGACCTTCATATCTACGAATGGGATGCGTGGGCCAAGGCAAACCTGGACGTGCCGCTCGTGGTCGGCCACGAGTTCGCCGGGGAGATCGTCGAGGTCGGGACGGAGGTGCATGACCTGCGTCCCGGTGACCTGGTAAGTGGCGAAGGCCACCTCGTGTGCGGCCGCTGCCGAAACTGCATGGCTGGCCGGCGGGTCCAGTGCGCCAACACCAAAGCGGTGGGTGTCAACCACGCGGGGGCGTTCGCTGAGTTCATCGCCCTGCCGGCGGCGAATGTCTGGCGGCACCCGCCGGACATCGACCCCGACGTGGCAGCAATCTTCGACCCATTCGGCAACGCGGTGCACACCACCCTGGCGTTTCCCGTTCTCGGTGAGGATGTCCTCATCACCGGCGCCGGCCCGATCGGCATCATGGCCGCCATCGTGGCCCGGCATGCGGGAGCCCGCCACATCGTGATCACCGACGTCTCGCCCTACCGGCTGGAACTGGCCCGCCGGATCGGTGTTCCGGTTGCCCTCGATGTCACTCAGACCACGGTCGGTGACGCCATGCGGGATCTTGGCATGCGCGAGGGATTCGACGTCGGCCTGGAGATGTCGGGAAAGCCGCAGGCATTGCGGGGCATGCTGGCGACGATGCGGCACGGCGGCAAGATCGCCCTGCTCGGGCTGCCCACCGGCGAGTTCCCCATCGACTGGGCTCACCTGGTCCTGAACATGATCACGATCAGGGGGATCTACGGGCGGCAGATGTTTGAGACCTGGTACGAGATGGCAGTGCTGATCCAGTCGGGCGTCGATATCTCCCGCGTGATCACGCACCGGTTCGCCGTGGCGGATTATGAGGCGGCGTTCGCCACCGTGCAGAGCGGTTTGTGCGGCAAGGTGATCCTCACCTGGGCCGACCGGTAACCAAGGCCACGTGGAGGGCTGAGGAGTGTTGGGCAGCGTCCAGAACGAGATAGACACCGAGATCGCCGCCATCCGTGCCGATGGCCTGTTCAAGGCCGAGCGCGTCATCGTGACCCCGCAGCAGGCCAGCATCCGGGTCCAGGACGGCACCGAGGTCATCAACCTCTGCGCGAACAACTATCTCGGTCTCGCCGATGACCCGCGGATCATCGCCGCCGCGAAAGAGGCTCTTGACCGCTGGGGCTACGGGCTGGCCAGCGTCCGGTTCATCTGCGGCACCCAGGAGGTGCACAAACAGCTCGAGACCCGCATCTCGCAGTTCCTCGGCACCGGCGACACCATCCTGTACTCCTCCTGCTTCGACGCCAACGGCGGGCTGTTCGAAACACTTCTCGGCGACCAGGATGCCGTCATCAGCGATGAGCTGAATCATGCCTCCATCATCGATGGCATCCGGCTGTGCCGGGCAAAGCGGTTTCGCTACCGCAACCGCGACATGGCCGACCTTGAGAAGCAGTTGCAGGCAAGCGAGGGCGCGCGGCGGCGGCTGATCGCCACCGACGGGGTTTTCTCCATGGATGGCCACCTCGCCCCACTCGATGAGATCTGCGCGCTGGCGGATCGCTACCAGGCCATGGTCATGGTCGATGACTCACACGCGGTCGGGTTCGTCGGTGAGCACGGCCGCGGCACACCCGAACTGCATGGGGTAGCCGACCGGGTGGACGTGGTCACCGGCACGCTTGGCAAGGCCCTCGGCGGCGCGAGCGGCGGCTACACCAGCGGACGCAAGGAAATCATCGGCCTGCTCCGCCAGCGCTCACGCCCCTACCTGTTCTCGAACTCGGTCGCGCCAGCAGTCGCCGGCGCGTCCCTCAAGGTGCTCGGCCTGCTTGCGGAGAGCGATGACCTGCGGGCCCGGCTGCGCGACAACACCGCGTGGTTCCGCCAGCGGATGACCGAGCTTGGCTTCGACATCCTGCCCGGCGACCATCCCATCGTTCCGGTGATGATCGGAGACGCCGCCCGCGCCAGCCGGATGGCGGACCTGCTGCTGCGGAAAGGGATCTACGTGATCGGGTTCAGCTATCCGGTCGTCCCCGTTGGCAAGGCGCGCATCCGGGCCCAGGTGTCAGCGGCACACACCCGCGCGGACCTTGAGAAGGCGGTGGCGGCGTTCGCGGCGGCCCGGGACGAGATGGCCTGACGCGAAGGGACCAGACGCGAAGGGGCTGTGCGCGAGATGGCCTGACGCGAAGGGGCTGTCAGCCGAAGGCGGGGCCACGTTTGGCCAGCAGGTCGTCCAGCTTGCGCTGGACCATCCCCCGCACCCGGCCGCTCAGGTCGGCGATCACCGCGGGGTCCTGCTCGGAGCCGGCCTCGTAGCCGCTGGTTGACACGGGCGGGCAGAACTCAATCAGCCAGCGGGAAGGCAGCGGCACGGCGCCGATCGGGCCGAGCCACGGGAACAGCGGTGTGACCGGGAAATACGGGAGCCGCAGGGCGTCGGCGATCCGCTTGGCGTTTCCGATCATCGGATAGATCTCCTCGGCCCCGACGATCGCGCACGGGACGATGGGAACGCCCGTGCGGACCGCTGCCGCGGCGAACCCGCCGCGGCCGAACCGCTGCACCTGGTAGCGCTCGGCAAACGGCTTGCCGATGCCCTTGAACCCCTCCGGGAAGACTCCGACCGCCTCCCCTGCGCGCAGCAGCGCGTGCGCGTTCGCGGGGCAGGCCCTGATGTGGCCCCCCTTTCGGGCCACGGCCGCGAGAAGCGGAATCTCATAAACCAGGTCCGCCCCGAGCAACCGGACGTTGCGGTGGGCGGGATGCTCATCGTGCAGGCCGGTCTGGAGCATGATCGCGTCCATCGGGAGCGTGCCCGAATGGTTGGCAACGATCAGCACCGGGCCTTCGGCAGGCACGTGCTCGAGCCCGCGCATGTGCACACCGAACCAGTGCTGGTAGAAGAGCCGTCCCAGCGGGATCAGCACCCGCGAGTTGAACTCCGGGTCGAAGCCGAACTCGTCGACCTCGCTCGCTCCCGCCAGTTGCCGGCTGGCGAACTGCACCGCTTCGGCGATCCGTTCCCGCCACCCCTGCGGCAGCCCACGGCTGCCCGCATCATCACGGCCCGTGGCTGAACTGACCGTGGTCTCACGGCCGGCTGCTGCCTCGTCTGCCCCGACGGAGTCAGTCATGAGCCACGGGCGTGTTCCGTGCTTGGTGAGCACCCCGCCGCCCTTCTGGCGTTCGCTCGTCATGTCGTGAAGAGTGTCGTCGGCCAGAGCGAGCGACTGCCTCACTGTTCCCCCTTCTGAACGTGCCCCGTGCCAGTCGCGCACGCGCACCGGGCCCGGTGCCCTGGCCCCAGGCCCGGCATCAGCAGGCGATCACCCGGACGGCGGACCAGCCAACCGCGGCCGCGTGCGTCACTTCTTGTTCCGCCGCTGGACTCGCGTCTTCCGCAGCAGCTTGCGGTGCTTCTTCTTGGCCATTCGCTTACGGCGCTTCTTGATGACGGAGCCCACGACACCACCCTTGCTCGACGCTCTGGGGACCATGAGGCATGACTGCGCAGGCCCGCCCAGCCGACTGGGCACACGCCAACGATTACACACGCCAACGGCTTAGACTACCGTCCCCGCAGCACACCTCATCCCGCAGAGGCCATGCTGGCCCGGCAAGCTACCTCGCCGGGCCAGCATGCCGGGCTAGCTTGCCGCGACGAAGGAGTCCCGCAGGTACTGGTTGACCGCCTGTTCGGGCACCCGGAAGGAGCGCCCAACCCGGATTGCCTCCAGTTCCCCGGAGTGAACCAGGCGGTAGACGGTCATCTTGGAGACGCGCATGATCGAGGCGACCTCCGCCACGGTCAGGAACCTTACGTCACTCAGGGGAGTCTCATTAGTAGACATGGGGGGCCCTCTTCCGCACGGTGCTGGTTACGCCTGGCCGTATTCGGCGCATCAGTCACCTCCGCCTCCAGGGTAAGTCCTGTCTGAAAAAGGGCAACTTTCTATTCAGCCACATTTCGTCACCCAAGACTCATCACGGACAGACCCTCGCGTAACGCTCCGCCGGGCCAGGAGGGAGATCACGGAGATGGAAGGAGGCCGTGCAGCGGGAAAACCGCGTTGCGCGCGGCCATGATCGCCCGGTCAACCGCGTCTGCGGGATTATAGCCAGCGGTAAAGGGCACGAAAGACGCCGGTGCGCCATCGGTCATGTTCTCGGGTGGGCTGGTGTCCATTCGGGTGCGGGCGAACGCACGCCATCCCTCCGGCGTGGGCATGGCTGGGTCAAGTGGCCGGCCTGCTGCCTCCGCCAGCAGATGCGTCCAGGTCCGCGGCACCACCTGCACCAGCTCGTAGCCCCCGCCACCAGTGATCACCCACTTGCCGTGCGCCGTCTCATGTGCGAGCCGGTGCAGCCGGGACGCGGCGGTGCGCTGCGCGTCAATGGTCAGCTCCAGGTGGGCGAGCGGGTCGAGCCGGTGACTGTCACAGCCGTGCTGGCTGACCAGGACCTGCGGGCGAAAGACGCGCAGCAGCGGCGGCACCACCGCGTCAAACGCGCGCAACCATCCGGCGTCGCCGGTGCCGGCCGGAAGCGCGACGTTGACGGCCATTCCTTCCGCCCCTGGCCCACCGTTGTCGCCCGGCAGGCCGGTCCCGGGGAAAAGCGTCATGGGGTGCTCGTGGAGGCTAATCGTGAGCACCCGCGCGTCGTGGTAAAAGGCCGCCTCCACGCCGTCGCCGTGGTGGACGTCCACATCCACGTAGGCGATCTTTTCCGCCCCCTGACGCAGCAGCCAGGCGATCGCTATCGCGGGGTCGTTGTAGACGCAGAACCCGCTGGCGGAACGCCGCATCGCGTGATGCAGGCCGCCTGCGACGCTGACGCCATGCTGGGCGCGGGACTCCCAGACCTCCGCCGCGGCAGCCAGGGTGGCACCGGCGACCAGCGCCGAGGCGTCATGCATGCCAGAAAACACCGGGTTGTCCGGGGTGCCGAGGCCGAAGGCCAGGTCGGCACCACCCGCCCGGACGGCAGCGATGTAACCAGGATCATGAATGAACTCCAGCTGGGCGTCGCTGGCCGGGGCTGGCGCCGCGACCGTCACGCCCGCCGCCTCGAACACGCCAAACGCCTGTGCCAGCGCCATTGTCAGTTCCACCCGCACCGGCGCCAGCGGATGATCAGGACCGAAGTCGTAGCTGACCAGCCGGTCATCCCACGCGACATGAAGGGTGCAGGCCACGCCGTCCGCCGCCGCGGCTATCCGCTGCCGAGCTCGGCGCCCCGGTCCCGCGCCGCTTCGATGGCGGCCAGGAACGCCGCCCGCACGCTGTGCCGTTCAAGCTCGCGGATCGCGCTGATCGTGGTGCCGCCGGGAGAGGTCACCGCCTCGCGCAGGATCACCGGGTGCTCGCCGGTGTCCCGCAGCATGGTGGCGGCCCCGTACACCGCCTGGGTCACCATCTCCATCGCGGTTCCGCGCGGGATGCCAAGCAGGATCCCGGCATCCACCATGGCCTCGACCAGGAAGTACACGTAGGCGGGGCCACTGCCGGACAGCGCGGTCGCAGCATCCTGCTGCGACTCGGGGATGCGCAGCACCTTGCCCACCGGGCGCAGCAGTTCTTCCGCCCGGCGCAGGTGCTGCTCACCGGCGTGCCGTCCGGCGGAGATGACACTCATCGCCTCGTCGACCAGGACCGGCGTGTTCGACATGACCCGGATCACCGGGATGTCGGGGCCGAGGCGGCGCTCGATCAGGGACGTCGGGATCCCGGCCGCCACCGAGATGATCAGCCGGTCCGCTGGCACGTGTGGTGCGATCTCGTCCAGCAGCACGGTCATGTCCTGCGGCTTGACCGTGATCACGAGTGTGTCGGCGCTCTTGGCGGCTTCGGCGGCGCTGACCAGCTCAATGCCGTACGTCTCGCGCAACTGGGCGGCGCGTTCCGCGCGCCGGGCCACCGCCAGCACACCGGAAGGGCTCCGGCCCGCGCGCAGCAGGCCAGAGATGAGCGCCTCGCCCATCTTGCCCGCACCGAGGATCCCAATCATCCCCGTCACCTTACCGCCCGCGCGCACACGCCGGTCAGGAGCTGCCAGCCAGTGACCGAAGGAAGAAGAGGAGGTTGGCGGGGCGTTCGGCAAGCCGCCGGACCAGGTATCCGTACCAGTCGCTGCCGTAGGGCACGTAGACACGGACCTGGGCGCCACCGCTGGCGAGCCGCTGCTGCTCGGCTGAGCGCACCCCGTACAGCATCTGGTACTCAAAGTCGCCAGGCCCGCGGTCGGTCAGGTTCGCCTGCGCCCCGGCGATCTTGATCAGCGGCGGGTCATGCGTGGCGATCATCGGGTAACCATCGCCGCGCATCAGTTCTCCCAGGCAGCGCGCATAGGAGCGGTCCACCTCGGCACGGGAGGGAAACGCCGCCTCCGGGGGCGTGTTGTAGGCACCCTTGCAAAGCCGCACCCGCGAGCCCCGGCCGGCGAGCGCGGCGCAATCGTCAGCGCTGCGGCGCAACTGGGACTGAATCACGCAGCCAAGATCGGGGAAGTCCTCCCGCAGCGTGCGCACCATCCGCAATGTCGCCTCGACGTGGGTGTGGTCCTCCATGTCGACGGTGACGGTGGTGCCAGCGTTCCGCGCGGCGGCGCAGATGCGGGCGAGGTTCTCGGCCGCGGTCTTCTCCCCGTGCTCGGCCAGGCCGAGCCCGACGTGCGTGGGCTTGACGGAGACCTCCGCCGCGCCATGCCCGGTGAGCCCGGCGGCGGCCAGTTCCGACAGCAAAGTGACGTACTCATCCACGACCGCCGCGGCCTGCCTGGCGTCGGTGGTGTCCTCACCGAGATGGTCCAGTGTCACCAGCAGGCCGGCGGCACGCAGGCGCCGGGCCACCGCTACGGCATCTGCGGCACGCTCCCCGGCCACGTAGCGCGCCACAACGCCCCGCGCCAGTGGCGCGAAGGTCACCAGGCGGCGCACCCGCTCACTGGCTGAGGCGGCAAGCAATATGCGGCGCAGCACGGGTACAACCTCCCTGCCCCATCCTGGCCGCTGCCCAGCGGCCCTACCCTGCTGGCGGGATACGTTACTCGCCGGGCTCTTCCGGGGCGAGGTGCCCTCAGCCACGCGGCGGGATGAGCATGCCGCGCCGCTTCAGCGTGATCGTGACGTTCGCTCCCGTATCCACCGGAACCACCACCTCCTGCGCGGCGGGCAGCGTGCCAGCACGCAGCGCAGCGCCGGCCGGCACGCTGCGCTTGATCAGCCCAAGCGCGATGGGTCCCTGCTCGAAATGGCGGGCCACCGAGCCCGTGAAACCTACCGGGGCGCCGTCCAGCGTGACCGGGTCACCCGGCGCGGGCAGCCGGTCTTCACTGCCGTCAAGGTGGAGGAAGACCAGCCGGCGCGGCGGGTGGCCGAGGTTGTGAACCCGCGCCACCGTCTCCTGCCCCCGGTAGCAGCCCTTGGTCAGGTTGACGGCGGTCTCGATCCAGCCAACCTCATGCGGGATGGTCCGGTGATCGGTGTCCAGCCCCAGCCGTGGCCGGTGCGCCGCGATCCGCAGCGCCTCATAGGCCGCCAGGCCCGCCAGCGCCACCCCGTCCCGCTCCAGTTCCGCGGTCACGGCAGCCAGCTTTTCGCGCCCCACGATCAAATCCACGCCAAACGGATCGCTCAAAGCCGCCGTCACCCCGCCCGGTGACTGTCCCGCCGTGTCCGGGCCCAAAAGGCTCAGTACGGCGAAATCCCCGGTCACGTCAGCCGGTTCAACCCGGAGCAGAAAGCGCATGGACCGAAGGAAGGACAGCAGCGCCCCGGCGGTGCCCGGCTCGGCGTGCGCCCACACCGCCGCGCCGTCGTCGGTCAGGGTCAGGTGATGCTCGACGTGGCCCTGCGGGCTGAGAATAAGCGCCAGGGTGGTTTCGCCCGGTGCCAGGTGCTCGATGTCCTGGGTGGTCAGGCTGTGCAGCCAGGACAGCCGGTCGGCGCCGGTGATGCGCACCACACCCCGGTTGGAGCGGTCAACGACACCGGCGGAGCGGGCAAGCGCCCGTTGCTCGGCATGCGGATCGCCGTAGTGGGAGGCGACCCCGGCGTCCCTCCCCTCGGCAGGGACCGCGCCAGTGTGGGTGAGCAGCGGGCTGTTCATATGTGCCAGGCTACGCGGTGCGCCCGACGTCGCTGTTCGCCCCGCGCTCACCCGCGGGGCCGCCATCTCCTGAGTTCACACGACAGTCAGCGCACCGGCCGAACACAGTGAGGTGCCCGACGTCCGTTTGGAATCCAAAATTTTCGGCGAGCCCCTCGACCAGGGTGCCTGCCGTATCGGGGCTGACCTGGGTGATACGCCCGCATTGAGAGCACACCAGGTGCACATGCTCGGCCTCGGCTGCGAGGTGGTAACGGGGGGCGCCGTGCCCGAGGTGGGTGTGGGTCACCAGCCCGAGTTGCTCCAGCAGTTCGAGCGCGCGGTAGATCGTGGAAATGTTGACGCCGCTGGCGGTCTGCTGCACGTCGGCCCATATTTCTTCCGGGGTCGCGTGCTCCAGCTTGGTGACCGCCGCCAGCACCAACTGACGCTGCGGCGTGACCCGGTAGCCGCGGGCGCGCAGCTCCTTGTCCCACGCCTGGCTCATTGCCCGAGACTAACCTGCCCCGCAGGCCCGGCGCGTGGTTGCCGGCCCGCCACCGCGGCTGCCACGGACCGAATCGCCCGGATAAACCCTTGCCCCTTTCGGGAGGCTCGCGTAACCTGCGGCTACGCGGGAAAGGAGGTGGTCCAACAGAATGCATAGATGTCGGACTCGTGAGGTGGCTGTCAGCTAGCCGCCGTCCCGCCGGACGCACTGCGGTCGCTGCCGCTGGCAGCATCCTGGCAGTGTGATCATCGGTCGTCGCAAGTCTTTCTTGTGAAGGTGGCGGCCGGCGAATTCCAGGCAGACACCGACCCCCCGGGCTGACCGGCCTAGTCCAGCCGGTCCCCGTGTGGCCGTTCTCGCGTACTGCGCAGTGACTCGCCCCAGGCCCCTGAGCCTGGTCGGGCGAGGCGCAG
>Ga0137385_10005472_pt1 | contig 11142 bp, 8 predicted proteins | sample SagtaG_FD_104921 | JGI IMG/M metagenome (GOLD analysis project Ga0137385, IMG submission 104921) | Vadose zone soil microbial communities from Sagehorn Ranch, Mendocino, California, USA - Sage2_R_80_16 metaG | ecosystem: Environmental > Terrestrial > Soil > Vadose zone | place: USA: California...
GCAAGCTCGATGGGTTGGGTGCTCATGATGTCTCCACTATGAGCATGACGCATGGAGAAAACCCGCGTCAATGCTAATGATTATGCATGTCCGGATGCATAAAGATGCATCCGGCTGTGAGCTTTGAGCTATGAGGCTATGCGATTTTTAAAGCATTTCCGGCGATGATGCAAATCGCGTGGCGCTTCGGGCGAAATGCGGGGGTTCTTCCCCATTCGACTTTGCTCAGGGTCAGAATGACGACGTAAAACAAACAACAACCAAGGCAAAGACAAAGACAGAAGCAGATCCCTACGGGATGACAAACAAAAGAACAAGCAACGGCAAAGGCAAGAAAGAACAAACAACGGCAAAGGCAAGAGCTGGCTGGGTGAGGGTATACATTCCCACCCATCGCGATGGAAACTTCGATGGATGGGGCACCCGTTGTTTTGTGGCGGGTTACAAGAACAACGTCAACTGCAAGCGAACGCTATAGATTGCCGCGGAGGGCTTGCTCGCGTTCGATTGCTTCGAAGAGGGCTTTGAAGTTGCCTTTGCCGAAGCTGCGGCTTCCCTTTCGCTGGATGATCTCGTAGAAGAGAGTCGGGCGGTCTTCTACGGGCCGCGTGAAGATCTGAAGCATGTAGCCTTCGTTGTCGCGGTCAACGAGGATGCCGAGACGCTCGAGTTCTTCGATGGGTTCGTCGATCTTGCCGACGCGGTTCTGCAGTTCGGTGTAGTAGGAGTGGGGGATGGTAAGGAACTCGACTCCCTGCTGCTGCATCCTGGCGACGGTATCGAGAATATTGGCCGAGGCGAGGGCGATGTGCTGGACGCCGGGGCCCTGGTAGAAGTCGAGGTACTCCTCGATCTGGGACTTGCGGCGGCCTTCGGCGGGCTCGTTGATGGGGAACTTGACGAAGCCGTTGCCGTTGGCCATGACCTTCGACATCAGGGCCGAGTACTCGGTGGAGATGTCGTTGTCGTCGAAGTGCTGGTAGAGCGAGAAGCCCATGACGTGGGCATAGAAGTCGACCCAGTCGTTCATGGCGTGCCAGCCTACGTTACCGACCATGTGGTCGATGTGGAGGAGACCGACGGGGTTGGCTACGCTGTCGTGCTCGATGGCGCGGTAGCCGGGGAAGAAGGGGCCGGTGTAGTGGGTGCGGTCGACGAAGGTGTGGATGGTGTCGCCGTAGGTGGCAATGCTGGAGGTGGTGACGGTACCGTGGTCGTCGGAGAAGGTGGCGGGCTCCTGGATGCTGTGGGCTCCGCGGCTGGTGGTCTCGATCCATGCCTGGCGGGCGTCGTCGACCCAGAGGGCTATGGCGCGGACGCCGTCGCCGTGGGTGTGGACGTGGCGGGCGATGTCGGAGTCGGAGCGAAGGGCTGTGGTAAGGACGAAGCGGACCTTGCCCTGCTGGAGGACATAGGAGGCGCGGTCACGCTGGCCAGTCTCGGGGCCGGCGTAGGCGACGAGGGTCATCCCGAAGGCGGCGCGGTAGAAGTAGGCAGCCTGGCGGGCGTTGCCGACGTAGAACTCGACGTGGTCGGTGCCCCTGAGGGGGAGGAAGTCGGTGGTCTGCGCGGGTTGGGTTTGGGTGAGAGCGGGTGTGGCCATGGGGAGGTTCTCCGGTTCGGTTTGATGCACGAATGAGGATATGCGGTGGTCAAGGTGTTGGGCTAGGGGCGGGCGGGGAGGATGGTGGCGCGACACTCGCCCAGGCCTATGCGAGGGTGGCCGTGGAGTTCGCAGGAGCCTCGAAGGATGATCTCGTCGCCGTCGGCCAGGAAGGTGCGGACCTCGCCGGTGGGGAGCGTGATGGGCTGGGCACCGTTGCGGGTGAGTTCGAGGAGACAGCCGGCGGCGGCATCGGTTGGGCCGGAGATGGTTCCGGTAGCGAGGATGTCGCCTATCTGAAGGTTGCAGCCGTTGCTGGTGTGGTGGGCTACGAGCTGGGCGGGGGTCCAGTAGAGATCCTGCGCGTTGCCTCTGCTAAGCATATATGGATCAAGCTTATTTTTTCTCATTGTTTCAGTTATCAGAAATACCTCAAGTTTTACATTGAAATTTCCGTGGGTGTGATCGTTGGCGTTATGGAGGTATGGGAGGGGCTTGGGATCGCCGTGGCGGCGAGTTGCGACGGGAGTGCGGAAGGGTTCGAGTGCAGCCAGTGGAGTGATCCAGGGGGAGACGGTGGTGGCGAAGCTTTTAGAGAGGAAGGGGCCCAGCGGCTGGTACTCCCAGGACTGGAGGTCGCGGGCTGACCAGTCGTTGAGCAGGCTTACGCCGAAGATGTGGTGAGCGGCTTTGGCGATGGGGACGGGGGTTCCGAGGGGGTTGGGTTGGCCTATGTAAAAGGCCAGCTCGAGCTCGTAGTCGAGGGCGGCGGTGGGGGCGAAGCTGGGGCCGAGTTCGTGGCTGGGTGGGCGGGACTGACCGTGGGGACGCTGGATGGGGATGCCGCTGGGGAGGATGGACGAGACTCGTCCGTGGTAGCCGATGGGGATGTATTTGTAGTTGGGGAGGAGAGGCTGATCGGGGCGGAAGAGACGGCCTACCCGGGTGGCGTGGTGGATGGAGGCGTAGAAGTCGGAGTAGTTGGGGATGTGGATGGGCTTGAGGAGGGTGGCGCCAGCGATGGAGTGGAGGGCGGCTTCGGCGGCCTGGCGGCGCGGTAGCTCGGCGTCAGCGTGGAGAAGTGCGGTGAGGGTGTCGCGGAGGAGAAACCAGGGGCGTGGGCCGAGGGCCATGAGGGGATTGAGGATGGGAGCCTGACAGGCGGCGGCGAGGCTGGGTGGGAGGAGATCGGCTTCGGCGCAGGCGTGCAGATCGAGCAGGTGCGTACCGATGGCAGCGCAGAGGTGCGGTTGGCCGTCGATCTCGAAGGCGCCGTAGGGGAGGTGGGTTAGGGGGAAGTCTGTGGTGGGATCGTTGGCGGCGGACAGCCAACTGAGGTGAGGAGGATGGGTTCGCTTGGGCATGGGGCATGATAGCCCCGATTCCTGTGCGTCGGAAGAGTAGGTGGCGCCCTGCAGCGGAGAAGTGTGAGGACTTCTCCGCTGCCTTAGTGGGTTGCGCTAACGGCCGGCATATTCGTGGCTGACAACTGACGGTTTCGGCTTCTTCGAGAAACGCGTCAGGAAGGTCTTCAGGAGGACGTAGAGAACCGGAATGAAGAAGAGGTTGAGAACGGTGGAGACGACCATGCCACCGATGATGGCAGTTCCGACGGAGTGACGGCCGTAGGCTCCGGCACCGGTGGCGAAGTAGAGAGGACCGACGCCGAGGATGAAGGCGATGGAGGTCATCAGGATTGGGCGGAGGCGAAGCTCTGCAGCTTCGATTGCCGCGTCGATGATGGACCTGCCCTGGCCGAGTAGCTGTTCCGCGAACTCCACGATGAGGATGGAGTTCTTGGCGGAGAGGCCGATGAGCATGACGAGGCCGATCTGGACGTAGACGTCGTCGACGAGGCCACGCGCCGCGACGAGGCCGAGCGCGCCGAGGATCGCCATGGGGACGGCGAGCAGGATGATGAACGGAAGTGCGAAGCTCTCGTATTGGGCGGAGAGCGTGAGGTAGACGACGAGGAGGCCGAGGCCAAAGATGATGATGGCCTTGCCGGCGGACTCGATCTCTTCGAGGGCGAGTCCGGTCCAGGAGAACATCATGCCCTGAATCTTGTTCTTCTCGAAGAGCTTCTGCATCTCTTGGAGGCCCTGGCCGGAGCTGAGGCCGGGGGCCGCGGCGCCGTCGATCTCGGCGGAGCGGAAGAGGTTGTAGTGATAGATGACCTGAGGTCCGGCCGTCTCTTTGATCTCGACCAGGTTGTCGAGCGGGATCATCTGGCCGGAGTCGGAACGGACATAGAGCTGGCGTAGATCCTGCGCGTTGCGACGGAAGCCCTGGTCGGCCTGAACGTAAACCCGGTAGGAGCGATTGTTGTAGTCGAAGTCGTTGACGTAGGAGGAGCCCATGAAGGTGCCCATGGCGGCGGTAATCTGCGCGAGCGGGACGCCCATGGACTTGGCCTTCTCACGGTCGATGGTAATGAAGAGCTGTGGGTCGTTGGAGGTGTAGGGCGTATAGAGGCCAGTGAGTCTGGAGCCCGGGGCACGTGTTTCGCCGACCATGGCGTGGGCGACGCGATCGATGTCGCCGAAGGTGTTGCGACCCTGATCCTGCAGCATGAACTGGAAGCCGCCGACGCTGCCGATGCCCTGAATAGCAGGCGGCTCAAAGGCGGCTATGATGCCTCCTGGGACTTGGAAGAGCTTGGGAGCGATCTCGGCGACGATGTCTCGGGCGGAGTGGCCGGGACCTTTCTTCTTGCGCTCGTCGATGGGCTTGAGCGGGGCGAAGATGATGCCGGAGTTGGGCGAACTGCCGCCACTGAGCGAGAAGCCCATGACGGAGAAGGTGCCGAAGACATCGTCGTTCTGGCGGATGATGGCGGCAGCACGATCTGCAACCTCAGTGGTGTAGGCGAGCGAAGCTCCGGGGGGCGTCTGGACGATGTTGATGAAGTAGTTCTGGTCCTCACTGGGAACGAAGGCCGTGGGAACGTGGTTATACATGTATACAGTGGCGGCGAGCGCGGCGAAGAAGAGCACCAGCATGGCGTAACGGATGCGGACCACGAAGGTGACGGCGCGGGCGTAGACGCGAATGACCCACTTGATGAGGCTCTCGATGGGGTTGAGGATCAGCCCCATGAGACCGGTGTGTTTCATCTCAGTGCGAAGAAGGATCGCCGCCAGCGCGGGCGAGAGCGTGAGAGCGTTGAAGGCGGAGATCGCGATGGAGAAGGCGATGGTGAGAGAGAACTGCTTGTAGAGGATGCCAGTGGTTCCCGGGAAGAAGCTGACGGGAATGAAGACCGAGATGAGGACGAGCGAGGTTGCAATGACGGCGCTGGTGACCTCGGCCATGGCGATGCTGGTCGCGGTGTGGGGGTCGGAAGAGGTTGTCTCCTTCCCTGTCGCGACGATGGACTTCTCCACGGTAATGACGTCGGGGGCATAGGGGTCCGGCTCGGTCAACTCGGAACGCTCTGGGATGACCTCTCTGCCGGAGAGATGGCGCTGCACGTTCTCGATGACGACGATGGCGTCGTCGACGACGAGGCCAGTGGCCAGGGTAATGCCGAAGAGGGTGAGCGAATTGATAGAGAAGCCGAAGATTTTAATGAAGGCAAAGGTGCCGATGAGCGAGACGGGGATGGTTACCGCAGGGATGACGGTGGCTCGCCAGTCCTGCAGGAAGAGGAAGATGACGATGATGACGATGGCGATGGCTTCGAAGATGGTCTGGACGACTTCCTTGACGGAGTCACCGACTACCGTTGTGGTGTCGAAGGCCACGATATAACGAAAGCCGGGGGGAAAGGACTTCGCGAGCTCGGCCAGAACGGCCTTGCACTGCTTATCGACCTCAAGCGCATTGGCGTTGGAGAGCTGCTGAACGCCGATGCCGACGGCCTGGCCGCCGGAGAACTTGAGGTCCGTGGCATAGCTTTCCGCGCCGACCTCCGCATGGCCAACGTCTTTGAGGAGGACGAGGCCTCCGCCTGTCGTGGAGTTTTTGAGGATGATGTTTTCGAACTCTCGAGGATCGGAGAGGCGGCCGACGACACGGACGGCCATCTGGTAGGTCTGAGATTTATCGGAGGGCGGCTGACCGAGCTGGCCGGCGGCGACCTCAACGTTTTGCTCGGAGAGAGCGTTGGTGACGTCGAGCGCGGTGAGACCACGCGCGGCAAGGCGGGCAGGGTCAAGCCAGATGCGCATGGCGTACTTGCGCTCGCCGAAGATGATGACGTCGCCTACGCCGGGGACGCGCTTGAGGGCGTCCTTGACGTAGACGTCGAGATAGTTGGAGATGAACTCGTTGGAATAGCGGTTGTTCTCCGCGAAGACGCCGGCGGCGAAGACGAAGTTGCTGTTCGCCTTGGTGATGGTGATGCCGGTGGCGTTGACGGTGGCGGGCAGGCGGCCCTGCGCGGTGGCCACGCGGTTCTGCACGTCGACGGCGGCGATGGAGAGGTCGTAGCCCGTGCGAAAGGTGATGGTAATGGCGGAGGTTCCGTCGTTGGAGCTGGTGGAGCTGATATAGCGCATGCCCTCGACGCCATTGATGGAAGTCTCCAGGGGAATCGTAACCGCGGACTCGACGATCTGGGAGTTGGCGCCGATGTAGTTGCTCGTGACGACAACCTGCGGCGGTGCGAGCTGCGGATAGAGCGAGATCGGCAGGCTGGGGACAACAACTGCGCCGGCGAGAACAATGAGCAGAGCGCAGACCGTGGCGAAGATCGGGCGGCGAATAAAGAAATCGACGAACAAGGTTTACCTCTAGTCGGGGCGGCTGGCCCGGGGGTGAAACGAATGGCAATGCGGCGCTGGATCGGGCGGCGCAAAAACGGCGGCACCGGAATCTCAGCTCTTCGAGGCCCCTGGTACCAGAGGCTTGACCGGGACGCCCTCCTGGAGAAACTGCAGCCCGGAGAGGATGACTTTGTCGCCGGGGTTGAGTCCAGTGAGGACGGGATAGGTGTTGCCTACGGTTTCGCCAAGCGTGACGGGAACCTGGTGGGCAGAGTATCCATCGCCCTGCTGGGCGGCGATAAAGACGAAGGCCTGGCCTCCGACACGCGTGACGGCGAGGACAGGGACGACCGGCGCGGGATTGGTGTTCCAGGTGACGCGGGCTCTGACAAGCTGCTCGGTACGGAGCTTCTGCGCGGACTTCGGAATCTCGGCCTTAGCCAGAATGCTCTGCAAGCCGTTATCCACCTGAGGGGAGAGGAAACTGATGGTGGACTTGGTGAGGACGTTGCCGGCAGTATCGAGAATCTCTACCGGGAGGCCCGTGCGGACCTGTGCGGCGCGCTCGGTGGGAAGGTAGATGTAAGCCTCGAGCTGCGCGTTTTCATCGACCGTGGTGAGGAGCGTCGATGACGATACATAGTCGCCGACATGGACGGGGATGTCGCCGACGATGCCGTTGAACGGAGCGCGAATCTGATAGTAGGCGAGCTGCTGCTTTTGCGTGTTGGTGAGAGCGGCGTTGGCCTCGTAGTCGGCCTTGGAGTTCTCATAGGCCTGCGTGGCCTGGTCATAGGTATCGCGCGAAACGACGCCGGCCTCGAAGAGCTTGCGCTGACGCTCCACCTGAATCTTGTTGTAGTCGTACAGAGCCTGCTTTTGCGACTGAGTTCCCTGCTGCGACTGGACCGCGGCGGCCTGCTTGAGCGGATCGATCTGCATGAGGAGTTGGCCGGCTTTGACGACATCGCCCGACTTCACAAGGATCCGGGTGAGGTTGCCCTCGACCTGCGGCTGCATGGTGGCGGAGCGGCGGCTCTTGATCGTCGAGACGTAGGTATCGGAGGTCGGCACTGGCGAGAGCGTCACCGAGGCCACCTGTACGGGCATGGCCTGAGGAGCCGCTGCGGCCGGCGCTGCAGCTTTACAACCGGCCAGGAGACAGACGACCGCACAGGCGAGCAACGGTAGGGCGCGGCGAGTATTCACAATCTGGGGCACAATGCTTCTCCTTCAAAGACAGCGACATGAACAGTCTGCCCGTCCGCCTTTGCGACATTGGACAGGCAAGGTGACTAGGTGCAAGTTCTTAGCAAACAATCATTTAACTGCACGAACTACAGGATTTGAGATTTAGATGCCTCACGGCTGGGAAGGGTTCGCAAATTCATCGCCGAAAAACACAGGGCGTGGCCTGACCAATCGCATCCCGGATGTCTCCGGGAATGTTGAAGATGCTCTCGGTCAGAGATCCAACTCGCTTCTTTCGGCGAAAGAGAAGGGATTGAAGCTCTCGTGGTGGTCGAAGGCATCGGCTTGCTCGGCCCTTTTCAAGGCATTGATGACGACGTAGGTAAGGGGAGTGGCAAGGACTTCGTAGCCTACCTTGAAGGTATAGCCGGTGGCGATCATGTTAGCGAGCGTCCCTATAGGAACGGTGCCTGCGAAGGTGAGGATGATGACGAACACGGTGTCGACGGCCTGGCCGACGACGGTGGAGCCGATGGTCCGGGTCCAGAGTTTGCGGCCGTTGGTGAAGAGCTTGAGGCGAGCCATGGTGTAGGAGTTGGCGAACTCGCCGGCCCAGAAGGCGATGAGGCTGGCAGCGAGGATACGAGGGATGAATCCGAAGACGGTGGCAAAGGCCTGCTGGTTGTGCCATCCCGGTGCGGCAGGGAGTGCGATCGTGATGGCGCCCATGAGATAGAGCAGGACGGTCCCGAAGAAGCCGAGCCAGATGGCTCGGCGGGAGGCGGCGAAGCCATAGACCTCTGTGAAGATGTCTCCGAAGATGTAAGTGATGGGAAAGAGCAGGACTGCCCCGCTGACGGCGAACGGGCCGATGAGACAGACCTTCTGGGCGACCAGGTTCGAGACGAGCAGGATGACGACGAAGGCGGTGGTGAAGGCGTCAAGATATTTGTAGCGAGGCGCTGTCGGGAGCATGGTGTTTTACCAGTATGCCGTGAACACCGAAGACGCCGACAGACTTTGACACACGAGAACCATATTGATAGCGTTGAAGATAATAGAGGTGCCATCTGCGCACCCATCATTCCACGTCGTCCCCGTCGTCTAGCCCGGCCCAGGACACCGCCCTTTCACGGCGATAACACGAGTTCGAATCTCGTCGGGGACGCCAAAAGAAAAGACTTAGCCTGTTTTTCAGGTTTGACGCTAAACTCGCGGAGATTCTAACGAGTCCGCTCGCTGCGCTCACCAATCCCCACCCTTAACACCCACTCAGCACACTCGCATACCCGCAGTCGTCGCAGCAAACGTGCCTCGAGCGGATAACAAACAGTCCGTCCCGGAACACCTAACTCTGTTGAGATAGAGGCGCTCATCCGCCTGGCGACCCAGCAAACTGTTCCGAACATTCCACCTGCGCGGAACTGGTGCTTTCATAAGCTGACATACGATTCGACCGGGCCCCATTGGAGATGAGTCCATGCAGACGAATAAACAACTCGCGAGCCGCCCTACCGCAGAACTCTTCTGTATCAGCGACTTTCGGCATAAACAAGGAACCTTCGCTGGGCAGTACGGTCGAGCGGCTGGCGAACAGAAGCGGAAGTCAAACAGCGTCCAAGAGGAGCCCCTGCACTTTCCGCAAGATATCGACAGTTCGCAACTGGACGAAGATATCTTCGGCTCATCGGAGGCACTCCTGCCAGCGCTGGTGTATGCGCTAGGCGCTGCGGCGACAGATTGCCCCGTCTTGATCACCGGCGAGATTGGGACAGGCACAGAGTTGGTCGCGAGGGCCATTCATAAGCTGTCACATCGTTCCCGCCGGGCATTCCTCCGCGTAAATTGCGCGACGATTTCGCCCCAGCTGATCGATCCCGAGCTATTCGGTCGGCAGAGAGGTAGCCGGTCCCAGGCGACGCAACCGCGTCCCGGCCACTTCCAACTGGCCGAGGAGGGAACGATTGTTCTGGAGGGTGTAGAAGATCTGTCGGCAGAGGCACAACTGGCCTTACTTCGGATTCTGCAAGAGATCGACGCTGAGCGTGCGAGTGTAGACCACTCGATCCGATCGAACGTGCGGCTGATCGCTGTCGCCAATCACGACTTGCGAGCTGCTGTTGTGGCCGGGACCTTTCGCAGCGACCTCTTTCACCTGCTCAACGTACTCCCCATCAAGGTTCTTCCCTTGCGTGAGCGGAAAGAAGATATCCCCGTGCTGGCCCGGTATTTTCTCACTCGCTACGCTGGCAGAGCAGGAAAGAAATTGCCCGGCCTGACTCCGCCGGATATGGATCTGCTTAAGTCCTATCCTTGGCCAAGCAACATCCGCGAGTTGCAGTGCGTGATGGAACGGTTCGTGGATCTCTGTGAAGCGGAGCGTCTTTCGATCGACGCGAAGTTGATTCCGGGAGAGTCTCGCATCTCCATCCAGCCGATATCCGGAGTGCTCATACCCAATCAGCGGAACCTGCTTGAGGTTGCATTGATGGAGATGATCGCGGCATGGAGCGAAGAATTGGACTACGCGCAGCCGTGGTTTTCTGAAGAACCGGACCTCACAGAGAACACCGAGCCGGTCTATACCGGGTCAAATTAATATAGGTCTTTCGCAGTTACAATTCCTGCGCGCTTCCTGCGCGGTGGCGTCTTTCGCTCTCCTGCAATCAGGCTGAGCCAACAACGTAACGCCAAACAAGTGCGACCAGCATGCGCGACTGACGCTCATAGCGTGACACGACGCACTGGACAATGGCAATTATCGCGGTATACCCTCCCTGTGACAATGACAGCGAGACTGAAACGCTTACCTGCCAAGCAGAGCACCTCGGGCACCTATAAGTTACAGGCGATCGATCGGACCGTCGTGTTGCTGGACCTTCTGGGTCGAAGCGACGCTCCGATGAGTCTTACCGCAATCTCTACTCAACTCAACCTTCACAAAAGCACGGTGCAGCGTTTTCTTCGTGTGCTTGAAGGACACCATTTCGTCAGCTTCAACACGCACGGCCGGTATACGCTGGGGTTGCGGTTAAACGATCTGGGCAACCAGGCATTGCAACAGTTCGATGTGCGAGACCGGGCGCTACCTCACTTCAGGATGCTGGTGGCCGAGATCAAGGAGACCGGGCATCTGTGCGTGATGCAGAGAAATGCTGTGGTCTACCTGGATAAGATCGCTCCCACTCGCAGCGTATGCATGACGTCGCGGATTGGCATGACGAACCCCATCCACTGCACCTCGGTGGGCAAGGCGCTGTTGGCTTTCAGCAGCCCCGAAGTACAGGAGAACATCCTGGCTAACATCAAATACGAACGGCTGACGCCAAAGACGCATACAAGCCGCAGGGCTCTCATACGGGATCTGGAGATGATCCGTCGACGAGGCTATGCCCTGGACGATGAGGAGATCGAAGAGGGAGTTCGCTGCATAGGCGCGCCGATTTTAAATACGAACGGTCGGCCTATTGCAGCAATCAGCCTCTCCGGTCCTACCTTCCGCATCACCATGCAGAAGGTGCCATCCATCGCCAAACGGCTGGTATCGTGCTGTACCGATATCAGCCACAGCCTCGGGTATCAGGCTCCGGTCGATTAGACCGCACCATTCCCTTCTTCCGTACACGCTCAGCGAGTCGA
>Ga0137385_10005474_pt1 | contig 11142 bp, 8 predicted proteins | sample SagtaG_FD_104921 | JGI IMG/M metagenome (GOLD analysis project Ga0137385, IMG submission 104921) | Vadose zone soil microbial communities from Sagehorn Ranch, Mendocino, California, USA - Sage2_R_80_16 metaG | ecosystem: Environmental > Terrestrial > Soil > Vadose zone | place: USA: California...
CGTTCGCGGTCATCCGCGAGATCGGCGTCGAGACCGGCGGATCGAACATCCAATTCGCGGTCCACCCGGACAACGGACGCATGGTCGTGATCGAGATGAATCCGCGCGTATCGCGTTCGAGCGCACTCGCGAGCAAGGCAACCGGATTTCCAATTGCGAAGATCGCGGCCAAACTGGCAGTCGGTTACGCCCTCGACGAAATCAAAAACGACATCACTCGCGAAACGCCGGCATGTTTCGAGCCGACGATCGATTACTGCGTCGTTAAAGTGCCCCGGTTCACCTTCGAGAAGTTTCCGCAAGCCGACGCTACGCTAACGACGCAGATGAAAAGCGTCGGCGAAGCGATGGCAATCGGCCGCACGTTCAAGGAAGCGCTGCAAAAGGCACTGCGCAGTTTGGAAATCAAACGCTTCGGGTTGTGCGGCGACGGGGGGGAGAAAGATGTCGATTTTGAGACGTTGCGATTAAAGCTCGCGATCCCGAATGCAGAGCGAATTTTTTATCTCGCACAAGCATTTAAAAAAAGGGCGTCCATCGATGAAGTATTCGAGTTGACCAAGATCGACAAATGGTTTTTGCGAAACGTGCAGCAGATTGTGCAGGAGCAGAGTCGATTAGAAGAATCGGCTTTGGCGAGTCACCGGGTGCGAGTGCTGACCGAAATCGGTTCTACTACCTTAACCGCGAACCAAATCGCGCCCGCGGTATTTGAAGATGGCAACGAACTATTGCGCGCAAAGAAGCTCGGCTTCTCAGACAACCAACTTGGATATGCGAATTCTCTCAAGCCAGCAGGGGTCCGCGCGGCTCGAACGCGACTGTCGATCTTGCCGACCTACCGACTGGTCGATACCTGCGCGGCCGAGTTCGAAGCTTATACGCCATATTACTACTCGACTTACGGGGACGAGAATGAGCGGCGCGAGAGTGGTAAACGAAAAGTAATGATCCTGGGCGGGGGGCCGAACCGGATCGGTCAGGGAATTGAATTCGATTACTGCTGCGTGCACGCGGCGTTCGCGCTGCGCGAGCTCGGGTTCGAAACGATCATGGTTAATTCGAACCCAGAAACCGTTTCGACCGATTATGACACCAGCGACAAACTTTATTTTGAGCCGCTCACGCTAGAGGATGTTCTTAATATATATGAGCAGGAAAAGCCGGAAGGCGTGGTGGTGCAGTTTGGAGGACAGACCCCGCTCAATCTCGCTGACGGATTGAAAGCGGCCGGCGTTCCGATTTTCGGGACGCAGCCGGAGAGCATTGAGACAGCGGAGGATCGAAAACTGTTTGCCGCAATGCTCGATAAGCTCGGACTGCGTCAAACGCCGAGCGGATCGGCGGTCAGTACCGATGAAGCAGTAAAGATCGCCGCCAAAATTGGTTACCCGGTCCTGGTCCGACCGAGTTTTGTTCTGGGCGGGCGCGCGATGGAGCTGGTTTACAACGAACCAGATTTGCGGCGCTACATGACCAGCGCGATCGAAGTAACGCCGGATCGCCCAGTGCTGGTCGATCGTTTTCTCGAAGACGCCATCGAAGTCGACATCGATTGCATTTCCGACGGTGAAACAACCGCGATCGGGGCGATCATGGAACACATCGAAGAAGCGGGCATTCACAGCGGCGACAGCGCGTGCGTAATCCCGACATTTTCCTTGTCGCAGAAAGTGTTGAGCGAGATTTCGTCAGCGACAAAGGCGATGGCGCGCGAATTAAACGTCCGCGGCCTTATGAACGTGCAGTTCGCAGTTAAAGGTGAAGATGTTTATGTCCTGGAAGTAAATCCGCGCGCGTCGCGCACGGTGCCATTCGTGAGCAAGGCGATCGGCGTGCCCCTGGCCAAATTGGCGGCGAAGATTATGGCCGGCAAAACTCTGCGCGAGCTCGGATTCACCAAGGAAATCGTGCCCAAACACTTTTCCGTCAAAGAAGCGGTCTTCCCGTTTCTGCGTTATCAAGGGATGGACATCTCGCTAGGACCGGAAATGAAATCGACGGGCGAAGTGATGGGAATGGACGTCGATCTTGGACTCGCTTACGCAAAATCGCAGATGGCCGCGCCGCCGCCGTTGCCGAAAAAAGGGAATGTGTTCATCAGCGTGAAAGATAGCGACAAGGAGTCGGTGATTCCGGTCGCGCGCGAGTTTGTGAAACTCGGCTTCGGAATTATCTCCACCAGCGGCACAGCGGACGCGCTGGCGAAAGCCAAAATCAAAGTGAAAAAGGTCTTCAAATTACACGAAGGCCGGCCCAACGTGCTCGATCGGGTCAAGAACGGCGACATCAGTTTCATCATCAACACGCCGAGCGGGAAAATCCCGCGTGAGCACGAGGTTATGATCCGAAATGCCGCGCTCGCGCAAAAAATTCCGATCATGACGACGGTGCGCGCGGCCCAGGCGAGTGCGAACGGGATTCGTTCTTTGCAAAAAAGCAAAGTGCAGGTGCGGAGCCTGCAGGAATATCACGCTACAGTCTGAAAATTTGCGACAGGTATAGACCGCCGCTACAGAAGAAAAATGAAGATGTCGATTTTAGCGATGTTCCTATTAAGCTCCGCGCTATTTGCAGCGGAAGAAAAGAAGGAGGATACGAGTCCCGTGAGTACAGGAAATGAAGTCGCAGTAATCAAAACGAGCGAGGGCGACATGGTCGTGGAGTTCTGGACCGACGCCGCGCCGAACACGATCGAAAATTTCAAGAAACTGGCCCGCGCCGGTTTTTACAACGGCACAATCTTCCATCGGATCGTAAAAGCATTCATGATCCAGGGCGGCGATCCGAATTCAAAAGATCCGAGCAAAGAAAATCGCTACGGCGAGGGCGGTCCCGGTTACAAAATCAAAGCGGAGTTCAACGATCACTCGCACGAGCGCGGCGTGATCTCAATGGCGCGCGAGCCCGATCCGGATTCGGCTGGTTCACAATTCTTCATTTGTCTCGCGCCGGTGCCGCGACTCGATCACCAATACACAACGTTCGGCAAATTGATCAAAGGGGACGACGTGCTCCGAAAAATTGGCGACACCCCGGTGAGCCGCAATAGCATGGGTGAAATGAGCAAACCGACGAAACGCGTGACGATTGAAAAGATCGACATCGTGGCGGCGGGCTCGGTGAAGTAGCGAGAATGGCACAAAACAATACGCGGGTCGCGCTCGTGCAGATGCGTTGCTGCGCGGATCCCGAGAAGAATTTCTCGCGCGCTCTCGATTTCATTCGCGACGCGGCCAAGAAAGGCGCAAGCATTGTCTGTCTGCCCGAACTTTTCCGCTCCCAATATTTTTGCCAGACCGAAGACCACAAAAATTTCGAGCTGGCGGAAGAAATCCCCGGAAGATCAACCTCCAGGCTAAGCGAATTGGCAGGCGAGCTAGGCGTGGCGATTGTCGCATCGCTTTTTGAGAAACGAAGCGCCGGCGTTTATCACAACACCGCCGCCGTCATCGATGCCGATGGAAAGTTTCTCGGAAAATATCGCAAGATGCACATTCCGGACGATCCGCTCTATCACGAAAAGTTTTATTTCACACCGGGCGATCTTGGTTTTCAGGCGTGGAAAACAAAGTCCGGCAAGATCGGCGTCTGCGTTTGCTGGGACCAATGGTATCCGGAGGCGGCACGACTGACAGCGCTGCGCGGCGCGGAAATTATTTTTTATCCGACGGCGATCGGGTGGCATCCGAGCGAGAAAGAAGAATTTGGCGCGGCCCAACATTCCGCCTGGGAAACCATTCAACGGAGCCACGCGATTGCGAACGGCTGCTACGTCGCCGCAGCGAATCGCGTCGGCCACGAAGCGCCGGCCGGCGGGGACGGAATTGAATTCTGGGGGCAAAGTTTCATTTGCGGGCCTGACGGCGAGATCGTCGCCAAAGGTTCGGTCGATCATGAGGAAATGGTGATGGGCGAAATTGATTGGGACCGCGTGAATGAATATCGGACGCACTGGCCGTTTCTGCGCGACCGGCGCGTCGACGCGTACGCGGGAATCGAGCAACGGTTACTCGATTGACAGTTTCATTTTGCGGAGAAGCGCGGTACGTTTGCAGCATGAAAACAATTCTCTTCATAACAATGTTTTGCGGGGTGGCTTGTTTTGCCCAGGCACAAGAAGTCACAAAGGCCGCAGTGCAATTGGAGCCGAAATCAGGGAGCCAGGTCACCGGCACGGTGACATTCACAAAAGTTGGCGATGACGTGCAAGTCGTTGCCGACGTCCAAAACCTCATCCCGGGCAAGCACGGTATCCACATTCACGAGAAAGGCGATTGCTCGGCGCCGGATGCGATGTCGGCGGGCGCGCATTTCAATCCGACGCATCAACACCACGACGGGCCGACGGGGACGGAGCGTCACGCGGGCGATTTCGGCAATATTGAAGCTGATGCTTCCGGCAAGGGGCACCTCAAGTGGCAAGGCAAACTCGATCTGAGCGGTCCAAATTCGATCATTGGAAAATCTGTAATCGTGCATGAGAAAGAAGATGATTTAAAGACTGACCCCTCAGGAAATTCCGGCGCGCGATTCGCTTGCGGCACAATCAACGCAGCCGATTAGAATTTTTAGCGAACCCCCCTTAAGATCGAGATGCAGTTAATGACGCTGAGCGAAATTCGCCGGGCCGCACAAAGCGGGCCGGTTTCGGCGCGCGTGCACGTGCAGGTCGAATCGGCAGGGCCGAAACTCACTCGCGAACAAAAACCGTACTGCGAACTGAGTCTGGCCGACGCTTGTGATCGGATGACATTGCGGGTCTGGAGCGATCATCCTGCTTACAAAGCGTGCAGCGCTCTGAACAGCGAAAGCTTCATCGAGCTTACCGGAGAATTTAATTCTCATTCGCAGTACGGCCTCGAAGCACAGAAATGGACGGTGCGGCCATTAACGGCGCAGGAGAAGGACGAATTGTTGCAGGGCCCGGCCGAGCTGCGAGCCAAACACAACGCAGATTGGCAATTCATCGTCGAGACGATTGCAACGATCACCGATCCGCGTTTGCGCGCGTTGTGCGATGCGTTTGTTAAAGATTTGGGCGAGCGTTCTCGGCGCACGGCGGCGGCGCGAAATTATCATCACGCGCGTCGCGGCGGTTTGGTCGAGCACACCGCGCAGATGATGCGGGTCGCGAATAAGATCGCGCCGTTGTATCCGCAATTGAATGCCGATCTTTTGCTGGCCGGGATTCTGTTTCACGATTGTGGCAAGCTTTGGGAAACCGCACTGCCCGAAAACGGATTCGTCATGGGCTATGACGAGCGGGGTGAATTATTGGGACACATCTCGATCGGGCTCGAGCTAGTGAATTCGTTGTGGCGAAAAGTTTCGGCGGATGATGGCGACGCGTGGAAAAGCCTGACCCCGCCATCAGAAGATGTGCGTCTGCATTTGTTGCATCTAATTGGAGCACATCATGGCGAAGCCCAGTTTGGTTCACCGGTGAGTCCGAAAACCCCGGAGGCGATGGCGCTCCATTACATCGATAATCTGGATGCGCGGCTTGAAATGTTCGCCGCCGGCTACACCACGGCGAAACCGCTGGCTGGGCGCATCTTCGACCGCGTCCGTCCGTTGCCGGCAAATTTGGTGGCACCGCTTGAAAAATTTCAAGCTCCGGCAGGTCGGCAGAAATCGGACGATCAATTATTTTAACTGAAGCCGGCGCCTGGCTTCAGCGAGATAACTTTTGTCGATTTCAAAGCCGATGAATTTGGGGACGTCGCAATTCTTGGCGGCAATGGCCGAATTTCCAATACCGAGAAACGGATCGAGCATCGTCTTCACAGACGAGATAGCGTGAAGTTTGATGCACCATTCGGCCAGTTGCACCGGAAACGTGGCCGGATGTGGTCGCTCCTTCTCGCGGCTCTGGATTGTTTGATAAGGAATGAACCAGGTATTGCCCCGACACCGTGCGTCGCGCCCCCGCGTATGCGACCAGCGAGCGATGTTGCTTTTGTCTTGATAAGGCACACCGAGGGCGAGTCGGTCGATGTCGATCTTGCCGTCGACAGTGAAGTGAAAGATGTATTCGTGGCAGTCGTTCAGGAATCTTTTTGAACTGATCGGTTTGAAATGACCGAAGGTCCGATTGTCAATGGCGATCGATTTGATCCAATGAATCGTGTTTTGAAGAACGAACAGGTCGCGCAGCTGAAAAACAATTTCGTGCGGAAGCATCGGGTTTGATGGCGCGGAACCGACATTGAGAAAAAATGAGCCGGTCGGCTTGAGAAGGCGACGAATTTGCGTCGCCCACACCGCGCACCAATTCAAATACGATCGTCGATCATGTCGATCAGAATATTTTCGATATCCGATGCCGAGGTTATAGGGCGGCGACGTAACCACAAGATCGACATCGGCATCAGGCAAACGGGCCATGCCTCCAACGCAATCCTCGAGGCGCAGATTAAACTTGGTCACCAAAGAAAAGTGGCCGAACAAATTCGATTCGTACAGCGAATTCGTTATTGTTTAGGCAATGTCGGACAAACCCTCCAAGCTGAAGATTGCAGGGCGCGAATTCACGTCGCGCTTGCTTGTCGGCACGGGGAAGTTTGCTTCGAACGAATTGATGCGCGATGCGCTGATAGCGAGTAGGACCGAAATTGTGACGGTGGCGTTGAGGCGCGCGGATCTATCCGGGAAGCATGATCCGTTCGCGAATATTCTGGATTTTATCGATCCGAAACAATTTCTACTTTTGCCAAACACGAGCGGAGCACGCACCGCCGAAGAAGCAGTGCGGCTGGCGCGTTTGGCGGCGAGCGCCGGTTTGCCCAGATGGATCAAGCTCGAGATCCATCCCGATCCGCGTTATTTATTGCCGGATCCGGTGGAGACACTTGCCGCGGCTGAAATCCTCGTGAAAGAAGGATTCACGGTGCTTCCGTACATCAACGCCGATCCGGTGCTGGCGAAACGTTTGCAAGACGTGGGCACCGCCACAGTGATGCCACTGGGCTCGCCGATCGGCAGCAATCGTGGGATTGAAACCCGGCCACAAATCGAAATCATCATTGAGCAGGCGACGGTACCGGTCGTGGTCGATGCCGGCTTAGGCGCACCGAGCCAGGCAGCGGAGGCGATGGAAATGGGCGCGGACGCAGTCTTGGTGAATACTGCCATCGCCATCGCGTCTGATCCCATCCGCATGGCGCAAGCGTTCAAAAAGGCGATCGAGGCCGGTCGTGAAGCGCACGAAATCGGTTTGGGCGAAAAGCAATGGACGGCTTCGCCGACGAGTCCCCTGACTGCATTTTTCTCGAATCAGGCGTAGTCCGGCTGAAAAAAACTTGCGTGCAACAATTCCATTTGCGCTGTGTTCAAACGTGGAGATAATCACGTCCCCAACAGCCCCCGCGGCATTAAACTAGCTGCTTTCTTTCCATTAGCCCCCATGTTCTTCTCTCAGGTAAGCCGGATTCGGCGCAGTTTGCGTATTCGCTAATCTAGAAGCAGATCACAATGCGGAAACATCCTCATTCCCAATCCGGGCGTTCTAGTCCACGCATCTTCGCAGCCATCGGCCTTTGTTTAGTTGGCGCATGGTTGGCGATGTTAAGCTTTGCGGCATCGTCATCTCGCGTTTCGTCCAGCGCGGCTAATTTTAGGAAGGGCGAACCGGTAGTTCCGTCTGAATTTCGCGGCGATCTGAGAAATTTGCCCCAGACCATAACCCCAGCGCAAAGAAAACGCTTCATCCGGCCGCTCGAACTCGATTACCCCGTCCCTGCGATCAAGCAGGTCCTGCCCGGAGGCTCTCTTGAAGCGCAAACCTTAGCGCCAACCTCCGTGGGGACCGCCGCTCCGTTGGCGCCGATGCCGGGTCCCGCTACTTCCTTCGATGGTATGAACTTCAATGCCAATGGCGCCGGTCATCCACCGGACACAGTCGGGGACGTTGGGCCGAATCATTTCGTTCAAGCTGTTAATACGTCGGTAGGAATCTTTGATAAAGCGACCAGCGCCGCGCTCGCAACTTTCACCTTCGACGACCTATGGGCTAACGCCGGCACAGGAACCTCTTGCGATACATTTCACGGGGGCGACGTCACCGTTATCTACGTTCCGCAGTACGACAGGTTTATCGTCGCAGATTTTTCGTGGAGCAACATTCAGAGCGGTCCCTATTACGAGTGCGTTGCCGTTTCGAAGACCAGCGATCCAGTTAGCGGTGGTTGGTGGCTCTATCCGATTAGGGCTGACGACGCCGCACATCCGTGGTTTCCAGACTATCCCAAGATGGGTATCTGGCCGGACGGGCTTTACATGACCGCCAATATGTTCCAATGCCTGAATACCTCCTGCTCAAGCTCCCACTATGAAGAGGCACGAGCGTACGCATTCAATATCGATGACTTGGTAAATGGCGCTACGCTGCAAAGCGTAGTCGTCGACACAGATTCCAATCATTTCAGCCTGTTGCCTAGCAATTATCGCGGTACCGCTCCGCCCGCAGGCTCGCCAAATTACATGGCGGCGGAGTCCACTAGTTTGTTTGCCTGGGAGGTTTATAAGTTTCATCCGGACTATGCTGTCCCGAGCAACTCGACATTCGTTGGACCGACCAACGTTTCTCAAGCTGCTTACGTCCTCGCGGCGGACACAGTGCCAGAGCCTTCTGGTGGTAACAATACCGACACCCTTGCCGATAGGGCGATGATGCAGAATCAGTATCGAAATATCGGAGGCGTCGAGTCGCTCTGGGTTAACCATACGACCGGAACGCCGAGTGCATCAACTCCGACGGGAATCCAATGGGCCCAGATCAACGTTACTGGCGGGACGATTAACACTACTCCAGTCCAACAACAGATATTTAATAACGGCCCGGACGGTCTTAACCGATTTATGGGCTCGCTGGCCGTCGACCATGTGGGTAACATGGCTGTCGGCTATACGGCTTCGAGCTCGACCATCGCACCGGACATCCGATACGCCGGCCGACTATCCACCGATCCGGCCAACACCTTGTCACAAACCGAGGTTACAATGCTGCCGTCTGTCACGCGTAGCGTGCAGAGCGGTGACTGCGGCGGATCCACCTGCACCAGATGGGGCGATTACAGCGCAATGACCGTCGACCCGGTAGACGATTGCACTTTTTGGTACACAAACATGTACTTCCCAGTTAAGGGCTTAAACTGGGTGACACGTATCGGTTCGTTCAAGTTTTCGACGTGCTCGGCCGGTCCTACTCCGACTCCGACGCCAACGCCAACTCCTGGTGGAACTCCAACACCGACGCCAACTCCTACACCGCCGCCGACCGGACCCGCGGTAATGCTGACCCCGCCGCCCGGATCGATATTTACGTCCTCGACCGTTACATTCCAATGGAGCGCCGGCAGCGCCACCGCTTATTTCCTGTTCGTAGGCAGTTCGCTGTACGGCACTGATATCTACAATTCCGGTCAAATAACTGTGCTGTCGAAAACCGTGAACAACATTCCCACGGATGGGCGTACCATCTATGTGACACTAGGCTCCAAGGTCAACGGTTCGTGGGTCGCTAACAATTATACATATAAAGCTTTCTAATCGTGTAGTACATGGTCGCTCCAGATGTGGTGCAGAAGAGGCGAACCTCGACTTGCTTGGAAAAGGTTCCGCCATTCGGTGCGATAAATAGTGGCGGAGGGGTTGAATAAAGGCACTCGCCGACGAGTTCGTCTCGTTACACTGGCCAATTTACCCTCTCAGGGAAAGGCACTAAGACGGTCAGGGGGATCGCAGTCAAAAGTGGCTACGTCGATAGTGCGGTCGCAACGGCTACTTTCACAGTCAACTAGCACCGCCGCGTCATAGTCGAACAGAAGCTAGCTGCTCTCACGCGCGCTCGCATCGTTATAAAATTCAATCTGCCGTCCGCCGAGCCGGCGGACCACACGCCAACCGTTCTCCGCGGCAAGCGCGCAAAGATCTTGACCAGGTATTGATCGCAAAATCCGGAGTTCCGCCGGATGGATGATGAAAATCTCCGGCTTAGTCGCGAGTCTGGCTGCGATTTTGGTGGTTAAGCCCGCGAGACCGTCAATCTTTCCCATAAACGGATCTGCGGACACTTTGCCGCGATTTTTTCCCACCCTCGGTAGGAGTAGGCCACTCTGGAGCTGGCTTTGATTTGCGATTTAATCTTTCGCGCAATGCGAGATGCGCTTTTCGCCCGGCAGAGGGTCCGCGCACATTCGGTTTTTTCATGTCGATCTTGCCCAGATTGTCGATCCGCCATCGCGTTAGCGCAATTGGCGCGGGCGAGCTTCATCGGCTAAATTTTGTCAATGTTTTCGGAAACCATTGAGTTACGCGGCCACATCATCGATTCGCTCACCTTGCCAAAGGTGTTGGATCAGATCGTGACCCGCGGCGCCACTTTCAACATCGTCGAATTTAAGATTAGTCAAAAGCGCATTGATCCCAGTCTGGCTCGAATCGAAATCACGGCGCCGAGCCGGCCCGAGTTGGACGAGCTGATCCAGCGTTTACGCGAGCAGGGCGCGGACGTAAATCGCTCTCAGTTAGGCAATAAGTAAATGTCGATCTTATGCGCGCGCTCCTGCTTTGCCCGCCGGATTACTACGGCATCGAGTACGAGATTAATCCCTGGATGAGCCGGGCGCGCGGGGCGGAAGCGGCGCTGGCGCAAGAGCAGTGGCGCGGTTTGCACGCGACCCTTTCCAAACTGGATTGCAAGATCGAGCTGGTCCCGCCGCAACCGAAACTGCCGGACATGGTCTTTACGGCCAATGCCGGGCTCGCTGTCGGCAAGCAATTTATTCCGAGCAATTTTCGGCACAAAGAGCGCGCCGGCGAAGCGCCGCATTTTGCCAACTGGATGGAAAAACGCGGCTTCCAAGTTTCCTCGTTGCCCAATGATTACTATTTCGAAGGCGAAGGCGACGCGCTTTTCGGAGGCGACGCACTTTTTTGCGGTTACAAATTCCGCTCCGACATTAAATCTCATCGGGCCGTCGCCGAGATGCTCGGATGTCTTGTTGTCTCGGTGGAACTTGTCGATCCACGCTTTTACCATCTCGACACTTGTTTTTGTCCGCTCCCCGATGGCGCGGCGGTTTGGTTTCCAGCCGCGTTCGATGAATACGGACAGCACGCCATTCGCGAACACGTTTC
>Ga0137385_10005477_pt1 | contig 11137 bp, 10 predicted proteins | sample SagtaG_FD_104921 | JGI IMG/M metagenome (GOLD analysis project Ga0137385, IMG submission 104921) | Vadose zone soil microbial communities from Sagehorn Ranch, Mendocino, California, USA - Sage2_R_80_16 metaG | ecosystem: Environmental > Terrestrial > Soil > Vadose zone | place: USA: California...
CCAAACACCACTAGTGGGTTCAACGTGACCGCCTTTCATGCCCGCTTCATAGCATTGATGGTCAGTTGCAGCCATGGGGCATGTGCATCATCCTGGCATCAAGGAGAGAGGAATTGCACCTCTACAGCTTTCAAGTTATCGAAGACCTTGCGGTCTCGACCCCTCATCCCTGGCTTCGAGGCCATTTCGAGGGAACGGATCGCAGAGACCCCTTGAACGTGGGGTACTTTGCAAAACCTCAGTGATTACAAGCATTCGCCAGCAGTATCTTGACGATGGGGTACGCCTCATACGACTGCATCAATATCGGCTTGAGATTTCTTCAAGGAGGAGATGGCCAACACTCTGCCCTACCCATCCAGTGGCTGGGGGCTGGCGCAGTACGGGGGAGAGAATTGACTTTGCTAGGGAAGTGGGCTATAGTTCTCGACAATTATTTACTTGTTAATTATTATGGAATTAGCACTGAATGTGTGGGTGAGCGTGTCGAGGTCGCTGTTTATAGCTTTCTTCTGCTGCTCAAGCAAAGGTCAGTATGAGTGGCAGGAGCAAGAGCCTCGTCGTGCGGATATGAGGTTTTCTTTTTCTTGAGACCGCCCTCTCCTTGCTAGCTCTATTATGTTTTGCGGTGTGCAAAATAGCTAGCGTCTGTGCGCTGCATCGGGTTTTCCTCGCTCTGTGCATGCGGGCATTCTTGGCGGTGTAGCTCAGTCGGTTAGAGCATGCGGCTCATATCCGCAGTGTCCGGGGTTCAAGTCCCTGCACCGCCATCTTCTACATATTGCCTTGCTGGAGCTTTGCGCCCTTTCTGACTGGGACGTGAGGATGCTTGTTGCTGATGTTCGGGCGTGTATTGAGGCACATGCCATGTTACCCCCTGGGGCCAAAGTTGTTGTTGCTGTCTCTGGTGGGGCAGACTCAATGGCTTTGTTGCTTGCCCTCTTTCAGTTGCGCTCAGTATATAACATGACGCTAATCGTAGCTCACGTTAATCATCAACTGCGAGGAGAAGAGGCAGAGCAAGATGCTCTATTTGTAGAGCAACAGGCTGCACGTTTGGGCCTTCCTTTTCATCAGACCTGTGTTGATGTCAAAGCTCTGCAACAGAGTTCGGGGATATCGGTGCAACAGGCTGCGCGCCAATTGCGTTATCGTTTCTTGCATGCTTTACATCAAGCGCTGAATGCAACGCGGATTGCTCTCGGACATACGGCTGATGATCAGGCCGAAACCCTCCTCATGCGCCTTGTGCGTGGCAGTGGCCCTGCTGGCTTCGCAGGTATCCCGGCTGTGCGTTTGCCATTTATTCGGCCGTTGCTTACCGTTTCTCGTCCTGCTATCTATTCGTACCTTCAAAGTGAGCATTGCTCATGGGTCGAGGATAGTTCAAATGCGCACCAGGTATACCTCCGTAACCGTATGCGTCTTGACTTGCTACCAAAGCTTCGGCAGTACAATCCGCAGATTGTCAGGCGTCTCAATGAGTTGGCGGACATGTTGCGAGCCGACAGTCAGGTGCTTGAACAGCAGGTGGATAAGTGGGCGTTACAAACCTTGGCTTGGCAAGCACGGAGTAGAGTGGAGATATGTTGTAGACTCTTTGGTCTTGCTCCTGTCGCTATCCAGCGACGTCTTCTGCGCCGTGTTATTGAAGCACTAGCTCCCTCGCCTGAAGCAATAGGTTTCAGACATATCGAACGTTTGCGTCAGTTTATGGTCTCGGGCAATCAGGAGCGACAGTGTAGCTTGCCTGGTGAGATAGGCATGGAACGCCGTGCAGAGACGATTCTGCTCTGGAACGTGTCTAGAATCCCAGCAATACCTTGCATTCTTACGCTGCCGGTGCCGGGAAAAGTTGATATAGTGCCCCTCAATATCCGTTTGACTGCTAATCTCATGCCTAAGCCTTGCCACCTGGGACGGATGAGTCCACAGTGGGCGTTGCTCGACCTCGATCGTATCGTATGTCCTCTCCAGGTGCGCTTTCGACAACCCGGTGATCGCTTCTATCCTTTGGGAGCACCAGGCTCGAAAAAGTTGCAAGATTTTTTCGTTGATACTAGGATTCCGCGTGGAGAGCGCCCATACGTACCTTTAGTGATGAGCAATTGTGAGATCGTGTGGGTTGTAGGGTATCGCATTGCTGAGCCTTTTAAGCTTCGTCATGGGACGAACCGCGTGTTGTGCCTCCAATGCTGTACTCTGCAGGAGGCTAGCTCGTGATGAGAGCGGAGTATCAGGAGGGGCCTGAGCTGTTTTTGTCTAGAGCATGTCTTGCCAGTAATTATGAAGTTTTAGGATTGCTATGTTCAAGCTGTGTGTGAAGTATTGTATGCGAGAGTATTCTTGCCGCGGGTAAGGAGGTCCCTTTGAGTCCATTCTACCAAAAGCTTGCCTTATGGTTAGTATTTGGTCTTATTTTTGTCTTTATGTGGACCTATTTTAATAAAACGGGCCAGACCATGCGAGAGATTGCATATAGCGACTTCTTGGAGCGGGTTGAACAAGGCCTAGTACGTGGTATACGCATTGAAGGGGAAAAAATCACAGGCGAATATACCGGCGTGGAGGGAGTTAATGGTCGATTTAAAACATATATGCCGCGAGATGCTGATCTCATTCGTCTGCTGCGTGAAAAACACGTTAGTATAAAAGTGGATTTGCCAGAAAAGAATTCATATATCATGCAGTTTTTGTTGTCCTGGGCTCCTGTATTATTGTTGATCGGTTTGTGGGTTTTCTTTATGCGACAAATGCAGAGTGGTGGTAGCAAAGCCCTTTCTTTTGGCAAGAGCCGCGCACGCTTGCTTTCAGACCAAAAGAAAAAAGCGACCTTTGCTGATGTTGCTGGGGTAGATGAAGCGAAGGCAGAACTGGAGGAAATCATCGATTTCCTGAAAGATCCGCAGCGTTTTCAGAAATTGGGCGGAAAAATTCCAAAAGGGGTGCTCCTTATGGGGCCTCCAGGTACTGGGAAGACTTTGCTCGCACGTGCTATTGCAGGTGAGGCGAATGTACCTTTCTTTAGTATTAGTGGCTCAGATTTTGTCGAAATGTTCGTTGGCGTGGGAGCCTCGCGCGTGCGCGATCTGTTTGAGCAGGGCAAGAAACATGCTCCGTGTATTATTTTTATTGATGAGATTGATGCTGTAGGGCGGCATCGTGGGGCTGGATTAGGAGGGGGCCACGACGAACGCGAGCAAACCTTGAATCAGCTCTTAGTTGAGATGGACGGCTTTGAGTCGAATGATGGAGTCATTCTGATTGCGGCGACGAATCGTCCCGATGTCCTCGACCCTGCTCTGTTGCGTCCCGGACGATTTGATCGTCAAGTGGTGGTCTCGCGTCCGGACGTGCGGGGGCGCCTTGGTATTCTCACTGTCCACATCAAAGACATACCGGTGGCTGTTGATGTTGATCTTGCCATATTGGCCCGTAGTACTCCTGGGTTTTCGGGAGCTGATCTATCCAACTTGGTGAATGAAGCCGCCCTCTATGCCGCACGGCAGCAGCAGACGCAAGTAACTATGCGGGATTTTGAAAGCGCGAAAGATAAAGTTATGATGGGGGTAGAGCGCCGCAGTTTAGTGATCAGTGATGAAGAAAAGCGCGTTACAGCATACCATGAGGGTGGCCATACGTTGGTGGCAAAGTTTTTGCCGGGTACTGATCCTATCCATAAAGTTACCATTATTCCCCGAGGCCTCGCCTTAGGTGTGACCCAACAGCTCCCAACGGAGGAGAAACATGCTTATCCTCGCGAATATCTCTTGAATAATTTAGCCATTTATATGGGGGGCAGAGTAGCGGAAGAGCTCATCTTCAAAAACCCGACGACAGGGGCGGGTAATGACATCGAGCGCGCAACTGAGTTGGCCCGGAAGATGGTCTGTGAATGGGGCATGAGTGAACGTATGGGGCCTCTCGCGTTCGGGACGAAGGAAGAGCAAATCTTCCTAGGACGGGAAATAGCCCAGCATAAGGATTACAGTGAAGTGACCGCCATTGCTATCGACGAGGAAATTAAGCGGATGGTGACGCATGGCTATGACACTGCTAAATCGATTCTCTCTGCCAATATTCATATCTTGCATGCTCTAGCCCAGGAACTCATCGAACGAGAAGAGCTCAACGCTGAAGAGATTGATCGTCTCGTGGCCCTGTGGAGTGAACCACATGGTCGAAGTAATGAAATACCCGCTGTGATTTAGCACTGCCATGCTGCGACAAGTCGCGTGCTGTGCCTCCCAGAAAAGGGCGACACGAACTGATCAAAGTATCCCCCGCACCTAGGCTGGTGTTCTATTACAAACGGGAGACCATTCTATGGCCCGTATATTTGGGACAGATGGTGTCCGCGGCCTGGCGAATATTGCGCCTATGTCGCCAGAGGTGGTCATGGCGCTCGGCCGTGCGGCTGTTCATGTCTTAGCCCTTGCTTCTTCCGAGGTCAAGCCGTCCCTGATCGTTGGGTGCGACACACGTCTATCTAGTCCTCTATTCGAAGCAGCATTGACTGCAGGCATATGCGCGGCCGGGGCAGATGTCCTTAATGTAGGGGTTCTTCCCACTGCCGGAGTTGCCTATTTGGTACGTCATACAGGGGCTATCGGAGGCGTAGTGATTTCCGCCTCGCATAATCCCTATATGGATAATGGGATCAAATTTTTCTCCGCCACAGGGACCAAGCTGGAGGACAGGCTTGAGGAAGAACTGGAAGCCCGCATATCTCGTGGAGATGTGGGAACACCTCCCACTGGAGAAGGAATCGGACGTCCCAGCCTCTATGAGGCTGGCGCCGGGCATTACATCGATTTTCTCAAGCAGACGTTTCACTATGAAATCCCTATGCGGCTGCGTATCGGTTTGGACTGTGCGAATGGGGCAGCCTCTACAGTTGCTCCGGCCTTATTTCGCCAGCTTGGCGATGAGGTCCATGTCTGGCACGCTACGCCAGATGGGGTCAATATTAATAAGCAATGTGGGGCGGTCTATCCTGCATTTTTGCAGCAGAAAGTCCTTGAGGAAAAGCTCGATATAGGTTTCGCTTTTGACGGAGACGCCGACCGTCTCATTGCCATTGATCATACGGGCCGTATCCTTGATGGAGACTATCTCCTGGCGGTGTGTGCGCAAGCACTGTTGGAAGGGGACCCAGTATCACAACGTATTATTGTGAGTACAGTGATGGCAAACCTCGGCCTGGAACAGGCTTTGCGCCAGATAGGATTTGAGTTGTACAGAACCCCAGTGGGTGACAAGTATGTTGTCGAAGGGATGCAGCAGACGGGAGCAAGGCTCGGCGGAGAGCAGTCAGGCCATATTGTCTTTCTGAATCATCACACGACCGGGGATGGTCTGCTGACGGCCGTCCAGCTCCTGAATGTAATAGCAGCCAGACAGCTTCCCCTGGCAACCTTAGCGCAAATCCTACATAAGTTTCCCCAAATACTGTTAAATATAAAGATTCGCGAGCGTCGAGATCCGCTTGATCTCCCTCAGGTGCGACAGGTGGTAGAAGAGGCGGAGCATAGGCTGGGTCATGAGGGCCGTGTCGTGGTGCGTTTGTCAGGCACTGAATCTGTGGCTCGGGTGATGGTTGAAGGGCCAGAGGAGAACCTGATCGAATCTTTGGCGCGTCGCATTGGGCAGGCTATCACTCGTGCACTCGATGGTTCTGCAGACGACCAGAGCCCCACGCTGGCCAGGGAGTAGGGTGCATGCAAGTCGCCACGGCATCTGAAATGCGAAATATCGACCAGCGTACCATTGAGGTGTATCGTGTCCCGAGTATTGTCTTGATGGAAAATGCTGGCATACAGCTGTTACGCTTCATGCAAACTCGTCTGTCTGGGCTCGAACGGGGTCATGTCACTATTGTCACGGGGCGAGGGAATAATGGGGGGGATGGCTTTGTATTAGCGCGTCATCTGTGGCATTTGGGCATCAAAACACGCATACTACTTCTTGCGCCTGGGCGGCGTCTGCGCGGCGATGCACGGAGAGCCTATGAGATGGCTCAGGCATACGGGGTCCCTATGGTAGCCTGTCCAACCCCTCAAGCCTGGAGGCGCGCTGTCAGCACACTGCAGGACACTGATATTGTCGTTGATGCGCTGCTTGGGACGGGCTTAAATAAGCCACCAACTGGCCTGTATGCCGAGGCTATCGAGACGCTCAATACTTTACAGAAACCGATCGTGGCGGTTGATATCCCCTCAGGTCTCTCGGCAGATGCTGGGCATCTGCATGGCGCATATGTACAAGCCACATATACTGTCACTTTTGCTTTGCCAAAGCGCAGTTTATTGCTGTATCCAGCCGCGACTGCAGTGGGAGAATTACATATTGTCGATATCGGTATCCCGGCGCCGGCCATTGAGGCAGAAGGCATTCAAGTCGCTCTGTTAGAGAAAAACGATATACGCCGCATGCTGCCTCACCGTCGTCGTGACGCCCATAAAGGCAGCCATGGCCATCTACTGGTCGTGGCAGGTTCTCTCGGTAAATCTGGGGCTGGTATCCTGGCGAGTCAAGCTGCCTTGCGGGCCGGAGCTGGTTTGGTTACCTGGGCTCTACCTACGGGGCTAGCGCCAGCGATGGCGTCACGCCTGACGGAAGTGATGACCCTGCCAGTCACCGAGAGTACGACTGGCGGCATTGCTGAAGCTGCTATACCTGCGTTATGTCAATTTTTGCAGCGAGCGAGCGCTCTCGTACTAGGGCCAGGCTTGGGGACAGATCCAGCCACTGTGGCTTGCGTCCATACCTTGTTACGGCGAACGCCTGTACCGGTCGTGATTGATGCTGATGGGCTGAATTGTCTCGTGAAACACCTGGATGTCTTGCACGAGTGTTCTCTGCCGGTCATTTTGACCCCTCATCCGGGTGAAATGGCGCGTCTCTTAGAGACGGATACCACCACAGTGCAGGCGCAACGTCTGGAGGTCGCGTGTGATTTCGCGCAGCGCTATAATGTCTATGTCGTTTTGAAAGGAGCTTATACTGTTCTCTATGCTCCTGATGGTCGGCGCTGGATCAATCCCACAGGCAATCCCGCGATGGCGACTGCAGGAACTGGAGATGTGCTGGCTGGGGTTATTGGAGCATTGCTGTGTCAGGGGCTAGAACCATTACAGGCAGCCCAATGCGGTATCTATCTGCATGGTCTCGCTGGTGATCATGTGCGGGACCGTCTTGGCTCTCATGGGCTCATTGCATCCGATGTACTTGAAGAGCTACCATATGCTATCCAGCATACCATGAAGGAGAGGTATGCAGTCCCTCGTGACACAACGTCGCCTGAGTGTACAGGCTGAAGAGACACGAGCGCTTGGGGCACGCCTAGGACGATGGGCGAGAGCAGGGGACATTGTAGCGTGTCGTGGTGCGTTAGGGGCTGGCAAGACGACATTCGTACAGGGCTTTGCTGAAGGTTTGGAAGTTGGAGGAGATGACTATGTGCGGAGTCCGACATTTGCATTAGTCCATGCGTATCATGGCCGCATTCCATTGTATCATTTTGATTTTTATAGACTTTCTTCTTGTGCCGAGGTGCAGGATATCGGTTTTGAAGAATACCTTGAGGTGGGTGGGGTTGTTATTATCGAGTGGGCGGATAAATTTCCTGAGATTTTACCTCCAATGCGGTTAGAAGTGTCTATACGTATTGCTGACTCAGACAGGCGTTGGCTGCAGTGGATGGCCTATGACACATCATATGGCAGATATTTTCTCCATGCTGACTGAAATGTGTATCTAGTGATGAGATGGTATAGAGCTCTAGGGGTGAGCCTCATTCTTATTATGCTTGCTATGGTTGGAGGATTTTTCCTTTCAGGTAGAACACAGGTGGTCAAGCATGTAGGACAACCGAGTGAGACTGAGCAGCCAGATATGCGTGTCCAAAACCTGCATTTAATCGAACAGGCAGAAGCTGGAGATGAATGGGAGTTGTCGGCACATGAGGCAGAATTTTATGACACCAAGCAGAGAGTAGTAGTACATCGGTTACAAGCCCAACTCCTTGCGAAGGAAGCTCATCCTGTACATGTAATAGCCGATTCCGGTCAAATCGATAGTGCTACAGGGAATATGACTATCCAAGGAAAGGTTCAGCTTCAGTATCTGGAAGGGTATACTGTAGAAACAGATATCCTCCACTGGCATGCGGCCAGTCGAGTTTTACAGACTGATGCGGCGGTACAAATTCGTAGTGCTTTGGTCTACATTGTTGGGACGGGGCTGCTGGGTAATATTGAGCAGCAGCGCTTTGTCTTACAGGACAATGTTCATGCTGCTTTCCAACTGCGATAAACGCTGTAAGGAAAAGTCGTGGAGGATACTACTCGTAGTAGTGAGTATTGTTCTTGTATGTCTTAGTGGAAAGGTTTATAGCCAAGGTCTACAGGGCACACTTGAGAAGCTTCCAGCCCAAAAAGGTTGTGAGGGCGTTGCAACCACTCTGGATGTGTCTTCCGAACGTATGACTTTTGACAGTAAAACACGCATATTCATTTTTGAAGAAAAAGTACGTATTTTACGTTGTGCAATGACGATTCTCTGCGATCGTTTGCAAGTTATAAACGACGCCAGTGATAAAAATATCGAACGGATTATAGCAACTGGTAACGTACGTTTCCAACAGGGGACGCGCTCGGCTGTAGCCGAACGGGCAGATTATTTTGAGTCTGAACAAAGACTTGTGCTGACGGGGAACCCGCGGGTATGGGACACGCAAGAGCACGATGAACTGACTGGAGAAGAGATTATTCTCCTGCTTCAGGAAGAAAAAGCGCTCGTCAAACAGGCACGTGTACTCTTTCACCCACGTAAAACCTCACTCAAAACACCATGACCATGGTATCACAACCGGGAGTATTAACCACCCATGCTGTGTCAAAGACGTATCGAGGGCGTACGGTCGTCCGGGATGTCAGTATGGAAGTCAAGACAGGGGAAATTGTCGGCTTGCTCGGGCCGAATGGTGCAGGAAAAACGACAACGTTCTATATTGTTGTAGGTCTTATCCAGCCTAATGCGGGTAAAGTCTGTCTGGATGGTGTAACCCTGACGTCTATGCCCATGCACCAACGGGCTCGGCAGGGAATTGGGTATTTACCACAAGAAGCATCAATCTTTCGCAAAATGACAGTTGAGGAGAATATTCTGGCTATTCTTGAAGTCTTGCCTTGTAGTCGGTCTGAAAAGGCGCAGCGTACAGAAGAACTCCTGACAGAGTTTAATCTTACGGCGTTGCGGCGTATGAAAGGCTATACCTTATCCGGAGGGGAACGTCGCAGAGTGGAACTGGCTCGTTTGTTGGCGAGTTCCCCCCGTTTTGCCCTTTTGGATGAGCCTTTTACGGGTATTGATCCGATCATGGTAGGCGAGGTGCAGACGTTAATATTTCACCTGAAGAAGCGAGGGATAGGGGTGCTTATTACTGACCACCGTGTACGCGAAACCCTCGAGATTACTGATAGAGCGTATATTATGCATGAGGGCCGTATCCTCAAAAGCGGTATCCCTCAAGAGTTAATTGAAAGCACTGAGGTGAAGCAGGTATATTTGGGTGAGAGATTCTCTCTGTATCCTCACGGACGTTCGACTATTTGAGGTTGAGTTGTGGCACTCGAAACAAAACTGCTTCTCAAAACGACGCAAAAACTGGTGATGACGGCTACGTTGCAGCAGGCAATCAAATTGCTGCCGCTGTCTCGTCTTGAATTGATTCAGAAGGTTCATCAGGAGATTTTGGAGAACCCTTTTTTGGAAGAGGTGGCCACGCAAGAGACGAGCGATACAGAGCTTGCGAACGCGGAGTTGCCTCAAGAAACCTCCCAGGACTCAGAAGAGTTTGAGGTGGACTGGGAAGCATATTTGCAAGATTTTAGTACTAATCCCGATTATGTACCTACTATAAGCAAAGAGGTGCCGTCGCTCGAGGCAACTTTAAAAAGTGAAACGTCCTTAGCTGAGCATCTCCTCTGGCAGCTCTCTTTGACGGTGCATGACGAACTTGAAAAGCAGATAGGGACCTATCTCATAGGGAACATCGACGACGATGGTTACCTCCAGTGTCAAACAGAAGAGGTCGCAATGGTGTTTGGGGGTGAGGAGGAGCAGATCTCTGTTGTGCTCGAGGTTATCCAGTCATTCGATCCCCCTGGAGTGGGTGCGCGCGATCTTCAAGAATCGTTGTTGATCCAATTGCATCATCTGGAGTTGGATGATTCGCTAGCGTGGAAGATTGTCCAGCAGTATCTCTCCCAGCTTGATGAGCGTTATTTTCAGAAAATTGCCAAGTCTTTTGGAGTCACGATCAATGATGTGATTGCGGCTGTTGGACTTATTCGCACCCTTGATCCCAAGCCTGGGAGTCGCTTTAACTCTCCTAGAGTTGAATATATTGTCCCTGATGTTGTTGTCGTAAAAGTCGATGATGATTATCAAGTTATTCTCAATGAAGATGGTATGCCTAGTCTCCGTATTAATGCCTTATATCAGAACGTGCTGCGCCAGAACGATGGCATGCAAAGTGATACGAGAGAGTACTTGGAAGAGAAATTCCGTTCAGCTATATGGCTGATGAAAAGTGTTGAACAACGGCGTCAGACTTTGTTACGGGTGACCAAAAGTCTGTGTAAATTTCAGCGTGAATTCCTTGATAAAGGCTTGGCATATTTGAAGCCGCTTGTTCTCAAAGATGTGGCTGATGATATCGGTATGCACGAATCTACTGTCAGTCGTGTCACGACAAACAAATATGTCTATACACCTCAAGGTGTCTTTGAACTTAAATTCTTTTTCCATAGCGGACTTGAGTCGCTTGATGGCGATGCGATGTCGTCCGTCAGTGTAAAGGATATTATTCGCAAGGCCGTCGCAGCTGAAGATGCTCGCAAGCCGCTTACCGATCAGCAGCTCATGATGATTCTTGAGGCAAAAGGTGTGAAGATCGCCCGTCGCACAATAGCAAAATATCGCCAAGAGTTGCATATTGCTCCTGCTAGCCGCCGTAAGCGCCTCTTTAGTCATTAAATGAATCTAGCATGAAGCAGAGTGTCTCTGTGATTTCCAAAAAAGTTTATCGCGAATTCTCTCATTGCATTCTTACATCCTGCAAGAAGAGTGG
>Ga0137385_10005480_pt1 | contig 11134 bp, 11 predicted proteins | sample SagtaG_FD_104921 | JGI IMG/M metagenome (GOLD analysis project Ga0137385, IMG submission 104921) | Vadose zone soil microbial communities from Sagehorn Ranch, Mendocino, California, USA - Sage2_R_80_16 metaG | ecosystem: Environmental > Terrestrial > Soil > Vadose zone | place: USA: California...
AACATGCCGGCGGCGGCCGCGAGTTCCCGGCGCAATTAGATGGTCAGCCGGCGCCACAACTCGCCCGCGTGCGCGTTGAACAACACAGCACCGGGGTAGTCGTAGCAGTCCGGGCACAGCGCTTGCCCCACGATCTGCTCCCCCTTCTCGTGCCGTCGGGTCCGTCTCCCACCGGGCTGTAGACCTTGGTGGCCAGCACGTAGTCGTCGCGCTTGGCGAAGTACTTGCTCAGCAGCCGGCCGGTGACCTCCTCGCTGGCGCCGAGGGAGTACATGTCGGCGGTGTCGAAGAAGGTGATCCCCGCCTCGACCGCCCGCGCGACGATCGGGGCGGCGGTTTCCTCGCCCAGTACCCAGTCCCGCCAGCCCGGATCGCCGTAGCTCATCATGCCGAGGCAGATGCGGGACACCTTCAGACCGGTCGTGCCCAGTCGCACATAGTCCACCGGGCCATTCTGCCCCGAACGGTCAGCCGCCGTACTGGCCGAAGGGCACCGCCCAGTCCCCGAGCCCGTCCCAGACCGGCAGCGAGACCGGCGAGTTCCTGACCTCCACGACATCCCCGATCGTGAACGTGTTGTACAGCCACTGCGCGTGCTCGGGGTTCATGTTGACGCAGCCGTGCGAGACATTGCGTACCCCGTGGTCGGGGATGTTCCAGCCGGCCGCGTGGCAGTACTCGCCGGAGTAGGAGATCCGCAGGCAGAGCGAGATGTCCTCGGCGTAGTAGTTGGGGTCCTTCGGGTCGGTGATGCCGTAGCTGGCCGACGTCATGTGTACCGCCTGGTCCCGCTCCAGCACGACGTGCGGCCCGCTGCGGGTGGAGAAGTCGATGGTGCTGCCGTCGGACGCCTTGGTCGTGCCGCCCTTGCCGGCGCTGATCGGGAAGTCCTTCACCTGCTGGCCGTTGATGTAGACCTGCATCCGGTAGCTGCTGGTGTCGACGACCGCGACCCGGGAGTCGCCGATGTTGTACGAGATGCTGTCGTTGCCGGCGCCGTAGTTGCCGTTGCCGAGGTGCACCCCGAGCAGGTTGACCTTCACGGCGATCCGCGAGCCGGCCGCCCAGTACTTCTCCGGGCGGAAGTGCAGGGTCTGCTTGTCCAGCCAGAAGAACCTGCCCTCGACGCTCGGCGACGCCTCGACCACGACAGCCTTCTGGGCGGCCGCCTTGTCGGCAACCGACCGGTTGAACCGGACCACCACGACCTGGCCGACGCCGTAGGTTCCGCCGGACCTCAGTACGGCCAGCGAGTTGGCCTGGAACGCGACGCTGGTGGTCGTGCTCGGCTTGACGGTGCTGAACGTGCTGGTCTTGTCGGCGGTGGCGCCGGACGCGTCCGCGACGGTGGCGGTGATCGTGTAGGTCTGCCCGTACGCGAGCGCACCGGTCGAGCGCCAGGTGTGCTGGTCGGTGCCGAGCGCGCCGGCCACGGTCGCGCCGCCCGCCGCCACGGTCACCGCCTTGAGGGTGCCGCCGGCCGCGCTGACCAGCACCGGGTCGGTGGGCGAGACGTTGCTGGCGGCGGCCGCCGGCGTGAAGGTCACCGTGACCGCTACGGTCGACGGGACGCCGCCCGGGGTGTAGGTCGAGCCGGGCTCACCCCACCGCGCCTGCGGGTGGACACCGGCCGCGGAGGTACAGCCGGCCAGCGCCGAGCCGGCCGCTGCTCCGAGCGCCCCGGTGATCACCTGACGACGACTAGCCATGGCCATTCCTCCCCCGCGGGAAGGCTACTGAACGATGGCCACAACCCAAAACCCCGTGCCGGCCGGCGGGCCGGCGCCCGTAGGGTGGATGGCGTGACGGTACGCGTACGGTTTGCTCCCTCTCCGACTGGAATGTTCCACGTGGGCGGTGCCCGGTCCGCGCTGCAGAACTGGCTCTACGCCAAGCAGCACCAGGGCACGTTTGTCCTGCGTATCGAGGACACCGACGCGGCACGCAACCGCCCGGAGTGGACCGAGGGGATCATCTCCGCCCTGGACTGGATCGGTATCCGGCGGGGTACCTACGAAGGTCCGTATCTCCAGTCCAACTATGCCGGAGAGCACCAGGCGGCAGTCGCCCGTTTGTACGAGGCGGGTCGGGCGTACTACTGCGACTGCACCCGCGAGCAGATCCAGGCGCGCACGGGCAGCCGGTACACCGGCTACGACGGGTACTGCCGCGATCGCGGCCTGGGACCGGGCGAGGGGCGGGCACTGCGCTTCCGTACCCCGGACGAGGGCGAGACCCGGGTTGCCGACCTGATCCGCGGCGAGCCGACGTTCGAGAACCGGCTGATCGAGGACTTCGTGATCGCCCGCGCCGACGGCTCCGCGGTGTTCCTGCTCGCGTACGCCGTCGACGACATCACGATGAGCATCACCCACGTGATCCGGGCCGAGGAGCACCTGCCCAACACGCCGAAGCAGCAGCTGCTGTGGGAGGCGCTCGGCTTCGAGCCGCCGGTGTGGGCGCACGTACCCGTCGTGGTCAACGAGAAGCGGCAGAAGCTGTCCAAGCGCCGCGACAAGGTGGCTCTGGAGGCGTACCGCGACGACGGGTACCTGCCGGCCGCCATGCGCAACTACCTGATGCTGCTGGGCTGGGCGCCCTCGGGCGACCGGGAGATCGTGCCGTGGGAGGTCATCGAGGCCGAGTTCCGGATCGAGGACGTGAACCCCTCCCCCGCGTTCTTCGACGAGAAGAAGCTGCGCGCGTTCAACGGCGAGTACATCCGGGCGCTGTCCACGGACGAGTTCGTCGCGGCGTGCCAGCCGTGGCTGCACGGCGCGGCCGCGCCGTGGCGGCCGGAGGACTTCGACCCCAAGGCGTTCGACGCCGTCGCGCCGCTGGCGCAGACCCGGGTCGCGGTGCTCTCGGAAATCGTGCCGATGGTGGACTTCCTGTTCCTCGACGAGCCGATCGTCGACGACGCGGCGTGGGCAAAGGCGATGACAGATACCGCTGGCGAGCTGCTGGATGCGGCCGCCGCGGCGTTCGAGGCGGCGCCCTGGGAGGCCGGCGCGCTGAAGGCGGCACTCGAGGAGGTCGGCGCGGCGCGGGGTCTGAAGCTGGGTAGGGCCCAGGCGCCGGTACGGGTCGCGGTCACCGGACGCACCGTCGGGCTGCCGCTGTTCGAGTCGCTGGAGGTACTGGGCCGGGACCGGACCCTCGCCCGCCTCCGGGCCGCCCGGCAGCAGCTCGGCTGATGGACCGACGAGCACCCCGACGCGGGCGGCGCCTGGACTGACGAGCGAAGCGAGGAGGGAAGCGAGGAGGGAAGGCGTCGCCTGGGGAGGCCTGGAGCCGCGCGAGCGGAGCGAGCGCCAATACCTCAGAGGCAGCGGAACTCGCCGGGTTGGTGGATCATTTTCAGCAACCCCTGCGCAAGAGGAGTCCACCGTGGCTCGCCCGCTCGCTCTTATGCTCACCGGCTGCGCCGCCGTTCTCGCCGCGGTCGGTTTCGGCACGCCCGCCTACGCGGCGGACCCCCCGACGACGATCACGATCCAGGGTGCCGGCCTGACCGGACCGGTCGCGATCCACCAGGACACCCAGCCCGACCTGTTCAACCGGCTGCTGCACCAGGTGGGTTGGATGGCCACGCACACCGGTGACCCGATGAAGCCCGATGCCGCCACGCTCGGCCCGAAGTACACGCTGACCGTCCTCGCCGACCGCAAGGCGCTGCAGAGGTACGACCTGTACCCCCAGGCCAACGGCGGTCCGAAGGCCCTCCGCCCGGCCGACCATCCGCAGGGCAGGACCGGCGACGCCTGGTTCTACGTCTCGATGTCCGTGCCGGAACTGCTGCACTCGGCCGGCGTACCGCTGGCCGACCCGGCCGACACCGACGGCGCCGGCGCGCTGGTCTACCGCGACCCGGCCGGTTACATCCCGGGCCGCAACTCGGACAGCCAGCCGCTGTTCAGCCTCTCCGACGTCCTGAACGCGCAGCGGCGCACGCTCGCGCTGTGGGTGGGGACCGCGCTGGTCGTCCTGCTGCTCGTCGTCGGCGCCGCCCGGCTCAGCCACCGGTACTCCGCATAGGCTCCCGCGCGGGGTCATGGGAAGGTGGTGCCATGGCACCCCACCTCGCCGCGACGCTGCGCCGCATCGAACGCGCCGGCGGCGGGCTGGCCACCGCGAGCGTGGCCCGGATGGACGAGGTACTGCCCTGGTTCCGCGAGCTGCCGGCCGACCAGCGGGCCTGGGTGATGCTGGTCGCGCAGGCCGGGGTGCGTTCGCTTGTCGAGTGGCTGCGCAACGCCGGTACGTCGTCGCAGGAGGTGTCCGACGACATCTTCGACGCGGCACCCCGGGCGCTGGCCCGCTCGCTCAACCTGCAACAGACCGTCCAGCTCATCAAGGTCACCATCGACGTCGTCGAGGAGCAGGTACCGCACCTCGCCGCGCCCGGCGAGGAGGTCGCGCTGCGCGAGGCGGTGCTGAAGTTCTCCCGGGAGGTCGCGTTCGCGGCCGCGCGCGTCTACGCCCGGGCCGCCGAGTCCCGGGGCGCGTGGGACGCCCGGCTACAGGCCACGCTGGTGGACGCGCTGCTGCGCGGGGACACCCCGGACGTCCTGGCCAGCCGGGCGGCCGCGCTGGGTTGGGCGGACGCGCCGCCGGTGGCCGTCGCCGTCGGCCGCTCACCCGGCGGGGAGGCCGCGGCGGTGGTGCACACGGTGTACCGCGCCGCGCGGCGGCTCGGCGTCGAGGTCCTCGGCGGGGTACACGGGGACCGGCTGGTGGTCGTGCTCGGCGGGGCGGCCGATCCGCTGGCCGCGACCGAGAAGCTCCTGGTCGGCTTCGGGGAAGGACCCGTGGTCGTGGGGCCGGCGGTGCCGAGCCTGGACGCCGCCACCGAGTCCGCCCGAGCGGCCCTGGCCGGGTACCGGGCGGCTCCCGCCTGGCCGGCCGCACCCCGGCCGGTCGCGGCGGCCGACCTGCTACCCGAGCGGGCGCTGGCCGGCGATGCCGAGGCGCGGCGCATCCTCCGGCAGGACGTGTACGGCTCGCTGGCCCGGTCGGGCGGCGAGCTGCTGGAGACGCTCGATGCGTTCTTCGCGGCTAGCGGGGTGCTGGAGAGTGCCGCACGCGCCCTGTTCGTCCATCCGAACACCGTCCGGTACCGGCTGCGGCGGGTGTCCGAGCTGACCGGGCTCGCCCCGTTCAGCGGCCGCGGCGCGTTCGCGCTGCGGGTCGCGCTGACCGTGGGCAGACTGGACCCGGGAGCGACGGCCGCCCCTCAAGTGTGACGTTGTGCACATCAGCTGCTACTTTGCGTCACAACGATCTCGGCAGCCTGTTGCGTACTGGTGGAAACCTACAAAGATCTTGGTCGGGTTTGGTGCCTGTCGGTACGCACTGCCGGGCGGACTTCCGGGACAGTCAGAGATGTGCTCGCCGTACTCGCACCCGGACAGGGATCCCAGAAGCCCGGTTTCCTGACGCCGTGGCTGGAATTGCCCGGTGCGGCCGCGCGGCTGCGCTGGTGGTCCGTCCTCGCCGGGACGGATCTGCTGCATCTGGGCACCGCCGCGGGCGAGGACGAGATCAAGGACACCGCGAAGACCCAGCCGCTGCTCGTCGCGGCCGCGCTGCTGGCCGCCGGGCACCTGCCGATATACGACGTCGCGCTGGTCGCCGGGCACAGCGTCGGTGAACTGGGAGCGGCGGCGCTGGCCGGGGTACTCAGCCCGGAGGCGGCGGTGACCCTCGCGGGGCTGCGCGGTCGGGAGATGGCCGCCGCGTGCGCGCTGGAGTCGACCGGCATGGCCGCGGTACTCGGCGGGGACGCCGACGAGGTGCTCGCCGCGATCGAGGCCGCCGGCCTGTACCCGGCCAACCGCAACGGCAGCGGACAGGTCGTCGCGGCCGGTGCGAGCGACGCGCTGGCCAAGTTCGCCGCCGCTCCGCCGGCCCGGACGCGGGTCGTCACACTGAAGGTCGCCGGCGCGTTCCACACGCCGTACATGGCCCCGGCCGAGCAGGCCCTGGCCGCCGTGGCCGGCGGGGTACCCACCGCGAACCCGCACAAGATCCTGCTGTCCAACCGCGACGGCACCGCCGTGACCAGCGGCGTGGAGATGCTCCAGCGGCTCGTTGCCCAGGTGACCGCCCCGGTGCGCTGGGACCAGTGCATGTCGACGCTCGCCGACCTCGGCGTTACCGCGCTGATCGAGCTGCCTCCGGCCGGTACCCTCGCCGGGCTCGCCAAGCGGGCGCTGTCCGGCGTCGAGATCCTCAGCGTCAACACCCCGGCCGACCTCGCGGCCGCGCGCGACCTGCTGGACCGGCACGGGGTGGCACCCAGCGCCGAGCCGACCCCGCAGTTCCGGGTGGTGGTCGCCGGCTCCGGCGGTACCTTCGCCCCGGCCGACGGCCTGGAGGAGGGCGTGGAGGTCCGCTCCGGACAGGTCATCGGCCACATCACCACGAAGCAGGGGCCGGTCGAGGTGACCGCGCACGACTCCGGCGTCCTCACCGAATGGCTCGCCCACCATGAGGACCCGGTAGCCGCGGGGCAGCCGCTCGCCCGCATCGGAGGACATCTGTGACGCACCCGAACCCGCCCGGCTCGAAGATCGTGTCGATGGGCCACTACCAGCCGGCCCGGGTACTGACCAACGACGACCTGGCCCACATGGTCGACACCAACGACCAGTGGATCCGGGACCGGGTCGGCATCGTCACCCGGCGCATCGCCGACACCGAGACGGTGGCCGACATGGCAACCGCGGCCGCCGGTAAGGCGCTGGCCAACTCCGGCCTCGCGGCCGGCGACATCGACCTGGTGGTGGTGGCCACCTGCTCGGCCGTCGACCGCTGCCCGAACATGGCCACCCGCGTCGCCTGCAAGCTGGGCATCGCGGCACCCGCCGCCTTCGACGTCAACGCTGCCTGCTCGGGGTACGAGTACGCACTGGCCACGGCCGACCATGCGATCCGGGCGGGGGCCACCCGCAACGCCCTGGTCATCGGCGCGGAGAAGCTGTCCGACGTCACCGACTGGACCGACCGGTCGAGCTGCGTGCTCTTCGGCGACGCCGCCGGAGCGGCGGTCGTGACCGCGGTCGGACCGGACGAGGAGCCCGGCATCGGGCCGGTGATGTGGGGCTCGGCGCCGGACAAGAGCGACGTGATCACCATCGAGGGCTGGCGCCCGTACATCAAGCAGAATGGTCAGACGGTCTTCCGGTGGGCGACCACCGCGCTGCCGGCGCTGGCCGAACGGGCCTGCGCCGCCGCCGGCATCACCCCGAACGACCTGGCGGCTTTCGTGCCGCACCAGGCCAACCTCCGCATCATCGAACCGCTGGCCCGCAAGCTGGGCGTGGCCGGCGCGGTGGTGGCGAAGGACGTCGTGGAGTCGGGAAACACGTCGGCGGCGAGCGTCCCGCTGGCCCTGTCCAAGCTCGTCGAGCGGCGGGAGATCCCGTCCGGCGCGCCCGTGCTGCTGTTCGGCTTCGGCGGCGGCCTCACCTACGCCGGGCAGGTCATCCGCTGCCCGTGACCGTACCCATAAGGAAGGAAACCCATGACGACCCGTGACGAGATCATCTCCGGCCTCGCCGAGATCCTCGAAGAGGTTGCCGGTGTGAACCCGGACGACGTCGCCGAGGAGAAGTCGTTCACCGATGACCTGGACGTGGACTCGCTGTCCATGGTCGAGGTCGTGGTGGCCGCCGAGGAGCGGTTCGGCGTGAAGATCCCGGACGACGAGGTACCGAACCTCAAGACCGTGGGCGACGCCGTGTCCTACATCGAGAAGTCCATGGCCTGATCGTGTCCCGTCCAGATGTTGTCGTGACGGGGCTCGGCGCGACGACCCCGTTGGGCGGGGACGTCGCGTCGACCTGGGAGGCCATGGTGGCCGGCCGCTCCGGGGTGTCCGCGCTGACCCAGGAGTGGGCGACGCCGCTGCCGGTACGGATCGCGGCGCAGCTGAAGGTCGACCCGGCCGAGGTCATAGAGCGGGTCAAGTTGCGCCGGCTGGACCGGTCGGCGGCGACCGCGCTGATCGCGGCGCACCAGGCCTGGGCCGACGCCGGGCTGGCCGACGCCGGCGTGGACCCGGAACGGCTGGCCGTCGTGGTGGGCAGCGGCATCGGTGGGGCGGTCACGCTGCTCAACCAGGACGACATCCTGGAGGCGTCCGGGCCGCGCAAGGTGAGCCCGCATACGGTACCGATGCTGATGCCCAACGGGCCGGCCGCCTGGGTCGGGCTGGAACTGCGCGCGAAGGCCGGGGTACACGCGCCGACCAGCGCGTGCGCCACCGGCGCGGAGGCGATCGCCTGGGCACTGGACATCCTGCGCGCCGGCCGTGCCGACGTGGCGGTGGCCGGGGGTACCGAGGCGGTCATCCACCCGCTGCCGATCGCCGGGTTCGCCGCGATGCGGGCGATGTCGACGCGCAACGACGAGCCCGAACGGGCCTCCCGGCCGTTCGACAAGGCGCGCGACGGGTTCGTCCTGGGCGAAGGCAGCGGCGTGGTGGTTCTGGAGACCGCGGAGCACGCCCGCGCCCGGGGCGCCAGGGTCTACGCCCGGCTGGCGGGGGCGGCGATGACCTCCGACGGGTACGACATCGTACAGCCCGACCCGGAGGGACGCGGCACCGTCCGGGCGATGCGGGCGGCACTGCGCGACGCCGACGTGGCTGCGGGCGACATCCGGCACGTGAACGCGCACGCCACCGCCACGCCGGTCGGCGACATGGCGGAGATCGCCGCGCTGCGCCGGGCCGAGGTCAAGAACGCGGTGGTGACATCGACGAAGTCGATGACCGGCCACCTGCTGGGCGCTGCCGGGGCGGTCGAGTCCATCGCGACGATCCTCGCCATCCACCACGGCGTCGTGCCGCCCACGATCAACCTCGAGGATCCGGACGACGGGCTGGACCTGGACGTGGCCGCGCTCAAGGCACGGTACGTCGACATCCCGGCTGCGCTGAACGACTCGTTCGGCTTCGGCGGGCACAACGCGGTACTGGTCTTCACCAAGTCGTGATTCGGAGGACAACGTGACCATCACCCCCGTCGCCGACGAGGCGGCCGTCGACCAGCGCGACCCGGAGATCCGGCTACGCTCGCTGTTCGACCAGGGCACCCTGCGGCTGCTGAGCCCGAGCGACGACTCCGGCGCGCTGGCCGCTCGCGGGCTGGTCGACGGTACGCCGGTCATCGCGTTCGCCACCGACGCCACCCGGATGGGCGGCGCGATGGGTACCGTGGGCTGCCGGCACATTGTGGACTCGATCGACACCGCGGTGCGCGAGCGGGTACCGGTCGTCGGGCTGTGGCACTCCGGCGGTGCCCGGCTCGCCGAGGGCGTGGTCGCGCTGGACGCTGTCGGCCAGGTCTTCGCCGCGATGGTGCGCGCGTCCGGCCGGGTACCGCAGATCTCGGTCGTGCTCGGCCCGGCGGCCGGCGGCGCGGCGTACGGCCCGGCGCTGACCGACATCGTGGTGATGAGCGACGGCGGCCGGATCTTCGTGACCGGGCCGGAAGTGGTCCGCAGTGTCACCGGCGAGCAGGTCGACATGGCCCGGCTGGGCGGCCCCGAGCCGCACGGCCGGCGCTCCGGCGTCGTCCACGTGACCACCAAGGACGACGGCGCGGCGATCGACACCGCCCGCCAGCTCGCCGCCCTGCTCGGGCACCAGGGCCGGCTGTCCCCGGCCGACGTGGCCGACGGTACCGACCTCGCGGCGTTGTTGCCCGCCGAGGCCAACCGGGCCTACGACGTCAAGCCGCTGGTCAAGGCGATGTTCGACGAGCCCCTGGGCGGGGCGGGGTCACGAGCAGACTCAGGCGGGGCGGCGGGGTCAGGAGCAGGCCCCGTCGAGCTGCACAGCAAGTGGGCACCGAACATCGTGACCACGCTCGGGCGCTTCGCCGGCCGGACGGTCGGGGTGATCGCGAACAACCCGCTGCGGTTGGGCGGCTGCCTCGACGCGGCGTCGGCTGAGAAGGCCGCGCGGTTCGTGCGGATGTGCGACTCGCTCGGGGTACCGCTGGTGGTGCTCGTGGACGTGCCCGGCTACCTGCCCGGCGTGGGCCAGGAGTGGGACGGCGTGGTGCGGCGCGGCGCCAAGCTGCTGCACGCATTCGCCGAGGCCGTGGTACCGCGGGTGACGCTGGTGACCCGGAAGAACTACGGCGGCGCCTACATCGCGATGAACTCCCGATCGCTCGGCGCCACAGCGGTGTACGCCTGGCCGACCGCGGAGATCGCCGTCATGGGCGCCGCCGCGGCGGTGAACATCCTGCACCGCAAGAAGCTCGCCGCCACCCCGGCCGACCAGCGCGAAGCGGTACGCGCGCAGCTCGTCGACGAGCAGTCGCGCACGGCCGGCGGGGTCAACCGGGCGCTGGAGATCGGCGTCGTCGACGACGTGATCCAGCCGACGGAAACCCGGCGCCGTATCGCCGAGGCGCTCGCCGCCGCCCCCGCCGCCCGCGGCGCCCACGGCAACATCCCGCTGTAGCGTCGTACTCCTGGCCAGATCTTCGCGTCTAGCCGCTAGCCGACCTGGGTGAGCCAGGTTACCGGGGCGCCGTCGCCGGCGTACCGGTACGGCTCCAGTTCCGCGTCCCATGCGGTACCGATGGCTTTGTCCAGGGCATGGGCGAGGCCCTCCGGTCCCCGGGCGGTGGCGATCAGTGCCCGCAGCCGGTCCTCGCCGATCATCAGGTCGCCGTTGGCGCTCATCGCGCAGGAGAACAGCCCGCGGCCGGGTACGTGCATGAAGCGCTGCCCGTCCACGCCGGGACTGGGCTCCTCGGTGACCTCGTACCGGATCATCGGCCACTGGCGCAGCGCGGCCGCCAGTTCGGCGCCGGTACCGGGGCGGCCGGACCAACTACACTCGGCCCGTCGCGCGGACGGCTCGACGGGCTGGGCGGACCACTGGAGGTCGACCGGCGCGGAGAGGACGCGCGCGATCGCCCACTCGACGTGTGGACACACGGCGAGTGGCGTTGAGTGGACGTACACGACGCCACGCGTGGACACGGCTGACCTCCCGGTACTGGCAGGTGCGTCTTCCCCAACGACCTGTCGGCAACCGGTGATCGCCGATGTTCATGATGCCCGGGTGGCGCAAGCGGCGCCAGTGCTTCGGGGAATTAGCCCCGAA
>Ga0137385_10005481_pt1 | contig 11133 bp, 10 predicted proteins | sample SagtaG_FD_104921 | JGI IMG/M metagenome (GOLD analysis project Ga0137385, IMG submission 104921) | Vadose zone soil microbial communities from Sagehorn Ranch, Mendocino, California, USA - Sage2_R_80_16 metaG | ecosystem: Environmental > Terrestrial > Soil > Vadose zone | place: USA: California...
GATCACGTCACCCCAGCCGACCCTTGCGGCCGCCGATCACGTCACCCCAGCCGACCCTTGCGGCCGCCGATCACGTCACCCCAGCCGACCCTTGCGGCCGCGGATCAGGCCACGCCTGCGCCCCTGCGTGAGCCGGCGGAGCGCACGGCGGGCTTACCCGGCGACCGGGGCGGGCACGGTATCCCAGTCGGGCCGCAGTGGCATGTGGGACTTGCCGTCGGCCTCCAGTCGGACGCCGAGGATCTGGTGGAGTTCCACCACGTTCCGGTCGAAGCCCAGGCGGGAGCCCGCCATGTAGAGCCGCCACACCCGGGCGGTGCCCTGGCCGACCTCGGCGACCGCCTCGTCCCAGTGGGCGTCCAGGTTCGCGCACCAGGCCGCCAGCGTCCGCGCGTAGTGTTCGCGCAGGTTCTCCTCGTGCCGGATCTCGAACCCCGCGCCGTTCATGACCGACACCAGGTGGCCCGGTCCTTCGAGTTCTCCGTCGGGGAACACATACCGGTTGATGAACCCCCCGGCCCGCCGCGAGGGCTCGGCGCTGTCCGGCCGGGTGATGCAATGGTTCAGCAGCCTGCCGCCCGGCTTCAGCTTGCCGAACAGGAACGCGAAGTAGGCCGGGAGCTGGGCCTTGCCGATGTGCTCGGTGAGGCCGATCGAGCTGACCGCGTCGAACCCGGTTTCCGGCACGTCCCGGTAATCAAGGTGGCGCACCTCCGCGAGGTCGGACAGCCCTTCACGGATGATGGCTTGCTGTGCCCACGCCGCCTGTTGCGCCGACAGCGTGACCCCCAGAGCCTTGACCCCGTGCTCGCGGGCGGCGTGCCGGACCATCCCGCCCCAGCCGCAGCCGACATCCAGCAACCGCATTCCGGGCCGGAGCGCCAGTTTCCTGGCCACCAGTTCGTGCTTGTACGCCTGTGCCTGCTCCAGGGACGCGTCCTCGTCCGGGTAGCAGGCGCAGGTGTAGGCCATCGAGGGACCGAGTACCCACTCGTAGAACGTGTTGGACACGTCGTAGTGGTGCGCGATGGCCGAGGCGTCCCGCCCCTTGGAGTGCCGGTGCCCGCTCAGCCAGCGCCGCCGCACCCGCACCTCCTGCGGGGGCGGCGGCACCCGCGGGTAGAGGAGCTTCGGCCCGCCGAGGTCGCGCAGGACGCGGAGCCGTTCGGCGGTGCTCAGGTTCACCCGTTGCGCCTGTGCCATCCGGGCGAGCGCGGTGTACATGTCGCCCTCCACGTCGAGATGGCCGGAGACGTAGGCGCGTGCCAGCCCGAGCGAGCCTGGTGCCTGGGCGATGTAGGACACCGCGACCGGGGAGCGGATCGTGATCCGCACCGGCGCGGCCGCTACCCCCGCCTCGCTTCCGTCGTAGACGCGGAACTCCACCGGGGCATCGGGCCCCGCGATCCGCTCGAACACCTTGGCCAGCGCCATGACCGCCATCCCTTCACTGCCGCGGCGCGTTTCGCTATCTGCCGCGCACGCACTTCTCGTACAGCCCGGACAACCTGCCGCCTCCGTCGTAGGCGCTCTTGAGCCGGGCATATGCGGGGCCGTTGTAGGCGGCCCAGAACTCCTCCTCGGAATAGAACGACGTGGAATACAGGCCCTTGTGCCCGCCCAGGGCGGTCACCTCCGCCTCGACCAGCCGGTTGTGGTGCCCGTCGGCGCGGCCAGGTGGCAGCGGCACGGTCCCCCAGAAGCCGAAGTTCACGTACACCTCACCCGGCTTCAGCGGATACAGGGGCCACGGGCTGCCGCTGCGCAACCGCAGCGGGCACAGCCACACCGGGCTCATGCCCACCTCGGCCGCGAAGAAGCGCAGGAACTCGGCCCCGCGGTCCACGGGGATCTCCACGTCCTGGATCACCGCTTCGCGTGACGGCAGGCCACGGTTGGCGTTGAGCGTGTCGGACAGCCCGTGCCGGCGGTCGAAGGCGACCAGCGACCGGTACACGTCGGATCGCCGGTAGCGGCGTGGCCAGAATCTCCTGATCACCGGGTTCTGCACGCCGAACGGCCGGGAGCACCAGAACCAGTCGGTGTCCCAGCGCCACAGGTAGTCGCGGATGGTCAGGAAGTCCTCGCGCGGCCCGCGCACCGACTGGTAGTAGATGCGCTGGCCGTTGTAGTCGCTGCGCCATGGCGCCACATCGCTGTAGGCGCCCACCGTCAGGTAGATCTCGTCCAGGCCGAACACGGTGCCATCGACGAAGTCGGCACGGTGGCCGTGCAGGCTGCCGTCCACCGCGATCTGGGCGATCGCCGCCATGCACTCCTGCGGGCTGGTGTAGGCGAAATGCCGCAGGTGAACGAACGGCGCGACCGGCTCGAGTTCGATGGTGAGCGACAAGGCGTAGCCGAGCGTGCCGTAGGAGTTCGGGAAGCCGCGGAACAGCTCCGCGTGCTCGCCTGCCGCGGTCGCCGTCACCACCCGCCCGTCCCCGGTAAGGATCTCCATGGCGGTCACCGACTCGTGCGGCAGGCCGTTGCGCAGCGAGGTCGATTCGATGCCGAGCCCGGTGACCGCACCGCCGAGGGTGATCGTCTTCAGTTGCGGCACCACCAGTGGCATCAGGCCGTGCTTCAGGGTGGCGTCCGCGAGGTCCTCATAGGTGGTCATGCCGCCGACGACCGCGGCCCGGGCGGCCGGGTCCACGTGCAGCACCGTGGTGAACGCGGACGCGTCCAGCCCGGCGGTGGTGCCTGGCCCCTTGCCCCGGCGGTGGCCCGGGGCCCTGGGCGCCGGGTCGCGGAACCGGAACAGGTTCGAGGTGCTCTTGGCCAGCCGGACCGGGGTCCCGGCGGGCAGGGCAGCGTAGGACTCGCGGAGGGCGGCGACCGCAGCCCGGTGCTCGGCGGCCACCACGGAGGGCAGTTGCACCACCGGCGATGCCGTACCCGGCCCCGCAGTACCTTGCCGTGCCGTACCCGGCCCCGCAGTACCGTGCCGTGCCGTGCCCTGCCCCGCCCTGCCCGGCCCCGCCGAGCCGGACCCTGCCGCACCGGACCCCGCCGCAGCGGACCCCGCCGAGCCGGGCCCCGCCGCTTCGGGATGGCCGCTGCCCACTGCGGCATCGGTCATGCCCGTCCCTCCCTCCTGTCACAGGCCGGTCTTGCATTGAGGATGACCGCGCCAGGCCCGTGCCGGCAAGTTTGCTTTCATCCGGCCGAAAGGCGGACAGAGTCTACCGTTAGGTAACTTGCTTCCTCAGCGCCCCTTCCTGCGCGAACCTCCCTGCCGCGGCCGAGGCCGTCCCGGCTTGCGCGACGGAGGTGACTGGGCGTAGCTCTGCGCGACCTCTCCCGGGGTCATGGGCAGGCGCGCCTCGGACGGTGGCACTCCCGCGGCGAGGATCTCCCGCAGCAGCAGTGCCATGGAGTAGCCCGGATCGGCGCCGAGGGCCCGGTCCAGGGCGATGTTCGCGAGCGTCCCGTCACCGGCCTGCCATGCGGTGAAGGCCAGCAGCGAAGCGGGCGCGGGCAACCATGGGCCATCGGCCCGGCGCACGATGTCGGCCCATAAGGCCAGGTGCGCTTGGCGGTGCTCGGGGATCATCCTCGCCCATGCGTCATCACGCACGGCGAGATGGATCAGGCTGACGGCGAGCCAGGCGAGCCGGTCCTCGTCGGTGATCCGGCCGCCGCCGCGGTACACGCCGATCGCTTCTCGGACGGCCCGCCGTCCCTGGCTGATCGCCAGCCGCAGGGGGTTGCCGGGCCCGTTGCGCCGCGCCCGGTCCACCAGGGCCTGCGCCCTCAGGCAGGCCCGGTCGATGGCCTGGTCCATGGCGCGGGCCGCGGCGCCGGTCAGCGGGGCGACAGTGGCGGCGACGGCGTCGCGGTCCGGGTAGGCGGCGAGCCCCGCGACGGTCATGGCCGCGGCCGCGGGATGCGACCGGTAGTCGAATGCCGTGCCCTCGACCGGGCAGCACGCCACGTTGGCGCACAGGTAGGACCAGTACCGGCCGTCCTCGACCCGGAGTAGCTCACGCAGCTCCAAGCGCCGCTGCCGGACTGCGGCGGCGAACGCGTCCGCGACCGGGGTGACCAGCCGCCCGGGACCGTAACCGATCCCGATCACCGTGCTGGCTCCGCGCTGGCCGAGCACCGCCACCGCGTGATCCGCGATCGTGGCTGCCGCCTCGGTGCCAGGCGGGTCGGGCAGGTCGTAGCGGAACCCGAGTTCGACCCGGCGGCGGGAGCCCGTCGCGCCGATCACCACGAAGCTGAGCCGTGGGTGGAAGCCCATCAGGTGCGGCACCACCGCCAGGATGTCGGCCGGGCCGCTGACCTGGACTCGGGGCAGGGTCATGTCCGGCCGTGGCGCGGCCTCTCCCGATCCAGGTGGCGCGCCGGGGCCGGCGGGCGGGGGCGCGGAGGCTGGGGCGGCCGTCCCCGGCGGCGGCGGTTGGCCCGGTGCCGGGCCACGACCGGGCGGAGGACGCTGCCCGGGCAGAGGACGCTGCCCGGGCGGAGGACGCTGCCCGGGCGGAGGACGCTGCCCGGGCGGAGGATGCTGCCCGGGCGGAGGACGCCGCCCGGATGGAGGGCGCCGGGCCGGCGGGGACGGCCGGGCAGGTTCCGAGGCGTACCCGGGCGACAGGCGCTGACCGGGCTCGGGCTGCGCGGGCAGGCGGGCCCCGCCGGCCTCGTGGGGGCCGGGCGCAGGGGCCCCCGGCAGGGACGGCTCGGCGGGGACATCACGGCCGGGACCGGGCTCGTCAGGGCCAGCCCGGTAGGGACCAGGCTCGCCGGGACCGCGCGCGGAACGGGCGGCGGGAGCGGGACTGCGTGACGGCTGTGCGGTTTCCATGCAGCCAGGCTGCCGCCCGCGGCGGGGACACGGAGGCCACCAGCCGCCCTGTGGATAAAGCGCGCCCATTTCCGAACCCCGTCCACAATGGAGCCCCGGCGGCCTTGACAGTTCGGGTGCGGGCTGTTCGCGCGCGGGAACATCGGGTGGACTCGCGGTGCTATGCCGCGCGCCCCGGCAATGGCCCGAATTGGACGGACGGGTTCTCTAGAGCGCGATGCCGAGAAGGGCGTCCACGGTGTCGCGGACCAATGCCGCCGACGCGGTCATCCCGGCGGGCAGTTCGACGGCCCCGGTGACCGCCGAAGCCCAGCGGTCCACGGCGGCAAGCGCGCCCGGGGCATCGAGGTCGTCGGCGAGCCGCTCGCGCACCGCGGCCAGCACGCTCTCCCCCGACAGCACGCCCTCCCCCGGAGGCACGCCCTCCCCCGACAGCACGCCCTCCCCCGACAGCACGCCCTCCCCCGGAGGCACGCCTTTCCCGGGTTCCCCGGAACCCGGTTCTGCCCCGGAGGAGTCCGCGCCGGAACCCGCGCCTGGGCCCGCCCCGGTCCCCGCCCCGCTCACGGCCGCCTGGCCCACGGCCGCCCGGCTCACGGCCGCCCGGCTCACGGCCGCCCGGCTCACGGCCGCCCGGCTCGCGGCCGCCCGGCCCACGGCCGCCCGCCAGTGGGCCAGCCGTTCCTGCGCGGCGGCCAGCCCGGCCGCGGTCCAGTCCCAGTCGTCCCGGTAGTGATGCGCCAGGATGGCCAGCCGCACCGCCATCGGGTCCACGCCGTCGGCCACCAGGCGGGACACGAACACCAGGTTCCCCAGTGACTTGGACATCTTCTCGCCGTCCAGGCGGACCATCCCGGCATGCGCGTAACAGCGGGCGAAGACACCGCGCCCGGCCGTCCCGGCCCGCCCCGGCGCCCCGTCGGCGAAGGCCACCCGCGCGTGCGAGGCGCTGAACTCGTGATGCGGGAAGATCAGATCCTTCCCGCCGGCCTGGACGTCGAACACCTCACCGAGGTAGGACGTGGCGATCGCCGCGCACTCCACATGCCAGCCAGGGCGGCCGGGACCGAGCCCAGAGTCCCACGACGGCTCCCCCGGCCGGGCCGCGAGCCAGACCAGCGGGTCCAGCGGATCCTTCTTCCCCGGCCTGGCCGGGTCACCGCCACGCTCGGCGGACAGCTCGGCCATGGCCGCCGGGTCCAGGTGCGACACGGCGCCGAACTCCGGGTCCGCGGCCCGGGAGAAGTACATGTCCCGCTCAACTTCGTAGAGGGCACCACGGTCGGCCAGCACCTGGTTCATCCGCTCGATCAGCGGGAGCGCCTCCACCGCCCCGACCAGCCGGGCCGGCGGCAGCACCCGCAGCGCCTCCATATCGCCCCGGAACCGCGCGACCTCCCGGTCCGCCAGGTCCCGCCAGTCCTCGCCGTCGCGATCGGCGCGCTCCAGGAGCGGGTCATCCACGTCGGTGACGTTCTGCACGTAGGCCACCTCGTGGCCGCTGTCCAGCCAGGCCCGGGCCAGCAGGTCCCAGGCCACATAGGTCGCCGCGTGCCCCAGGTGGGTCGCGTCGTAGGGGGTGATCCCGCACGCGTACAGGCTCGCCCGGTGCCCGGCCGCGGCCCGCGTCAGCTCGCCGGAGGCGGTATTGGCCAGGTGCGGGTCCGCGCCGGGTCCCGGCAGGGAAGGAACGCTCGCCGCGCGCCAGGTCTCCATGTGCGCAGGCTACCGCCGGCCCGCGGGCCCGCCGCTGGGGCGGCGACCGTCCAGCGCGGGCACCAGCCGCGCGGGCGCGGCCTGCTCGAACGCGTACGCGAGGGCGATCAGCGCCGGCTCGCTCCATGCCGGGCCGAGGAAGGAAAGGCCGACCGGCAGGCCGGACACATTTCCCGCCATTACGGTCACCGCGGGGTACCCGGACACCGCGGATGGCCCTGAGGTGTGGAAATGATCATGGTCGCCGAGCACGTAATCGGTCAGCCAGGCGGGATTCGCGGTCAACGTGACAACGGCGTCAAGCCGGTGCGCGGCGAGCGGCCCGTCCAGGGCCTCCCGGGCCCGCTGGGAGGCTTCCGCCCGTGCCGCCTGGTAGCCGGGTTCCCCGGGATCGCCGCTTGTGGCTTCCGCCCGCTCGAAGTATTCCTGTCCGAAATGGACCAGCACCGTGTCTGCGTATCTCAGGTTGAATTCGATGAGCCCGGCCAGGTCCGCCGGGTGCGGTCCGCGCAGCCCCGCCAGGTAGGCATTGAGATCGTGCTTGAATTCGTGCGTCAGGGCCGCGAACTCCGGTTCGGTGATATCGGCCGCACCGGGCAGTTCGACCGGGTCGGCCAGTTCGGCCCCGGCCTCGCGCAACACAGCCACCGCCTGGTCCAGCACGGCGGTGGTGCGGGCGCCAGCGTCCAAGGCCGGGTCCCGCCACACGCCCAGGCGCGCTCCGGCGAGCGCGGACGGGTCGAGGAACGTCGTGTAGTCCCGGGCCCGGACGGCGGCGGGCGCGGTCGCCGGGTCGGCCGGGTCCGCGGCGGCGAGCACGGACAGCAGCGCGGCGGCGTCCGCCACCGACCGGGCCATCGGGCCCGCGGTGTCCTGTGCCAGCGAGACCGGGACGATCCCGCCGCGGCTGACCAGGCCAAGGGTCGGCTTGATGCCCACGATCCCGCAGGCGCTGGACGGGCAGACGATGCTGCCGTCGGTTTCCGTGCCCACCGCGAGCGGGGCCAGGCCCGCGGCGACCGCGACCCCCGAGCCGGAACTGGAGCCGGACGGATTGCGGCCGGGCCCGTGCGGGTTGACGGCCTGCCCGCCGAGCGTGCTCCACCCGCTGCTGGAGTGGCTGGATCGGAAGTTCGCCCACTCCGACAGGTTGGCCTTGCCGAGGATCACCGCGCCCGCCTCGCGCAGCCGGGTGACCAGGAACGCCTCGTCCTGTTCGGCCTCGGCGAGGGCCGGAGAGCCGGCCGTGGCCGACATCCCCGCCACGGCGATGTTGTCCTTGATCAGCACCGGGATACCGGCCAGCGGGCCGGGCGCCTCGCCGCGCGCCTGCGCCTCGTCACAGGCCCGCGCGTCCGCGGCGGCCTGAGGGCTGACGCTGATGACCGCGTGCAGCGCCGGGTTGAGCCGCTCGATCCTGCTGGAGTAGAAAGCTGTCAGTTCCGCGGCGGTGAGGGCGCCGTCGGCGAGGGCCTGGCGCAGCGCCGCGACCGAAGCTGTGTCCGGATCGAGCCCGGTCCCGCCGGGCGTTTCCGTTACCTGCGACGTTGCCTGCGGTGGGATGATCGGCTCGGACATGCTAGGAGGATAACGGCGTGACTTCATCCATCGGCTCGCTCACCGTCGTCCCGGCGCTCGGCAGGCCCGATCTGCTGGCCGTGCCCGTGGCCCGCGCGCTCGCCGCGCTCGGCGCGGCCGAGGCCGGCGGGATCGGCGTGGCCGAAATCGACCCGGAGGTCGCGGACACGGCGGCGTTCTGTGAGCGGTACGGGGTGAGCCCGGCCGAGTCGGCCAACTGCGTGGTGATCGCGGGCAAGCGCGAGGGCGAGACCAGGTATGCCGCCTGCGTGATCCTCGCCACGACCAGGGCCGACGTCAACAACGTGGCCCGCCGTGAGCTTGACGTGCGCAAGGCCTCGTTCGCGGCGATGGACGTGGCGGTCGCCGAGAGCGGCATGGAGTATGGCGGGATCACCCCGCTGGGCCTGCCGGCGGCCTGGCCCGTCCTGGTGGACGCGGCCGTGGCGGACACCCCGTTCGTGGTGATCGGCAGCGGCGTCCGGCGGTCCAAGCTGGTGCTGGCCGGGAAGCTGCTGGCCAGCCTGCCCGGAGTGCGGGTGATCGAGGGCCTGGCCCGCTGACCGGACGCCGTTTGTCATGGTTGCGCCAACCACGGCAAGAGAATGTGATGGCTGCGCCAACCATCACAAACGGATAGCGCGCCCGGGAGCGGAGGCGGTCAGGGGAGCCAGGACACGTGGCCGTGCAGCACCGCGTAACCGACGAAGGCCCCGATGTCGATCAGCGTGTGCGCGATGATCATCGGGGTCACCCGGCCCCACCTGCGGTACAGCACGCCGAAGATGACGCCCAGGATCGCGTTGCCGATGAACCCGCCGAACCCCTGGTACAGGTGGTACGAGCCGCGCACCACCGCCGCCAGCGCGATCGCCTTGCCCGGGGCCCAGCCGAGCTGGTCCAGGCGGCGCAGCAGATAGCCGAGGACCAGGATCTCCTCGAGGATCCCGTTCTGGGCCGCGTCCAGGACGAGCACCGGGATGCGCCACCAGACCGCGGGCAGGTTCTCCGGCACCACGTTGAGGCTGATGCCGAGGTGGTAGGCCGCGATGTACAGGGCCAGGCCGGACCCGCCGATGAGCGCGGCGAGCACGGCACCGCGGAGCACGTCGCTGGCCGGGCGGGTGGTGTCGATGCCCAGCGCCGCGGGCCCCTCGCCGTCCCGGGCCAGCAGGTAGCAGACCAGCGCGACCGGCGCGAGAGCGACCAGGACGTTGGCCAGTTGCAGGGTCAGGTCCAGCAGCGGCCGGCCCGGCGCGAGCGACCCGACGAGCAGGGCCCGCTGCTGCCGCAGCGCCTTCGGGGCGGTCAGCGAGCCGATCAGGTTGATGACCGCGAACAGGGCACTGGCACCGAGCGACACGCTGAAGACGACGATGATCTCCCAGCCGAGCATTCGCCTGGTCAGCGGCGGGAGTGCAGCCGGGGCCCCGGAATTCACCCCAGGACTCTATTAGCTCAGCCTGCATACCAGGTCAACGCGCGCTGCGAGCGCGCTGGACACAGCCTCAGGCACAGACCAGGCACGCGCCCGGCATCGAGGCACGGACCAGGCACGCGCCCAGCACCGAGGCACGGACCAGGCACGCGCCCGGCACCGAGGCGGGCCCCCGGCGCCGGGAGGTACGGGGTCAGGCGCCGGCCGCGGTGACGATCGCGTCGGTCACGAAACCGAGCACGACGCCGAGCAGGATCGCCCAGGTGACCAGTTCCTTGAGCTTCGACGCCCGGGCCACGGCGAGCAGCTCGATGACCACGTACAGGATGGAGCCGCCGGCCAGGGCGAGGAAGGCCACGCCGAGCAGTGGGCTGGTCACCACCTGGCCCGCCATGGTGCCGAGGAACGTGGGGCCGCCGCCGATGAGGCCAAGCAGGACGAGCCGCCCCCAGGTCGGCCGCTCCCCCGCCGCGGCAAGCGGGGCCACGATGCCGAACCCCTCGGTCGCGTTGTGCGCGCCGAACCCGATCACCAGCAGCACGGCCAGGCTGAGCTGGCCTGCCGCGGCGGACGAGCCGATCGCCAGCCCCTCGCCGAAGTTGTGCATGCCGATGCCCACGGCGATGAGTAGCGAAAGTTCCGCCGCCCTGACCTTGGCGGCGTCCGGGCCCGCGGGCAGCACTGGCCGGCGCGCGACGGCCGCGCCCGGTCCCTCGGGCCGCATCGCCGCGGCCCGCCGCTTCATCCAGCGGTCGAAGTAGACCAGGCCCATCAGGCCGACGCCGAGGCAGCCCAGCATGGTCAGGCCGTCGGCGAACGCGGTCCGGTAGTTGTGCGCGCTGAGCGCGGCATCGGCCGGATCCCAGGCGTTCGTGAGCACGTCCCAGAGCAGGAAGATCAGGATGCCGATGGCGAGCGCATTGAGGAAGACCTTGAGCCGTGGCATCGGCGCCCGCATGCGCCCGAGCGGCAGTCCCAGGAAGATGGTGAACCCCGCGATTGCGCCCAGAAGGGCAATCTGGCTTGATGACAAGGGGATTCCTCTCCTGGTGGGCCGGCCGGGCTGGGGCAACGCGGGCCAGCTTACTAAAGTTAGGCTTGCCTAACAACGGGACCCCCGCCCGAACGCCCCGCCCATCTCCCGGGCCGCTCGCGGGCCAGGAAAAGCGCCGGCCGCCGCGTCCAGCAATGAACGCGGCGGCCAGCCTTCCTCCCGCCCGGCCACGGCATCATCCAGGGCCGCGGGAAACTGTGCTCTTAGCTGATGGCCTCGCCTAGGAGGTCGTCGAACTCGCCCATCTTGACGCCTTCGATCAGCGCGGCGACTTCCGCATGGGTGTAGATCAGCGCGGGGCCATCGGGGTATCGCGAGTTCCGGACGGCGAACTCGTCGCTGCCCAGCTTGGCCAGCTCGACGCAGGCGCCCTGCGAGTTACTGGCACTGCTCTTACGCCAGCCGGCCCCCGGGAGTTCCGTGGCCGGCATTCCGTTGTACGTTTTCATTCCTCTATGACTTCCTCAAGCATCCCGCTCAAGATTTCGATTGTTCGTTCTGGTGACTCGCCCTCGACGCTGAGGCGCTCCA
>Ga0137385_10005494_pt1 | contig 11123 bp, 10 predicted proteins | sample SagtaG_FD_104921 | JGI IMG/M metagenome (GOLD analysis project Ga0137385, IMG submission 104921) | Vadose zone soil microbial communities from Sagehorn Ranch, Mendocino, California, USA - Sage2_R_80_16 metaG | ecosystem: Environmental > Terrestrial > Soil > Vadose zone | place: USA: California...
AGATCCTCACTGAACTCTAGGGATGTGCTGCTCGCGCTGGCCGTGCGCTTGATAAAGACTACGACTTTCAGTTTTGCTTTGGCATGGGTGACATTGCGTGCGAACTCCTTCATACCTGCCGCAATTATGCATGCCACCGACAATTCCTTCCTAAATCTTTCTGCAACACCGTCTCACCCCGTAGCACTTTGGATTGTCCTCGGTCTCTGGGCGGCATTAGGCTTCGTCCTCTTCCGGTATTGGCCGCCGCAGAATGACTCCGCACCCATCGTGAACACCGGCGCGTCGAGTTCCAATCCGGTGGTCTGATGCGTTGCGGACTCATCGAAACTGTTTTCTGGAGTAAATTATCTCTGACGGGTGGGTCGGGCGGGCTCGGGTCGGGGGTAAGCAAGAAGACGGATTACGTGGTCGTCGGCGCGGAGCCGGGATCGAAACACGACAGGGCGAAAGAGCTGGGCGGGACGATCCTCACGGAAGACGAATTCGAAAGACTTGTGGGCGTGAAATAAGCGGGGTGACCTATGCAACCGCTGTCGCAGCGTGTCCTGCAAATGTTCAAAGACATGAAGAGAGACGCTCTGGATTTGCACGTCATGTTCGAAGCGGCGGGCAATGACCCAGCAAAACGCCAAGACGTCCTCGACGCGGTTGAAGAGCTTCAGCGCGAAGGCTGCCTGGTTGCTCGAGGCAGCGATTTCTATGCACTGACAGCGAAAGGCAAGCAGGCCATTGGCAAACCCTAATCGGTCACGACCTCCATACGGCGATGGGCGGAGTGATTCTTGAGAAGGCCTCTGGGAAAAAACTGGCCAGTTTCAAGTGACATCAAAGCGGGCAAACTCCGTGTATAATTAAGCCTGGCGGGTAGGTCGGGCGATCGCCGGTTCCGCCGCCGCAAGGCGGCAGGGCGGGAGGAAAGTCCGGACACCGTGGCTCGAAGCCGCAAGGCAACGAGCCGAAGGGCAACGCGCCTGGTAACGCCAGGGGGCTGGTTCGCGTGATGAGCGAAAGCGAATCGTGAGGATCGGCCACGGATAGTGCCACAGAGAATAAACCGCCGGCGCGAAAACGCGGCGAGTCCGTTTTGGCGGATTGGCCGCAGCATCTCGATGACAGGCAGGAGGCAAAACCTCCGGCTGGTCTTTTTTGATGCGCGCGTTTGGCAAGGGTGAAAAGGTGGGGTAAGAGCCCACCGCTCCGATGGCAACATCGGAGGCACGGAAAACCCCGCGTGGTGCAAGGCCAAATAGGAGGGGAGGGCCGGCCCGGCCCGCTTGCCCTGATAGTTGACAAAGTCAGCTTGAAGGGTTCTTAACCCTCGGGTAGGCCGCTTGAGCGGCGCAGCGATGCGCCGCCTAGAGGAATGATCGCCGCGTCGCGCAGGCCGATACTTGGACGCGCGAGGCACAGGATCCGGCTTACAGACCTGTCCGCCAATAATTTGTTTATAATCAAAGGCTTACGGCACTTCGGACTTCCGCCTCTGACCCTCTGTCGGAGCAATAGCCCGCCCGGCCAGTCCCGGAACACCTGAACCGTTTTTGGCCTTCCTGTCAGTCTCCAGCGGCAATCCAATCTTCTACCCTGTGCATGACCCAGCAACCGCAGCATCCGGTCCCATTCGCGGTGGGTCTGGAGGTATAGCGTTATGAGCGAATTTGGAAATTGGCTGGCGAGCAACTGGTATGAGGCAGGAACTCTTCTGCTTCACGCCGCTTTGTTGGTAACGGTAATCTGGTACGTCCGGAAAAACGTGAGCCTGAAAATGGCTTCCTTACGCGAATCTGAGCACCAATCTGACCCGGTACAGCATGAGCCGTTGACATTGGGCGAAGCCGATCTAGGCGCGGCGATTCGCGCAGAAAACAGCAGCAGACCTAAAGGGCCGAATCCCTTGCGCAGGCTCACCCACTGGCTCTCGACACCCATGGGAAGCTGACACGTCCCTTGGGGAGTCGTTCTCTTTGTCGCCGCTTCATTTTCGTTTCGCTGGCAGAGCAGAGGGGATACGACCGCGCTGGCGGTATCTCAATTCCGCCAGAGCCTCCGAGGGAGCAAGTACGTAAAGCCGACGAAGAATTCCCATCGCGTTGAAGTACTTGTCAACCCGCGGTCAAAGCCGGCATCAAAAACCAGTGTTCTGTTTGCAGCGTAGCTGACGGCCCAAAGATTTCCGGCGGCGTGGCTCCGCAGGAACGGCTGGGTAAAGTGCCAAATCTCTCCGGTCAGAGAGAATTTCCTCACGAGGGGATGGGAAACGGAAAGCGTCTGCCCGAACTGAGCCCTGTGAACCGGCTGTTGAACCAACTCATTGAAAAGGGCGTTTGCGTCATAGTGAAACCCCTTTACGTCAGCGCTGGCCAGGACAAGAAATGAGTTGTCCGGAGTGCCGAGATCAAGATCGGGCGGGCTTCCGTTGTACACGCGGTGAAAGTAGCTTGCCGCCAGAGTGGGTTTCGCTCCTTCGCCGGGCATCAAGACGACCTGCAGACCGAGAAGGGTATCCGCAATACCTCTTCCGCCGCGCCCATTGGCAGTGAAGCGGACAGCGGGCTCCGAGTTTGCCAGAAACTCCAGCCGCGGGGCGATCGATAGCTTGATGACCTCGTTGAATCCATAGCGCGACGAGAACTCAGGCGAATGAGTGGCGCCGAGAAAGCCCGTCTCGAACTGCAGGTAGCCGACGGGAGTCAGCGTAGCGGGAGTAGCCACGGTCGGGCGCGCGGGATTTGCCTGCGGCTCATCCGATGCTGGCGCTTGCGCAGCGCTGGACTGGGCAAGGCTCCCCAGGACCAGGCATAGGCAGGTGATAGCCGGCCAAGTTTTCCTATTCTTCCCCGGATCGGCGAACAGAAATCCAGCAAGGTCAATACGCGGAGTCATGTGGGAAAGTGATAGCAGAAAGTTGGCAGCATTGACAGAGCCGTGGATCGAGAGTGGCGTTAGCGAAGGCGGGAAGCGAGGCGCTCGCGGGCGTACTGGCACCAGGGGCTCGTGGGATCGAGTTCGATGTAGCGCTGCCAATGTCGGCCCGCTTCGCGGAAAGCGCCCAGCTTCTCGAATATGATGGCGAGATTATAGTGGGCGTCGGCATGATGCGAGTCGAGGCGCACGGCGATTTGCAGGTGATCTCTGGCTCGGCCGAGCTGCCCGGCCTCGTCGAGCAGGCTGCCGAGATTGAAATGCGCCAAGGCGTTGCCGGGTTCGAGTTCGACGGCGCGCCGGAAGCAGTCGGCGGCCTTATCGAAATTCGTCTGTTCGTAATACAGAGTCCCCAGGTTGATGAGCGCCTCGGTGCGGCGCGGGTCTGCGGCTAATACGCGTTCGTAAGCGTCGGCGGCTTCCGCAAACGTCTCGGGGTCGGCCTCGTACTGAAGCGCCAGGACAAACCAATCGTCGGCACTGCGCTCGGGCATGACGCGGAGCTTTTCGCCCAGTTCGCGGGCGTCGAAGTTCAGCACGAACTGGCCGGAGAGCGGTTCGAGCCGCGCGCCGTGGGTCTCCACGATGACGTCCCGGCCGTTGGAAAGAATGCGGAGCTCGGTCAGAGGAGTCTGGACTTCGGCCAGCTTCTGCTGCAGGGCGGCGAGGGAGCGGCGCAGCCGGTTTGCCGGGACTCCTTGTTCGATTAATTGCTTTGCGGTGCGCAGGCTGAGCAGGTCGCGGAAGTCGTAGGATTTTTCAGCTTTTTCACCGGGAGCTCTTCTTGGGGAAACGAACCGCAAGTGTTCCCAGTAATCGAGCTGCTTTTCGGTGACGTCCAGGAGGCGCTGGACTTCGCGCCGGGTGAATCGCTCCGTCGTGTTCATGGCGGACCGCTTGATTTTCTACAAGGCGCGTTATATCACGCGGAGAAGGAGGTTGTCTCAGGAAGTTGGGGCGTCTCTAGCCGGCGGACTTCCTGCCCGCTTTCTTTGGGGCCGGCATTTCCGCTACAGCCGGCACTGCGCGTACCGGGGGCTTCCGTGGCGAGCCGGCCTGCTTTTCCGCGAGGCTCTTCTTCAGGGCGTCCATGAGGTCAATGACGGGCGCCAATTGAGGCTGCGGAACGGTAGTCAATTCCTGACCCTTTAGCTTCGCGGCGATCATCGAGCGCAGGCTTTCCTGATACTCGTCGCGGTATTTGTCAGGATCGAAAGGTGCGGCGAGGCTTTGGATGAGCTGCTGCGCGAGCTTCTGCTCCTGATCCTTGACCTCAATCTTGTCGGTCTGGCCGTATTCGGCGACGGCGCGGATCTCGTTGGAATAGAACATCGAGTGCAGCGTCAACCCCTTGGCCCGGGGGCGAACGATCACGATGTATTCGCGCTGGTGCATGGAAAGCTTGGCGACGGCGGCATAGCCGGAATCTTCCATGGCCTTGAGCAGCAATTGATAGGCCTTCTTGCCGGCGTCTTCCGGTGTAACGTAGTACGAAGCGTCGAAATAGAGCGGGTCCACTTCGCCCAGCTTGACGAACTCGAGGATCTCCATGGTCCGCGCCGAGCTGGGCTCGACCTTGTCCATCTCTTCCTCGGTAAACAGGACGTACTGATCCTTCTCGAATTCGTAGCCCTTGACGATTTCGGTGCGCTCGACATTCCGGTTGCAGGTGGGGCAGAACAACGGCTGCTTGAGGCGGGAGTGGCACACCTTGTGGAGCTGATTGAAGCTAATGCGCTCGGTGCGCGCAGCCGAGAACAGGCGAATCGGAATCGAAATCAACCCGAATGTCAGATGGCCCTTCCAGACCGTGGACGCCATAAGCGGCTCCTCCCACTCGATTTCGAGACTGAACTGCTGTGAGAATTGCAAGATTAGTGGGTCAGGCGGGGCGATTGCAAGGCGAATAAGCGGCGAAGACACGAGAAAAGCAACGGATCCGCGGCGGAAAGAGCGGCGCACCGGCCTTGGCAGCGGCCTGGCACGCACCACGGTTCGGTCAAGTCAAGCAAAGACTATCCGAGGGGCTGAGATAGAATGCGGCGATGGCGCAACTTGAGGAATATCGGCGGAAGCGCAAATTCGAGCGGACTCCGGAGCCTGCGGGGAAACCTGCCCAGCAGGAAGACAATTTCTTCGTGGTGCAAAAGCACGCCGCGCGACGCGTGCATTTCGACTTCCGCCTGGCTATCCAGGGCGTGCTGAAATCCTGGGCCGTGCCCAAAGGGCCGTCTCTGAATCCCGCGGACAAGCGGCTGGCGGTCCAGACCGAGGATCACCCCATGGACTACGGCAACTTCGAGGGAAAGATTCCGCAGGGGAACTACGGGGCTGGGACGGTGATGGTCTGGGACCGCGGGACCTATCGCGTCATCGGAGAGGCGGACGCCGGCAAGCAGTTGCAGCGGGGCGAGATCAAATTCGAGCTGAACGGAGAGAAGCTGCGCGGAAGTTTTGTACTCGTCAAGCTGAAGCAGAGCGAAAAGGGCAACGAATGGCTTTTGATCAAGCACAAGGACGCGGCCGTGGACCCGGCGTGGAACATTGAGAAGCACGATGGGTCCGCGCTGACGGGCCGCACGCTGGAGGAAATTGGCGAAGAGTCGCCGCCCAAGCGCAGCGCGAGTCCGATCCGGGCGGAGGAAGTGCATGGTGCGCGAAAAAGCGCGATGCCATCGCGGCTCGAACCTATGCTGGCGACGCCCATCAGCCGTCCGTTCTCCGACCCCAATTGGCTCTTCGAAATCAAATGGGACGGCGTTCGAGCGCTGGCGTGGATCGAAGACGGGAAGCTGGAACTGCGTTCGCGCGCCGGTGGCGACATCACAAAGCAGTATCCGGAGCTGGCCCCTCTTCCCGAGAATATGAGCGCGGCGCGTGCAATTCTGGATGGTGAAATCGTCGTTCTGGATGCGCGCGGGCATAGCGATTTCGAGGCCTTGCAGGAACGGATGCACGTGCGCGCGCCTTCCCCAACGCTCCTTTCGCAAACCGCTGTGACCTACTACCTGTTCGACCTGCTTTTCTGCGACGGCTACGACTTGCGTGACGCGCCGCTTGCGGAACGCAAGGAATTGCTGCGCCGCCTGTTTCGTCCGAGCGAGCGATTTCGTTTTTCCGATCACCAGGTGGAGCACGGAAAAGAGCTTTTTGAGCTTGCTCGCGAACAAGGTTTGGAAGGGATTGTCGGGAAACGCTCAGATAGCCGCTACGCGAGCTCACGGAGCACGCAATGGGTGAAACTGAAAGCGACGAAAACGCTGGATGCAGTGGTAGGAGGATGGACGGCGCCGCGGGGCAGCCGGGCCCACTTTGGCTCCCTGCTGCTGGGGCTTTATGAAGGCAAGGCGCTGCGTTTCATCGGACACGCCGGCAGCGGGTTCGATGAGAAGACGCAGGAGGCCATCGCCGAGAAGCTGAAGGAGGCGGGCGCTTCAGCGTGCCCGTTTGACGAAGTTCCAGAGACGAATGAAAAGGCGCACTGGACACGGCCTGCGATAGTTGCGCGGATTCGATTCACGGGATGGACCGAGGAGAAGCGCTTGCGCCATCCTGTGTTTGTGGGCCTTCGCGAGGACGCGAATCCGCAGGATTGCCAATGGGACGCCGAGGTGGCGCCAGAGGCGGAGCCTGCGATGGTACAGGCGCCGGCGATTGCCGGACGCGTGCTGGCCAAAAAGGCGCAGATCGAAGCGGAGCTGCGCAAGGGCAAAGCGGAAAACGTGACGTTGGAGTTGGACGGCAAGCGGCTGCGTCTGAGCAACCTCAACAAGATTTATTTCCCGGACTCCGGAATTACGAAACGCGACCTGCTGGCCTACTACTACCGGATTGCCGACTACATTCTTCCGTTTCTCAGAGAGCGGCCGTTGGTGCTGCGGCGCTACCCGGACGGCATTACTGGCAACTCGTTCTTTCAAAAAGACGTCCGCGAAGGACTGCCGGAATGGATGGAAACAGTAGCCGTTCCTGCGGAGGGGAAGGCCGAGGAAATTCACTATGCCATTGCCAACGACCGCGCGGCGCTGCTCTATCTGACGGGCCTGGGATGCATTGACCACAATCCGTGGCCCAGCCGCAAGGACGACCTCGAACATCCGGACTATTTCTTCTTCGATCTGGACCCCGCCGACGGGACGGATTTCTCCGTTGTGGTGAAGGTCGCGCAGAGCTTGCTTCAAAAGCTGGATGAGATTGGACTGAAAGTTTTCTTGAAGACGTCCGGTGCGACGGGCTTTCACATGTATCTGCCGGTGGAGAGCGGCTATTCCTACGAACAACTGCGGACGTTTGCGGAGATCGTGGCGCGTCTGGTGGCAGCGGAAAAACCGGACCTGGTGACGCAGGAACGAACGGTGGCGAAGCGGCCTGCGGGGCGAGTCTTGATTGATGTGCACCAGAACGCGATGGGGCGTCCGCTGGCGGCGCCGTACGCGGTGCGCGCGTTTCCGAAGGCGCCCGTCTCCACACCGGTCTTGCCGGGCGAGCTGCGTGCGAACCTGCGCCCTGAAAAGTTCAACCTAAAGACGTTCTTCGCGCGGCTCGAAAAGAAGGGAGATCTCTGGCGCGACTTCTGGAAGAGCCGGCAATCGCTGGAAAAAGCGATCGAGCAACTTAGCGCGCGTGTGCCGGCGTCGAAGAACCCGACGCCGGATTAGTGAATCGTCAAGCGTGCGGCTTTGCGGGCTCCAGCGGGTGTGCTTAAATGGAGCGCCGCAAACCGCTTTGGCGTGATTCAGGGGGTGGGCGATTTCTGCTTCGGGACAGCTTCGCATCGGCACTTCCGGGTATGCCTACAAAGAGTGGAAGGGCAACTTCTACCCGGCGAAACTCCCCGACAAGGAGATGCTGGCGTTTTACGGCAAACAGTTTTCGACCGTGGAGATCAACAATACCTTCTACCGCATGCCGACGGAAAGCGTGGTCCAGCAATGGGCGAAGAGCGTTCCTGAAGGTTTCCAATTTGCGCTCAAGGCCAACCAGCAAATCACGCATATGCAACGTCTGCGCAACTGCGAGAGCACACTGAAGCGGTTTCTCGAAGTTGCTTCTGTCCTGAGCGAAGGCGGTCACCTGGGGCCGATCCTGGTGCAGTTGCCGCCAAACTTCAAGTGCGACAGACCGCTCCTGGAAGATTTCCTGAAGCTGCGCCCGAACGCGTTTCGCTTCGCGTTTGAGGTGCGGCATGCGTCGTGGTACGCAGAGGAGACTTATGCGCTGCTGCGGAGGCACAGCACCGCGCTTTGCCTGGCGGAAACCGACGAGCAGATGCCGCCCGACGTGCTGACAACGGAGTTCACGTACGTGAGGCTCCGGCGCGAGAATTACACACCCAAGATGCTGGCCGCCTGGAGGAAACGGTTCGACGTGTGGTTGCAGAACGGCGTGGACGAATACGTCTACTGCAAGCACGAAGACGAAGGCAAGGCGCCTGCTTACGCCCGGCTGCTGCTGGGTGAGACCGGAGAATAAGTGAATAGGTCAAGTGCGCTCGCGGCTTTTTACAGATGAGGGAGAATATCCATGGCGCATACCGACGGCTGTGATTGCAGGTTCGAGAACGCGATGAAAGTCTTGCGGCGCCCGCGGCGGTGGAGAACGCTATTGATGGCCATGGCGCTCGCTGCGACGGTGAGCGCGACGCGGGTCTCCGGGAAGCCGCCGCAAGATGAGGCGGCAGCAGGCCCGCCGCCGACGCGCATCGACGTCGTGGTTGACGAAGTCGCCCCAGGCGTGAAGGTCGCGGACCCCTACCGCTGGCTCGAAGACCAGGAATCGCCGGAGACTCGCGCCTGGATCGAAGCGCAGAACAAATACACGGACTCCCGGCTCAAGCCGTTGCCGGGGCGCGAAGCGTTGCAAAAGCAGTTTACAGGCCTGCTCAAGGTGACTGCATTTTCGCTGCCTCGGGAACGCGGTGGGCGCTACTTCTTCACCATGCGGCTCCCGGAGCAGGACCAGGCCGTGCTGTATTACCGGTCAGGCGCGGACGGCGCAAACCAGGTGCTGGTGGACCCCGGTGAAGGCGGCGATCACACCACCACGGTAAATGTGCTCAGCATTACGCCGGACGGGAAGCTGATCGCGTATGGCATCCGGCAAGGCGGCAAGGATGACATCGCGCCACATTTGATGGATGTGGACTCGCGGAAGTTGCTGCCGGATGCCTTTCCCGAGGCGCGCTACGCGGGATTTTTTGTTCTCCCGGGGAAGACCGGAGTTTACTACGCGCGGATGGTGAAGGAGCGGAACCGGGTCTTCTTTCATAAAATGGGAAGCGACACGTCCCAGGACGCGGAACTTTTTGGAGCAGACATCCCTGCGAACAAGATTCTGAGCGCGGGGGTCTCCGAGGACGGACGCTACCTGATGATTGTCGTCTTTCAGTTCGGCGTCGGGAATCCCACAGAAATCTACGTGAAAAATCTCGCGTCAAATGGTCCCATCGTGCCAATCACAAAAAACCTGGGCGCGGAATTCGAAGGGGACATCGCGGGGGATCGTCTGTTCGTCCGCACCAATTGGAAAGCGCCGCGCGGCCGCATTCTCGAGATTGATTTGAAGAACCCGGGACAGGAAAATTGGAAGGAGATCGTCCCAGAAGGCTCCGCCGTCATTGAGGGCCTGGCCGTATCCGGCGGCAAGCTGGCCGTGCTCGCGGTCGAAAACGTCATCGAGCGGCTCAAGATTTACGAAGCCGGCGGAAAACTTCTCCGGGCGATTCCGCTGCCTGCGATCGGTTCGATTGGGGGACTGGCGTCCCGTGCCGGAAGCGACGAGCTATTTTACGCGTTTGATTCGTTCCACATCCCGCCGACGATTTATCGCTACAACACGGCCACCGGAAAACAAGAAATCTGGGCGCAGTCGAAGGTTCCCATGGACAGCAGCGCGTTCGAAGTGAGACAGGTCTGGTACAACTCGAAAGACGGGACGCGCGTACCGATGTTTCTGGCCTACCGGAAGGGAATCCAGCTCGATGGTTCGAACCCCGCGCTGCTGACCGGCTACGGAGGATTTGACGTGAGTGAGCTTCCGGTGTACCGGGCCGAATCGGCGGCGTGGATAGCCAATGGGGGCATCTATGCCCTGGCCAACCTTCGCGGCGGGAGTGAATTTGGAGAGGAGTGGCATCGCGCGGGAATGATGGAGAAAAAGCAGAACGTGTTCGACGACTTCATTGCTGCGGCGGAATGGCTGGTAAAAAATAAATACACGCGGCCGGAGCGGCTGGCGATTCGCGGCACGAGCAACGGAGGCTTGCTCGTGGGCGTGGCGCTCACACAGAGGCCCGACTTGTTTGGCGCGGTGGTCTGCGGTTTCCCGCTGCTGGATATGCTGCGCTATCAGAAATTCCTCGTAGCCCGCTGGTGGGTTCCGGAATACGGCTCGTCGGCCAATGCGGAACAATTCAAATTGATCTACGCGTATTCACCGTATCAGCACGTCAAGCAGGGAACCGAGTATCCGGCAGTGCTCCTCGTAACAGGTGATGCAGACACCCGCGTAGCCCCTCTGCACGCAAGGAAGATGACCGCGCTCCTGCAAGCCGCGACTGCTTCGGGGAAACCGATTCTGCTGCACTACGACACTCACGCGGGGCACTCGGGCGGCGTTCCGGTCAGCAAGCAAGTGGACGATTTGACCGACGAGTTTGGATTCTTGTACTGGCAGCTCGGTGTATCACCTCCCATTTCAATAGGGAAGTGAAATTGGCTGTTGTGTGCAGCAGGTTATTGCGGACATAGCGTGAAGCGGGGGCAGTACTTTAGTACCCAACGGACCCAAGACAGGCGGTGATCAGATGAAGTACCAAATACCTATAGGGAAGAACTTACGCAGGGCTTATACTCCAGACCGGATGGGCTTCAACTGCGTCTCGAAGCAAGTAGGTTTATGAAACCTCCGAATCCGACTGGACACGCGGCCGGCGCGGGCAAGAAGGCTGCTGCCGTTCACAAGGTGGAACGGCGGCGGAACCTGCGTTGCAAGATCAAGCAGAAGATTCGCGTCCGCCCGTCTAGCCCCCAGGTGGACCATTTCGTGGAAGTTCGCGAGACCACCAGTGTGTCGCGCTCCGGGGTGTATTTTAGTACGACGCATCCTGCCTATGGACTTGGGATGCGCCTCTTTGTGACCATCCCTTACAACAACGACCCGGCGGGGCTCTTCCGAGAATACCTTGCCGAAGTCGTCCG
>Ga0137385_10005495_pt1 | contig 11123 bp, 8 predicted proteins | sample SagtaG_FD_104921 | JGI IMG/M metagenome (GOLD analysis project Ga0137385, IMG submission 104921) | Vadose zone soil microbial communities from Sagehorn Ranch, Mendocino, California, USA - Sage2_R_80_16 metaG | ecosystem: Environmental > Terrestrial > Soil > Vadose zone | place: USA: California...
GAACTCGCCTATGGAAAGCAGTCCACGGAACAGACTGTCCCGAACTTTCCCCTTTCAATGTTTGCAGGAGGCTTCGTGGGCGGCTTGCTCCTGCTCGGTGGAACTTTTCTGCTCGTCCATCCGAAGTGCTGGTCGCGACCCGTCGGGTTCAAGGTTCTCTATTTGTCCCTGTTGTGCGGCATCCTGGGTATCGTAGGTTGGGCTCTCGGATCGTCCCTTGGTACGGTTCTGTGGTCGGCGCTTCACGCTGTCGGCAGCATTCCACCCACTGAAACCTTTCAGAGCGCCACAGACAGTTACAGAAGTCGCCTGTTGTCGCTGTTCGTGGTCTGGCAGACCGGCACGGGTTTCCTGTTAGGGTTCATTCTGCAGTCGCGGCCTAGCAAGCCATAATACCGTCGTTCTAAGCGATTGAGTCAGCTGAGTAGCGGAGAGAGTGGATTCTTATGAAGCACAGAAATCCCGGAGAATTCGTCGTTCTTGTCCGCCTGACCTGGCCATGGCTCAACGCATGGGATTATACGACGCTTAACTCCATCACTTCGTCCCTGCGGATTCTTATCCTGGGAGCAAATTGGGGAACAAAACCGCCGATTGTCCTGCCGAATACGATCCGGCACCGCACACGTAAGTTGCAGAAAAACAAAGCAGGCCACGCACCGCACAATCGCACAAGTTTTTGTCACACCTTCTAACCAGAGGATCAGTGGTTGGTTCGAATCCATGACGTCCTACTTCCCTTCTTCCCTCGCGAAAGCACTTGAACGTCGGTGCCAATCCGACCAGTGATTAGTTTCGGAATTCCGCCGCTCGAACCCGGAAACAACACGGGAACAACAAGAGTTCCCGTCTGTTGCTTGCCGCGCTTTTGTGTTCCTTCATGCGCCCGTAAGTCCTTGAAATTTCAATTCAAGGTGCCCTGTCACGGCAGCGGCCTCAGACTGACACTCCACTCCTAAAACGAGAAACGATAGCCGCCAATTGCAGATCTGGATTTGACAACACTGCAAGCCGCAGCCTTGGAACTTTATTAGGCCAGTAAAGCAAATCAAGGCCAACCAAGCTGCAAGTGTGCCCATCGAAACTGTCTCATTCGAGGGGTGCAGTCGGATCGGACCGACTGAGAACAACCTGAGAACAAAACCTCTAAAATACCCCACAAAATCAGCTACTACGACGCAGTAAGAGGCTAGAAGAATCAGCTACTTCCATGATCTGTGACTTTCCGTTGGTCCCAGGTTCGAATCCTGGCGGGCCCACCAAACACACACGGGAATTTTTCAATCAGCTGATCTGGGAGTTTTTCGCGAGCTGCGCGATCACGATACTTGCTTCTTCCAAGATCGTGCAGAGAATCGGGTTGTCCCGATACACATCGATCACTCCATATAGAAAACTTCGTTCATCATGGCAAAGCGTTCGCCGGGTTGAAGATCTGGAACAGGCTCGAAGTATTCAGCCATTTCTCGCTGCCATTTCAGATTGATCGCCTCGCTGTCGAGTTTTCGCCATGCAGAATCAAAATCATGGACTTGCATGACGAGGAACAGATCTTGGCCTCGTCGGAAGATCGAATAGTGAGATATCCCGACTTCCTTTAGCTTGGATAGCAGTGCTGGCCAGACGCGCCGGTGCGCGGCGTCATATTCTTGCTCCTTGCCGGTTTTTATTCGCAATCGAAAAGCGGTCCTGGGCATCGCGATCTCCTTACACCGCGGCGGAAAAAAAACCGTGGAGTGTCATATTGTGCGTCAAAACGGCAGACGACACGTCAAGGAACGTGGACGATAGGAATTCAATAGAAAAATATATACAATACCGAAACTTCTAGGCCTTCGGAGATTGCGATGAACAAACAGCAAGGGGCAAGAATTTTCTTTGGGCTACTTCTGGAGCTCACAGCGAGTGTGACCCTAAATATTCCGGCCAAAGCGATTCCTGAGCCTGACGCTACCGTGTCAGGCGGAGCGCCCTCGGAGCTGGAGTGTCAGGCCATGACGACGCCACTTGGCCTGGGCAACGCTCATCCCCGCTTGTCTTGGCGGCTCAACGATCCGCGACGAGGGGCAGTGCAGATCGCTTACGAGATACGCGTTGCCAGCTCATCAGAAAAGCTTCAGCGGAACGAGCCGGATGTCTGGGATAGCGGCAAGATTATGTCGGCGGACTCTGTCAACGCTCCCTACGGAGGGCCCGCTCTTGTTTCTCGGGTCAGGTATTTCTGGGAGGTTCGCGTCTGGGATGGACAAGGGAAGCCAACTGCGTACAGCAAACCGAGCTGGTGGGAGATGGGATTGCTTTCGGCCGAAGATTGGACTGCGCGCTGGATCGCACAAGACATGCCGGTTGAGCGGGGCGACCATGCATCCAATCCGAAATGGATCTGGAGTACTGACGAAGGAGCTTTGTCAAAGGCATCCGTCGGGAAGCGTGATTTTCGTCTGAATTTCACGCTTTCGCGAAAACCAAAAACCGCAGTGCTCTTCATTACAGGCAAAGACAACATCGGTGTGTGGGTAAACGGGAAAATCGTGCTGCAAGAATCACCTGCGGGCAAATTTGGCCGCCCGCATGATCCGTGGGGAACTTTCCGCGAAGTTACCTTAAGTAATTTGGAATCCGGCAAGAATTCGATCGCGGCAGAAGTGACTGTCGACAAACCGGACTGGGCCCAAGCTCCCGTATCCGGCGGACTGGTGGCTGTGCTGCGCGTGGAATTACCGGATGGCACGTTTCAGCGGATCATCTCCGATACGAACTGGAAGACAAGGAAGGACGGAGGGAACTCCGAATGGACCGTACAGGATTTCGACGACAGTTCATGGCCGGCGGCCGGAGTCGCTGCAGAAATTGGACAAGATCCGCTTGGCACGCCGTGGCTGGCTGAGCCCATCAGTTGGTTCGGGAAAAATTTCCACGTTGCAAAAACCGTGCAGAGAGCGCGGATTTATTCGACAGCGCTGGGCGCTTATCAGGTGTACCTGAATGGGAAACGCGTAGGAGACGATGTCCTTGCGCCCGGGTGGACCGACTATCGAAAGCGAATTTCTTATCAGGTCTATGATGTCACCTCTCTGGTACAACCGGGCACAAACGCCGTTCGTGCGTTGTTAGCAGGAGGATGGTACGCGGACGGACTCGCCTGGCTGCAAAATCGATACAACTTTGGGCCGCCGCCTGTGCGTATTCTGGGTCAATTGGAGGTCGAATATACCGATGGAACCCGAGATACGATTTCCACGGACGAAAGCTGGAAAACCGTACCTTCGGCGATCGTGAGTTCGGATCTCTACAATGGTGAATTCTACGACGCACGACGGGAAAAAAAAGACGCGGGCGACGCAGCTTCGCTCGAGGGCGAGTGGAGGCCTGCAGCCGCTTTGTCCGCGCCCAAAGCGCCGCTTGTTGCACAGGATTTTCAACCCATCCGAGCACACGAGACTCTTTCGCCCAGAGAAATGACCAATCCAGTTCCTGGTGTTTACATCTTTGATCTGGGACAAAACATGGTCGGATGGGCGCGGTTACGTGTTTCTGGACAGAGCGGGACAAAAGTCAAATTGCGTTTTGGAGAAGTGTTGAAGCCAAGCGGCGAGCTGTATACGGAAAACCTGCGAACTGCAGAAGCGACGGACACATACGTTCTGCGCGGTGGAGGCGAAGAAGTATTCGAGCCGCACTTCACGTTCCATGGATTCCGTTATGTCGAAGTGACAGGGTACCCGGGGACGCCGAACCGCGATTCGGTTGAGGGAGTAGTCTTCTATACGAGCGCACCCTTCACCATGACGTTCCGCACAGCAAACGCCACGGTAAACCAACTTTGGAGAAACATTGCCTGGGGTCAACGCGGGAATTTTCTCAGCGTGCCGACCGATTGCCCGCAGCGAGACGAACGTCTGGGATGGATGGGCGATGCGGAAGTGTTCTGGCGCACGGCCAGTTATAACGTGAACCTTGCTGCGTTCTCGCACAAATTTACGACCGACATTCGAGACGCGCAGAGCGCGCAGGGCGCATACGCAGATGTGTCGCCGCGGGTAGGGCCGACGGGAGAAAGCGTTGCGGGCTGGGCGGATGCCGGAGTCATCATCCCCTGGACGGCCTATTTGCAATACGGTGATAAGACGATCATGGAAGAGAACTGGGCCGCGATGGAACGCTGGATGGCCCACCTGGAAAGAGCGAATTCTGACTACTTGTGGCTTAAGGAACGTGGAAATGACTACGGCGATTGGCTGGCGATTGGCAGCCAGACGCCAAAGGACTTGATTGCCACGGCCTATTGGGCGTACGACGCGTCTTTAATGCAGCAAATGGCGCAAGCGCTGGGCCGCAACGCAGAAGCGGAAAAGTATGGCCAGTTATTCGAAAAGATTCGTGGCGCGTTCAATCAGGCTTATGTCAAAGCGGACGGCAGTGTTGGGAGTGGCAGCCAGACGAGCTACGTCTTGGCGCTTCACATGAATCTGTTGGAAAAAGATAAACACAAGATTGCCATGCAACGATTGGTAGACGACATCAAAGCGCACGACTTTCATCTGACGACTGGATTTTTGGGAACGCCCTATCTCTTGATCGAGCTGAGCAAGGGCGGTTACACCGATGTTGCGTACAGGCTGCTTCTGCAACGAACGTATCCATCGTGGTTCTACATGATCGAGCGTGGTGCAACCACGATGTGGGAGAGATGGAACGGCGATCAAAAATTGGACGACCCTTCGATGAATTCGTTCAACCATTACGCCTATGGCGCGGTTGCGGAATGGCTATACCGGTATGTGGCGGGCATCGACGCGGATATAGAAAATCCCGGATTCCATCGAATCGTGCTTCATCCACAGTTCAGTGCCGAACTTGGCGAGGCAGAGGCCACCTATGAATCCGCGTACGGCGCGATCGGTTCGCGCTGGAGAGCGGAGAATAAGAGCACAGTCTGGAGCGTTACGATTCCAGCAAACACAACCGGGGTACTTTATTTCCCCACAAAGGCGCAAATTCGAGAAGGCAGCAACGACATCGCGCATAGTGGCGGAATCAAGTTTGTTCGGACCGAGGGGAATTCGGATGTGTATGAGGCGGGCGCTGGAAATTACGCGTTCCGATTTTAGGCGCAGCCATGGGGACTGATGAGAACTATTCCTCTCGCGACGGATAAGATTCTAAAGTTGATATGGCTAATTGGGATCGGTGCTGTTCATCGCGCGGCGGCAGTCTTAGATTCATTTGCAATTCCGACATAGTTTCCGTACCCGACCACTACGGTCGAGAGGACCAGAACGAACAAACTCAACGCCACAAGGACCTTTGTGCGGCGGCCGGTTCCGTTCCACTCCCGCAACGCGATACCCCAGAGTGTGCTGAAAATCATGATGCTGGCCATGTGGAGAGTCCAGCTAGAGAATCTATAGTGGCCCATCTTGGTCTCACCCATGGTGTAGAAGAAGAACTGCAAGTACCAAGTGATCCCGGCGATTGCCGAAAATACATAGTTCATCAGCATCGGGGCATGGTTGGGCGCCGCCTCCGTAGAACCGCTGGCCTTCGCCATCTCTTCCGCCGGAGCGTCGGTGACTGTTTCGAGTGGCGGACCCGAGAGTAGATTTTGACGGATCTCTGAATTGAGGTACTGATAGCCCGTGCGATTGCGGATATTGAGGGCAACGCACCAGATGAAATTCGTCGTAAATCCGCCCAACAAGACAACGACCAGTACTGGCAGGCCTTGCCACAGAGGCGGGGTGCCGTGACGAATGGTCATTCCTTTGATGGGATCGCCCGCTGCCAATCCATAAGCGAAGCACGCGCTCATTACGCCTGAGAAAGTGGCTACCAGCAGTCCTTTCTTCAGGTCGAATTCCTTGATGGACAGGCGTTTTTGCTCTTGTGACAGTTCTTTTTCTTTGGACATTCCTGCGGTGCCGGCAAAGACGATTCCAAACAGGCATATGGCGACACCGATAAGGATAATGAGTCCAGAATGGGTGCCCAGGACTTCAGTTCTAAATTGTCCGCGGAAGATCGGCGGCATCAAAGTTCCGAAAGCTGCTGTATATCCGAGGGCAACGGCCATTCCGAGAGACATACCGAGGTAGCGCATTGTTAAGCCGAAGGTGAGTCCCCCGAGTCCCCACAACAGGCCGAAAGCATAAGCCCAAAACAGACTGGTGAGAGGTGATTCCCTGAGCACGGCAAAGAGATCGTGGGTGAGGACAAGAGCCAGCAACCAGGGTGCAATGATCCAACTGAAAAAACCTCCGACAAGCCAATAAGTTTCCCACGCCCAATGTTTCACCCGGCGATAGGGGACGTAGAAGCTGCCAGAGGCCAAACCGCCGAGCCAGTGCAGGAAAACCCCGAGGATAGGATTGGGCACGAGGAAGATTCCTTTCCCTGAGCGAACGCGGAGGCCACCGGCAGCCGCAAGGCCACGCTGGCTGAGAACTCTAATTGCAACCAGAACGACTGGTCAATACGAAAGAAGTCTATCTATTGAAACAACGGGATCGGCTGGCGCTAGGGTATACTTTCGCTCGTCCAATTGTGTGTAAACCTAATGCACCGAACTAGCTCCAAGGCGCGCCCCGCTCGGCTTTACCTCATCCCAGTGCTCTCCAAAGCACTGGATATTCTCGAATTGCTGCAGGTTGAGAACCAGCCGAAATCCCTCGAAGAGATTTACCGGCGGACGAAAATTTCGAAAACGACCGTCTATAGGATTCTGAAAACGCTGACGCACAGAGGGTACCTCGGACAGTCCGAGAACGGACTCTACAGGTTGGTGTCCCGACCTAGGAAGGTGCGCTTCGGCTTTGGCGCGCAGTCGCGCGAAATGCCGTTTTCCGAGGCGGTGCGCGAGAGTTTGGCAGCGGCGGCCTCCTCCGCCGGGGTGGACCTGCTGGTCCTGGACAACAAGTATGACGCCGCAGCCGCAGTTAAGAACGCCGAGGAGTTTGTGAAGCAAAGGGCTGATCTGGTCATTGAATTTCAAATCGACCAGCGGATAGCGCCGATCATTGCGGACAAGATTCACGGCGCGGGAATCCCGCTGATCGCAGTCGATATACCGCATCCACATGCGACATTTTTCGGTGTGGACAATTACAGAGTTGGGCACGAAGCTGGCAATTTTCTCGCCCAACATTCGAAAAATCTGTGGGGTGGAAAACTGAGTTGGGTGGTTGGATTAGATATTCAAGAAGCCGGGCCTCTCGTCCACAGCCGGATTACAGGCGCTTTTGCCGGGATCCGATCGAAATTTCCAGGCTTACGGGATGAAAACTATGTTTTGTTGAACGGAGAAGGTTTGCGGGGAAGGAGCCACCGCTTGATGGCTGACTTTCTGAAGCGTCACCCTGCGCAGCATGGTGTGCTCGTTGCCGCGGCGACAGATACGAGCGGACTGGGGGCGCTACAAGCCGTACGGGAAGCGAAACGCGATAAGGATGTAGCGATCGTTGGACAGGATTGCATTCCGGAAGCGCTGGATGAAATGAGTATTCCGGGCAGCCCTTTCATCGCCTCCGTATCGCACGAGGCGAGCAGTTATGGACCACAATTGATCGAATTGGGTCTAGCAATTTTGAACGGCCAAATCGTGTCTCCCTACAATTACGTCAAACACAAACTCATCACTTCTGCGTCGCTGACCAAAAAGATGCGTGCCGCCAGGTAGATGGTCTGTTCCACTATTGAAATAATTATCCTATTGCACCGAGCTTTCCAATTCGATACTGTCGAATTTCGAATCGCGGAATCGGGTATTGGATTCAGTCACGCTATACGATCCCCTGCGCCATCTCTAAGGGCACTTGTTGATGAAGACTCAGGAAACTCTTCGCTATCTAGAAGATCGATGGGATGAGGACTTCGCCCGAAAGCTCGATGCGCCTGAACTCTTGCGCTACCGCTCCAATATACTGGGCTCCGATCTTCGAATCACAAATTTCGGCGGTGGAAACACCAGTTCGAAAATTGAGGAATCCGATCCACTCGACGCTACAAAACGCGCGGTCCTTTGGATCAAAGGAAGCGGCGGCGATATTGGGAGCATTCAGCGAAACGGTTTCGCGTCTCTCTACCTTGACAAGCTCCATGCCCTGAGGAATCGGTATCGCGGCGTACAGTTCGAAGATGAAATCGTCGAGATGTATCCTCTCTGCGCTTTCGGCCACAACACCGTCGCCGCCTCAATTGATACTCCGCTGCACGGATTTCTTCCATTCGAACACATTGACCACCTTCATCCGGATTGGGGCATCGCGCTTGCAGCCGCTGCCAATGGCAACGAGAAGATGCGCGAGTTCAACCGCCTTTTCGGGCACAAGCTGATCTGGTTACCCTGGCAACGCCCGGGTTTTGAATTGGCGATGATGCTAAGGGACGCGGTTGAGGCGAACCCGGGCTGCGACGGAGTCGTTCTGGGTGGGCATGGCCTCTTTACCTGGGGAAGCACGCAGCGTGAATGTTATTTGAATACGATCACCATCATCGACCGGCTCGGTCAATTCATTGTTGATCATATCGAGCGAAGAGGCTCTGATCTATTCGGTGGCAAGCGGCACAGCGCACTGCCAAATTACCGTGAATTGGCGCTGGATATTTTTCCGTTTGTGCGCGGGCGTGTTTGCGATAAACAGCGGATGATTGGCCACTTTAACGATCTTCCGGAGATCTTACGATTTGTAAATTCCCCAGACGGTGAGAAGCTCGCGCACCTCGGAACAAGCTGCCCGGATCATTTCATTCGAACAAAAATTCGCCCGCTGTTCGTCCAGTGGGATCCTTCGACCAATTTGATCGGATTAAGGGAGCACATCGATGTCGCTCTTATTCGATATCGGGAAGAGTATCGCCAATACTACAAATCATTTGCGAAAACCGATTCGCCGGCGATGCGTGATCCTAGTCCGACTGTAATCCTGATTCCGGGCATCGGCATGTTCAGTTTCGGGAAGACCAAGACGGAGGCCCGCGTCTCCGGAGAGTTCTACACCAACGCAGTCCATGTAATGGAAGGCGCCACGGCACTCGGCGCCGGCGACACACCGAAGGCGCTCCCTCAAGCTGGGCCCGCCGCATCGACCGACGCCTTCACAGTGCATTCGAACTATGTGGCATTGCCTCCGTCCGAAGCTTTCCGCATTGAGTATTGGCAGCTAGAGGAAGCGAAAATTCGGCGGCAGCCGCCGGAAAAGGAACTCAGCCGGCGAATTGCATTTGTGGTTGGCGGCGGAAACGGTGTGGGACGCGAGACGGCTCTTCTGGCCGCCCAACGCGGAGCTCATGTCGTCGTGGCCGACCGCGATCTGGAAGCCGCAAGAACGACGAGCTTAGAGGCGCAGAAGATCGCAGGAAAGGAATCTGCATCGGCAGTCTCGATTGATATTCGTGAGCGTGAGTCCATCCGCAATGCTTTGCGGGAGGTTGTCGGTGCCTACGGCGGGCTCGACATCATTGTGAACACTGCAGCCATTTTCCCATCCTCACCCGACGGACAAATTAGTGATCGTCAGTGGGGCGAGACCTTGGATATTAATGTTACGGCGAATCACCGGTTGCTTGAGGAGTCCGGCGGAATCTTAGGCGAACAGGGGCTTGACGCGAGTGTGGTTCTCACAAGCTCGGCCAATGCAGTCGTTCCGAAGCACGGAAGCGAGGCTTACGATGTGAGCAAGGCGGCGGTCAGCCATCTTGTCCGTGAATTCGCGATTTCCCTTGCGCCCAGGGTTCGCGTAAACGGCATTAGTCCGGCCACGGTTGTGAAAGGCTCGACCATGTTCCCGCGTGACAGGGTGGTGGCCTCGCTCAACAAATATAAGATTCCACACGACTCCTCTGCCTCGGATGGACAGCTTCGTACTTTGCTCGCCGAATTTTACGCCCAGCGCACGCTTACACATCAGCCGATTGATCCGAAGGACTGCGCTTCCGCAATCTTGTTCCTGGCAGGCCCGCAGTCGCGCTGCACCACCGGGCACCTGATTCCGGTAGACGGTGGCTTAACCGAGGCTTTCCTTAGATAGGCATCGACGGTGTTCGTGTCATCGAGAAGGGTTTTATGCAGCGGTCAGCGGGCAAAGCATCTCTTGTTGCAGTGGATCTAGGGGCACAAAGTTGCCGTGTATCGATCCTGCGCTGGAAACAGGGCGTTCCACAAATTGAAGTCATTCATCGTTTTTCAAACGCTCCTATCTCGACTGCCACGGGACTGCACTGGAACATCGACGCCATATTCGAGGGCGTAAGCACTGGCCTGAGAACCTGCGCGGAGGCCGCGCCCGAAGGAGTCGCATCGATCGGAGTGGACGGGTGGGCTGTTGACTATGTGCGCCTGCGGAGTGACGGCAGCCCGTTCGGGAATCCATTTTGTTATCGGGATGAGAGAACCGCAAAAGCAGTGACGGAAGTTCATCGCCTCATTTCCCCGGACAGGCTCTACTCGCTTACGGGAATACAACTGTTGAGCTTGAACACGCTCTACCAGCTTTACGCCGACAAGCTGGCAGGCATCGATTCCGGCTCCCGTTGGTTGAATCTTCCCGAGTACGTCACGCATCTCCTTGGCGGGAAACCGGTGTCCGAGTACACGAATGCTACGCACACGCAGCTGGTGACGCTCGGAACAAGGAACTGGTGTGATGAGATCTTTCAGGCCACCGGCTTAGAGAAGGCGGCCGCGCCTGAAATTGTGCCCACGGGATCAATTGTCGGAACACTGAACGGGCCATTGAGCACATTGCCTGCTTTCTGCGGCACGCGACTGATCGTGCCCGCCTGCCATGACACAGCTTCTGCCATTGCTGCGATTCCGGCCAAAGGCGAAGACTGGGCCTTTATCAGCTCTGGCACGTGGTCGCTTGTAGGAACGGTGCTGGATTCGCCGTGCATTACGGAAGAGGCTTGCGAATCGAACTTCACTAACCTCGGAGGCGTCGGCGGAACGACCTGTTTTCTCAAAAATGTGAATGGCATGTGGCTCCTCCGGCAGTGCATGGATGAATGGGAACGTCTCGGTCAGCATTGGACCTTGCAGGATCTTGTTCGACAATGCGCTCTCCTGCCGCAACCGCGAATTTTGATAGACGTAGACGACCCCGAGTTGGTACTGCCCGGCAAGATGC
>Ga0137385_10005504_pt1 | contig 11113 bp, 12 predicted proteins | sample SagtaG_FD_104921 | JGI IMG/M metagenome (GOLD analysis project Ga0137385, IMG submission 104921) | Vadose zone soil microbial communities from Sagehorn Ranch, Mendocino, California, USA - Sage2_R_80_16 metaG | ecosystem: Environmental > Terrestrial > Soil > Vadose zone | place: USA: California...
CCCGCATCCGCGCGATCGTCTCCGGGTCCTTGACGTCCGGTTCCCCGATCCGCGGACGCTTCCTGCCCACGTACTCCGGGGCTGTGATGTGCCCGGGAACCTGCCGCGTGGGTGAAATCCGGCCGGGCTGGAGCAAGGTAGCCATGATCTGGGAGTCTAGTGGGCATGAGCGACGAGCAGCGCTGGTGGTTCTGCCTGAGGCACAACACCGTGGAGTCCGACGACGGGTGCCCGGGCAAGGACCGGCTGGGCCCGTACCCGACCCGCGAGGCGGCGGCCAACGCCCTCGAGACCGTCCGGCAGCGGAACGAGGAGTGGGACGCCCAGGACGGCGACTGACCCGCGATGCCTGACGCATGGGCCGGCCTGCCGGCGTGGCTCTGGCCGGCGGGTCGGCCGGTAAGGTGAGGAGCAGCAGCCGAAGCGGCCGAGAGGGGCGTACGGGGTGAGCGAGCACCAGTCCGGCGATGGGCTGCCGCCGGCCGCCGAGTCCCGGATTGCCGAGATCCGGCGCAGCGGGACCTGGGGGTCCGCGCTAACGGCCGACGAGTTCACCGCGATCAGGAGCGTCGGGTTCGAGCCCGTTGGCCAGGTGCTCGGTGCCGCGGTCTACAACATCGGCTATACCGGGGGATACGCCTGCCCCGGGGCCTGGGCCGGCTACGGCGGTTACGTCTCGCCGTACCGGAGCGTCACCACGGTGTCGGGAACGGGCTCCATGGCCTCGTTCGGCCCGATGGTGCAGACGCTCTACCAGGCACGCCACCATGCGATCGCACGGATGTCCACGGAGTGCGAAGAACTCGGCGGGCACGGGGTGGTGGGGGTGCAGCTGACCATCGGCGCCTTCCCCGCGGGCGGACTGGAGTTCAAGGCGATCGGCACGGCGGTCCGGGCGCCGGGCGGGGTCGCGCTGCCGCACCCGTTCACCTCAGACCTCTCCGGGCAGGACTTCGCCAAGCTGATCTTGGCTGGCTGGGTGCCGGCCAGCCTGGCCATCGGCATCTCCATCGGCGCCAGGCACGACGACTGGCTGACCATCAACCAGACCAGGTGGGGGAGCGGCAATTCCGAGGTGAACGGCTACACCGACCTGGTGAACCAGGCGCGGCACGACGCGCGTGTTCAGCTGGAGCAGGACGTGACCAGGATGGGCGCGGACGGCGTCGTGGTGAAGACCACGGACATGCGGGTCCGGGAACGGGAATGCCCCATGCAGGAACACCGCAGAGATCACATCGTGGAGGTCACCATCATCGGCACGGCCACCGCGCAATTCACCCGCTCGCGGCCCGCGGCCAGGGAGGGCAGCCTCGCGATCCTGTCCCTCGATCCGCAGCGCCGCCAGGCGGCCCGGGTGAAGCTTGGGCGCTGAGCACGTCCGTGACTAAGGAGCATCATGACTGAGCAGACTTCCGCCGGGACTGAGCCAGCCACCACGGGGCAGGCCCCCGCCGGGCAGGCTTCCGCCGGCCTCGACCTGCAGGGCGTGCCGCAGGACGCGATGCGCCGCCTGGCCGAGCTGAAGCCAGGACAGCCCGGTTCCATCTTCACGTCGGACCTGTCGGTCAACGAGTTCCTGCTCGTCCGCGAGGCCGGGTTCCGGCCGCTCGGCCTGGTCCTCGGCAGCTCGATCTATCACGTCGGGCTGCAGATCGGCCGCTGGGGCAGGAACCAGGAGCTCGACGTGCTGTCCCAGGCCATGTACCACGCCAGGGAGCTGGCGATGACCCGGATGGAGGCCGAGGCGGATGCGCTGAGCGCGGACGGGATCGTGGGCGTGCGGCTGGACGTGGAGATGAAGGAGTTCGGCGCCGACATCGCCGAGTTCATCGCCATAGGCACCGCGGTCCAGGCCGAGGACGGCGCCGGCGGCGGGGGAGTGAAGGACTGGCGGAACAACAAGAACCTGCCGTTCACCTCCGACCTCTCCGGCCAGGACTTCTGGACCCTCATCCGCGCCGGGTACGCTCCGCTCGGCATGGTGATGGGGTCCTGCGTCTACCACATCGCGCACCAGAAGCTCGGCGGGAAGCTGGGCAACATCGGCCGCAACGTGGAACTCGAGCAGTTCACCCAGGCCCTGTACGACGCCCGCGAGCTGGCCATGTCCCGGATGCAGGCGGAGGCAGAGGCGCTGCACGCCGAGGGCATCGTCGGGGTGCAGCTGCGCCAGCACAGTCACACCTGGGGCTCGCACACCACCGAGTTCTTCGCGATCGGCACCGCCGTGCGGCCGTTGCGTGAAGACCACGTCATCGAGCGCCCCACGATGGTGCTCAGCCTCGACTCCTGAGCCCGCGGTCAGCTGGCCGACGTGCCGCTGACCGCTTCGAGCAGCCGGGCCAGCCGGCCGCGCAGGCCGATCCGGGTTTCGGACGGCTCGCCCGCGGCGGCGCTGACCAGGTGCTGGGCGGCGTCAAAGGAAACCGGCGCGTCGGAGGCCACGGTCAGGTACTCGTGCGCCATGTCATCGAGATCCGGATCGCCCTGGTCCATCGCGAGTATGGTCGCGCCGGTCCGCCGCGCATCATGCACCCGCTCCAGCAGCGGCGGCGGCGCGGCCTCCGGGCTGACCACGAACAGCGTCTCGCCGCGCCGCGCCTCCTCCAGCCGCGCCAGGCCGATGCTCAGATGCGGCGGCGCACCCGGCGGCAGCGACCAGCGGACCAGGGTGGGCGCCAGGCCCGGGACCCCGGCCAGGCGGCTCTCCTGGTCCAGGTGCGCCGCCAGGTGCCAGGGCTCCTCGTCCGGCGTCCCGACGATCAGCAGCCCTCCGGGGGTGCGCGGGGCGGAGCCGCGCAGCGCACGCGCGAAGGCCCTGGTCTGCCGCAGCCACGCGCTGGGCTCGAGCATGATGCGCAGCTGAGCTACCTGGCCGGCGTCCATAGGCTCATGGTGCCTGACCAGGCGGGCGGGCGCGGGATTTCTGTGATCAAACGGCCACGCCCCGCTTGCGCCGGCCCGGAGCGTGCCGGCGCGGCAAGCCCGTCTGGCAGGATCGGGGCATGGCCGCCGGACAGGTACCGCAGGAGACAGCCGAGGAAGCCGCGCGCGTGACGGTCGGGATTCTCGGCGGCACCGGGGACGAGGGACGCGGCCTGGCCCGCAGGCTGACCATGGCCGGCAACCGGGTGATCATCGGCTCGCGTGACGCCGGCCGCGCCGCGTCCGCTGCGGCGACCTGCGGCTCCCCGCCACGGGTGACCGGCGCCGTCAACGAGGAGGCGGCCAGCGCCGCGGACGTGGTGATCGTCGCGGTTCCGTTTGAGGGCCATGCCGGCCTGCTGGCCCAGCTGGCCGCCGAGCTCGGCGGCAAGATCGTGATCGACTGCGTGAACCCGATCGCGTTTGATGCGCAGGGCGCCTACCCGGTCCCGGTGCCGGAGGGGAGCGCGGCGCAGCAGGCTGCGGCGCTGCTCGGCGGCAGCACCGTGGTCGGCGCCTTCCACCACGTGTCGGCCCCGCTGCTGCTCGACCCCGAGGTAGCCGAGCTCGACATGGACGTCCTGGTCCTCGGCGATGACCGGCACGCGACCGACCTGGTCCAGGCGCTGGCCGAGCGGATCCCCGGGGTGCGCGGCGTCTACGCGGGCCGCCTGCGCAACTGCGGCCAGGTCGAGGCGCTGACCGCCAACCTGGTCTCGGTGAACCGGCGCTATAAGGCTCATGCCGGCCTGCGCGTCACCGATATCTAGCTGGATGGGCGGAGCGCCTGGTAACCAGAGCACAGGACCCGCATCCAGGTGATGCGAGCGCCGTCGGTGCTGTAGTAGGCCTGCTGCTCCACCAGGTAATCGCTGCCGGAGCGGCCCACGCGCAGCCGGTACGCGACGTGCTCGCGGTAAGCCACATGGCCGGTGGTGACCGAGCACAGCTCCTGGATGTGGTCCCCGGCGTCGAACCAGTGGCCCAAGATGATCTCCTCGACCACCTGCCTGGGGGTGGCGGCCTGCCAGTGGCGCCCCGGCGTCAGGGCCTGGAAGTCGATGCTGTCGGCCAGCAGCGCGCCCAGCGCAGCGTCGTCCTTGGCGGCGAGAGCCCGCGCAAAACGCTCACCTGCGGTAGTCATCATGGTCCTCCCGTCCTGATCGCAACCCTACTCGCAGGGCTCTCCCGCAAGCAGCGCTGCGACCCCTCACCTGTTTTGAGGATGGCGTGCGGCGGGTGATCAGCGCATGGGGCAACCGCCCCATCTTTCAGCCACCGGCCTGAGGCATGAGAGCCCATCAAGCTCTGCGGGCGCAGCGCGGACGGCAGGTCGGTTCAGGTGAGCGCGGAGGCTTGCGCGATGCGGCGCCGGGTTCTGGCCAGGGGCCCGCTCTTCATTTCCTGGCGCCAGGCGGGGAATTCCGCACCGGACTTCTGATGCTCCTTGCCTGCCGATTCGTACACGACATAGCCGCCCTTGAGGATGCTGAATGCCTTGGTGAGATGGCCCAATTTGTCGAACTGCGCGCTGGAAGCGGCCAGTGGGTCGAACCAGGACGGTGTCACGAAGTTGGATACCGAGATGCCGCTGATGTCATAGGTGGGTGCCTCGACCGGATCGCAGACCTCGAAGCTGTAGGCCGAGCCCTGGCCGTCGTTGGCCCACAGGTTGCAGTTGGGGTCGATATACATCTCCAGGACCTCATGGGACAGCACGCTGGACACGCTCCAGTCGCCGCTGGTCGGCTTCGCGCCGTTGTCAAGCTCCGGCTTGGCCGCCACCACGCCCCACAGTTTCCCGCCCTGGTCCTCGGTGTGGAAGCCGAGCACACCCTGCGGCTGGTCGTGGATGGTGTCCACGATCGCGATGCCGTGCGCGGCCGCCGGAACGGCGCGAGGGTCGGTGTAGAAGATCACCGCTGCCGGGGCCCGGTCCCACAGCGGGGCCGCGTCGAGGCGCACTTGCGAGGCGATCGCCTCGGTCATCGCCGCCGCGTCGGCATTGGAGATAAGGGTGGACTGATTCAGGATCGCGATGAGCATGGCCGCCCCCGGTCGGTTCGTGGCTGGAAAGAGCCAGGGCTGTAGTCACGCACCTGGCTGCTGGCTCATATTCCTCCGGTCGGGCGGCATTGGCAAGATCCATTCAGATATGCGTATCCGTTTTCAACCACAATAGTCAGGGCTAGTTCCAAAATTGCATTCTCTGCCATTCAGGAATGGTTGTTCATCGCTCCGTCGCGCCCGTCGCGCTAGCCCAGCCGTTCGCGATGACCAAGATCTATTACGGCCTAGCCGGCATAGGTAGCCGTGGGAGCGTGCACGATCTCGTCGATCGCGGCGGCCAGGTCCCCGGCGTCACCCGGGTCGAGTGTCGTGGTCGTGATCCGGATCCCGGCAGGCGCGCGGAACCGGAACCGCTCTCCCGGGCTCACGGCCCAGCCGCGCTCCAGCAGCTGCTGCACGGTCGCGACCTCCTCGGGCAGCGGTACCCAGACGCCCAGGCCGGTGCGGCCGTAGCTGGTGATCCCGCACCGGGCGAGCGCGTGCACGAGGGCCTCGCGCCGCTGTGCGTACGTGCGTTCGGCGCGAGCGAGGAGGTCCCGCGTGCCCTCGCCCGCCCAGAGGTTCGCCGCGGTCTGCTGCAGCAGGTGGCTGACCCAGCCGGCACCGAGCAGCTGGCGCCCCTCGACCCGGCTGATCGTGAGGGCATCACCGGCCATCGGCGCGACCCGCAGGTCAGGACCGAGCACCTTGGACAGGGAGCGGATCACGACCCATCGGGGGCTCGCGTCATGCAGCGAGACATACGGCGCGCCTGCGACGGCGGCAACGTAGTCGTCCTCGATGACGATGACATCACGGTGCCGGCCGAGAACCTCGCGCAGCAGGCGTCCGCGCGGCTCATCGACCGCTGCCCCGGTCGGGTTCTGGCCGCGCGGCGTCGGGATGACCGCCTTCGCGCCGCGGCCGAGCGCAACGGCAAGCTCGTCCGGGATCAGCCCGGCCTGGTCGATGCGGACGGGCTCGGGCCACAGCCCGAGCGAGCGGACCAGGTCACTGATGCGCGGCCAGCCCGGGTCCTCTACGGCGACACGGTCGCCCGGCAGCAGCTGCGTCTGGAGGGTGCGCTCGATCCCGTCGAGCGCACCGCCCACCACCGCGATATCCCCGGCGATCCCGTCGGCGGCGAAGGCTGCCTCGGCTAGCCCCGCCAGTCGGGCCAGCTTGGCCGGCCCGCCGTAGAGCTTGTGGGCGGGATCGAGCTGGGCCAGCGCCGGAGCCAGGGCCGGCAGCAAGGCGGGATCCGGGTTGCCGCTCGCAAGGTCGCGCGTGTTCGCGGGCAGCGTCCTGGCGCCCCGCACCCGCAGCGGCGGCTGACTCGTTACGACCGTGCCGCGTCGGCCGTTGCCGCTGATCAGGCCGCGCTGGCCGAGCGTGCGGTACGCGGTGGCCACGGTGGCGGGGCTGACCTCCAGCGTGGCCGCCAGGTCGCGGACCGTCGGCAGCCGCGTTCCCGGCGCGAGCGTGCCCGCGGCGATCGCGGCCTCGATTTCCGCGGCGATCGTTGCCGCGCCAGCCCGGTGTCCTATATTTTGTGTTAGATGAAACATCATTTTGTACTATAACAAAGTTTGACCGCCGGTGTCGAGACACCCGGCAATCCGGGTTCGCGCAATCGGCTGCCCCGCCGATGCGGCTCTCGACGCGCGCCGTAGCGGAGACGGACGAGATACCCCGGGGAAGGAACGCATGACACAAGCCACCGCCGTGACCCGGCGCGGACGCATGCGGCTCCACCTGGGGTTCGGGCTGTCTCGGCAGCTGTGGCTGGTCGAGATCGGGATCTTCCTGAACATGGTCGGCTACGGAGCCGTGCTGCCCTTCGAGATCATCTACCTGCATGACGGCCGCGGCTTTAGCCTGAGCGTCGCCGGTCTCGTCGTGGGCGCGATCACTGGCGTGGCTGTCGTGAGCGCTCCGTTCGCGGGCCCGGTGATCGACCGCTGCGGGGCCCGGATCACCACGATCGGCGGCGGGATCGCGCTTGGCGCCGGGTACGTGGGCCTGGCATTCGCGCACTCGCCGGCCCAGGCGCTCGCGGCTGCCGCTCTCGCGGGCGCAGGAAACGGCGCGCTGAACCCGAGCCAGACCGCGCTCCTGGTGGCGCTCACGCCTGCGGACCGCCGGCACCGCGCGACGGCGGTCTCGCGGGTCGCCGGGAACGCAGGGATCGGCATCGGCGGCGCTCTCGGCGGCCTGGTCGCGGCGTCCGCCTACGCGGTCGCTGTCGTCGTGCAGAAACCGGTACTCGCGCGCGTGTCGCCGTTCCAGGTGACCTGGATTGGCTGTGCCGCCGCCACCGTCGCCTGCCTGCCGTTCGCCCCCGCGCTCGTGGCCGACGCCGCGACGGCCGGCGCCGGCGCGATCGGCTGGACGATCTATCTCGGCGCCGCCCCGACCGCGCTTGGCTTCGCGACCTGGGCGATCGCGCTCCGGCGGACGAGCGCCGGCCGCATGGCGTCGCTCACCTACCTGATTCCGCTGGTAGCGATCGTGCTCGGCTGGGCGGTCCTGGGCGAGACACCGCCGTGGCTGGCCATTGTCGGCGGCGTCCTGTGCCTGGCCGGGGTCGTCCTCGCCCGGCGGCGGGGCGCACCTGCTCCCGCCGGCAGACATGATCATGCGCAGGTCCCACACCAGCACGGGCCCGGCCAGCATGGGCCCATCAGCCCGGCGTCAGCGGCGCCTCAGCGGTAGGAGTGCTCCTGGTCAGGGAAGCTGCCGGCCACGACCTCCTCGGCGAAGGACTGCGCAGCCTGGCGCAGCACGCCGCCGACGTCCGCGTACCGCTTCACGAACTTGGCGGTGTGCGGTGACAGCCCGGCCATGTCCTGCCAGACCAGCACCTGAGCGTCGCAGTCCGGCCCGGCGCCGATGCCGATCGTCGGGATGGACAGGCTGGCGGTCACCCGGGAGGCCAGGTCGGCGGGCACCGCCTCGAGCACGACCGAGAACGCGCCGGCCGCCTGCATCGCCTTGGCGTCGTGCAGCAGCCGCTCGCCGTCCTCGCCGCGGCCCTGCACCCGGTAGCCGCCGAACACATTGACCGACTGCGGCGTCAGGCCGAGATGGGCCATGACCGGGATCCCGCTTGCCACCATTTCCTCGACCTGCCGGAGCACCCGGTGACCGCCCTCCAGCTTGACCGCGTGTGCCCCGGCTTCCTTGAGGAACCTGGTGGCAGCCGTGAGCGCCGCCTCGGGCGAGCCCTGATAGGAGCCGAACGGCAGGTCGGCGACCACCATCGCCCGGCTCGTGCCGCGGACCACCGCCGCGGTGAGCGGGATCAGGTCATCGACGGTCACCGGGATGGTCGTGTCGTGGCCGTAGACGACCATCCCGGCCGAGTCCCCGACCAGCAGCACCGGGATGCCGGCGTCGTCGAAGACCCGCGCGGTCAGCGCGTCGTAGGCGGTGAGCATCGGCCACTTCTCGCCGCGGGCCTTGGCCGCGGCGATGTCGCGGACGGTAACCCGCCGCGACGTGCGGCCTCCGTACAGCGGCTCTGGCGTCGTGGTCCGCGCGCTGGTCGCGGCCACGCCTGAGTCGCCTGCAGGCGCAGTCATCAGGAACCTCCATGCCTCGAGGCGCACGTGCGGCGTCCCCGGACACCTCGATCATGCCACGGGCCCGGCCCGGATTGACATGCCCCGCCGGGCGGAATATTTTCCGATACGGGGCCGTTCCGTATCGTTAGTACGCAGCCCTGGCAGCACAGATCCGGCAGCACGGGGACCGCTTCAGCTCCCCCCAGGTAAGGACTATGGATTCGCAGACTATTCAGCGGCGCCGATGGGTGATCCTCAGCGTCCTCGTCATCAGCCTGCTCGCGATCGTCCTGGATAACACGGTTCTCAACATCGCCCTGAAGACGATCGCCGAGCCACGGACCGGGCTCGGCGCCAGCCAGAGCGAGCTCGAATGGGCGATCAACTCTTACACGCTGGTGTTCGCCGGGCTGCTGTTCACGTTCGGCGTGATCGGCGACCGGATCGGGCGCAGGCGGATGCTGATGATCGGCATGGCCATGTTCGGCCTGGCCTCGCTGCTTTCCTCGTACGCGCAAACCCCCGATCAGCTCATCTGGGCCCGGGCGCTGATGGGGCTCGGCGGCGCCGCGGTCATGCCGCAGACGCTCTCCATCATCACGAATGTGTTCGAGCCGAGGGAGCGTGCGCGGGCCATCGGCATCTGGGCCGCCGCGGTCGGCATGGCGATCGCCATCGGCCCGATCGTGGGCGGCCTGCTGCTCGACCACTTCTGGTGGGGCTCGGTCTTCCTGATCAACGTGCCGGTCACCGCGGTGGGCGTGGCCGCGATCATCCTGTTCGTCCCCGAGTCCAAGAACCCGGCTCCGGGCCGGATCGACTACCTGGGCGTGCTGCTGTCCATTGCCGGCCTGGTGCTGGTTGTCTACGGGATCATCCAGGGCGGCGACACCGGCTCGTGGCTGCGCGGTGACGTGCTCGGGCCCGTCGCCGGCGGGCTGGCGGTCCTCGCGGTGTTCGCGTGGCACGAGGCGCGAACCGAGCACCCCAGCCTGGATGTCCGGCTGTTCCGCGACCCCCGGCTGTCGTCCGCCACCGCGGCGATAGCACTGGTGTTCTTCGCGATGGCGGGGGTGTACTTCTTCATCAGCTTCTACCTGCAGAACGTGCGCGGCTTCAGCCCGCTGCACGCCGGGCTGCTGACCATCCCGATCGCCGTCGGTCAGCTGCTGTTCTCGCCGCGCAGCGCGGCCCTGGTGCGGCGGTTCGGCGCCCGGGCTGTGACCTCGGCCGGGATGCTGCTGATGGCGTGCGCGATGGCCGGCTACCACCTGCTCGGCACGAGCACGCCTATCTGGGTCCTCGAGGTGGCGTTCTTCGTCCAGGCAGCGGCCATGGGCACGATCATGCCGCTGGCCACTGAGGCGGTGATGTCGGTGGTGCCGAGGGACCGGGGCGGGGCCGGGTCGGCGATCACGAACATCGCCCGGCAGGTCGCGGTCGCGCTGGGCGTGGCCGTGCTCGGCTCGGTGCTCGCCCAGGTCTACCGCGGCCAGCTGTCGCCGCACCTGGCCGCGCTGCCGCCGGGCACCAGGAACACGGCCGCCCAGTCGATCGCCGCGACCCAGGCCATCGCGCAGCGGCTCGGGCCGGCCGGCTCGCGCCTGCTGACTGCGGCCAACGACTCGTTCGTGCACGCCATGCACGTGACCTCGCTGATCTCCATGATCATCGCTGTGCTTGGCGCGATCGTCATGGCGATCTGGATGCCAGGCCGCCGTGCGGTCCCGGGGGGCGGCGCTGTGCCGGCGGATGACGCTGTGCCGGCGGATGACGCTGTGCCGGCGGGCGGCGCTGTGCCGGCGGGCGGCGCTGTGCTGGCGGGCAGCGCTGTACTGGCGGATGACGCTCTGCCGGTCGGCACGGGAAGGTAGGCCGCCGCCATGCGCCCAGTACAGACCCTGGCTTCCGCCCAGGACGCACCCGAGACCCGGGCTGACGGTGCGGCCACCCACCGCCGTCCCGGCCGCCCGCGCAGCGAGCAGGCCGAGCGGGCGATCATCGCCGCGGCCCTGGACCTGTTCGCGGAATCTGGCCCGGACGGCCTGTGCATGGAACGGGTCGCCGCCAGGGCCGGCGTGGGCAAGGCCACCATCTACCGCCGCTGGCCGGGGAAAGAGGACCTGCTCCTGGACGCGCTGGCGTCCCTGAAGACCCCGCTGCCGGAGCCGAAGGGCCGGTCCGTCCGCGAGGACCTGGTGGCGGTGCTCGACGCGATGTGCGATGACGCGGCCGACCCGCGGCGGGCCAGGCAGTTCGCGCTGCTGCAGGGGGAGGGCGAGAAGTACCCCCGGCTGATGGCGCGGTTCGCCGAGACGGTGGTCGAGCCGCGGCGTGAGGTGGTCAGGTCGGTACTGCGCCGCGGTGTCGCCACCGGCGAGCTGCGCGAGGACGCCGACATCGAGGTGGCCATGTTCATGCTGCGCGGAGCCTCGCTCGCCAGCACGCTGCACGGCCAGGAACCGGTCGAGGACTACGCCAGGCGAGTGGTCGACGGGCTGCTGCGCGGCCTGGCCGCACGCTAGCCACGGGCCACACCAACCACGGGGCATACCAACCACGGGGCATAC
>Ga0137385_10005506_pt1 | contig 11111 bp, 16 predicted proteins | sample SagtaG_FD_104921 | JGI IMG/M metagenome (GOLD analysis project Ga0137385, IMG submission 104921) | Vadose zone soil microbial communities from Sagehorn Ranch, Mendocino, California, USA - Sage2_R_80_16 metaG | ecosystem: Environmental > Terrestrial > Soil > Vadose zone | place: USA: California...
CTCGCCTCGATAGCTCGCATCAGCCTGAGCTGAAGGCCCCGCCCCCAATGCCGCCGCAAGACCCCGACCCTTGAGAAATAGCCACCATTTCGTGCGTGTGTTGACGGGACAACTCCGGCAAACGCCACCGCGTCATCATAGTGATAGGCAAGCCACCAAGCTCCGAACTCGAACTGCGGCACGCTCGCGCCATCGAAGAACGTCAGCCGATGCAGATCGGCGAGGGTTTCGGCAACGTCATCATCGTCCGCGTCGACGATACGAATTCTGTACATAGACGGGCCCATTGACGAGGAATGACCTTGAGCGAACGTGCGGCGGCTCCGGCAGCTCACTTGCCCAAGACGACCTTGACACCGAGCCAGACGGCACCCATCAGGCCGGTGGCGATCACTGTAATCACGGCCTTGAACGTGTAGCTCTGCGCTTGTTCCACGCTCTTTCTCCAACGCCGCAAGTGCTGGAAATCCGCTCTCAGCTCTTTCCGGTCTTCATCCTCAATGCCAAAGGATGCCAGCACCGATGCCACCGCTTTCAATACGATGGTATCGATACTCTCCTGCTGAAGCCTGTGCTGCTCGGCCAGCGTCTCGGCGACGATCGCCCGGATCTCGTCGTCCTGAACCTTCACCGCTTGATGATCCTTGCAACGTTCTCGAAGCCGCGTTTGGCGAAATAGAAGGAGACCACGAGATTGGCCGTGGTCGCCGCAAATCCCGCCAAGGCATCCGTGGCGCCGAATCCAAGGACCTTGTCCCAGACCAGGAGCTTTGCGAAATAGATCGTGACGCAGTAGCCGATCAGCTTATCCGGTTCGTGCCAATATCCGAGCTCGGCAATCCTGTACTGGATGATCGCGTTGGCTTCCGCCGTCTGAGATGCGATCTCGGCCGCGGCCAGATCCGCCGCAATTTTGGCGTCGGCATTTTCAGCCTTCAATTTCGCGCTATAAGCGTCGATCAGCGCCTTGACGACGGGACCGCCGAGAAACGAGATGATCGTCATCCACATCAGTCTTTTCTCCGAAGCGTTCGCAAGCGCGCGATGATCGTCACGACGGAGATCGCAAGCAGGATGCGTCCCGTTACCTTGACGTCGCCGATAGCCGCGCTGATTTGATCCTTGACGCCGGGATCGCCCAAGGCGTCGGTAAGATCGTCGGTGATCGAAGCCAATGCACCGGCAAGCGCGATGCAATAGCTCCAGGCGATGGTCATGGAGTGCAGGCAGGCCGCCTTGATTTTTGCAAGCATCACGACTTGCCCCGTAGCACCGCAAGCTTTGCCTCGAGCGACTTGATCAAGGCGTCGGTGCCGGTCACGAGCCGGAGCAACGCATCCTTGCAAAGCCAGCAGGCGCCGAAGCCGGCGGCGAAGATGACGACGTCGAGAACTGTCCGCATGTTCATTTCCTTCCAAAAATGGTTTTGACCAGGTTGATGACGAACGCACCGATCGAACCATTCGACGGGCTCGTCAGTGAAGGCTTGGCCGGATCGCCAATTGCCGGACCCTTTGCGATCTTTGCCCCCGCAAAGCTGATCTCCGGATCGAGCTCCATCAGCGCGATCAACAGTGCCGCGCACCCCAGTTGCGGATCGACTCTGCCCGGATCGTAAAGGCCATCGCGCACATACTTTCCGGCCCGGTACTGGTTAGTCCCCGACCAGAGATAAGGCGAAGGCACGGCGCGGGCCGCGTAGCCGATGCCGTTGTAGGTCTCGAGCGCGGTCAACGCTCCGGCGGTCGACCAGTCTTTGTGGCGCGCCAGGAAGGGCGGACACTTGACCAGCGCGTCAATCGCCCCCGCTTCCCACGAGTCAAAAGGACCTCGCCCGGCCGGAACGTGGATCGAGGCCCGATTCCAGGGATCGCCTTGGGCCAGGGACGCCTTCCAGTCCTGGGACGATTCCCGTTCATGGACGACTGCGATGGCCGGCCAAGGGACGCCCGTTTGTCGCTCGACGGCCTGATAGCGCTGCCTGGCCTTGTAGAGGCGCAACGCGACATTGCCGGCCTCTGCTTTCCGGGTCGGCTTGGCATTCGCCCAGCGCTTGGCATTCGCCGCAGAGAGGGCGTTGAGATCTACCATGGGTTGACTCGGTTGGGGGTTATTGTAGTACGCTTCCGGGACCGCAATTCTTACGTCACAACGGTATATGTACGGCTTCTTGAAAGAGATTTTTGAGCGCCGCACCCCATCCGATGTCACTTTGTGGCACCGCTGGCAGCCGTTTTTGCCCTTCGTACGAGCTATCGACGGATCGTGGCTACTATCCGACGAAGTCTGGCGGCGATGGCATAGTGGCCGGTGGGAATATTGTCGCCATCCGAGGACAGAGGATGACTGCCTCGATAGTTGGTGGTAACTAGATAATGCGAAGTAGCTTGTTACCAATGATAGTTGGTTGAACTAGACCAATCGGCGTGCTCGTTCCGCCTTGAGCTGTCCCGGTAAATGTTGATGAGGCCTGAGATGCTGTAATCGACGCTCCGCTACCGGAGAGCGCCGACGAACCGCCGCCTGAGAAGCCCGTAAACAATGATGTACTTGCTGCATTTTGGTTAATCGTGATCGCGCCATTCGTGATCGTACCCGCCGGCGTGTAAGGCGGAAGATTTACCGTCGCCAACGTCTTCGTTTCGGCACCGCCGGCCCCACCCAGAGTCGTTGCGCCGCCAGTAGTGATCGTCGCGCCAGTTAGCCGCGAGGCGGCTGAACCGCCCATATCATCCTTACCCGCGACCACTCGCCCGCGCAGGTCCGGAATATTGAATGTGGTCGAGCCGTCTCCGACCCCATACGTAGTGCCTAACAAAGAGAATAGTGTCGAATAGGCTGTACGGGAGACCGCCTGCCCATAGACGAGCACGAATGAACTGTTCGGAGCCGTCGCGCCGAAAAAATCGATGCAAGATCCAATCGGAACGTTGTACGGATTGTTGAAGTAGCCAGCCAAATAGAACGCGGCGTCGGCATTATTATAGAGAGCCGCATAAGGCGTTCCCTGAATGATCGTCCCAGCCGGCAGTTCAACCCCTGGCGCCGACCGAAGCGGCTTTGCACCAAGGCCATCTACGTTGATCGTGACCGTCGCGCCATTCGTTGTATGCGGCGTGAACGCGACCACTTGGCCGTTCAACTGCGAGAGCGACTGGAATACCTGATAGGTGTTGGCACTGTAGGCGGTGCTGGTGCCGCTCGTCATGATCGCGCCGGCGACGTCGTCCCGATATTTGGCAATCGCTGCCATCATCGCGCGTGCCGAATCGTTGACGCTGGCGGGAGATTGGCCCTCCGCCCAGTTGATCGTGGAATCTGCCGTTGCGTCGGCGGAGGCCGATTGAGACCATTTGTAGAGAGTCATCCTGCATCCTTGATTTGGAGAGAGGACGCCGTGGGGCGCCGTCGTGTGCTTGGAGGGAGACGTCCCGCGCGCCGTCAGTCCGGCTTGCTCGGTTCGCCCTTGCACAGCTCGATATATTGCGCGCAGCGACAGGCCGGCGCACGGGCCGTGAGGAGGTTGCGGATCACGCCAGGCGGCACGCCGGGGCTCTGGCTTGCGATCTTCGCCACGCGCTCGTCGATGATGCCATCGATCTCAACGCGTAGTTCTTCGATCCGCTCCTCGAGTCTCATCTCTCGCTGCTGCTTCATCGCCATGCGTTCTTCCGTCCTTCGATTGAGTTTCAAGTACCGCCAGCTTCTGGCGGGCGGATGCAGCCTCGTTCTGCGCTCGTCGAAGCGCGCGTTCCCTCTGCGTCTCGTGAGATGCGAGATAAACCTGGATGTCGTAGGGCAGCAGGCTGAACCGCTCCTTGAACCGACTGGGCCACGATCGCGGCGGAGGGACCGCCGCAACCGCACTCATCGCATTTGCCACAGCGCCGCCAAGCGTGGGATCGGCGAGGCCCAGCGACGTATGCATCCGCGATATCTCCTGCACGGCCGGCCAGAGCCGATTCACGCCAACGGATGCACAATCGCCTACGAAGCGCGCGACCGACGAAGGCATCGCCGGACAAGGGGCCAGATTATTCAGCTCACACCATTTGACGAACATCGGCGCGTCGCGCAGCCGTGCCTGCGCAAGCGCCGTCAGCAGCGGATGGGTCATCGCTTCGCTTTGCGCAGCGCCTCATGGAGACTGCCCATGCGCCGGCGCAGATCGACGAGCTGGACGTGCCTGCGCAAGTTGTGAGGGCTCGAATCGATCTCGCCGCCCAGTTCGGCATCGAATCTCTCGAGCGCGGCTGCGCGTTTCTTCAAGCCGTAGAGCGCAAAATTTTCCGCGACCCGCTCCGGTGACATCGGCTCGCCATAGAGATTTCCGGTGATGGATTCGGCCCGTTCGAGGAAATTCCGGTCGTCTTCGTTCATTGATGTCATCCTGTTGGGAATAAGCCGCCCGGCGGCGGGACTTTTCGAGGGCCACCACGTCTCCCAAGCGCTCTTCAAGACGAGAGGAAGATCGGAGGCACTATGCGCCATTACATTTAGATACGCCGGTACCGTCGTCGCTGATCGGGAGCTGGATCCGGCTGTAGATGTCGGGGGCGCTCGTCTGAGCGCGAGCACTATCTCAAGGTCTGAAAACTGTAGATACAGAAGCCCCGAATGGAGGTTCTCAACGAATTCGTTTCTCTTGCGAGCGTGCCCTTCGTAGATGCGCAGGCGAAGCAACGGCTGGGTAAGGTCGCTTGCAGCCAGCCTATCGCCGCCCGAAAAATAGCAACAACCGGCGCTACGGCTGCGACCGCCGTAAGCATAGACGACCACTTCCTGACGACTTGAACGTCGGACGTCGATCGAGATCGTCAGATCCGACTTCGTTAGCTCTATCGTGCAAGACCTTTCATACTGGCATTCTTTCGTGGTCCCCTCTTCGTTGAGCGAACTCGTTGCGCCCGCTGCGACATCCTCTCTCGTCGTACCGTCGAAGGCATAGGAAACGGTATAATCACCGGCAAACGCATCAACCGATGAGAGAAGGCCTGTCGCGACAATCATCACGAACGAAATAAGTCTCAACAACATGGATCGCGTCCTATCCAGCTTGCAAAGCTCTATTGAGAGCATGCAAAGTACATTTGCTGTCAACCGTCCGGCGGATGGTTTGCCGGTACACCTCTCACCGCCTACCCGCTTTCTTCGCCTGGTAGAGGGCAACCGCATCTTTCAGATCGCCTGAGCTGGAAAGCCTCGCGTTCAGTGAGCGCAGATCAGACTGCTCACGCTCGGCTCGCATTGCCGCCATCCCGGGCCGTATCACTGGCGGCACCGGCCTGGCTGCGGCCGCATCCCTCGCCTTCATCATCAACCGATATTTACCGGCGTCATACATCATGCGTTGGAAGGTTGCATTGCGCATCAGCGGCTCGCTATCGAAGAGGCGCTGCAATTCCTCCCGTTCGATGCCGCTGGCCTTGGCCGACGCAACGATCTCCTGCGCGACCGCCTGGCGGACGTCTCTCGTCTCTTCCTTGAGCAACGTCTCCAGTCGGACGTCTTCCGCCTTTGCATAGTTCTGAAAGTTGCGCCGCGAGGCATCCGCTGTCCGCCGAACCTCCTCACCATGCCGCGCGCGCAATTGATCGCTTGCTGCGACGATCGCCTGAATGCGCGACAGCTTTGCGGGATCCTGGCGTGCCATTTGCGCGAGCGCTTCCGGAAGCCGCTCCGGGGCAAGAGCGGCCAGTTCCGGAAACTGGCTGACAAAGCTCGCTTGTGCGATCTGCATGGCGGCGCCAAGCCCTTCGACATAGCCCTGCCGCGCGCGCTCGACCTCGCCGACCTTCTCCTCGAGCGCCAGGCGCACTTGGGGGTGCTGCATGAGCTGCTCGATATCGGGATCGAGCTCGACAGAGTGCTTCCCTTGACCGTTCGTCGTGTTTGGCGGTGCGTCGATCTCTTTGTCGCGCCCATCACTGCCCTCGGACTGCTCAAAGCCGTAGAACTCGGGCGCATCGGGATCGTCGGCGGCCACGTCCGCGCGTAGCGCATCGATCCTTGCGGTAAGCGCCTCCGAAGACTCGCTCTCGGCGGTCCGCCTGTCGCCGGCCGTTGCGGTTGCATAGTCCCGCGCGGCGCGCGCGAGGGTTACAGCCTCGTTAGCGGCAGCGGGCTTGCCCTCCGCGTCTGTATATTGCCTGACAACAACTTTGGGCTGGGTATCGGAGCGCTGATCAGCAGCATCCCGCAGCGACGCACTGTCGCTGTCGATCGACTGACGCTCCACTTCTCTGGCCGGGTCCGGCATTTCCGCATAACCCGCATTGGCCAGGTCGAAAGTGGCCCCAGTCAGCTCCGCGTCGGTATGAACCGTCATGTCCAGCCTCCCTACTTGCCCTTGAAGGCATTGATCAAACCGCTGATTCCGCCTGCAATCGTTGCAAACTGATCTACCCCGGACTTCTCCTGCGTCCCCGTCGTCGTACTGTTGCCTTGCTGCCCAAGCTGCGCGATGGGCACGCCGATCTGCGCAAGCAGGCTCAATGCCTGCACGGGAATGCCGCGGCGTTGCGCCTCCTCCGCGAGGGTGGCGTTGGCTCCGTAGTTCTGCGCGTCCAGTGCCGATTGCGCGGCGGTCACGCCCTGGCCGCGATTGGCCAGATCGCTCTGCTGCATCTGCGTCAGCGTATTGGCTGTGGTGTTGCCGGCGTTGTAGAGCGCGTTTGCGCTTGCGATCTGATTTGCCACGTCCTGATTGTACTGCCCGGCGATCACAGGCGCCTCCGCGGCCGCAACGCCTCTTCCATAGGCCATCTGGTTGGCGCCGCTAAAATCACGACCGGCAGCAGCAAACTGCGAGTTGACCGAATTGCCGACGTCAGACTGGATCTGCGCAAGCTGCGCGGTCAGCGCAGGGTTGCTGCCAACCATGCTGCCGTTCGCATATGGCGTCAGCTGGTTGCGATAGGCCGCGAGGTTGTCCTGTACGTTGCCGGCTTGCGCCGTGGCCCCGCCGCCGTTGAGCAGCGACTGGGCATAGCCCGCTATCTGGCCCGCATAGGGATTGCCTGACGCAGCGTTGCTCTTCAGCGTGTCGAGCGCAGAGCTCTCGGCCGACGTCAAACCAGTATTGTTGAGCCCAGTGCCGATCTGCCCCAACATGGTTTGCAGCGTCGGCTGCGCCGCAGCCCAAGGTGCGGTCTGCGATTGCTGGGTTTGTGTGGAGGTGGATTGTCCGCCCATGGACGATGTTCCTTCTTGGTTATGTGTGGTCGGTCGTTGCGAGAGACGTGCGAACCGCATTCCGGCAGGCGTCTACGGCAAGCGCTTGTCGATGATCGCGTGCGTCTCTTCATATCCTTCAAGAACGCGCGCCCAACCTTTCCGGCCGAAGATGCGCACGCACCGACAGCCCTCCGCCTCGGCGTAGGCCTCGATGCCGCGGATCAGGGATAGCCAGTGCGTCATGCCTGCGCCGGCGCACGCAGTGATGACGCAGACCTTGCCCGCCTCCGTCTGCTGGAGGCTCGTCGATGCAGCGGCCTCGATCGCGGAGCCGTTCCAGGCGATCCAGAGCAGCGAGATGCCATCAAGAATGTCGCGCTCGATCGTAGCGAATGCCGACAACCCTGTCCTGACGATCGCCCGCTTGATGGAAGAAGCGACAAGCGGCCAGATCTCGCGCACGTGTTCCGGATCGATGCAGACCAGTTGCGTGCTGTCGCGTCGATCCGGGCAGAAACCGCGTGTTCGCGACATCCGACTGCTCATGAGAAATTCCGAATGGCGGAGACGAAGAGTGACATACCCAGCCCCGAATTAAGAGCCACTTTCCAAAATCGACTGATCTCGGGCTGCCGGATCAACTCAGGCCCATCGACGATGACGGTTCGTGCTGTGGCCTAAAGAGGAAAGAAAATCGGAGGCTGAACAGCTCTGGCTTTCGCCGGCCGATCGGCCCCGGGACGGAAGTTCGCGCTGATTCCAATTGCGACCATGCGGCTCCGCGCTCTCCTGCATTTCAATCGGACCGCTACGGAGGTTCGCACCGGGCGCATCGCCGACACTCGCTGCCTGGTACAACGGATCATATAAATCCTGCTGAAGTATCGCGTGTATCATGCCCGGCAGGCCGCCCGGTTCACCTTGCCCCTGCCCGGGGAAATTCCAGGGATTCATCCGATATGGGGCAGGCTGTTGCTGCTTGAACAGGTCCGGCAAGCGAAGCTCGGATGGGTCTGTCCACCGTGATCTCGTCAGTCGGCTCAAGTGGAGGGGCCTCGATGTCCGGATGCTGGTCGGTCATTGGAAATCTTGGATCAGATAAGAGACTAAGGCCCGCCACTCTAGGAGACACTTCATACCGGGCCGGTCTAGATCAGCTTCACAAATCCTCGACCCGCCAGTTAACCCCATCAATCAGAATCGACGTACCCGCAGGCACTTCAGCCTTCGCCCGTTCGTACTCGCTCATCCGTCCGAGGTTCTTGAGGCACACTGCTCGGATTAACCGAGCATCGTTCAGAAAGAACGCCTCGTTCATCGCTAAGGATAACCTAACCACCTCATCGTAAATCGCCTCGGCTTCGGTCCAATATTCATTGTCTCGCAGCCACGTGGCGACTCTGTAAGCGCCGGCGAGACTTCGCCGCCTCGCTTCCGCACTCGTACCCAACTGTTCGATTTTGACGTCAAGTTCCGCTTTCAACCCTGGAAGTCGACAGATCGAACTCCTAGCTTCTCGATCCATACGAAGAAGAGCTTCGGCATCGTCGTATTGCCCGACGAAAATCAGAGACACAAATTCTGATGGCGAGACCATTGAATCTCCCGATCTACCCAGACAAGCTCCCAATGCCGCACCTCTTCACTCCATCGCCGCCTCGGGCGGCTCGTATTTTGGTAATTCGTCAGCTGATGTATCCGTCGAGCGCTTCGGCCGAAATTCGTTGTACCGGTCAAGAACGTCCTTCCGGATCATTCCGGGAGGTGCACGATCAATGAAGTCACGCTCACGCCCGATATCGATGGCACCCTTTTCCAACCGAATTGCCATGATGCTTTCGAGAACGTCTGATAATTCGTCGCCGCGACCGAGCTTCAAGAGAATGCGGGCCTTGTAGCCGAGCATCTCCCTTTGAAAGCGACGTTGACGCTTCGCGCGTTCAATCGCGACATCGATCCACTTCAGTGCTTCTGAGTCCTCCGACAAATGGAGATACACCTCTGCCTTGTTCATCGGAAGTTCGACGTCGTCCGGAAACTCCTTCATCATCTGATTGAGTAGCTGCAACCGCTCTTCGTCCCGATAGGCAATCGTCAAGAAAGTATTGAGCTGCGCCGCCAAGTCGTAACGGTCCTGCCCGGTCGCAGCCCGAAAGCGCGCTTCGATAGAGACCACGATGTCGTCGGGGCGCACGCCCCGACTCCATTGATCCATCCAAACTTGCATCAGGTCAGAAACAGGAGAAATGGCGAGAACCTCGACGTTCGGGCGGCAATGCGCTCGCCGCAGTACAAACTTCAGCCGTGCTTGAATCGCTAAACTAGGGAGTTCATTTTTGAACAAATCAAGAACAAAGTCAAGAGGGGCCACAACTTTGGCGACGAGACACGGGCTTGAGGCCTGCCGATGGAGCGACAGTTATCTCCCCTTCTTCCTTTTCGCGTTGCGCTTTCTCTCTTCCTGTCGCTGCCAGCGCTGGAGCCCATCCAAGTCTTCACGGGCAACTTCCTCCCATGAATATTTGGGGGGCTCCCTTTGGTCCCGAAAACATGCTTGAAGCCGTTGCAATGCTCGGGCCTCGCACTTTCTCTGATAGTCGGCATCGAACTTTCCGAATTGGGGACAATAGTCATTTTTTTCATCCTGCCATTGTTGGTTACACTCCCTGTCCCGTTCGGCTTTGTTGCCACCCGATCCGGTGTTACCACCAATTCCACCTGAACCGTTCCCGCTCGTATCCGCTTCGAGTGTACTGACGGGCGGCTCTTGGTCTGGCACCAGAGGCGGAGACGGGATGCCGAGCGACGGTTTGCCGTCGCCATCCGGTCCTGCGCGGACTCCGTCCGGGGAGCTTGGGGAAACACGCCGCAATTCTCGATGATTTGGATCCGTCAGCCCACCAAGCCCCAAAATCGATGGAGGCAAACTGCCGCCGCCATTGGCTTCCGACGTAACGGGTGGCTTGGGGGATGGCGTCTCAGGGACTCGAAGCTCGCTACGCGGATTCGAAATCCGAAAGGGCCTGTTGGCACCAAGCCGTCCTCCTGGCGGGAGAGCTTGACGCCCGACAACACCAGCAGGCAGTGGTGCACCTAGGCCGGCGGGCACGGTCCCAGGAGGCATAAGCGCCTGCAACCACCACGGCATCTCCGCCGGGGATGAAGTTAATCCGCTGGGTACCTTTCCCGCGGTCCCTTCGCGAACGCCCGCCCCCAAAACCGCAGGCGGTTGATTATAAGCGTATCCGGGAGATTGAGGGCGCGACCCAGACGAAGACGGCTGAGACAAACCGCCGCTAGAAACATCGTTCGCCGGCTGAGATCGTCCCTCAAATCGAGGTGACGAGCCGCCGTTTGGCCTGATGGGAATGCCACCAACGACTCTCGGAGCCGTGGGAGTAACTGCGCTTGCTATTTGGAATGCAGCGCGCGGCAGATAGTCGCGTGCCTGGTTGTACCTGTCGGCCTCTTCCTCTGTCGTGGGAGCCGGACCAGTAACAACGCGGGAGGCGTCGACCAAACCTCGGATAGTTTGGGGCGCATCCATCCATGCCTTGATCTGGGCAAACAAACTAAATGGGGTAGGATGGTCCCAGACATCCTGAAATCGCTCCGAGAACGAACGCTGGGGGCGCTCTGACTGGTCAACATACGACATCGAGTATTTCCCACGTTGTTTACGACAATGCCTCCTGAACCGCTGTCCGGTTCAGTTCTTTTAATCGGTCGTCACTGCGAACAAGCGCCCGCACTCCGCGTGCGCATCGCACTGGAGGCTGATAGATGGATGGATAGGGGTCGTCAGGCCGCGGCCGGCAATTCAAGGAGCAAGTGCTGAAGGCCTACATGCGAGGTAGCTACAGCCCTCACCCCACCACCGCATACAAAAACACCCGCCCTGTCGTCGCGGAGTTCGCATGCGTGATCGTGAACGC
>Ga0137385_10005508_pt1 | contig 11110 bp, 12 predicted proteins | sample SagtaG_FD_104921 | JGI IMG/M metagenome (GOLD analysis project Ga0137385, IMG submission 104921) | Vadose zone soil microbial communities from Sagehorn Ranch, Mendocino, California, USA - Sage2_R_80_16 metaG | ecosystem: Environmental > Terrestrial > Soil > Vadose zone | place: USA: California...
CTTATCGCGACGCCTACAATCAATGCAGGATCCTTCATTGCGACATCAGCCCCAACAACATCCTATTGATGGAGTGCTCTAACTTCGAAGGTGGGATGCTCATCGACTGGGACCTTTTTAAAATGGTTGATCTGGATGACCCATCTGCAGGAGGTGCTTGCCAGTCTACTTGTATGGTATGTTATTTCGATTCCTTCATCTGGTGTTTTCTTAACAAGAAAATTGATTTGCAGGGTACGTGGCAGTTTATGGCGGTGGACCTCATCGGGAACCCCACAATCAACCAGACTTTTATTCACAACATTGAGTCCATGTTCTTTGTTTTGCTTTGGATGGCTACCCACTATGTCCAAGCCGAACTGCAGACAGATCACCTATCTGGTCTTGTCAACTCAGTTTTCCATCCACAAATCTTCGGGGGCTCTGGAGCACCAGGGAAAATTATGTTCATGCGTGGTGAGGAAGAACTTGATGAGCTCATCTTTCATGACAACGCCCCTCTCACTCGACTCCTGTGCACTTTGAAGGAGTTACTTGCTGTTTGTCATAGGAAACAGCCAGAGGTGCCTCATCCTCAGAGGCTCAATATCAAGGACATGATCCATCAAGCTCTTCACGAAGGTGCTCAGGGAATTGCATCACCTTTGAAGCTGTCCGCTGCCAATGAATCATCACAAGAGTATGAGGATTACCGATTGCAACTTGAAGAGTAAAATGAGTATCTATCAGCCCTCAAAGACCACACTGTGATTATCTCTGTCATCACTCAAATTATCAATGATAGCAATGCTCCTTGGCCAACTGTTGAACCTGCCAAAAAGCAGGCACTTATTCTCCCCCATACTAAGAAGTTGATCGTACATTCAGGTTCCAAGAGATGCAGGGAAGCAGCAGTGGAGTATGAAAGTGGGGAGCTTGTGGAATGGCAGGCATTTCCTAAGCGAAACAAGTCACTTTGATACCTTGTGTTTTCTTGGTCTGTCATTATACTGTCGATTTGTATACTCTTATGTCTTAATGTCAGCTTGTTATGTTGCCACTGAACATTAGCCTTGACTTAGGCTTGAAGTGTGGGGCACAATATGACTTAGCAAAGTTTAGGCGTACACAGACTCCCGATAGTCACATGACACACTAGGTCACAAGGTCTGAGGACACTTGGACATGAGACAATGGTCGCTTCTTGAGTACAAGTAGAGAAGGGAGAGAGAGCCCTTATCTCGCAGAGTAGAAGAGAAGACTGATGGTGATTCAAGAAGACCAAGCTGGAGAGCTAGGTCTTCGATGGCTACATCTTAAGTACTACAATGAGAGGGCTTTAAAGCACCTCTTGAATCCGAATCCTACTACCTGGATCCTAGTATCAAGTCATCGTATCATACATGTGATACTAGGATTACTAATGCGCTGACTGATGCGTAAGTCCATGACTAATTACCACTTACTCAAGTAGTCATAACCTGTGAGTAAGTGTCTCTGGGTCGATACGTAACATCACCCCCTTTTCAGCTTCTGCACCCACGCAGGATCTCCTCGTTGAGACGGAGGGCATCATCCACAAATCCCGCATTGATTCATTCAACTGCATCAGCCATTTCCAATTGTCGAATGGTTCCCAACTTAGCTGCTGCAAGTTGCCCCCATGCTTCTTCATTCTCCACCAGAACTTGTTCCATCCTTTCCAACTCCGTGGTTACCACACGGAACTGATGGACTTCTGCAGTCAGCGAGAGGTTGCCAACACGGTGGATCATCCGATCCATCATCTCGCGTCCTTTGGCCTCTGCTTTGAGGTAGTCCAGCTCCTCCATCTTGTAAGTGGGTTTGCCCTTGTATAGGTAAACCGGTGAAGCGTACAGTGGCTTGCTGTACACTTTATCAGTGTCCTTCCTCAGTGCTACCACCAAGGGATTGGGGGCCATAATGGCTTGCGTATAATGGGCCTGTTGCACGGTCTTCTCATGTGGTTGGCGGATGGGATAGTCGATGTAGTGGACCCCCCAGTTGGGTTTGAACCCTATGGGGGTCTGGCGCATTAGAGCAGCCGGCATGTACGACCTCTTGTACAAGGGAAAGCTGTCAGTGGTGAGCGTGTATGGCATCTCATTGGGGTCATCAGAGTCGCACATGTTCTTAATAAAGGGGTGCTCATCTGGGTACCAGTCCTTCAGACTGGTGTTGCGACTCCACGGTCCTCTCAATGCTGGCATGCTTGCTGGCACAATGCTTCCCTCACTGTCTTTGCAGCGTTTCTCTTGTATACGGCTCATGTGAATTGCTCCTCCCTCCACTGTAAGCTGATTTTCCTCAGCTTTTGTATCTGCGACTCCTTCCATGTGGGGAGGGATTTGCAGTACTCCTTCAGCTTCCCAAAGCTCATTGTTGAGTGCTTGGGCATCAATTTGGTAGGTCAGGTCGGCTCCCATCCCATCAGGGTCTGACATACATCGCAGTAAGGGTGATAGTGGATGTGGGGGCACTGGTGTCGTCTGGAGATCTGGGAAGACTGTTCATACTCAAGCCAATTCCTCCTCGGTGAGGGGAGCAGTGAGTTCATCTTCGTCCTTGATGTGGGGTTGAATGTACTTCTTGGCACAAAGTTCCCGTGCCTCAGTGTGACTGATGAGCTGGGAATCGAGCTCAGCCCCAAAGATATGTTCCAGGGAGCAGAGGTAGTAGGAGTTGACAGCATTGGACATGAGAGTGGGAGGATTGGTTTCATTGTATGAAGGAGGAGGAGTGATAGAGTACTTGCCTGTTGCTCCCATCCTTATATGCGCTCTTGTAGCGGTTCATGAATTTTTAAACTCCCTTATCACTTCAGGGGCATGCATGTCCTTGTGACTGACCCACTCATTGTCTGAGTCCAGGTACCCCTTCCATTTGACCAAATATTGAAGGGCGTGTCCTCTGCCATATTTCCGAGAGTCTAGAATCTTCTCGACTTTGTATTCTTCCTGATTGTCAACCAGATCTGGAGGTGGTCTAGAATAATTTGCTCCATGGAGTTTGGTCTCCTGATAGGGTGTGAGAAGATCGATGTGGAATACGTCATGGATGCTCCACTGTGTGGGAAGTTTCAGTCTGTAGTTGACAGGCAACATCACCTGAATGATGGGAAAGGGGCCATGTCGTTTGGGTGCAAGCTTTGCTGCAGGTTGATTGGTGCACAAGTGGCGTCCCTCTAGCCACACTAGGTCTCCTTCTTGATATTTGGGCGTATTCCTGTGCTTGATCCAGGATTGTTGCACCTTGATCATAAGTTCCTGGGCCTTTTGTCTGGCCTCTTTGAATTGTTCCAAGTGTAGCGCCACTTGGGGAATAGGGGATGGTTTATCGATCCAATCAGCATGTGGATTGTACTCATATAGTATGAAGAAGGGGGACTCCCCTGTAGTTTCATTAGGCCAATTGTTATGTGTGAATTCCACTAGTGGGAGATAAGAGTGCCAGTTATCTTGGCGTTCGTTAACCCAGAATCGTAGATATTGCTCCAACCACTGATTGGTTCGTTCCGATTGTCCATCTGTTCTAGGGTGATATGCTGTTGATATATTCTGACTTGTCCCCATTCCTTTGCACAGCCCTTGGATAAATCTAGATGTGAACTTGGGGTCTCTATCGCTTATGAATCTTTGGGGTAGTCCAAAGCGTGGAAAGACGTGTTGTATGATCAACCCTGCCATTTCCTCTGCCATTGCTGCTTCTTTGCACGGGATGAATATGGCTGCTTTGCTGCAGTCATGGTCAGTTATGGTGAGTATTGAATCATAACCCTGTGACTTCGGTAATTTAGTGATGAAGTCTAATGTGACAGTTTCGAACGGCATAGCTTCGGGTTGAGGAAATATGGGTTGTAGTGGTGCTTTGGTGGGTCGCGTATTGATTTTATTCCTCTGGCATTCCACACATCCTTTCATGTATTCAATGATGTCTTTTCACATGTTTGGCCACCAGTATCTCCTGCCAAGCAACTGGTTGGTCTTGTTGATCCCAGGGTGTCTGTATACTGGAGAGTTGTGGTGAGCACTGATAAGCGTTCAATGATGAGTTAACCCTCCTGTCACCACACGTTGTCCATCTTTGTACCACGTTCCCTCTACTTTCTTCAACCTATGTGCATCAATCCATGGTTTGAGGAAGTCTTCATTTTGCTCATAAACTGGGTTTTGCGGTGTCATTTCTTCTTGGGATACTATTTGGTGTAATGGCAGGGCCTTCTGTGTCTGTAGTGCTCTCACAAACACTTGTTCAGGTAAGACTACTACTCCCGCATTGTCGTTTTCTCCCATGTCATAGTCTGGTTGTCTGGATAGCGTGTCTGCTCGACTGTTTTGTTTTCCTGGGATGTGTCTGATCTCGAAGTCATATTCAGATAGTTCCAGTACTTCCCTAGCAACTCTTTGTGATATCCGCTGCAGTGTCTTCCAATACTGTAGGTTAAGGTGATCGGAATAAATTATGATTTTGTGCAGGGATCCTGCTAGTAGTGGTCTCCAGTTCTTGAGGGCCATGATGATTGCGAGGAGCTTGAGGTCATAAATGTTGTAGTTTCTTTGTGCCTCATTGAGCGTTGCCGAATAGTATCCTATGGGGTGCTTTTTACCATCCTCTTTGCGTTGTAGGAGTACTGCTCCTACCGTGTATCCGGACATTGTGCAGGCTTGAAAGTGTGCGAGTGAGTAAGAGTGGGCAGAGGGTGGAACGAGACAAAGGAAAGGGGATGGAGGAAGTTGTTGCTGAGTCCGAGCTAAGACAAGAGGCCAAATTTTGTTGCGCATGAGTCAGCCAATAACTTGAAGCTGAAAGGGAACGGGGGAAATAGTCATTGGGACAAGCGTGTGACTTGTAGTTGTCATCTGGCCTATTCGAGCCTGGGCTGTTGCAGTTGGGACACCTCTGTAGGGTACAGTTCTGAATTTGAGGGGTTCCAATTCTTAAAGTCACCGGAGACGGCTGGGCCGAGTGAGGACAGAGGTAGGTCGGCTCGGATGTCTCGAGCAAGCTAAGCTGAGCTGAAGTGAAAGTGCCGAGAGAGCAGTGAAGGAGGAGACCGAGGTGCCGGGGCTAAGGTCCGTACTTGCGAGCGAGGTAACACACAAGCAACTCTTGAAGTCGCCAAGGATGGAAGCATCGTTGGTAATCTTATCCTGATGAAATCGTGGCAAACGCAACTCTCAAAGTCACATCTAAATGGAAGGGTGGGCAAGTAGACGTGGAGTAGCTTTTTCACGAAGGGAAGCGCTCCGGGATTCGATGGAGCCTTGTCCAGCCTTGAGGTGGATGATAGCGAGAGATCAGTTCTGCGCTTGGTGTGAGTCTGATGGGGAGCATGCCAATGACATGTGGATCAACTGTGTAGGGTGGAAAGAAAGTGAGCAAATGTATGAGAGGAATGTCCGTTTGGGTGTCTGCAACTTAGACCTGCCCTGAGAAGTTCGCTCTGTCACATGAGAAGAAGGGGGTAAAAGTGGGGAGTTCACTGGTGATATTGAGCAAAACACGGGTCCTTAAATACCTTGTGTGTATGTAGGTAAGGTTGGGCATAGTGATAAACGATGAAGTCGAACATTGTGAGGAAGGACAAAGAAAGTGGGGAAAAGTAAGGTAAAAGGTCCAAGTAGCACAATATCGATGGAGGAATGGAGAGGGGCAGGACCACCCCAAAACGCTTTTGATGCCCGCCGCAAGTGGCGTCGTTGATGTATGCTAAAGTAGCATAAGAATGGAGACTGAGTACTGGGATTCGGAAGATGCTAGCACAAGTAAGGGAAGGGTGGACGGAAGAGGGGTTAAAGAATGGGGTGAGAGGCGGGATTCGAGAGGATCATCCGAGACATGACTGACAAGGCGACACAGGTGGCGTCGACAAGGCGCACTAATAGCAATATGGAGAGTAAGTAATTAAATAAAAAGAGAAGAGTGGGGCACGCCTTTGCCCAAGACAAAGAGCGCAACCCTATGCCAATGATCAGCTGGAGACAAAGGTGTGAACAAGGTTACTGGGCTGGGAGAGGGTAAGACGAATGAAGGATCGAGTTGCGAAAAACGGTATAGACAGGGTTTTGAGACTAAAGCCTTGACACTGTGAGCAGCGAACTGGTGATCGAGGGCGGTCGTCGTCGTCAAAGTAGAATGACATTTTGAGGGGAAAAGAGCGGCGAGGTGCAGGATGAGATGGTGGTGAAGGAAAGGAATGTGTTGGAGGGGGGGGAATGAGGCGAGATGGTATTGATAAACAAGGAGGCCATGAGTTGGTGGCAGTTGATGATCGTCCAAGATGGGTAGTAGAATCGCACGGCAGGCCGACGACTCTGAAATGACCTAAGGCGCGTTGTTTCATGCTCAAGGGCTGAGGCGCCCTTACAATGTGTCTACTTCTAGTTTGAATTGGTCTTGGAGGTTTGCATGTGCTAACACGGGTCCTGCCGTGACTCTTGCTTTTAGTTGGTCGAACGCTTTTTGTTCTTCTTGGCCCCACCGCCATTCTTGGTTTTTGCGTGTTAATTGGTGTAATGGACATGCAATATGCGCAAATCCTTTGATGAAGGGGCAGTAAAAGTTGAAAAAGCCTACCACTCTCCATACTTCTGTGATGTTTTTGGGTGTTGGCCACCCATTGATTCCTGCAATTTTTATGGGGTCCATGCGTGTCACCCCCTTTTCAAGGATTACCCCCAGGTAATCCATGGAGGGCACATGGAAGAGGCACTTCTCTGGTTTGAAATAGAGGTTGTGTTGTTCTGCAATTTGGAGAACGTCTCATACTGTGGCAATGTGGTCAGACATGTTGGTACGTGTGGCAATACCAATATTGTCCATGTATACACGAATCACGGTGCCTCGGAGTTTGTGTCAAAGAATGACATCACGATAAATATAATTCATCATGGTTTGGAAAGTGGCCAGCAAGTTTGTAAGGCCAAAATACATTACTGTGGGTTCGAATAACCTGTATTTGGTTTTGAATGCCACCTTGTGTTCATCCCCTTTGCGGATTCATACGTTGTTGTACCCCCATCAAACGTCTAACTTGGTGTAGATGTGTGCATTACTCAGGTCACGTATGAGGTTGGAGATTAGTGGTAATGGGTATTGGTTTCGCACCGTCAGTGCGTTGATTTTTCAGTAGTCTTGCACTGGTCACAGTTTGCCATCCTTTTTCCATATAAAGAAGAATGGTGAGGCAAAAGGGGATTTGGAAACACGAATGTATCCCTTTTGTAATTTGTTTTTCACAAATTCTTGGACCACAACATCTTCCACTTGGTTTAGCAGGTATACCTTGCAGTCCACTGCATCAGGAGCCCCTTCCTTGAATTCGATGGCATGATCCCACATTCGCTTTGGTGGGTATCGTTTTGATTCTTCTTCACTAAATACCTTGTGGTATTTTTGGTATTCTTTGGGTATGGTTGTTTTATCTTGGTACTGTTGTGCAGCTATTGCAAGGTCAGTTGCCATTGTTGCATTGATTGTGTGATCTCATATCACTTGTAGGTATTCCTCCTGTGCATTGGCCCTTGCAATAATTGGTTCTTTACCAGGTATGCGAGGGTTTACTGACTGGATTACAATAGGTAGTGCCTTTTCATGAATTACGGCATTCGTCCAGTTAAATTGTGGTTCGAAGGTAGAGAGCCATGGGTATCCGAGCACTATGTCTTCATTTCCTATGTTTGTGACGAGGAAACGCATATTTCTGCAGACTCCTTTCATTTGTATGTTTAGTTCTAGATAGTGCGTGATTAACCCATCTTTGTTTTCTGTATTATTGATGTTCCATATCTTTCTTGGTTTTTGAAGGGGTTGCATCCCCAGGTTCATTCGTTTGAAGAATGCAGGACTTATGAAGCAATCAGTGGCTCCTGAGTCAATGAGTCTTTTGATGTTGGCCATGTTACTGCTCATTCTGATGGAGATAGGAATTTACATAGATCGAAATCATGTAGTTACTATTACAGAATTGAGCTGATGAATTGCCCTCACCCAGGCTGATGGGTTTAGGCACTTGGAAAATCCTCCTTTCCGAGTAAGTCCCTCATTACAAGGTCTCTTACTTCCTCTCTTTCATTGGCCACACCTCATAGCCAGGCATTTGTGGTTTGTTGAGGTGTATTGGTGCAGTTCTTGTGGATTTCTTCTTCTACTGTGCTTTGATCGTCCACCACTGCTTCCCTACCTTGTGTAGGATGTGGCGTCCAGTTGTTTTTTTTGTTCCATACATGCTGGGGACAATAGCGACTCAGATGTCCCTTTTTATGGCAAGTATAGCACTCAACTTCACGTAAGTCACGCGCTCTTCCTCCTCCTCATCCACGTTGCATAAATCCTCCTTGGGGAACGTATCCTCCTCGTTGCATGGTTGCGGGATTCATTTCTTCACTCCCCATAATTCATCCTTGTGTTCTTCCTGCCGATGTATCCATTGCGTTTGGATCAGCCAACATTCTTTGGGGCATCCATCCTTTAGGATGAGATGTTGTAATCCCTCCTTGATGCGCCTTCAGTCTGGCTTTCATGTGGATGTAATCTTGCTGGTGGTTTATGGCTGCTTGCTTCCATTGATCATAAGAGTGGGGTCAGTCGAGTTCGAGTATTTTTTGGTATAATCCAGTAGGCAACCCATCGGTGAATGTCTCGATAGTCTGGGGTAAGTCAAATCAGTACTCAGCTAATCGAATAAGCTCTTCAATTTTGACGATGTAGGCGTTGATGTCTTCTCCTTTCATCTTTACTCCTGCATGTAATATGGATTGAGCATTTTCCTTGGCTAAGCTGTCAGCGAAGCGTCGGGTGAAAGAAGTGGCTACTTCATTCCAGAGTTGTTCGTCGTTGGTGGTGATTCCTCCTTGTATTTGTCTGGCCAACCATTGATTGACTGCCATTACCCACTCGTTAACCCGATTTCCTTTGATATAGGTAAGGAAAAACATAGCTCGTCTGTATGGATTGATCATGAGGGCATTGTCATTGTTGACGTCCTAGTACAATTCCCATTCATTGATGAAAAGGGTCGTCTTCTTTTGGTCCCTGTCGTAGATTGTAGGAGGTTCTCCTACCAATTTTCCTTGTTGGGCTTGTGGCATAGGGATCGGTGGCAGTCCCCAGCCTCCTCCTGGTGGCCCTCTGGGTGGTACTCCTCCTCCACCTGGGTATCCTCCTCCTCCAGGGAATCCTCCACCTCCTGGGAATCCACCTCTGATCGGGAACCTTCTTTCGGGCTGATCACCTTGTGGGAGTCTGATTGGTGGTAATTCTGGTAATTGTTCCAGTCCTCCACTTGGTGGGTCCGCTCTGTCAGGTCTGTGGGCTCTTTGTAGTGCCGCTTCATTGTCTACTATGTTGACTATGTGTCTGACTCTGTGTCTTGTTGGTTCGTTTACTTCTTCCTCCATCCTTGTTGCTTCTGTCATTGTGGCCATTGTAGGAAGGTTGATGTGAATGGACTCAGCTAGGTGCATGAGACCTTCTTCTTCTGTGGTATTACCTGGTTGTCCCAATTCAACAGTGTTTTCTGAATGTTCACTTCCTTGTTCTTCTCTGCTCTCTGTTGATGGTGTTGGGGCTCTTGGTACAAGTGGGGTTTGTCCATCAATTGCCCCTACATTTCCTGCCATTCGTATTTCGTCTTTGAATATATCACAGCAGTAGTCGGATCCCACAGGTCATACTACATTCCAAACTGCTTCGGGTGCATTCCAAGTGATTTCACACCAACACAAGTAGATGTGGTTAAACTCAACTAGGTAGTATTGACTTGGCCTCGTAGGGATGTTGACAAAATACCCCGTACTTCCTCATATAGTTCTCCACCAGGCTTCTTTGAGATAAATCAAAGGGACGTTGCATTCTCCTCTTTCTTCTATAGTGTATGGCGCGAAGGCCCAACGTTCTCGAGTGGTAAGGCGTGCCATGATGAGAGCTTGGTCTTAATGTTACATTGCCACTGAACGTTAGCCTTGACTTAGGCTCGAAGTGTGGGGCACGATACAACTTAGCAAAGTTTAGGCATACACGGACTCCCGATAGTCACATGACACACTAGGTCACAAGGTCTGAGGACACTTGGACATGAGACAATGGTCGCTTCTTGAGTGCAAGTAGAGAAGGGAGAGAGGGCCCTTATCTCGCAGAGTAGAAGAGAAGACTGATGGCAATTCAAGAAGACCAAGCTGGAGAGCTAGGTCTTCGATGGCTACATCTTAAGTACTACAATGAGAGGGCTTTAAAGCGCCTCTTGAATCCGAATCCTACTACCTGGATCCTAGTATCAAGTCATCGTATTGTACATGTGATACTAGGATCACTGATGTGCTGACTGATGCGTAAGTCCATGACTAATTACCGCTTACTCAAGTAGTCATAACCTGTGAGTAAGTGTCTCTGGGTCGATATGTAACACAGCTGTTTGGATAACTGTATGTAATCGTTCGCCATGTAATCATTCATGCACCTGCATGACTTGACTACCTTTGGCAAGGTCCAAGACTTGATTGCACACACGTAACACATCAGGTCTGCTGCTGTTCGTTTACTCTTTTTTTTCCCTCCACATCTGCATCAATGCCCCCTCGATGTGCTCCTAAGGTTTCGAAAGCCAAAGTCAATAATGTCCCCTTGGACCCACAGGAGGGCTCACCAGCCCCTGCTGCCCCAGTGCCCTCTTGTCCTTTGCCTGGCCAGGTTCAGCATACTCTGAGTCATTCCTGTGTGCCAGTGAGTTTGATACCGTTCAATGTTGGGGGTTATAGCCGGCAACCACAACTCAGTCTACCGCTGCAAAGGCCAAAGTTGTCCCTGCAGGCCTGCAAGACTCTTCACCTCCTGCTGCCCCGGTGCCCTCTTGTCCATCGACTGGCTGGGGTCGGTATGCTCCAACTTGTGTGAAGGTGAGTTTGATGTAATTCTAACATCGAGGATTTTTGCTTAGACTTCCACAAGCCTACTGCAATCAGGCCTGTCACACACAACAGCAACGGTGAAGAATTTGAGCTTCCCAACATTGATAGCGACAGTCCCCAGGATGAGCCAGCAACTGATCACTCAAAAGGTTTTCTCACTCCACAATCCAACACTCTTGCCACCTTGGACTCCGACACTTGTCCTC
>Ga0137385_10005509_pt1 | contig 11110 bp, 9 predicted proteins | sample SagtaG_FD_104921 | JGI IMG/M metagenome (GOLD analysis project Ga0137385, IMG submission 104921) | Vadose zone soil microbial communities from Sagehorn Ranch, Mendocino, California, USA - Sage2_R_80_16 metaG | ecosystem: Environmental > Terrestrial > Soil > Vadose zone | place: USA: California...
CCAGAAACGGCCGCATCAGCCGACTACCCGGTCCGGGCGCGAAGTGGACCAGCGGCCGGGACGCACCCGTACCCCCGGCCGAATCGTTCCGAGCGTGGTGGCAGCGCACCCATGCCTGACACCCGAGCCGACATGCTGGCCCGCATCGACGCCATCACCGCCGGCCGCCCACACCCCGCGCCGATCCCCCGCGATTACCACCACAGCAGGGACGTGGGCGACCTGGTCCCGCTGGCGGCCGAGCGGATCGCCGACTACCGCGCAACCGTGCACCAGACGTCCGACCTCGTCGAATGCCTGCGGACGGTCCTGACCGACCGAGGCGTCCGGGACATGGTCACGCCGGCCGGCGTGCCCGCAGCTTGGCGGATCGAGGGCATCCGGTGGCTGGACGAGCCGCTGACGATCCCAGAACTGGACCAAGTAGGCGGCGTACTCACCGGATGCGCGCTGGTGATCGCCGAAACCGGCACGATCGTGCTGGACGCAGGCCCGGACCAGGGCCGCCGAGCCATCACGCTGGTGCCGGACTACCACCTGTGCGTGGTCCGGGCCGAGCAGATCGTCGGCACCGTGCCGGAGGCGATCGCGCGGCTGGATCCGGTCCGCCCCATCACGTTCATCAGCGGCCCGTCGGCTACCAGCGACATCGAGTTCAACCGGGTGGAAGGCGTGCACGGCCCGCGCACGTTGGACGTCGTCATCGTGACATGAAGATCGAACTGAGCGTGGACACGCTGGCCGGGGTGGTGGCGGCGGATGTCCTTGGGTGCGACCGGATCGAGTTGTGTTCCGCCGGGCTGGTCGGCGGCCTGACGCCGAGTCATGGTCTGATCGCGGCGGCGGTGTCCCGATGCGCTCGGGTGCATGTGCTGGTTCGGCCGCGTGGTGGCGATTTCACTTACACCGCCGCAGAAATCGACTCGATGGCCGCCGACGTGGCGCACGCCGTCTCGCTGGGCGCGGCAGGTGTCGTGTCCGGGGCACTGACCGCCGGCGGTGCGGTGGATGTAGGCGCGACGTCGGCCCTGATCGCCGCGGCCGGCGGCCGCGAGTTCACGTTCCACCGCGCGATCGATTTCTGCGCTGACCCGTTCACTGCCGTGGATCGCCTGTCCGAGTTGGGCGCGCAGCGGGTGCTGACCTCCGGCGCGGCACCAACCGCCGTCGAGGGCGCCGCACTGCTCGCCGCGATGGTCCGGCGGTCCGGCACCCTGACGGTGATGGCCTGCGGCGGGGTCCGGCCGAACAACGTACTCGACGTGGTCGCCGCGACCGGGGTGCGGGACGTACACGCGGCACCGCGTCGGCGCGTCGGCCCCGATCACTACGAACTGGACGAACAGGTAGCCGCCCAACTGTGCGAGCTGGTTCACGGCTACGCTGGAACACCCTGACACCGCCCTCCACCAGCGATGATCACTCGATTAGGTGATCATCGCCGAGTCCGGGATCAAATCACCCGGTCTCATTCGTTAAGCGAAATGCAGACAGTCCCCCGCTCGCGACCAGCCCCAGAGCCCGCGACCCACAGATACGGAGAGCCCGACCCACAACCGACCACACGACCTCGACCCACAGACCCGAACGACCTCGACCCCGACCACTCGAGCCCGATCGACCGGCGGCCAGTCGTCAGCCGGTTGCGCCAGCACCGTGACCGTCCCCGGCAGCCCCCGGCTGACCGTAGAGTCCCGGCCCGGTCAGGCCCGCGCCGGCCAGGCTCATGTCAGCCAGAAATGCCTCGGCGGCGGCGTACGAATCGGCGATCAACTCGTTGGTGTGGCTGAAGTCCAGCGGCGTCATCGGCCGGACCGGCGGCCCCGGCAGGTAGAGCACCGGCACGTCACGCGCCGCCAGTTCCGCCTCCAGCACGGCCTGGTTGCGCATGCCGAGCGTGGCCCAGAACATCAGCGTCTCGGCCATCGTCTGCGGCACGTCGGGCAGGTGCCCAGGGAACGCGCAGTCCAGCACCACCAGCGACCGGGCGCCCAGCTCCAGCGCCTGCCGGATTGGCACGTTGGCCAGCACACCGCCGTCGTAGAGCACGAGTCCGTTGTGCCGCACCGGCGGGTAGATCCCCGGAATCGCGCTGCTGGCCAGGATCGCGGGCAGCAGCGGGCCGGACCGCAGCAGCACCGGATGGCCGGTCGCCGCGTCGACCGCGACGGTCCCGAACGGCAACGCGAGCGACTCGAAATCGGCGTACTCCCCCAACGCCTTGGTGACCACGACGGCCAGGCCGTCGTTGGGAAACAGGTGGTTGCGGTACCGCCGCAACGTCCGCAACTGCGCCAGCGGGCCGCCGGGGAACACCGTCGCCCTGGTCATCGCCGACCAGATCGCGGTCAGTCGCGCGGTGGCGCCGGCCGGATCGGCGGCGAGCAGCGCGCCGTTGACCGAGCCGACCGACGTGCCGACCACCAGGTCCGGCGTCAGTCCGTGCTCGGCCAGCGCCCGCAGCATGCCGACCTGCACGGCGCCGAGACTGCCGCCACCACCGAGCACGAAGCCGACCGGCCAGGGAAGTTCCACCGGCATCACGGTACGACGGGCCGGCTCACCGTGCCCGGCGTCCCCGCGACACCGCCGGCACCCGACGCAGCCGGGGTACCGGCTTGGCCGGCACGATGGGTTCCGGCTTGACGCGTGGCCCGGACGCGGCCGCCAGGACCCCCGAGTTGGGCAGGAAGATAGGCCCGTCCTCGGTACCCAGACGGGTGTACATGAGCGTGATCGCGGTCACTTCGCCGTCGTACTGGCCGCCCAGCGCGCCCGACCGCAGGGTGATGTAGTCGCCGACCATGAACGGGCGGGAGAACAGCAGCACCAGTCCGGCGAACGCGTTGCCGAGCGACTGCTGGGCCGCGATGCCGACGATCACGCCGGTGATCGCGCCGGAGAGCAGCAACCGGTCGACCGGCACGCCGAACAGGGTGATCACCTCGACCACCACGATCAGGTATCCGCCGAGGGTGATGATCCAGCGCAGCACGTTGGCCGGCGACGCGCCGCCACGCACCCGCACCAGCCGGGCCACCTCGTTGGCCATGCTGCGCACCGCGAGCAGCCCGAACACCGCGCAGCCGCCGATGGCGAAATACACGCCGACCCGCTGGCCACCGTGCGAGGCCAGGCCACCGAGCGCGTAGTAGACGCCGGGCGCGGCCAGCGCGAGCACGCCGAAGATCACCACGCGCCGGAAGTCCGGGCGTCGCACCACCGCCTTCGCCTCCTCCAGCGCGGTGTGGGCGTTGAGCGTGTTCACATTCCCTCCTGGGTCGGGTACCTCCGCCGTAGGCTAGCCGCCGGTCCCGCGGTCCCGCATGATCCGTGGTATGACGACACCCGCGAACCTGACCAGCCACATCGGCGTGCCGCTTGGCCGCCCACCGCGCATCGCCGTCGCAGGCGCGGGTGGCCGTGGCAGCACGTATGCGGCGCTGGCGGCCGGGTCGGCCGAGATCGTCGCGGTCGCCGAGCCACGCGCCCACCACCGCTGGGCCTTCACCGAACGGCACGCTTCCGTTGCCGTACATGAGAGCTGGCAGGACATGCTGGCCGCCGGCCGGGTGGCCGACGCCGTGATCATCGCCACACAGGACGCCGATCACGTCGCGGCGGCCACGGCGTTCGCGGCCGCCGGCTACGACATCCTGCTGGAGAAGCCGATGGCCACCGACGAGGCCGACTGCGCGGCGATCGTGGCCGCCGTGGAGCGGGCCGGCGTGACCATGGCGGTGTGCCACGTCCTCCGCTACACCCCGTACACCAGGGCGCTGAAGTCGTTGCTGGACAGCGGAAAGATCGGCGAACTCGTCGCGGTGCAGCACCGCGAGCCGGTCGGCTTCTGGCATTTCGCGCACTCGTTCGTGCGTGGCAACTGGCGCCGCACCGACGAGTCGACGTTCCTGCTGCTGTCCAAGTCGTGCCACGATCTGGACTGGCTGTCCCACGTGATCGGCCGCCCGGCAGCGCGCGTGTCGTCGTTCGGCTCGCTGACCCACTTCCGCCCCGAAGCGGCGCCGGCGGGCGCCACGGACCGATGCGTGACCTGCCCGGTCGAGCCGACCTGCGCGTACTCGGCACCACGGATCTACCGAGCCGGCCTGACCGGTGATGGCCCACAACGGTATTTCACCGGGATAGTGGCGCCGATGATGACATCACCTGACCTGGAGACCGCACTGCGCGAAGGCCCATACGGCCGCTGCGTCTACGCGTGCGACAACGACGTGGTCGACCACCAGGTGGTGAACGTGGAATACGAGGGCGGCGCAACAGCATCCTTCACCCTCAGCGCGTTCACACCAATGGAGTCCCGACACACCGCCTTGTTCGGCACACAAGGCGAAATCCGCGGCGACGGACGCTGGCTACACGTCTACGACTTCCACACCCAACGCATCGAATCCATCAACACGATGCCGAACACCACCACAGCCGACCCCCACGACGGCGGCGACCAAGGTCTCATCACGGCTTTCCTCGCCGCACTGCGACAAGGTGACCCGACCCTGATCCTCTCCGGTGCGAAGGAAAGCCTTGCCTCCCACCGAATCGTGTTCGCGGCGGAGCAGGCCAGACTGACCGGCAGTGTGGTCGAGATCCCCGGCTGAGTACGAACGCCACCGGTCAGGAGGCGGGGAGTTCCATGGTGTCGATCATGCGGTCCAGGAAACCCTGGATGTGCCGGCGGGTCAGTTCGGTGGCCTTGTCGTCCTCGCCCGAGGTCGCCACAGCCAGGATCGCCTGGTGTTCCTGCCACTCGATCTCCCAGCTGGGGCTGGTCTCCCAGCCGACCACGCTGATGAGAGCGGCCCGGTCCCGCAGGTCGTCCAGGACGCTGATCAACAGCGGGTTGCCGCAGCCGGTGTACATCGCCTGGTGGAACGCACGGTTGAGCAGGCTCAGCTCGGCGTGGTCGCCGGACTCGATGGCCGCCGCCGCCGACTCCAGCGCGGACGCCGCGGCGGCGAAGTCGGCCTGGTTGCGGACCGCGCGGCCGACCGCCTCCGGTTCCAGTAGCAGCCGCACGTCGTAGACGGCCATGGCCAGCGAGCGGTCGACCACCCGGACCGAGGCGCCCTTGTACGGGCTGAACGTGACCAGCCCGGAACCGGACAAAATCTTCAGCGCCTCACGGACCGGGGTCTTGGACACACCGAGCTGGCTGGCCAGTTCCATCTCCACGAGTGGCTGACCGGGCAGCAGTCGCCTGGTCAGGATCGCCCTGCGGATCTCCTCCAGGACCAACTCGGTGCGCGAAGCGGGCAGGCTGAGCATTTCGGGCATATCTCGCCGTCCTGTCCGCATGCAGTGTTACCGGGGTCACAGTGTCGAAGTGAAGTCGGCGTTACGTCGAAGTTAGGTCCGAGACCGTTGACTGTCGGCGTGCGCCCTACGATCATATATCAGACGCCATACCTGAGATACATCGTTCGTGGAGGTTGATGATCAGACCGACCAGTCACAGGCACACCCAAGCGCAGCCGCAGACCGCGCGCGGCTGATTCGCCACTCTCGCTCGCCAACCCGCCGGGCGGCCGACCGGGGCGTTCAACCAGCGGACTCACGTCCGCGACCCCAGCCGATCCCCTTGGGCCAGCAGGCCCACCGGGCATGACGGGCAGTCCACCTGGCCTTAGTTCGGCCAGTCCACGAAACGAGGCGATTCAGCGTGACGCAAGCGGCGACGGCGCCGAACCAGCGGCATATCAGCAGAACGACCCTGTACTTCTTCGGTGCCCTTGGCGGCATCCTCTTCGGCTACGACCTCGGGGTGATCTCCGGCGTCCTGGTCTTCATCGCCAAGGTCTGGCATCTCACGAGTTTCGAAAAGGGCATGGTCACCGCCAGTATCTCGGTCGGTGCCATGATCGGCGCGGCGATCGCGTCGAAGACGAACAACCGGTTGGGCCGCAAGCGAAGCATCATGGTGGCCGCGGTGGTCGTGATCATCGGCACCCTGGCCGCGACCTTCTCCCCCAGCCTCGCCCTGTTGACGATCTCGCGGTTCATCATCGGCCTTGGCGTCGGCCTCTCGTCGGCGACCGTGCCGACCTACCTGTCGGAGCTCGCGCCGAGCCGGCTGCGTGGCGCGATCTCCGCCCTGAACCAGATCTTCATCGTGCTGGGCATCCTGATCGCGTTCCTCACCAGCTACTTCCTCAACGACTCCGCCAACTGGCGCGCCATGCTCGCCGGCGCCCTGGTGCCGGCCGTGATCCTGCTGGTCGGGCTGGCCAGAATGCCGGAGACGCCGCGCTGGCTACTGAAGCTCGGCCACGAGGACGCGGCCCGGTCCGTGCTGGTCAGCTCGCACGGCACCGAGGACGTGGACGCCGAACTGGCCAGCATCCGCGAGATCGTCCGGCTGGACACCCAGCAGCAGTCGCGGTGGCGGGACCTGGCGTCGCCGTGGATTCGGCCGATGCTCATCGTGGCCCTGCTGCTGGCCGTCGGGCAGCAGTTCAGCGGTGTCAACGCCGTCAACGCCTACTTCCCGACGATGTTGGTGACGCTGGGCTTCGCCACGAGTGCCGCACTGCTGTCCGGCGTGGTGCTCGGCATCACGAAGTTCCTGTTCACCGCGTGGGTGGTGTTCGTGGTGGACCGGTGGGGCCGCAAGCCGCTGCTGCTGATCGGCAACGTGATCATGGTGGTCACGCTGCTGGGGGCCGGCTGGGTCATCCTGAACGTGCACAACAAGGGTGCCCTCGGCGCGCTGACCCTGATCTTCATGATCCTCTACCTGGTCGGCTACGAGCTGGGCTGGGGCGCGGTGGTCTGGGTGATGATGGCGGAGATCTTCCCGCTGAAGGCCCGCGCCGCCGGCATGGGTGTCGGCGCGGTCGTGCTGTGGGCGTCGACCGGCATCGTCACGGCGGTCTTCCCGATCATCTCCGACAAGAACCACCTTGGCCTCGGCCCGACGATGTGGGTGTTCGCCGGGATCAACGTCGTGCTGTTCGTGCTGGCGCGCTGGCTGATCCCGGAGACGAAGGGCCGCAGCCTGGAGCAGATCGAGTTGGATCTGCGTGGCGGTCACAAGACCAGCCAGGTGACGGAGAAAGTCTGACCACAGGAGCGGCGCCGGTCACGACCGGCGCCGCTCTTACGCCGGGCTATCATATATGAGACGCCATATGCCAAGGGATGAGGTCGGGATGGAGTTCGACGAGCTACGTCGGAAGCTTGCTGGTGTGGTGGCCATCCCGGTGACCCCGTTCGACGAGCACGACCAACTCGACGAGTCCGCCTACGGCGGCGTACTGACCAGGCTGGTCGACGGCGGCATCGAAGTGGTCACGCCGAACGGGAACACCGGCGAGTTCTACGCGCTCACCACGGCCGAGACCCGCCAGGCCGTCGAGCTGACCATGAAGACCGTCGGCGACACGGCGATCGTGCTGGCCGGCGTGGGGCACGCCGTGCCCGACGCGATCGCGGCCGCCCGGCACGCCCGGCAGGCCGGCGCGCACGCGATCATGATCCACCAGCCGGTGCACCCCTACCTAGCCGCGGCCGGCTGGGTGGACTACCACCAGGCCATCGCGAACGCCGTGCCCGAACTCGGTGTCGTGCTCTACCTGCGCAGCACCCGGATCGACGCCGTCCACATCGGACGGTTGGGTGAGCTGGCGCCGAACGTGATCTGCGTGAAGTACGCGGTGCCCGACCCGGTCCGGTTCGCGTCGGTGGCACGGGACGCCGGCCTGGACCGTTTCGTCTGGCTGGCGGGCCTGGCCGAACTGTCCGCACCCGGCTACTGGGTGACCGGGGCGACCGGCTTCACGTCCGGCCTGGCCAACGTCGATCCCGCGCTGCCGCTGAACATGTTGGCAGCACTACGAAAGCAGGACTACGCCGAGGCGATGCGGGTGTGGGACCGAATCCGGCCGTTCGAGGCGCTGCGCGCCGCCGACGAGTCGGCGAACAACGTGTCCGTGGTGAAAGCCGCGCTAGCCCACCTGGGCCTGTGCCGCCCGGACGTCCGACCGCCGATCCGCCCACTGGACGATACGAACACGGCCACCGTGAAACGGCTGCTCGCCGACTGGGGCCTGACCGCATGAAGCCTGAAGGCCTGCGTAGTTTCCGCTGGTACGGCGGGGACGGGCTGCGGGACTTCAGCCACCGCGCCCGCACCCGCCAACTCGGCTACAACCCCGAGGAACACCTCGGCAAGCCGGTCATCGCGATCCTGAACACGTGGAGCGACATCAACCCGTGCCACATGCACCTGCGCGAACGCGCCGAGCAGGTCAAACGGGGGGTGTGGCAGGCGGGCGGCTTCCCGCTGGAGTTCCCGGTGGCCACGCTGTCCGAGACGTTCCAGAAGCCGACCCCGATGCTCTACCGCAACCTGCTGGCGATGGAGACCGAAGAGATCCTGCGGTCCTACCCGATCGACGGCGCCATCCTGATGGGCGGCTGCGACAAGACGACGCCCGCCTTGATCATGGGCGCGACCAGCGCCGACCTGCCCACGATCTTCGTGCCGGCCGGCCCGATGCTGCGCGGCCACTGGCGCAACGAGACGCTGGGCAGCGGCACGGACATGTGGCGTTATTGGGACGATCGGCGCGCCGGCCTGATCGGCGACGCGGAACTGGCCGAACTGGAGAACGGCCTGGCCCGCTCCCCCGGCACCTGCATGACCATGGGCACCGCGTCCACGATGACATCGGCCGTGGAGGCGTTGGGCCTCACCCTGCCCGGAGCCGCCGCGATCCCGGCCGTCGACTCGGCCCACTACCGAATGGCCGCAGCAAGCGGAATGCGGATCGTGGACCTGGTCTGGTCGGACACGCGGATCTCCACCCTGGCCGACGAACGGGCCTACGCCGACGCAGTGACCACCGTGCTCGCACTGGGCGGGTCCACGAACGCGGTGATCCACCTGATCGCGATGGCAGGGCGGGGCCGGATTCCGTTGTCACTAGGCGACTTCGACCGGATCGCGCGCCGGGTGCCGGTGCTGGCCAACATCCGCCCCGGCGGCGAGTACCTGATGGAGGACTTCTACTACGCCGGCGGCCTACCCGGCCTGATGGCCCGGCTGGCCAAGCTCGACCTCCTGCACACCGACCGCCCCACGGTGACCGGAAACACGCTGGCCGCGAATCTCGCGGGTGCCTTGGTGCACAACGACGACGTGATCCGGCCGGCCGAGCGTCCGGTCGCCGCCGAGGGCGGGATCGCCGTGCTGCACGGCAATCTGGCACCATCGGGCGCGGTGATCAAACACATCGCGGCCGAGTCCCGGCTGCTGAGCCACACCGGGCCCGCTGTCGTCTTCGACAGCCATACCGAGTTGCTGGACCGGATCAACGACCCGGATCTGCCGATCACGCCGGACTCGGTGCTCGTGCTACGCAACGCGGGACCGCTTGGCGGGCCGGGGATGCCGGAATGGGGCATGCTGCCGATCCCGGACCGGCTGCTGACCGCCGGCATCCGTGACATGGTGCGGATTTCCGACGCCCGGATGAGCGGCACCAGCTACGGCGCCTGCGTGCTGCACGTGGCGCCGGAGTCGTTCGTCGGCGGCCCGCTGGCCCTGGTCGCCAACGGCGACCTGATCCGGCTGGACGTGCCGGCCCGTACGCTGGACCTGATGGTCGACGAGGACGAACTGGCCCGCCGCCGCCGCGCGTGGACGGCGCCGAAAGCCCGGTTCGAGCGTGGCTACGGCGCCCTGTACGCCGAGCACGTGACCCAGGCCGATCAGGGCTGCGACTTCGACTTCCTGGCCCGCGCCGGCGCCAACCCCGAACCCGATCCCCACTGAAGGAGCACGATGACGGCCGCAACCAGCACCGATCCCCGCACCGGACACGTCGTCGCGACGGTCGCCGAAGAGACCACCGTCGACCAGGTCGACGCGCTGTGCCAGCAGGCAGCCCAGGCCACGCCCCGGCTGGAGCGACTGGGCCGGCCGTTCCGGGCCGGCGTGCTGCGTGCACTGGCCGACGCGTTGGAAGCGGACCGGGAGACCATCGTAGGCCTCGCCGACCGGGAGACCGCGCTCGGCACGCCCCGACTGAACGGCGAGCTGACCAGGACTTGTTTCCAGCTAAGGCTGTTCGCGGACGCGGTCGAGGAAGGTGGCTACCTGGAGGCGATCATCGACCACGCCGGCGACACCCCGATGGGTCCCCGGCCGGACCTGCGCCGGATGCTGGTGCCGATCGGTCCGGTCGGCGTGTTCGGCGCAAGCAACTTCCCGCTGGCGTTCTCGGTTCCCGGCGGCGACACGGCCGCCGCGCTGGCCGCCGGCTGTCCGGTGATCATCAAGGCGCACCCGTCGCACCCCGCTACCGCGCAACGGTGTTTCGACGTGATGTCGGCCGCAGCGACCAGGGCCGGCGCCCCGTCCGGCACGCTCGCCCTGGTGCACGGCCAGGACGCCGGCACCGCGCTGGTGCAACACCCGGCGGTCAAGGCGGTCGGCTTCACCGGTTCGCTGCACGGCGGCCGGGCGCTGGCGGACCTGGCCGCGAGCCGGCCGGAGCCGATCCCGTTCTACGGCGAGCTTTCGAGCCTGAACCCGGTGGTCATCACACCGGCCGCGGCGGCAGAGCGGGCCGAGGCGATCGGCCGTGGCCTGGCCGGTTCGGCGACACTGGGCGCCGGCCAGTTCTGCACCAAGCCTGGCCTGGTCTTCGTGCCCGTCGGCCCGGACGGCGACCGCCTGCGCGACGAGGTCGCCAAGGCGTTCGGCGAGTTGGGCGCGCAGTTCGCCCTGAACGACGGCATCCGCCACAACTATGAGGCCGGCACCACCAAGCTGGCCGACCACCCCGGCCTGACCCTGCTCGCCACGGCCAGTTCCCCCAACGGCGAAGGCTTCACGGTGCGCCCCATGGTGTTCACCACCGACACGCGGCAACTGGACGACGTGATCACCAGCGAGTGCTTCGGCCCGTCCACGATCCTGGTGTCCTATTCGGATGATGCGGACCTGCTCGCCGCACTGGACGGACTACCCGGCTCGCTGACCGCCACCCTACACATCGGCGAGGCGGCCGACGAGGTCAGCGCGGTACTGGAAGTGTTGCGGCACAAGGCAGGCCGGATCCTGTTCAACGGCTTCCCCACCGGC
>Ga0137385_10005519_pt1 | contig 11101 bp, 6 predicted proteins | sample SagtaG_FD_104921 | JGI IMG/M metagenome (GOLD analysis project Ga0137385, IMG submission 104921) | Vadose zone soil microbial communities from Sagehorn Ranch, Mendocino, California, USA - Sage2_R_80_16 metaG | ecosystem: Environmental > Terrestrial > Soil > Vadose zone | place: USA: California...
AGGCTGCCCTATGACCGAGACCCTCAGCGGCTTCCGGCTGACCCGGCTGGAACTGTACAACTGGGGCACGTTCGACCAGCGCGTCTGGCTGCTGGACGCGAACGCGCGCAACACGCTGCTGACGGGCGACATCGGGTCGGGGAAATCCACCGTCGTGGATGCGGTCACCACGCTGCTGCTGCCGGCCAACCGGATTTCCTACAACAAGGCGGCCGGCGCGGACACCAAGGAACGGTCGCTGCGGTCCTACGTGCTCGGCTACTACAAGTCCGAGCGCAACGAGGTGACCGGGACCACGAAGCCGGTCGCGCTTCGCGACGGCACGAAGTACAGCGTGATTCTCGGCGTCTTCAGCAACGAGGGGTTCGATGCCGCCATTACCATCGCCCAGGTGTTCTGGCTGCGCGGGGCCGACGTCGGCGGGCAGCCGGACCGGTTCTACCTGACCTCGGACAAGCCGCTGTCGGTGGCCGGCGACTTCGCGGACTTCGGCTCCGACATGACGGCCTTGCGCAGGCGGCTCCGGGCGGGCGGCGCGCAGGTCTACGACAGCTTCCCGGACTACGGGAAGGATTTCCGCCGCCGTCTCGGCATCGAGTCCGAACAGGCGATGGAGCTGTTTCATCAGACCGTTTCGATGAAATCGGTCGGCAACCTCACCGATTTCGTCCGTGACCACATGCTGGAGCCCTTCGACGCCGCGAAATGGACCGCGAACATCGTGGCGCACTTCGAGGATCTCACCCAGGCGCACGAGGCGGTCCAGCGCGCCCGGGCCCAGCTCACGGCGCTCGGCCCGCTGCTCGCGGAGTGCGACGCCCACGACAAGATCGCCACCGAGATCACGGCGCTGACCGCCCAGCGCGGGGCCTTGAGGTACTACTTCGCCGACCTCAAGGCCGGGCTGGTGGACCGGTTGCTCGCCGAGCTTTCCACCGAACGGGCCGGCTTGCACGCTCAGCTCACCGATCTCGCCACCCGGCTGAAAGACCTGCGTTCGCGGGAACGCTCGCTCGATATCGAGCTGGCCGGCCACGGCGGAAGCCGCCTGGCCGAGATCGAGCGCCTGCTCACCGAGGGAGAGGCGGCCTGCCGCGACCGGATGGAGCGGGCCGGGCGGTTCGGGAACCTGCTCGCCGAGGCAGGCTTGGATCCGGTCGAGACGGCGGACCACTTCGCGGCCCGCCGCCTGCAGATCGCCGCGGCCCGGGACCGCGCCAGCCAGGATCTCGCCGACACGCAGAACACGCTCACCGAAACCGGGTACAAGGCCAAGGCGCTCGGCGGCGAGGCGGCCGAGGTCAACGCCGAGCTGCTCAGCCTGCACGAGCACCCGAACAACATCCCCAAGCGCCAACTGGACCTGCGCGCCTGGATGTGCCAGGAGCTGAGGCTCGACACGCAGGCGCTGCCGTTCGCCGGGGAGCTGATCGCGGTCCGCCCGGAGGAGTCGGACTGGGAGGGCGCGGCCGAACGGCTGCTGCGCGGTTTCGCGCTGTCCGTGCTCGTCCCCGACCAGCACTACGCCGCGGTGTCCGACTGGATCGACGGCCACCACCTCAGGGCGCGGGTGGTGTACTACCGGGTCCCGGCCCTGCAAACTGCAGGGGGCAGGGTGCCGCCGCTCAGCTGGTCACCTGGTGCGCTGGCTGCGAAGCTGGACATCAGGGACACCTCGTTCGCCCCGTGGCTGGAGCGCGAACTGGCCCGGCGGGCCGACTTCGAGTGCGTCGAGACGATGGCCGAGTTCCGCCGCGAGGCTAAGGCGATCACCAAGGCCGGCCAGTTCAAGGGGGAGCGCGGCCGGCACGAGAAGGACGACCGGCACCGCATCGATGACCGCAGTCAGTACGTGCTCGGCTGGTCCAACGAGCGCAAGCTCGCCACCCTGCTCCGCCAGGCCACGGCGCTGGCGGAGCAGATTGCCGCGATCACCGGCGAGCGGGAGGCCTGCGAGAAGGCGCGCGACGCCGCGATCCACCGCGGCCAGGTGCTAGCGGGCCTGGACCAGACCCAGGAGTTCGCCGACATCGACTGGCCGTCGGTCGTCAACAGGAACGAGCAGCTCAAGGCGGAAAAGCGCGAGCTTGAGGCGGCTTCAGCCGAGCTGGCGCGGCTCAATCGCGAGCTGGAAACGGTACGCGGGCAGATCATCGCAGCCGAGGGCGCGCACGGTGAGGTTCAGCAGCGGCTCGGGAGCCTCGACAGCGAGATCGCTCGGGCCGGACGAAGCCGAGCCGAGGCCACCGCGACGCTGGCGGAACAGGCCTGCCAGCAGGCCCGCGCCCGCTTTGAGCCGATCACCGGCCTGCTCGCCAAGATCGGCCACGCGCCGCCGTCCACGGCAGAGTCCTGCGACAAGGCCGAGCACGCGGCGGGCGGGCAGATCAGCGCGCTGATAGACCGACGTAACACCAGGAAGACCACCCTCAGCAACAGGATCGTTTCCCTGATGGGCGAGTTCCGCGGCCGGTACCCGGTGGAGACCGAAGAGCTCGACGCATCGGTGGAGGCGACGGACGGGTACCGGGAGCTGCACCAGCGGCTGACCGATGACGACCTGCCCCGGTTCCAGCAGCAGTTCAAGACGTACCTGAACCAGAACACGATCCGCGACATCGCCGGCTTCCAGTCCCAGCTGAACAAGCAGGCGAGCGTGATCAGGGAGCGGATCGCCACCATCAACGAATCGCTGGTCGGCGTCGACTATAACCCCGGCCGGTACATCAAGCTCGAGGCACAGCCGACCCCGCACACCGATGTCCGCGAGTTCCGCGCCGAGCTGCGCGCCTGTACCGAGGGCGCGGTGTCGGCCGAAGCCTCTGACCAGTATTCGGAGCAGAAGTTCTTGCAAGTCAGCAGGATCATCGAGCGGTTCAGGGGTCGCGAGGGCCAAACCGAGACGGACCGGAAGTGGACCCGCTTCGTTACCGATGTGCGCAACTGGTTCATCTTCTCCGCGTCCGAGAGGTACCGCGCGGACGACACCGAATACGAGCACTATGCGGACTCGGCGGGCAAGTCCGGCGGGCAGAAGGAGAAGCTGGCCTACACGATCCTCGCCGCGTCCCTGGCGTACCAGTTCAAGCTGGAGTGGGGCGCGGTCAAGTCGCGCACATTCCGGTTCGCGGTCATCGACGAGGCGTTCGGCCGGGGTTCGGACGAGTCGACCAGGTTCGCGCTCGAGCTGTTCGGCCGCCTCGGCCTGCAGCTGCTGATCGTCACCCCGCTGCAGAAGATCCACGTCATCGAGCCGTATGTGTCCGCGGTCGGCTTCGTTGACAACCCCACGAACTGCTACTCCCGGCTGCAGACGCTGACGATCGAGGAGTATTACTCCAAGCGGCTCGCGTATGTGGTCAGTCACCAGGACACCGTCAACGGCGCACATGTCATCCCGGTGACGGTCGCTGCCGCCGCCGGAACCTGAAGTGGGGCGTCCCTGGACCAGTCCCGCGGAGGTCCGCGCGTGGCTGGATAAGCGGTGGCAGTCCGGCGCGCTGCTCACCGCGCAAGCCGAGGGCAAGGACTGGGAACCCCTGGGCATCCCACTGCGCGGCCCGGTGGCTGGAGAGATCGCAGGACGGCTCGCCGAAGTACAGCAGTGGGCAGCGGAGTGGAACCGGGCCGCGCGCGGCCCGCTGCGCGTCGAGTACAAGAAGGTCGGCGGCCGCCAGGTGGGATCGAACATGATTCCCTGCCGTGCCTGGATCGATGGCTATGAGCGCGCATGGGAGCTGCTCGGCGTGCGCGCGGACGTGCGCGTGTTCAGCTCCCTAGCCGCCGCGGCGGCGGAGAGCTGCCCCAGGATCGTCCCGTGGGTTACGCGTCGCCCCATGCAGCTGCTCCGACTGGCGGGCCAGTGGGACACGTTGCTAGCCGTCGTCCGGTGGATTGATGAGCAGCAGTCGCCAGAGATGTACCTGCGGCAGGTCGACGTGCCCGGAGTGGACACCAAGTTCATCGAGCGTCACCGGGGCGTGCTAGCCGAACTACTAGACTTGCAGCTCCCCCCGGATCGGATCGACGCTGACGCGCCCGACTTCGCCGGCCGATACCGGTTCCGCCGTAAGCCGGGCTACGTACGATTCCGCTCATCAGGCTTCGGTGCCTTCAGCGAGCTGTCCGTCCGTGCGAATGAGTTCGCCGCGCCGCCCCTCGGGGTCAGCCGGGTATACGTAGTCGAGAACGAGATCACCTACCTGGCCTTCCCGCTGCCAGTTGATGCCATGGTCATCTTCGGTGGCGGATACGCGGTGGACGCGCTCGAACCGCTGAGCTGGCTGGCGGACCTGGACCTCGTCTACTGGGGCGACATCGACACCCACGGGTTCGCGATCCTGAACCGGCTGCGGCACCGGTTCGGGCACGCCCGATCTATGCTGATGGATCACGCCACGCTGCTCGCGCACCGCGGCCAGTGGGTAACCGAGCCGCGGCCAACGGTCGCCAGTCTGGACCTCCTGGATGCCGAGGAAGCCGGCCTCTACCGGGATCTGCTGGACGGAGCGCTGGGCCTGTCGCTGCGACTGGAGCAGGAGCGGATCCGCTTCGCCGCCATCGAGCGAGCTCTGGCCACCCTGGCCTCTTCCGATAGCGGCCCGGCTATTTGATCACGTCGTCGGCGGCAAAAACCTTCGACGGGAATCCCTGCTCCGCTATGCCGCTACGGCTCCAGAACATCAGCGTGAGATCGTCGCCCGGATCCGGGATGTATGCGATCTTCCGCTGCAGGTCGATCAGGTCACGGTTGGTCAACGGGCTAGTTTGCCAGCGGCATTCGCCGAGCAGCGCGGTCTGATCGCCGATCATGCCGAGCACGTCCACCTCGGCTATCTCGTCCCGCCACCACCGGCCGATGATCATTTCCGGGGGAAGCTCCCCGTCACGAGCGAGCCGCGCGGCATGGTCCCGGCATGCGCCCTCGAACACTCGCCCGATGTGCTGCTGCAGGCGCTGCTCGGTCCTGCGCTGGACGGCGTCGCCCTGGCCGCCCTCGATAAGGTCCACGTCGTCGCGGATGACACCGAACCAGAAGGCGAGATACGTATCGGCGATCTCGTACAGCGGGTCGGCCGTAGGGTGGCCGATGGGAACCACCCGTCGTACGTAGCCCGACCTCCACAGCCGGTCCAGCGTGTAATCGATGCGCTGCTGAGCGCGGCCCGCGATGCGCGATCGGCGGCGTGCCCCGTAGCCGATCGCGGCCAGGACCCGCTCGTACCCTCCCCGCCAGTCCAGGTCCTCACTGAGGATGTCCATCGCGTCACGGACCATGATTCCGGCCGGCTCGTAGGCAAGACGGCGAAGGTTGTCATGGACAGACGAGGACTCGTCCCATCGGTCCAGGTGCAGGGGATAGCCGCCGCATACCGAGTACGCGGTGATGAAGTCGGCGGCCGGGATCGAGGGCAGGAAGGAACGTGCCTCGGCCACGGAGAACGGATCGAGCCTGCATTCCAGCGCGGCCCTGCGGTGCAGGCCACCCTGCGCGCCGAGCATCCGTTCCATGACGCTCACGGCAGATCCGGTAAGGACCAGCATCAGCCGCTGGTCGCGTATCCGGTTCTCCCAGACCGCGGAGACGAGATCAGCGAAGTCCTGCTGGGAGCTCAGCAGCCGCGGTGCCTCGTCGATCACCACCAGCAGTGGATCGGTTTCCGCTAGCCGGATCAGGAAGCGAAAGGCCGCTTCCCAGTCGCGAAACGGCGCGGCCAGGAGGTCGTCGACTGCGCTGCCGAGTTGCTCACGCATTCGCTCCGTCAGCCGGAAGAGTTGGCGTTCCGCGCTGTCCTGGCGAGTTGCGGTGAAGTACACGGCCCTCTTGCCCTCGGCAAAGTGGGTCAGCAGGAAGGTCTTGCCGACCCGGCGCCGTCCCCAGACCACGGCCAACTGCGGGACGCCAGATCGTACCTGCTGCCAGGCACGTTCGAGGTCCGCGAGTTCATGGTCACGACCGATGAGTTGCTGCACGATGCCATCGTACAAACAGTTTGTAGTACACGCATCTTGTACTACAAACTATTTGTACTCCACATCCTCTACCGAACCGCGCCGCAACCTACGACCGGTCCGTTCAGCGCCTGTCACATTGTGCCCAGTCGCGATCGTCATGGTGGTGAACATGTCTCCAGCGCCAAGGACACGTGACAAGGAAGCACCCAATGAAACTGACCATCTTCGCGGTGACGGGCGGTATCGGTCGGCAGCTGCTCGAGCAGGCCATCTCCGCCGGACACGACGTGACCGCCGTGGCACGCAACCCGCAGAACCTCTCGCCGGCACCGGCGCGCACCATGGCCGCCGACCTCGCCTCCGCTGACCCGGCCGCGCTCCACCCCGCGGTCGCGGGCGCCGACGCAGTGCTGTCCGAGCTCGGCCCACGGTCGAAGGCCGACGCCGGCGTCGCCGCCCGGGGCACGAAGGTCGTCACCCAGGCCATGCACGCCGCTGGGGTCCGGCGCATCATCGTGGTGAGCGCGGCGCCGATCGGTACCGTTCCCTCGCCGGGCCGCCCGCACCCGCCCCGGCACGACCAGGGTGACGGCTTCATCGTCCGGTACCTGGCTGACCCCATCGTCAAGCGGGCGCTGCGCGAGCACTACGCCGACCTGGCCCGGATGGAAGACGTCCTGCGCGACAGCGACCTGGACTGGACCGCCGTACGGCCGCCCCGGCTGACCAGCAAGCCGGTCACCGGCAGGTACCGAACGGCCCTCGGCCAGAACATCCGCGGTGGGCTATTCGTCTCCCGCGCCGACGTCGCGCATTACATGCTCAGCATCCTGGATCAGGCCGAGACGTTCCGCCGGACGGCCGGTATCGCCAATTAACGCCAGTACTGCTGCCGTGTCACAGATTCGCCAAGGCCAAGACCGGATCGGTCTCGGGTGTGCCGCTGGGTTCCCATTCCTGGTCCGAAAGCGAGTACGGATACCAGCGCAGGTCCCGGCCGAGCCGCAGCTGCAGGCGCCCCGCGGTGACCCAGTTCCCCTGGACAGCTTCTGGCGCGCCTGTCTTGGCGCGCAGCGCGGCTTGCGCCGCCTCCAGCAGCCCGGCAGTATCAGGATCCTCCGCAGCCGGGTCCCACCGGCCGTGCAGCAATCGCAGGCCCGCGACGTCACCCTGTCGCCAGCCGAGCGCATGCCGGGCGAGGTCGCGCGGTGGCATCCCGGACCGCGCCGCGAGCGCTGTGAACGCCCGCGTGCCCAGTGTGCGGGCGGCCCGGCGGGCCAGGTCGGCGTCCGGGTCGAGGGTCAGGCCGGCATCATCGGACAGGCCCGAGGCCAGCTCCCACGCCCGGCCGGCGGCGTCCGCGGCCAGCTCGATCAGGTCCTCGCGGAGGCCAGCTCGCCACGGCGGCGGATCCACCGGAAGCGCGGCCGGAGACCCGGGCCGCGGCGGCGGCATCGGCACGGCCGGGATCGGTGCCAGTGGTACCGGCATGCGGAACGCCGTCCTGGCGTCAACACCCTCGTCACCAATGCGCTCGCCGTCAGCTGCCCCAGCGCCGGCGCCCGGCCGCCGGCTGGGGCCGGCGTCCGCCGCACCGCGCCGAAGCGCCCGGATCCCGGCCAGCACCTGATCCCGGGTCCGGCCGCGCAGCAGGAAGAGCGCGAACGGGTCAGCGTCGAGCGCATCGGCGATGAGATAGCAGGCCGCTGCCGAATGCTTGCACGGGTCCGCGTCGTCCGGGCAATCGCAGCGCGGCCCGACCTCGCCCCCGCCAGGCAGCAGATCGAGGCCGGCGCCAGCCGCGTCGTCGGCGATCTCAGGCGGCAGTTCGCCGTCCAGCAGCGCCGCCGCGTGGCCGAGCCGGGCGGCGATGGCCCCAAGCACACGGTCCCATTCCTCGTCGGCGAACCGCCTTACCCGGATCCTGACCTGGTACGGCTCGGTCTTCCGGCCCCGCACCATGGCCCTCGCCTCGCCCGGCGCCAGGGTCAGCTCACCGACCGCGCCCGAGCGCGCGTAATCCCGGCCGCGGGGCAGCCGGTCGGGATCCAGCCTGGCCCGCTGCTCCAGCGCCTCCAGCCAGGCCCGGCCCCACCACGTTCGGCCGAACTCCCGCGCCTCGGAACCCGCCGGGCCCGTCTCGCTCGTCGACCCCGTCCCGCTCGCCGGGCCCGGCCCGCTCACGAGGCGTCCCGCAGGCTGACGAGCTCGGCGAGCTCGGCGTCGGACAGCTCGGCGATCCAGCCCTCGCCGGAGCCGATCACGGCATCGGCGAGCTCGCGCTTGGTCTCCAGCAGGGCCGCGATACGGTCCTCGAGCGTGCCCTCGGCCACCAGGCGGTGCACCTGCACGGGGCGGTCCTGGCCGATCCGGTACGCCCGGTCAGTGGCCTGGTCCTCCACGGCCGGGTTCCACCAGCGGTCGTAGTGCAGCACGTGCGTGGCCCGGGTCAGCGTCAGGCCGGTGCCCCCCGCCTTGAGCGACAGCAGGAACACCGGCACCTCACCAGCCTGGAACCTGGCCACCATCTCCTCCCGGCGCGGCACCGGAACCCCGCCGTGCAGGAACAGCGACCCGATCCCGCGCGCGTCGAGATGCCGCCGCAGCAGCGTGCCCATCTGCTTGTACTGGGTGAAGACGAGCATGGATTCACCGCCCGCCAGGATCAGGTCGGACAGCTCGTCGAAGGCGGCCAGTTTCCCGGACCGGCCGGCCAGCGGCCCGGCTTGCCCGAGGTACTGGGCCGGATGGTTGCAGATCTGCTTCAGTGCGGTGAGGAGCTTGAAGACCAGGCCCGCCCGCTCGATGCCCTGTTTCGCGGCGATCGCCTCCATCGTCTCCCGGACGATCGCCTCGTACAGGGTGACCTGTTCGGCCGTCAGCGGCACGAACAGGTCCGTCTCGGTCTTGGGCGGCAGTTCGGGCGCGATGCCGGGATCGGTTTTCTTTCGCCGCAGCAGGAACGGCCGGACCAGGGCGGCGAACCTGGCGGTTGCCTCGGCGTCGCGATACCGCTCGACCGGCACCGCCACCCGGCTGGTGAACGCGTCCAGGTGCCCCAGCAGCCCCGGCGTGGTCCAGTCGAGGATCGCCCACAGGTCCGACAGGCGGTTCTCCACCGGCGTGCCGGTCAGCGCGATCCTGGCTGATGCCGGCAGGGCACGCAACTCCCGGGCGGTCCGCGACAGCGGGTTCTTGGCGTGCTGGGCCTCGTCGGCGACGACCAGGCCCCAGTCGACCCCGGCGAGCCGCGCGGAGTCGCGCCGCACCACACCGTAGGTGACCAGGACGATCTCGTCGACGGTCAGGTCCTCCAGGTGCCGTCCGCCTCCGTGATAGCGGCGGACGCGTATGTCGGGTGCGAACCTGTGCACCTCGCGCTCCCAGGTGCCGAGCAGCGACGCCGGGCACACCACCAGCGTGGGACCGGCCTTCGCCTCCCGCCGGTGCAGGTGCAGCGCGATCACCTGGATCGTCTTGCCGAGTCCCATGTCGTCGGCCAGGCAGCCGCCTAGCTCGGTCTCGCACATCCCGGCCAGCCAGGCCAGACCCCGCTGCTGGTACGGGCGCAGGACCGCGGTGAGTCCCGGCGGCGGCGCGACCTGCGCCGGAGCGGACCCCATGCCCATGACCCGGGCGGCCAGATCGGCAAGCGGGCCTTCCGCGACTACGGTCACCATCTCGCCGTCGATCTCCGCCGAACCCGCCAGCACGGCGCCGAGCGCCTCCGACGTCCGCATCCGGGTGCGCGGCGGGCGGCGCAGCCGGTCCAGCAGCGCCGGGTCGAGGATCACCCAGCGGCCCCGCAGCTTGATCAGTGGCCGTTTGGCCTCAGCCAGGGCGGCGATCTCGCCGGCGTCGAGCAACGCGCCGCCGAGGGTGAGCTGCCAGCGGAAGTCCAGCAGCGCCGCGAGCCCGAACCCGGCGTCCGTCAGCTTCTCCGGCGCAGGCGTAGCTACGGCTCTCAGTTTCAGGCCGTCGCCGAGCATGCCGGATGGCCACAGCACCTCGATGCCGGTGCCCGCCAGTTCTTCGGCGGCGGGGCCGAGCAGGCTGGTCAGCGCGTCGTCGTCGAGGTCGATTGCCGACGGGCTGGCTTGTCGCAGCGCTTCGGCCAGCGGAGGCCATACCGTCGCACCGCGCCGCAGCGCCAGCAGCATGTCCGTCTCGGCCTGCGCGCCGAACCTGGACAGCACGGTCTCGGGCTGGCTCCACAGTGCGGCAGCGTCGACGATCAGGCTCGGATCGGCGTTGCTGCGCAGCTGCAGTACCAGCCGGAACGCCGGCTCGGAACCACCCGCCCCGGCATCGTTCTCCTCGCTCGTGATGTCGACGGCGTCCATGGCCGGCGACGGGACAGCCTCGATCCGCAGCCCGAGACGCGCACCGGCCGCCAGGCCGTCGGTGGTGTCGGCGAGCCAGTCCGCGAGATCGCCGACCGGCACTGGCCCGGCCGTGGCGAACGCGGGCGACGCGGTGGTCAGCGGCGCCGCGGGCGATCGCACGATCAGGTCGGCGATCGCGTCCCAGAGCTCGCGGATCAGCGACTCGGGAGAGCGCAGTCGCATCGGGCGCGAGCCAGGAAGCGCCAGGGGGTGCGCGGTCGGCGGGAAGGCCGCGGCGAGCTGGCGTATCCATCCGAGGTCGGCCGGGTCGAGCGGCCCGGCCCGCCAGACGTCCGTGCCACCGGCTCCGACGGTCGGCAGCAGGCGCCCGCGGGCGATCAGGCCCACCCCGGCCGCCGCGGCCGCGGCCCAGACCTGCGCGCTAAGTCGCATCCGCTCACCGGCACCATCGCCGAGCAGCACCGGCAGGGCGTCATCGAGCGGGATAAGATCCGCCGAGATCAGGCGCTTGCGTATGCCGTACGTGCCGCCGGGAAAGACCAGCTCGACCTTGGCGGACCCGGTGCCGCGCCCCCAGTGCGCGAACATGCCCCGCCGGGGAATCTCACCCGGCACGAAGACCAGTTCGCCGTCTAGCACAGCACCGTACGATACCGGTTCCGTGGCCGGGTTCGCCGGAACTCGCCAGCCCCGCCCGCACACTGATTCCTGACGGCCGGCTGAGCTAGCGCGGGTCCGGCCGGCTGAGCTCATACGGTGTCAGAGTGCCGTGCGGCTCCGCAGCTCACGCCCCCCAGGCG
>Ga0137385_10005520_pt1 | contig 11099 bp, 8 predicted proteins | sample SagtaG_FD_104921 | JGI IMG/M metagenome (GOLD analysis project Ga0137385, IMG submission 104921) | Vadose zone soil microbial communities from Sagehorn Ranch, Mendocino, California, USA - Sage2_R_80_16 metaG | ecosystem: Environmental > Terrestrial > Soil > Vadose zone | place: USA: California...
GACATCCGCCTGCTCTCCCTCGTCGCGGAGTCGGGCAAGGCCGCCGTGCACGACATCGCCGCCCGGATCGGCATGGACCCGCGTGAGGTGGCCGCGCGGCTGACCGCGCTGTCCGCGACCGGGCTGCCGCTGATCGTCGGCGTCGAGTGCGACCCGAACGGCCTGCGGGCCGCGATCGCCGGTGCCGGGCCGTGGCTGAACTACGCGGCGCAGGGCGGCACCAGCGGACCGCACCGCACCCCGACCGGGCCCTACTCGCAGCAGGGTCCGCCGCCCGGCTATCCGCCCGCGATGCCCGGCGCGCCGTCCGGGCCGTATCCGGCACCGGCTCCCGGCGGGCCGTCCGGACCGCATCCGATGCCGGCACGGCAGGGCGCACCGTTTCCCGCGCCGGGCGCGGATCCGGTCAGTACGTGGGGTCCGCCGCAGAGTTCGTCCTGGGCGCGTGGCGACCAACCGAACCGGCCGGCTCCCGCAGCCTGGACGCCGCCGCCCGCCCCCGCCGCGCCGCAACAGGGGCGGGTGGGTGAGACCTTGCGCGCCGACGGCGCGGACGGGGAACAGGTGCAGATTCAACTGGTCGAGGTGGTCGATCCGGCCGACTTCCTGTTCACGGCAGCGGGTTACCGGTTGCGGCCCGGTGAGCGGGCCGTCGTGGTGCACACCGAGCTGACCAACCGGGGTCAAGTGCCGTTGGGCACGCTGCCGGACCTGTACCTGGTGCTGGTGGCCAAGGACGGTCAGACGGTCGGCAAGGCGCCGGTGTCGCTGTCGTCCCGGCCGCCGCACCGGATGGGCCTGCGGCCGGGCGAGACCGCAGGCGGGCACACGGTGTACGTGCTGCCGGAGAACACCGAGATCACGTCGGTCCGCTGGAGCTTCCGGCCCGACGACGACCAGCGCGCGCTGACCTGGGCCGTGCAGCAATAGCATTCACATGGCGCGCAACAGTTCCAGCGCGTGGTCGAGATCGGCCGGATAGGGGCTGGTGAACTCGACCCAGCGGCCGTCTGCCGGGTGCTCGAAGCCGAGTGTGCGGGCGTGCAGCCACTGTCGTTGCAGGCCAAGGCGTTGCGACAGCGTCGGGTCCGCGCCGTAGGTGATGTCGCCGACGCACGGGTGGTGCAGCGCGGCGAAGTGCACCCGGATCTGGTGTGTGCGACCGGTTTCCAGCTTCACGTCCACCAGGGACGCGTTGCGGAACGCCTCGATCACCTCGTAGTGCGTGACACTGGGCCTGCCGCCGTCCACGACCGCGAACTTGTAGTCGTGCTTGGGATGCCGGTCGATCGGCGCGTCGATGGTGCCGCGGCTCGGGTCGGGCAGGCCCTGCACGACGGCGTGGTAGCGCTTGTCCACGGTGCGTTCCTTGAAGGCGCGCTTCAGCACCGAGTAGGCGTGCTCGCTCTTGGCCACGACCATCACGCCGGTGGTGCCCACGTCCAGCCGGTGCACGACACCCTGGCGTTCGGCCGCGCCACTGGTGGCGACGGTGATCCCGGCGGCCGCGAGGCCACCGACGACGGTCGGTCCGGTCCATCCCGGACTGGGGTGCGCGGCAACACCGACCGGCTTGTCCACGACGACGATGTCGTCGTCCTGGTACTGCACGACGAGCCCGTCCACCGGCACGACGGCCACCGCGATCGGCGAATCCGGCTCCGGGAGCGTGACCTCCAGCCAGGCGCCCGCGGTCAGGCGGTCGGACTTGCCCGCGGTGCGGCCGTCCAGCAGGACGTCGCCGGATTCGGCCAGTTCGGCGACGATCGTGCGGGACAGGCCCAGCAGGCGGGAGAGCCCCGAGTCCACCCGCATGCCATCGAGGCCGTCGGGCACCGGCAGGGTGCGCGACGAGGTCATGCGGTCGGCTCCGTCGGGGTCGCTTCCGCCGCGAGGCGGGCGCGGCGGGCGACGCCACCGTCGTAGTCCTTGCCCAGCAGGGCCAGCAGCACGATGAGCACGGCGCCGACGGTCAGGCACGAGTCGGCCAGGTTGAAGATCGCGAACGTCTCGCCCAACGGCCGGAACACCGAGATGAAGTCGACCACGTGGCCGCGCAGCGGGCCGGGCGCGCGGAAGATCCGGTCGATCAGGTTGCCCAGCGCACCGGCCAGCACCAGCCCGATCGCGATGGACCAGCCGACCGATCGCAGCCGGGGCGCGATCCAGATGATCGAGACCACCACGGCCACCGCGACCAGGCTGAACAACCAGGTCAGGCCGGTGGCCATGGAGAACGCGGCGCCGGAGTTGCGGCTGACGTCCAGGTAGAGCACGTTGCGCAGCACCGTGAGCGGCGCCTTGCCCTCCAGGTTGGCGACGACGAGGGCCTTGGTGGTCACGTCGAGCGCGAGGGCCAGCAGAGCAACCCCGATCAGGACGGCCAGCCGGCGCGGCGGGAGGGCCACGTCCGGCTGTTGGGTGCTCTGTTCTGTACTCACGTCGGCCATTGTCCCGCATTCGTCCGGGTCGGTGGCCGTGGGTAGAGTCGGCCGCCAACTGAGGAGGTGGGCGGATGGCCGATCTGCCGCCGATCGAGGTGACCAATCTCGACGGCTACGGTTCCCCAGCGCTGGACTGGGACCGGCCGAGGGGCTGGCTGGCGAACGACGCGGCAGGGCCGGACCTGCCGTTCTTCCTGAACACGATCCATCCGGACGGCCGCCCGCACTCGGCCGGCATCGGCGCGCGGTGGCTGGCGGGCGATCTCTGCTTCGTGAGCGGCCCGCAGACCCGCAAGACCCGGAACCTGCTGGCGAACCCGGCCTGCACGGTGACGGTCCGGCTGGCCGACATCGACCTGGTCATGGAGGGCACCGCGGTCCGGGTCACCGACCCGGCCACGCTGGCCGATGGCGTCCGGCTCTATCACGAGGTCGGCTGGCCGGCCGAGGTGTCCGGCGACGCCGTGACCGCGCCCTACAGCGCGCCGAGCGCCGGTCCGCCGCCGTGGCACTTGTACCTGTTCACGTTCCACACCGCGTTCGGCGTGGCCACCGCCGATCCGCCCGGCGCGACCCGCTGGCGGTTCGCGCGCTGAATCACCCCGCCAGGAACGGCGGCAGTGGGCGCGGGTCCGGGACGGGTGCCCAGCTGCCCTCGTGCTGCTGGTAGTGCCAGCGTGGGCCGTTGGTGGTGATGTCGCGCAGCGCGCCGATCAGGCGGTCCACGTGCTCGGTGGTCGTGCCGAGGCCGATGCTGACCCGCAGGGCGTGCTGGCCGGTCGACCCGGCTTCGGCGAGCAGCTTGCGGGTGAGGATGTGGGCGCAGAACGCGCCGTCCCGCACGCCGATCCCGTACTCGGCGGACAACACCGTGGCCAGCCGGCCGGCGTCCTGGGCATCGACGGTGAAGCTGACCACGCCGACCCGGTCGGCGCCGGTCCCGAAGATGGACAGTTCCCGCAGGCCGGGGATGGTGGCAAGCCCCGAACGCAGCCGGGTCAGCAGGGCACGTTCGTGCGCTCGGATCGGGCCCCAGTGGCGTTGCAGTGCCGCGCAGGCGGTGGCCAGCGCGTGCACCCCGACCACGTTGGGCGAGCCGGCCTCGTGCCGGTCGGGCACCTGGGACCAGGCGACGCCGAGCTGGTCGCCCTGGACGGTCACCTGGGCCGTTGCGCCGCCGCCACGCAGGTACGGGGGCGCGGCCCGCAGCCAGTCGGCCCGGCCGACCAGCACGCCGGCACCCAACGGCGCGTACAGCTTGTGGCCGGAGAAGACCAGGTAGTCGGCGCCGCAGGCACGCAGGTCGATCGGCCGGTGCGGCGCGAGTTGGGCGGCGTCCACCACGATCCGGGCGCCGTGCCGGTGGGCCACCTCGGCCAGTTCGGTGATCGGCCACAGTTCGCCGGTCACGTTGGACGCGGCCGTCACCACGACCAGCCGGGGCCCGGTCGGGCACGCGGCCAGCGCATCGGCGACCGCGCCGACCGCGTCCGCGTGCGATTCGGGCGCTGGTAGGCGGCGGATGTGCGGGCCGCGCCAGGGCAGCAGGGCGGCGTGGTGCTCGCTGTCGAACAGCACGACGGAGGTGCCCCTGGGCACGGCGCCGGCGAGCAGGTTCAGCGAGTCGGTGGTGTTGCGGGTGAAGATGACGGCGTCGGTGGCATAGGCGCCGACGAACCGGCGGACGGTGTCCCGTGCCTGCTCGTACACCCTGGTACAGACCTGGGAGGCGAAGCCGGCGCCGCGGTGCACGCTGGCGTACCAGGGCAGCAGTTCGTCCACGGCGGCCCGCACCTGTTCCAGGCAGGGCGCGCTGGCGGCGTGGTCGAGGTTGGCGTAGCCGACGCGTTCCCCCGTGACCAGCGGCACGGTCAGGCCGGCGCCGACCACGGCCGGCACGGCGGGTCCGTAGGTGGGCTCGGTGCGGGCTTGTGCGGCGATGTTCAGTGCCAGTGTCATGACAGCCTCCCGGACGGGATCGGACCCGCAGGGAGTCCGCGCTTGCCCGCCGCACCGCGCGACGGACCAGGTCCTCACCCGGGGCACCCCACCGCGGTTGGAGGGTTGCCGGCCAGCGAGCCGGGGCTTGACGCTGGCACTCATGACCTTGAACCCAAGGTATCTGATGCCGGTTCCGGTCGGCTACCTGGATTCCGGAGTCTGGGACTCCTTGGCACGTTGGGAGCTTTACGCCCCGGCTTCGCCCTTCCAACGGGCGTAGCGGCCGGCCCGGTCGACCGCGCGGATCCGGTGTTCGGTGGCGTCGCGCACTTCCTCGGTGGTCACCACGAGCAGTTGGTCGCCCTGGGCGATGCGGGTGTGGCCGTCCGGGGTGAAACTGGCGTTGTCCCGCACGACGAGGCTGACCACGGCGCCGACCGGCAGCCGGAGTTCGTTCAGGTAGACCCCGTGCAGTTGGGAACCCGGCTGCACCCGGACCTGCAGGAGCCCGGCGTCGACCTGGTCGAGTGCCGCCGAGTCGATCTCCAGTTCGTGCGGCTGCACCTCGCCGGTGAGCCGCAGCGCCTTCGCCAGATGCGGCAACGTGCCACCCTGGATCACGGTCAGCACGACGACGAGCACGAACACCGCGCCGACCAGTTCCGTCGCACCCGGCCGCCCCTGGGTCAACGGAATCAGCGCGAGCACGATCGGCACCGCGCCACGCAGCCCCGACCAGGACAGGAAAGCCAGATCCGGCAAGGGAAAGCGGAACGGCAACAGGGCGATCAGAACGCTCAACGGCCGGGCCAGCACGACCAGGACCGCGCCGGCCACCAGCCCCGGGATGATGGCGGACAACAGGTTGGCCGGCGACGCGTAGAGGCCGAGCAGCACGAACAGCCCGATCTGCGCCAGCCAGCCCAGCCCTTCGGCGAAGGACAGCGTGCCCGCGCGGTGCGGCAGTTTCGAGTTCCCCAGCACCAGCCCGCACACGTAGGTGGCGAGCAGGCCGGACGCGTCGGCAAGCCCGCCGGCCGCGAACGCCAGCACACACACCGCCACCGCCGCGAGCGGATAGAGACCGGTGGCCGGGAGCGCGGCGCGGCGCAACGCCCAACTGCCCGACCAGCCCAGTACGCCGCCGATCAGGGCGCCCGCCACCAGTTCGTAGGCGACGAGCAGCGGTGTGGTCCAGGACAGCGGATCGGTGCCGGCGAGCAGGACCACGGCGATGAAGACGGGCGCGTCGTTGAGCCCCGATTCCAGTTCCAGCGCACCGGACAGCTTGCGGCTGACGTTGAGGTTGCGCAACACACTGAACACGGCCGCCGCGTCGGTGGAGGACAGCACGGCGCCCCAGAGCAGGGCAGTGCGCCAGCCGAGCCCGAGGACGAGGTGCAGTGCCGCGCCCGTCACGACGATGCTGACCACAACAGCCACAGTGGACAGTGCGATACCGGCACCCAGCGCGGGTTTCACGGAAGTCCAGCGGGTGGTCAGCCCACCCTCGGTGAGGATGAGAACGAGCGCCGCGATACCGAGCGACTGGGTCAGCGAAGCGTTGTCGAATCGGATCCCGATCCCGGACTCGCCGAGAACCAGCCCGATCCCGAGATAGAGCAGCAGTGACGGCAACCCGAGCTTGACCGACACCCGCACGGCAAGCACGGCAACGAGCAGGACAACGGCGGACGTGCCGAGCACGAAAGCGAGTTCCGCCATGTCACCTCCTCGGCCGGGCCATCATTGTCGCTGTTCATCGGCCAACCGGCGCAGTCTGCTGGTCAGGTCTGCCGGCGGGTCGGCGACGGCGACGAGTTTGTCCCGCGATCTCATGCCGGTGACGATGGCGATGTCCCGGTGCGGGATGTCGAGGGCGTCGGCCAGTGCTCGGCGGACGGCCTCGTTGGCTTTGCCGTCCACGGCTGGGGCGGTGACGGCGACGATCAGGGCTGGGCCGAGCCTGCCGTCCCATTGGCCGCCTACTGTTGGGCGGCGGGCGGCCGGGCGGACCCTGATCGGGAATCTGTGTTCCGTCATCGGCGGCTGCCAGAGTCTGCGTCGGGGCGATCACATCGTCTTGCTGCCCGACAGGAGATTACTGACAGGCTCGTTGTCCACAGGTGGTCCAGTTGTCCACAGCCAGCCGTTTTCGCGCCCCAACGTGTCGGTCAACATCGATAGGATAGAACTGGGGGGCGCCCCTGTGAGGTCGGGCCAAAATCGGACGTCGGCGGCTGTCAGGATACTGGGCCTCCGGTTGTCCACGGGTGATTGTCGGTGCTCAGGGTGTCCGGTCCTGCGCCCAGGTGGTCAGATCGTGTCCGCCGGCCTGTGACCAGCACTCCGTGAGATCGAGTCTGGTCGCCGTGGTGTCGGCGTAGCGCTGCAGGAAAGTCTGTAGGCCACGAAGGACGGCATCCCGGCCGATGGTTGTTTCCAGATCGCTGATCAGACGGGCGTCGCTGGCGTACGCGGCGTCGGGTTGGTCCCCGTTCGTCGCGTTGGACTGATACCGCTCCAGTGCGACGTGGCTGATGTAGGTGGTCAGGGCCTCATTCAGCCAGGCGTCCATCCAGTCGACCGAACCGCCGAACCAGGCGTGTGCGACCTCATGGCCGATTACCGTCGCCGCGTACTCCGGTTCCCGGTCGTGCGTTGCATCGAGTGCGTCGTCCTTGATCATGATGATGCCGGGTGCCGAGAACGCCAGCGGGGGAAGGTCCGGTACGAAAACAATGTCGCATTTCCGGTATGGATACGGCACGCCCAGGATCGCTTCGTAGGCGAGCAGGGAACGTTCGGCAAGATCGGCGACGCGACGGCCGAGTGCGGTCGTCGCGCCGCGTGAACGCCGGGCATGGATGGTGATCGGCGTCATGCCGGTGGCGGTGCGGATCGTCCGGTGGTGCGATACCGACCAGGGGCCGGCGGCCATCGCGACGACGTACGGAGCGATCGGGGCGGTCGGAGCGAACCGCCATCGACCGCCCTCACCTACGGCGACCGGCCCGTTCGCCAAGCAGTTCCAGCCGGCGGGAACCGTCATCGTGACGGTGACATGCGCCCGTAACCGGGGGTCGTCGAAGCAGCAGAAGCATTTCGGCGCGGACCGCGGATAAGCCAGGTCGTAGACGTAGGTGTCGGCGGCGTCACTGACCAGCCGGTATCCGCGATCCTGCGCGTTGTAGGGAAACAACGCCGCCACCTCGACCCCGTTGCTGGTAGCCACGTTGGGAACCGTCAACCGGGAGCCGTCCCAGTTGACGGCCACATCCACGGCGCGACCGTTCACGATCACGCTGTCCACCTGTGTCGCCGCGAGGTCGGCGAACACGGTCGTTCCGGGCTGGTGACATCGGAAATGGATCACCGTGCGGCAGGCGATGGCCGCGGGATCGACCGTGATCTCGAGCTCGTACGACTCCACCGCGAGCAACTCACGCTGTTGCCGCATCGCACCTCCGGTCGTGTTCTCCGGGTCCCCGTCGATGCGACATGGATTCGGGAGTGCGCCAGATCAGCCGCTCACGGGCGACCTTGGCGCGGACACCGGAGATCTGGGGGCGACCACGGGGGCCGCGACGGCCCGCTCGAACATGTCCTTCAGGAACTCCGAGAGCGGCAGGCCGCTGCCGGCCGCTCTCGCCTTCAGGGCAAGGAAAACCGCGTCGGGCACGTCACGAACCTGGATGTGTACGCCCATACCCTCAGTATTCCGGTACCCACGGTGTGTATGTCAACGCGTCCGCTGCACCACCACGCTGATGGCCGCGCCGTCACCGACCGTGGCGTGGGTGTCACCGGCCTCGTCGGCCGACACGTACCTCACCGAGTCGGCCAGGGTTTCCGTTCGCAGGAACGTTTCGTGGGTGCGCACGGCGGCCAGTACCTCCTCGTCGCCGGCCAGGTCCACCGTGATTCGGTCGGACACCGCGAGACCGGCGTCGCGGCGTGCCTGCTGGACGGCGCGGATCACGTCCCGTGCCACGCCTTCGGCGGCCAGTTCGTCGGTCACCTCCGTGTCGAGCACCACCAGGCCTGCGCCGCCGGGGAGTGCCGCGGTCAGGCCGGGGTCGGTGGCGACCAGGCGACGTTCGTACTCGCCTTCCTGTAGTTCGATTCCGGCGGCGACCACGGTGCCGTCGGTGTTCGTGGTCCACTCGCCGGCCTTGACGGCGTTGATCACCTTCTGGGTGGTGGCGCCCAGGCGTGGGCCGACGGCCCGCGCGTTGACGGCCAGCTCGAAGTGGCCGTGTGCGGCCACATCCGTGGTCAGCGCCACCTGCTTGACGTTGACCTCGTCGGAGATCAACCCGACGAACGGGGCCAGCGCCTCCGCGTCCGGCGCCGCCACCACCAGCCTGGCCAGCGGCAGCCGCACGCGCAGCTTGCTGGCCTTGCGCAACGACAACGCCGCCGAGCAGACCCGCCGGACCTCGTCCATCGCAGCGACCAGGGCCGCATCGGCCGGCAACGAAGACGCAGCCGGCCAGTCCGTCAGGTGCACGGAACGGCCGCCGGTCAGGCCACGCCAGACCTCTTCCGCGGTCAGCGGCAGCAGCGGCGCCGCGACACGGCAGGTCACCTCCAGGACCGTGTGCAGAGTGTCCACGGCGTCCGCGTCGCCGGCCCAGAACCGGTCGCGTGACCTGCGGACATACCAGTTGGTCAGGGTTTCCAGGAACTCCCGGACCATGGCGCACGCGCCGGACAGGTCGTACGCGTCCAGTGCCGCCTGGACATCCGTGACCAGGTCGTGCGTCTTGGCGAGCACGTATCTGTCCAGGACATGCTCGCTGTCGGTGCGGAACACGCCGTCCCGACCCGCCGCATTGGCATACAGGGCCAGGAAGTACCACGAGTTCCACAACGGCAGCACAGCCTGGCGGACCGCGTCGCGGATGCCCCGCTCGGTGACGACGAGGTTCCCGCCACGCAACACCGGCGAGGACATCAGGAACCAGCGCATGGCGTCCGAGCCGTCCCGGTCGAACACCTCGTTCACGTCCGGGTAGTTCTTACGCGACTTGGACATCTTCTGCCCGTCGTCGCCGAGCACGATGCCGTGCGCGATGCAGTTGCGGAACGCTGGACGGTCGAACAGCGCCGTGGCCAGCACGTGCATCAGGTAGAACCAACCACGGGTCTGCGCCGAGTACTCGACGATGAAGTCACCGGGGTAGTGGTGTTCGAACCAGTCGCGGTTCTCCATCGGGTAATGCACCTGGGCGAACGGCATGGAACCCGAATCGAACCAGCAGTCCAGCACCTCGGGCACCCGGCGCATGGTCGACGAGCCCGTCGGGTCGTCCGGATTCGGCCTGGTCAGGTTGTCCACGTGCGGCCGGTGCAGGTCGGTGAGGCGCACGCCGAAGTCGCGCTCCAGCTCGTCCAGCGAGCCGTACACGTCGACCCTCGGGTACGCGGGGTCGTCCGACAGCCACACCGGGACCGGCGAGCCCCAGAACCGGCTGCGGGAGATCGACCAGTCCCGGGCGCCCTCCAGCCACTTGCCGAACTGGCCATCCCGCACGTGCTCGGGCACCCAGTTGATCTGCTGGTTCAGCTCGACCATCCGGTCGCGGAACGTCGTCACGGACACGAACCAGCTCGACACGGCCTTGTAGACCAGCGGGTTGTCGCACCGCCAGCAGTGCGGGTACGAGTGCAGGTAGCTGTCCTCGCGGAACAGCACGCCGCGCGCCCGCAGGTCGCGCAGCAGCGGACGGTTCGCCTCGAAGACCTGCAGGCCCTCGTACTCCGGGATCATCGACGTGAACCGGGCGTGCGCGTCGACCGTGAGGATCGGCGGGATGCCCGCCGCAGTGCACACGTTGAAGTCGTCCTCGCCGTGGCAGGGCGACACCTGGACCACGCCGGTGCCGTCCTCGGTGGTGACGAAGTCGCCGGACAGGATCGTGAACGCCTTCGTACCGGCCGCCTGGTCGGTCAGGTAGTCGAACAGCGGCTTGTAGCGGCGCCCGACCAGTTCGGCGCCCTTCATCGTGCCGACGCGGACCGCGCCGGCCAGTTCCCGCTCGTAGGCAGCTAGCCGGGCCTCAGCCAGGATGTAGCGGTGGCCGTCCAGTTCCATGACGGCGTAGTCGATGTCCTCGCCGACGACCATGGCCATGTTCGGGATGAGCGTCCACGGCATCGTCGTCCACGCCAGGATCCGCTCGCCGGTCTCCAGCTCGAACCAGACCGTGCTGGCCGGGTCCTGCCGCTCCCGGTAGGTGTCGGCGTCCATCCGCAGTTCGGTGTTGGACAGCGGGGTCTCGCAGCGCCAGCAGTAGGGCAGCACGCGGAAGCCCTCGTAGATCAGACCCTTGTCCCACAGGGTCTTGAACGCCCACATGACGCTTTCCATGTAGTCCAGGTCGAGCGTCTTGTAGTCGTTGTCGAAGTCGACCCAGCGGGCCTGGCGGGTGACGTAGTCGCGCCACTCCTGGGTGTAGCGCAGCACGGACGTGCGGCACGCCTCGTTGAACTGCTCGATGCCCAGCGCCTCGATCTCGGCCTTGACCTTGATGCCGAGCTGGTGTTCGGCTTCGACCTCGGCGGGCAGGCCGTGGGTGTCCCAGCCGAAGCGGCGCTCCACCCGGTGGCCGCGCATGGTCTCGTAGCGCGGCACGACGTCCTTGACGTAGCCGGTGAGCAGATGGCCGTAGTGCGGCAGGCCGTTGGCGAAGGGCGGGCCGTCGTAGA
>Ga0137385_10005522_pt1 | contig 11096 bp, 10 predicted proteins | sample SagtaG_FD_104921 | JGI IMG/M metagenome (GOLD analysis project Ga0137385, IMG submission 104921) | Vadose zone soil microbial communities from Sagehorn Ranch, Mendocino, California, USA - Sage2_R_80_16 metaG | ecosystem: Environmental > Terrestrial > Soil > Vadose zone | place: USA: California...
CAGGTCGACCTCGCGTGGATGGGGCCGTGGGGCTACGTGATCGCCAATAACTCGACCGACTGCCAAGCGCTCGCGACCGTCAAGTACGACGACAAGCCGTTCTATCACGGCATCGTGATTAGCCGTCCGGATCTCCACGTAAGCCGCTTTCCGGACGACACGAAAGGTATGTCGATCTCGTTTGCAGATGTCGGCTCGACGTCGGGCTGGCTGATGCCGACCTGGTACGCAAAGGAGGTCTGGAAGATCGATCCGAAAACGTTCTGGAAGTACACGGAAGGCGCGACGCACGCGGCAAACGAGGTCGCGGTGCAGTCGGGTCAGGTCGATCTCGCTACGGACTTCGATCGCAACCGGAACGCGATGGTCGCGAAAGGCGTGATCAAGCCCGACGGCACGAAGATCGTCTGGACGTCGGACCCGTTTCCGAACGATGCGATCGTGGTGCCGCACGGCGTCCCAGCGGAACGCGTCGCCCAGATCCAGCGCATCCTGCTGTCGATCACGCCGGAACAGGCTGCGACCTTGCTGCCGCCGCGCTATACGGGCTTCGTGTCGGCAACGCACGCGTCGTACTCGATGATCGAGAAAGCCGGCGTCGCTGTCGGCAAGATTCGCGCGAAGGCCTGAGATGAAACCGCCGCCCTCGTCCGCCCCGATGGGAACGGTCGGATCGGCGGCCGCGGCGGCGCTCGCGGCACTCGAGGCGAAGCACGGGCGTTTCGTGCGCCGCCTCAGGCTCGGTGCGACGCTGGCGGCCATCGCCGCGTTCTACGCGGTGTGCTTCAGTCTTGCCCACGTCGACCCGGCCCGCCTCGTCACAGGGCTGCCCAAGCTTGCAGGCTGGCTCGTGCAAGCTTGGCCGCCGCGCGTCGACGAACTGCCGCTGATCATCCAGCGCACGGCAGAGACCGTTGCGATGGCGGCCGTTGGCACCACCGCCGCTGCGTTGCTTGCGCTGCCGGCGGCGCTGTTCGCCAGCCGCAACCTGACGCCACTGCCCGCGCTCTACTATCCCGTGCGTTGGTTCCTGAACATGCTGCGCGGCATCGATTCGTTCGTGTTCGCGCTGCTGTTCGTCGCTGCCGTCGGGCTCGGCCCGTTCGCCGGTGTGCTCGGCATCGCGTTCCATACGTGGGGTAGCGCGGCCAAGCTATTCGCCGATCATCTCGAGAACGCCGATCTGGCTGCCTACGATGCCGTACGCACGACGGGCGCAGGCCGCTTCACGAGCATCGCGTATGCGGTACTGCCGGACGTGCTACCCGTGTTCGCGTCGACCGCGCTGTTCTGGCTGGAGTTCAACATTCGCGCGTCGACCGTGCTCGGCGTGGTCGGTGCGGGCGGAATCGGTCAGGAGCTGAAGAACAGCATGGACCTGCTCGACTTCAACCGGCTGTTTACGATCATCGCGGTGATCCTCGTCGTGGTCACGACACTCGATCAGATATCGGGCTGGTTGCGCAGGAAACTGGTGTGAGGGCATCGCGCGCATGAACCTGTTCACACAGCCTGCTCCTGGCCGCACTGCGCAGCGGGCTCCGCCCCTGTGCGTATCGGGCGTCGACAAGCGTTTGCACGGCGTGCACGTCTTGCGCGACGTCAGCCTGAGCGTCGGATCGGGCGAGTTCGTCGCCTTGCTCGGCGCAAGCGGCGCAGGCAAGACCACGCTGCTGCGCTGCGTGGCCGGGCTCGACAGTATCGACAGCGGCACGATCGAGGTGGCCGGCGTTCCCGTGGCTGCCCTGCGCCGTCGGGCACGCCGGCAGGTCGCGGTGATCTTTCAGCGGTTCAATCTCGTGCAGCGTCTGAGCGCGCTCGACAACGTACTGGCTGGCCGGCTCGGTCACGTGCGCACGTGGCGTGGCATCACGCGCCGCTTCGAGCGGGCGGACCGGCTGCTTGCGCTCGAATCGCTCGAACGGGTTGGCCTGCTCGACTATGCAGTGCGGCGTGTCGATACGCTCTCGGGTGGACAGCAGCAGCGCGTTGCGATCGCACGCGCACTCGCGCAGCAGCCTGACCTGATCGTCGCGGATGAACCCGTTGCGAGCCTTGATCCAGGCAGCGGCGGGGAAATCCTCGCGCTGCTGCGGCGCTGCTGCGGCGAGCAGGGCGTGGCCGTGTTGTGCAGTCTGCATCAGGTTGGCTGGGCGCAGCAGTTCGCGGACCGGGTAGTCGGGCTGGCGCAGGGCGCCACGGTCATCGACGTGCCGGCCAGTGCGTTCGACGATAGACACGCGCAGCGGCTATATGCCCGCACAGCGGGAAAGGAACCCTCCACGGAACAGACATGATGAACCCTTCGCAGGTCGCGAAGCATGCGCCCGCGATTTCGTCACGTCGCTAACGGCGGACCTAGAAACTCGACACCCCATTTCGCGCCGAATTCGTTTAGCGCGTCGGGTTCGGGTCGACCGTTCGCCATGATTTCGCGGAGTTCACTAAAAAAAGCAGCTGCGTCGAACCCCGGCGTAATCAGAACGAGCATTCGCGACGGCTTGTCGTCGATGTTCGTGAACCGGTGCGTGCTTCCCACAGGCGCAACGACCGTCTCTCCCGCGTGCGCGACAACACGTCTGCCGTCGACTTCGAACAGATATCGACCACGCAGCACATGGAAAACTTCCGTTTCCCGCTCGTGCCGATGCTGCGGCGGCCCGAATCCGGGTTCGTCCGTGCACGCGATGAGCGTCGCCTGGTTCTCCGTCGCGGTTGGTGCGATACACACCTCGATATCGACCCCGATGGCGGGTATGGAAATAAGATCGTCGAGTTCTTTTGACTGGCTGAATTGCGCTTGCATGCTCTACCCCTCAATAAACAGGGACCGCCGGCATACGTTCGAGGCCGGCACGGTCAGCGTCGGTGAAGGACAATCGCAATGTGACTGTCAGCTATCACCTGCACGCATCGTAGAGTTGTTGAATTAGCTCAGAATGATTGTTCGGAACCCCGCGATGCGCGGGGCTCCTTTTTTACTATCGTTTCAGATCGACACTCGCTTAACGAACCGTCGCCCCCATCCCTGCATTCAGGCGGCGCCGATACGTCGTATTCCGCGTTGCCAGCCAGTAGTACAGCGGCGACGTCAGAACGAGGCCGATCACCCACGAAAGATCCGCGCCATCCAGATAGCCCGGTACGGGTCCGGCATACATCGGTGTGTTCATGAACGGAATCTGCACGGCAATACCCACTGCGTACGCAATCAGCGCTTGCGGATTGAAGCGTCCGTAAATGCCGCCGTCCGCCTCAAAGATCGAATCGATGTCGTACTTGCCTTTATGGATGACGTAGAAATCGATCAGATTGATTGCCGTCCACGGCACGAGCACGACGAGCAGAGCGAGCACGAGATCGACCAGATTGCCCACGAAGTTCGTCGAAGCCCCGAGCGCCGCATAGCAGCACGCAGCAAGAATGACGAATGAGAACACCGCCCGCGTCCTGGCCGTCGGAATCCAGCGGTACGCAAAGGTCTGCACCGATGTGATCGCCGCGAGCACCGCTCCGTAGAGATTCAACGCGTTATGACTGATGACGCTGAGCAGGAAGAGCACCAGCATCGGCAAGCCGAGCGGTCCCGTCGCCTGCTTGACGGCATCCATCGCATCGACGCCGGGCGGCACGGCCAGCACGGCAACGGCGCCGAACACGAACGCGAGCGTCGAGCCGATCGTACAGCCCAGATACGTCGCCCAGAACGTCGACGCGACACGGACATTCTCAGGCAGGTAGCGCGAATAGTCGGACACGTACGGCGCAAACGCGATTTGCCAGAGCGCGGACAGCGAGACCGTCGCGAGCCAGCCGGCGATATTGAAACCGCCGCGCGTCAGAAAGTCCGCCGTCGAAACGTGCGTCAGGATGTACCAGAAGCCGATGAAGATGCCGATGCCGAGTACCCACGTCCCGATCCGGTTCAGTATGTGTATGAAGCGATAACCGACGATGCCGATCAGCCCCGAGCCCAACGCGCCGACGATGATGCCCACCGGTACGGGAACACTCGATTCGATTCCGTGCAGCGATTTCCCGGCCAGCACGATGTTGGAAGCGAAGAAGCCCACATACATCACGCCCGCGATGACCGTGACGAGCAGCGCGCCCCATGATCCAAACTGGGCGCGGCTCTGGATCATCTGCGGAATGCCCATTTGAGGACCTTGCGCGGAGTGCAGCGCCATCAGCACGCCGCCTACAGCCTGTCCCACGACAATCGCGACGATGCCCCAGAACAGATTCAGATGGAAAAGCTGGACGCCGAGCGCCCCCGTTACGATAGGCAACGGCGCGATATTGCCGCCGAACCAGAGTGTGAAGAGATCACGCACCTTGCCGTGACGATCCTCGCGTGGCACATAGCCAATCGTGTGTTTTTCGATCAATTGGGAAGCTTTGCTGTCCGTGGTGGCCAAAATGCTGTCTCCTGTCTCGCGCAGCTGCGCTGCGATATTCAGCGGCTCAGGCGTGGCCCGAGCGCGCTCGTTGCTTGCATTCATCCGTTTGAATCACGCGCCGGACCGGGTCGAGAGGTGATCCGCCAGTCGCGTCAACATCGCATCGCACGCTTCGAGTTGTTCGACTGTGACGAATTCGTCCGGCTTGTGTCCTTGATCCATGCTGCCCGGTCCGCAGACCACGGCGGGTATGCCTGCCTGATTGAAGAGTCCGCCCTCGGTGCCGAATGCGACCGTGCCGAACTCGCGGGAACCACACAGCAATGCGAGTAGCTGCGCTGCGTCGCTGTCGGGCGGCGTTGCGAGACCGGGATAGGCCGAAAGCGACTCCAGGCGAATATCGGTTTCGGCATTCACTGCGCGCATCTTCGGCAGTAGCTGGGTCTGCGCGTAGGTCTGCAACTCGTCGGCGACGTTCGTTGCGTCGTAGCCGGGCAGCGCCCGCACTTCGAAATCGAACTCGCATTCCGCCGGCACGATGTTGAGCGCGCGGCCACCTTTGATGATGCCCGTCTGCACCGTCGAGTACGGCGGATCGAAGCGTTCATCATGCTGTTCAGGCAAGGACAACTGCTCGCCGATCTCTTCGAGCCGATTGATCAGACGCGCCGCGTACTGAATCGCGTTGACGCCGTAAGGCGCGTACGCCGAATGGCAAGGCGCGCCCTTGACCTGGCAGCGCATCGCCAGCTTGCCTTTGTGACCCAGCACCGGCTTCAATTCCGTCGGTTCGCCGATCAGGCATAACGCAGGCTTGTGCGCACGCTTCGCGAGTTCCGCGAGCATCGGCCGCACGCCGAGACATCCCACTTCTTCGTCATAGGAGAACGCGAGATGCACGGGCACCTTCAGATCGCGCGAAAGAAACGCAGGCACCGCTGCCAATACCGATGCAATGAAGCCTTTCATATCGGCCGTGCCGCGTCCGTACAAGCGCCCGTCTTGTTCGCTCAGACGGAACGGCTCGACCGTCCACGGCTGGCCGTCGACGGGCACCACGTCGGTGTGGCCGGATAGCACGATGCCGCCGCTATCATCAGGGCCGATCGTCGCGAACAGATTCGCCTTCGTGCGCTCTGCGTTGTAGAACAGCTCGCTATGAACACCGAGATCGCCGAGGTAGTGCCGGATGAAATCGATCATCTCCAGATTGGAGTCCCGGCTGACGGTGGGAAATCCGATTAGCCGTTCGAGCAGCGCGCGGCTCGAGTTGTCACTCATCGCCCGGTACTCCATAACTCGGCGCGGCCGTTGGATTGAGCGCACGGGTCACGTAATCCTGCATTTGCGGCTTGTACGCTTGCCATAGGCCGTCGAGCTTGCCGATGGGATCGTCGTCGGCCCAGTCGATGCGCAAATCAACGATCGGCCAGCTCTGATCGCCGACGATCTTCAGCGCCGCCGAATGCACAGGGCCCGCTTCGCCGCCCGCCGCCATCGCGGCATGCATCGCCGCGAGCAGACGGTCAGCAAGCGCGCCTTTCGCATTCGCGAATGCAGGCGCCATCGCCTCGATCACGTCGATGCCCGCAAGCATGTTGCCCGCTGCCACGCATTGCGCGCCCGCCACCGCGTGATATGTACCCAGCGCTTCCTTGCCGCTGAAAAACGCGGTGCGGCCGCTGGCATCGATCACCGTCACCTGTCGATACTCGCTCCAGTCGTTCGCCCCGAGCGCACGGTCCAGCGCCGCGGCGGGTTCCAGTAGCGTGTGCTCCAGCAGATCGAGAATCTGCGGCCCGAGCGCGGGCAGCGTCACGTTCTGCGTCGCTACCGCGCCCACGCCTGCGCGCAGCCACGGGCATCGCGCTCCCACTGCGATGCTCGAAGAACTGATCGCGATGCCGAGTTGCCCGGTTTGCTCACAACGTCCGACGATAGAAAAAGTCATGTCGTGTTCCTCAGCCCTGAGACCGCGTCCATCCTTCCGGAATGACGGCGATCACGTCGATCTCCATCAGCCACTGCGGCTGACCCAAAGCCGTGACGACCAGGCCCGTCGAAATCGGGAACACACCCATGAGCCACTTGCCGACTTCCTGATACACGGGCTCGCGATACCGCACATCCGTCAGATACGTGGTCGTCTTGACGACGTGCGACAGGTCGCTGCCCGCTTCTTCCAGCAGCTGCTTGAGGTTCTTCATCGCCTGCTCGGCCTGCGCGCGCGGATCACCGAGTCCCACGAGCTTGCCGTCGAAATCGGTTCCCACCTGGCCGCGCACGTACACCGTATTGCCCGCGCGCACGGCCTGACACAGGTCGTTGTCGAGCGTCTGGTTCGGATACGTGTCCTTCGTGTTGAACATGCGGATACGGGTATGCGTAGGTTGGCTCATCAATGCACCTTGATACGAAATAAAAGGAGAATGCGGGTCGGGTTCGTGGGCGCTTCAACTCAAGTCGAGTTCGCTGACTTTGTGAATGCGTGAATCGGCTACGGCAGCGTCGTTCGGCGCCTTTGCGTGGCTATCGGGCGCGTCGTAGTACGCGAGATATTTGCGCTGCGTCGCGATGTGATCGGCAATATGCTTCGCGTCATGCCACACGCCCCAGATGAAAGCGGAGCCGCGACGCGACAGCCACGGAAGACCAAGAAAATAGATGCCCGGCTCTTTCGAAACACCACGCTGATGCTTCGGCTTGCCTTTGTCGTCGAAGGCATCGACTTGCAGCCAGTTGAAATCGACGGCATAGCCGGTCGCCCAGACAATCGACGTCACGCCTGCCTTGACCAGATCGAGTTCGAGAATCGGATTGATTACACAATCAGGGTCTGCGGGAATGACGCGCGCCTCGGGTTCCTCCGGAAGATCGAGACCGTTGCGGGCCGCGTAGGCATCCGCTGCATCGAGCAGCGACAGATAGTTTTCGTCACCACGCGCGATGTTGTCCGCGAGATCCGAGTCGAACGTTACGACGCTATCGTCGAACGATTTCGTCAGACCGACGAGCGTGACGCCCTGATGCGCAAGACGTCGAAAGTCCACCGTATGGCCGCCGCGCGCACCGCTCACCGCGATGGTCACGTGTTCCTTGCCCGGGCGCATGACTTCCGCATCCCATTCACCGAGCACGCCGAGCCACCAGCAGAAGTCGCGGCCGCGATAGCCGCGCGGCGGGCGATCGTGCGGCCCGACCGACAGATAAACCTGCTTGCCGGCGCGCTGCAATTCATCCGCGATCTGCACGCCCGATGAACCTGCGCCAATCACCAGCACGCCGCCTTCGGGCAACTGCTGCGGATTGCGATAGTCGGCGGAATGAATCTGCGTGAACCGATCTGATTTCGGCGCGACGGCGGGAATCAACGGGCGTTGAAACGGTCCCGTCGCGACGACCACACGGTTGGCTTCGAAATTACCGTCCGAGGTCTCGACAGTGAAACCCTGGTGGCCCGCATTGCGCACCACTTTCTTCACTTCGACGCCGGTGCGGATCGGCGCATCGAATTTCTTCGCATAGGCGACGAAGTACTCCGCGACCTGTTCTTTAGATGCGAAGCCATCCGGATCGACTTCGGCGAACTCCAGATTTGGGAAACGATCGTGCCAAGCGGGTCCATTGGCAACCAGCGAATCCCAGCGTCCCGTGCGCCACCGCTCGGCGATGCGCGCGCGCTCCAGCACGATATGCGGCACGCCGATGTTGCTCAAATGTTCGCTCATCGCCACGCCGGCCTGACCGGCGCCGACTACGAGCGTGTCGATTGACGTTGTTTTCACTGCCATGGCTAAGTCCTTCTCAAAGGCGGTTTGATTCGAGCCGTCGTGACGTCGTGTTCGATGCGGGCGAAGCGACTTGTCGAACGGCGCGCAGCACCGTGAATCAGCTGTCCTGGTGCAGAATCTACGCGTGCCCCTCGAATCCGAAAAATATATTTAAAAAATGCATTGCATCCGATTTACCTATGCAGCGCTTTTTGACCGCCTCACAATGGTGCGCAATGAACGCCCGAATCTGGAGCATTGCCGATGGAAAACCATCCCCTTCGTTACTCGCTTCGTCAGCTGCGTTATTTCGTGGTCACGGCGGAAACGCTGTCGTTCACGGCCGCCGCGAAGCGCCTGCATATCTCGCAGCCGTCTATCTCGACGGCACTCGCCGACCTCGAATCGTCATTCGGCGTGCAGCTTTTCATCAGACATCACGCGAGCGGCCTGTCGCTCACGCAAGCGGGCCGCGATCTGCTCGGACAGGCGCGCAATCTGCTGAAAATCGCTGAAGAATTGCAGACGTCGGCCAAAGAGATGGATGGCGGTATGACGGGCTCGATCGCTCTCGGTTGCCTCGTCTCGCTCGCGCCGCCCTTGATGCCGCGGCTCATCAGCCGGTTCGCGAGCGAGCATGCGGGCATTTCGTTTCGCACGGTCGAAGCGCATCAGGACGGCCTGCTAAGAGGCCTGCACGACGGCTCGCTCGACATAGTTCTGACCTATAGCCTCGATCTGACGGAAGACATCGCCTTCACGCCGCTGCTGTCACTGCCGCCGTACGTGATCCTGCCGACCTCGCACCGTCTTGCCCGCGCGCGCAAAGTGTCGCTGGTGGACCTGTTGCACGAGCCTTACGTGATGCTGGATCTGCCGCATAGCCGCGAGTACTTCGCCGCGCTGTTCGATGCCGTGGGCAGCCGGCCCGTGCCGGCGTTCCGCTCGTCGCAGCCGGAAGTCGTGCGTGGCATGGTGGCGAACGGACTCGGCTATAGCATCCTCAACTTTCCGCTCAAGTCGAACCGTACCGTGGACGGCGAAGACTTCGTCGTGAAGCGCTTCAAGGACAACGTCAACGCGACGACACTCGGCATCGCGCAATCGCGCACGATGCGGCCCAGACAGGTGGTGCAACGGTTTGCGTCGTATTGCGAGACCTATATCCGGCGACTGCATCTGGACACGTAAACCCTGTTGAAACGCGCGTCAAAGCCCGCGCGAGCAGCATCCGCGCTACATAGTAAAAAGCTTTGCTTTGCATCCAAAAACAATATTTTGGCTGGGAATTTGGCTTGATAGATTGATGTCCATGTCGAGCGCAACACCACGCAATCCAGCGTCGGCGCGCTCTCGCAAGCTCGAGACAAGGAGGGCGACATGGCACATCCGGTAAGGACGATCGCAATAGAAGCGCTGGTCGATGAGCTGCTGACCGGTTGCGATCGACCCTTCAGCGAAGCGCGCTCGATGCCGCCCGGTGTCTACACGTCGCCCGAATTTCTCGCGCTGGAAGAGCGCGATATCTTCTCGCGCGAATGGCAATGCGTCGGCCGCGCGAGCGCGCTGAAGAATGCCGGCGACTATCTGACTGCGCGGATCGGCGACCAGCCGATCGTCGTGCTGCGCGACGAGCAGATGCAATTGAAGGCGATGTCGAATGTCTGCCTGCATCGCATGTCGGTGCTGCTCGAAGGACGCGGCAACGTGCGCCGGATCGTGTGCCCGTATCACGCATGGAATTACTCGCTCGATGGTGCGCTGAAAGGCGCACCGCTGATGGATCGGCAAGAGGGCTTCTGCAAGGAAAGCTATCGCCTGCCTGCCGTGCGTTGTGAAGAATGGCAAGGCTGGATCTACGTGACGCGCGATGAAAACGCCCTGCCCGTTCACGCGCGACTCGCTGACTTGAACGAGCTGATCGGCGCATACGGCATGTCCGACTACATCGAAACTTTCTATGAAGAACACGTGTGGGACACGAACTGGAAGATCCTCGCGGAAAACTTCATGGAGAGCTATCACCTGCCGATGCTGCATCGCGCGACGGTAGGCCCGCATTCGCGGCTCGAAGAAATGGAATGCCCGCCCGGCCTTCCAGCCTTCAACTATCACTGGATCACGAAGGAAGCGTCCTTGCCGATCGGCAACGCGCATCCGGACAACACGCGTCTCACGGGACACTGGCGCAAGACCACGGCGTTGCTCGCCATTTACCCAACCCACCTCGTGACACTGACGCCGGGCTACTTCTGGTATCTCGTGCTGCAGCCCGAAGGCGTAGGGCGCGTGCATATCCGCTTCGGCGGCGGACTGGCGCCGGAGTTCGTCGCCGATCCGCAAGCGCATGCCTACATGGCGACGCTCAAGCAGCTCCTCGACGACGTGAATGCGGAAGACCGACGTGGCGTCGAAGCGGTATTTCGCGGCGTGCATGCACCGCTTGCAAAGCCCGGTCATCTGAGCCATCTCGAACGCCCTAACTATGACTTCGCGCGCTATCTCGCGGCGAAGATCGGCACGCATTGACTACGACGCAACACCGACAGGACGCCAGCACGATGTCAAACCCTTCCTTCATCTCATTCTCGGGCGTGAGCAAATCGTATGACGGCGCGCATTACGTCGTCGACGATCTGAACCTCGACGTGCGCAAGGGCGAATTCCTGTCGCTGCTCGGGCCTTCGGGGTCGGGCAAGACGACCACGCTGATGATGCTCGCGGGTTTCGAAACGCCCACGCAAGGCGAGATTCGCCTCGACGGACGCCGGCTCGACGACAAGCCGCCCCACCAGCGCGACATCGGCATGGTGTTCCAGAACTACGCGCTCTTTCCGCATCTGACGATTGCTGAGAACGTTGCGTTTCCGCTATCCGTGCGTCGCGTGAGCCGCGCCGAGCAGAAGACGCGCGTGAAGCGCGC
>Ga0137385_10005523_pt1 | contig 11095 bp, 6 predicted proteins | sample SagtaG_FD_104921 | JGI IMG/M metagenome (GOLD analysis project Ga0137385, IMG submission 104921) | Vadose zone soil microbial communities from Sagehorn Ranch, Mendocino, California, USA - Sage2_R_80_16 metaG | ecosystem: Environmental > Terrestrial > Soil > Vadose zone | place: USA: California...
GGCGACCGCAGTATTGGAGGAACTCCAGGTTGCTGTGCTGGTCAGATTCTGAGTGCTGCCGTCACTGAACGTGCCCGTGGCTGTGAATTGTTGCGTAGCGCCCTTGGCAATCGAAGGATTTGCCGGCGTCACCGAAATCGAGGACAGTGTTCGCGGAGTTCCCCCGCTCAGGAGACCGAAAACAATCGCGCCTGTCGGTGTGCCAACAAAGACTTTTCCGTTGGCGACCATGGGCGTGATGAATTTGTTGTCCGAGAATTGGTCGCGGGTGCCGGCCTGGTTGCTGTTGTACAGCTCGTTGGCCAGGTTCGTCGCGTCATAGGCGTGGAGGATGGCCGTGCCTCCGCTATTCTGAACCGCCCAGACGATTCCGTTCGAGGTCCCGTTCGCGGATATGCTAGGGGTGGTTCCCGGGTAAGCAAATGTACTGGCGGTATTGGAGGACGGCGGCGTCACGACTCGAGCATTTGCGATCGTAAAGGCCTTCAGCGAATCATTGACGGCCCCGTAGTAGAGGGTGCCATTGAAATATGCCGGCATCGCATATACACCGCTGCCCCCCGCCAATCCGTTCGCGGAAATTTCCTGATAAATATTGTCGCTGGTCGGATTGAACTTGCCCATCGAATCGCGATTCACGACGTAGATAATCGAGTCTTTTCCGGCACCAACGGACAAATGCCAGGTATTCCCTAAGCTGTCCGTCAAATCAGGCAGGAGGAGCGCGCCACCGGAGCCCAGATCCTGGTCTGCGTTTGACTCCGCCACCGTATTGTGCATCGTGAAATAGTCGGCCACGCTCAGGGAGTTGCCACTGGTCGAAAGCTTCATGAAAGCGTTGCCGTAGTCCCCGTTCACCGGAAACCCGTTCGCGTTAAGTGAGGTATCAAACGTTCCATTCGCCGCGAGGAAGTAAATGTTCCCCAGGCTGTCTGCAGCCGGACCTGCCCCCGACATCCACACTGAGCCTTCGCTGCCGTTCGGCGTGAAGTTGAACACGCTCGCCTGCTGCAGCGTGGATTCGCCATAGCCTATGACCCAGCCCGAATACGGCGCGATGTCGCAGTGCGAGGCCCAGCTCGTGTAGACCACGCCGTTCAGCAGCAGCAACCCTGCCCTCTCCTTGTATTGCCCCGGGGCGAAGGTGGTTGTCCCCCCGCCGGCGGTCGGATAAATTGCTTGAATCTCCTTCGGGCTGCCGGAGAGCTCGGCGCCCGTCGTCACATCTAGCGCATGCAGTCGCTGGTGATAATTCCCAAAGTTGTCCTTCGACATGGCCACCACGAAGATCGTCCCATTCGGACCGGCGCTTAGATCGATCACCGGCGTCGAGGTGATTCCGATTTCGGGCGTCACTTGGCCGCATCCATGATCGTCGCTCGTAGTTTCGCCCGAGCCGAGTACCGTGACCTTCCAGAGCTGTGCCAACGTGTCCGCATCGAAGGCATAGACCGAGTCGTGCTCCGTGACGATGAAAACCACGTTATGCGGGCTTCCCGCTACCGTCAGGTTGGAAACATAAAGTGGTTGCGCATCCACCTTGCCGTCCACGGAAAGGAATCCAAGTTTGCCGAAATTCGTGGAGTTCACATTGCTCAGCGTCAGGAGGGTTTCATTTAGATTCTGTCCTGTGCGCGTGTTGTCGTTGTGGTAGGTCAGAACGTTGGTCTGCGCGCCAGCCCGCACAACCGGGGACAAAAACCAGACCGAAATCAACGCGGCGAAAAAGACGGGGACTGATTTTCTCATGTGCTTTCCACGCCCTCAGTTGCGGGCCCAAGCGTAAATCGCTCGGCGCCGTGCCACGGACGACGGGTCAGGGATTTCGCTAGACTCTATGCCGTGAGACGCTTGGGCGCATCTCCCATTTGGGAGACTTTTTTGTCCTGCGTGGGTTCTCCGGTGGGAGCGCTGGTGTGGACAGGGATTTCGGTCGGAACACGCAAGCAAGATGCCAACGAAGCAGGTAGGTGCATCCCAGTCGTAGTTCATTCGGGGTGTACCCGAGGCAAGGAGTCGGACCTCGATAATGGGCCCATGGGTGACTAGACGGTTGTCGAGCAACTTCTCTCGCAGACTAACCCCAACGTAGGGAAGCCCCGGAGGACAGTCACTGCCAGGCCTACGCGCTTGCTACTACTTAGCGTACGCCCCGGCAAAACTAGGGCGTTTCCCCGATTGTCATTCAAATGGTTTGAGACTAAGTTCTACAGCCTAATCCCTCGGCCGTGGGGCTCAGGAGGTCGTCCTCCGTGGAAAAGAACGTTATGACGTGTGATGAAACTGAGGCCCTTTCGGCTCTCGCGATTTTGCAGGGGGGCAGAAGTATTAATCCTAAGCGAAGGCCCCGCCACAAGGCGGGATGGGCCGTCAAGGAGCAGAATCCGGCCGATTGGCTGCTTTGCGCGGCCGTCGAATGTCAGTCCGCAAACGCAAGCAACGATAACTAGAACAAAGAGCAGAGTCGCGCCGGATCGAAAGGACTACGCACGTTCGATGCTTCCGGGCGAAAAAAGCCTCTTCAAATTGATCGGGTCGCTTTACGAAGCGATCGCCTGTCCTGACCGGTGGCAGGACTTTTTGCGGATAGCTGTCGAACAATTTGCCGCTGAGCGGGCCGGCCTGACGATTCACACTGATCAGAAGAACGCAGCGGTGACGATACAGGGCATCGGGTTTCCTGCCGAAGCCACCCGGGAGTACAACGCTTACTACGGGGCGCGAAACCCGCTCGTAAGGCCATACGCCCAACTGGTTGCCAAGACAGGAGCGTGGCATGGGCTGGCCCGATCAGTTGTAGGAGAACGGGACTATAAGATTTCTGAATACTATAACGACTTCGGTCGCAAGTACGGAACCTACTGGGTAGTGAACGCATTAGTCCGGAACTCTCCCCACGAAGTGACAACTCTATCTGTGATGCGGTCAGAGACGGCACATCCGTTAGACCAACAAGCAGTGGCCCTGATGGGGTTGTTGATGCCTCACTTGAGGCGCGTTTTCAAAATTCGTCATACGATGGAGTCGCTTCGTTCTACGGCAGCTGCCGCCGTAAGTGCTCTCGATGCGTTCGAAGCAGCGGTTGTTGCTCTGAACGGAAAGGGTGACGTGGTCTTGATGAACAGCAGGGCAGAAAAGATTGTACGCGAGCAGGACGGTTTGATGCTGTGTGCGAAGCAGCTCACGGCAACGGAACTGCGACAGGCGCGCGAGTTGGATTCGCTGGTTCAGTCAGCTGCAGCCACGGGAGCGGGCAGGGGCATGCACCCGGGTGGCGCGATGCTGCTGAGCAGAGAGCAACGTCGCCCTCTGCGCGTTTCTGTGATGCCGTTTCATTCCAGCGATATGCTCACCGAGGCTGCTCCTTGTGCTCTGATTTTCATCAATGATCCAGATGCGCTGCCGGCCTCGCGGGCGGTGGTCCTTTCCAGTTTGTATCGACTGACCCCTGCGGAGTGTCGCTTGACGGACCATTTGCTCCAGGGCTTGGAACTGGCTGCGGCAGCCGATTGCATGCGAATCACCAGCGGTACGGCACGTTTCATGCTCAAAAATATCTTTGCTAAAACTGGGGCGCACCGGCAGTCGGAACTGATGCGCATCTTGCTTGGCTTGCCGAACATTGCCATCCCGCGGTAACGCTTGTGTCAGGGTTACTCCATCCCGGCGCGGCTAAGAATCCTGCTCAAGCGTCTGCTTGAGACCGGCATCGAGGTCGTGATCCCGGTGCGCTGACTCCTGGCCGCACCTGGCGCACTGGGACCAGCGACACGTTACTCTAGCCAGGGAAAGGTCATCCGTTAGGACCATAGCATTTTACTGTATCGGCCCCGGTGTCACGCTCATTACGGTTCCAGTCAATTTGCTGACCACGACGTAGAATTCGGTTGACGCCATGTAGGCAATTGCAGATTGACTAATGGAAGCAGGCAGAGCCGGAGAAAGCCCTTCGGCAACCAGATTCCCTAATGTGTCGTCTACGACGACGCGATACGATTTTGTGGGATCGATCGCAAAAGTGGTAAAAACTTTTCCGGCTACATCCAGGGGAGCCGTAGCTACTTGTGTTTCCGTCGCGCCTTCCAAATATAATACTGCACTTCCTGCGACAGGCGTTCCGTCATCGTAGGTCAATTTGGCAATCAGAGTTGGTTGTGTATTTGCAGTTTTGAACCCCGCCAGCATGCATATCCAAGATTGCGACGGCGAAAGCGCCCAACTAGCCGCCACTGTCGAGGGCAGCGCCTGCAAACTGTGAGCGTCGGCATACGGTGCGGAAGGCGGTGCGGCATTGGCTAAATTTTCGAGTGCCGTAAACCCGGCAGGCGGCGTCAAAGAGATGCCGGAAGGGATGCTATCTTCCACCGCAATGCTGAAAAGGAGATCGGGCGCCGTGGTCGTAAGTGCTGCGGTCGGCGTGACGCTCTGGCCCAGTGCGCCCGTACAGCCATCTGCAGCCGTCAACCCAGCATATTCGTGAACGCCCAAAGCGAGATAACTCACAGGCGAGCTAAAATGAACCGTTACAGTTGCGGCGATTCCCCCCGGCAGTGTTTGGCGCCCAGAGGATGGCTACCGCTTGGTCCCAATAAGAATCGTATTTATTGCACAGCAAGAGATAAGCATTGCCCTGCGAATCGGTCGCGCTCACTGTACTGTTGGTACCAGAGGCCACGCCGACAACGATTTGATTGCCAGCGCCTGTAGGCTGCAACAGTGTGCAGGCATAGTCTGAACGCGTGGTTGGACTAAAATCATTGTTTTGGCACTGCTGTATGTGTGTCTGCGCCGCCGCCGGTGCCGCAAGCGTTAGAAAAAGCAACAACGGCAATATAGATAGTTTCTTCATGCGTTCGCCGAGGTCAGTTGTCCCCTTTCTGGACAAAACTCTTCTCAAAACTCTCTTTCAACTTTTCTGGCCGAATCAGTCAAATCTAAATCGCCCGGTTCCACCGCCGCTTCTTACCTGCCCGGACAGCCAGACATCGGTCCACTTCTAGTAGTAACTTCTGTCTTTTGTCTTTGTATATTTCTCTTGCATTGAAATTTGAAAACCCTGTTATGCGCATAGGAGTGATTACGGGGATTTCGATTGATCTAGCCGTGGTATTTTCTGTGCAGCCACGTTTGCCTTTGCTGTTCTCGCCTGCAACGGTGTAGCGTCATGTCTCCAGCGTGAGGGAAGATCAGTGAACAACCCCGCTGAGGTTCGTCGGAGGAGCGGGTGGTGTAAGTTGTGCGTAACAGTTGTTTGCGTTGAAGTTCAAGATGCCACTGCTATTCTTTGTAGTGTTGTTAAAGCAGAGTTGAGCGGGATTCAAATACGCATGTCCAGTAAGGTCAGAGCCCCCGGTAACGTCAGGACCGATCGCCGGCCAGGGCATCGTGCCCCACCAACTCGGTTTTGAGGACATGACGAACGACGCAGGAAGATTGCGAGTGCTCGGCACGGAATTGGCGTACTGGCTAAGCCCGCTCGGCACCTCCGAAGCGTTCCACTGGGCCGCGCCCGTGACGGTATCGTAGTTGCCCCACCGCATCAGGCTCGTCGCCACCAAACTATCGTTGGGCACGCTGCCGAGGGTCGTGCCCTGATTGCCTGACCACCCCAAAAGGTAGATTGACGTATCAGCGTTCGTGCCGGAGGGGGTAACGTCCTGGTAGGTGTTGTGATAACCCGGTGTGCCTAGCACATTGCCAATCACGTTCTGGTAGCGGTTATAAGCCATGTTTTCAAAGGGGTTCGTGTGCGCGGTCTTATTCGGTTCTATTCCCGTGAACTGATTGCGGAAGAGAGTCACGAAGTCGGCCGTGCCGTGGATGTCGTCGAGAATGAGCCCGTTGCCCTCGTTTCCCTCGAACAGCACCATGCCGACCCCCGCATCGTGCGTCCATCCAGTTTGCTCCATCCACGTGATCACATTATAATAATCATCGGTTCCGTAGTTATAAGCGAAGACTGACCCGGCGTTGTTACCCGTCATCAACGGCGCGGTGATGTGCTGGAAGATATTGTTGATGACCAGATCGTCCGAGGTCATGAAGGACTCGACGCCGTAGCTCTGCGAAGCGGCATTTTTGGTGCCGTAGAAGTACGAGTCTCTAATCTCCGCTCTCGCGGCCTGGTACAGCCAGATGTGGTTTCGGTTGGCATTCAAGGACTTGACGTTCTTCACCCAGCAGGCATAGCAGTTGCCAAACTCAATGTTGGTCATGGCGGCGGAGCCATCGTTCGTCGTATCTACCGTCAGCGCCTCGACCCCGATCATCGTTCCGACGTTTGACCCAATGACTCCTGGCGACCAAGCTTGAGGAATTTGGGATGAGCGCCAATTCGGCATATAAATCGGTGAAGAAATCGTGACCACAGTGCCACTGATGGCCGTAATTTCGACGAACTGCTGCTGGTTCCGATCGGGAGACCCTGATCGACCCGGCGACCCCCCTTCTTGCCCGTAGGTCGTCGTATCGTTGATGAACACGTTTCCGGTATCCGAATTGTCGTTCAACTGGTCGAGAATCAGAAGCTGGCCGACGGACAAGCCAGACACAGAGCTGAACGTAATTTGAGTTGTCCCCGCGGAGTAGCCAGCAGTCCAGTTATAGACGGTTCCGGGATTACCCACCCAGGCCCGCGAAGATCCGGCGAGGCAGACGCTCACTTGTTGCGCTTCGCATCCAACTGCTGCACCACTTCCATAGACGAGAATGGTTTTTTCGGGCCCCGCGCCACGCAATGTGACGTTGCTCTTACCCGAGAAGTCAATCCCACCTGTAAGGCTGTACGTGCCCGCATTCAGAAACACGACTTGTCCGTTCGGACAAGAAGCGATGGCGCTGTTGATCTGGGATGCTGTCGCCCCCGGATTGAGGGTTGCACAGATGGTGGCCCGGTTCGGAATGCCTCCCGGTATGCCTGCGTTCGACCAGTTTATGGCTCGACTGGATGAAAGAATGCCAGACCAGGCCTGGGCGTGGGCGACACCCGGAACCATCAACAGTAGGATGGGGAAAAACAAAAGCCAACACTTGCCTCTCACTTTGCCTCCTCGACGCCCCAATGAATACGGAGCCAGCTTTGTCGTCCGAGTGCGCGTAGAACCTGTGAGGAGCGTACATTCGATGTAATCGCCGTAGTAGACGCCGTCCTCGGAACTGATAGCAGCATTGATTTTTTTATTTCCCAGCATAAGCTATTCTTCCCCCGCCGCCGTCCTGACAACTGTGTGAAGGCTAGCTACGGCCTCCGGTTGCCAGGCCTTACGGAACCGGTATGGTTGCGGAAATCTCATTGGAGTACGCGCTCTCGACGTTGTTTGAATCCACCGCCGTGACTACATAGAAGGATGTCTGACCCGATTGAACGGCGGTATCGGTATCCGTAGGCGATGAAACCAGTGAGGAATTCAGCGCTGTGTACGGCCCCCCTGAGACGGTTCCGCGGTAAACGTTGTAGCCGACGACCACCGAAACGCTAGGATCCCACGTCAGCGTGGCCAAGTGCGCAATCGTCTGCACTCCCGATCCAGACAGAGCGATAACCGTCGGCGAGTTGCTAGCATTGCTGATCACGTTTGCGTTGCCCGTCACGCTTCCTGAACTCGTCGGAGTGAAAACCACGCTGAAGGTTGTAGTTTGACCGGCCGCCAGGTCCAACGGCGGCGTCAGGCCGCTGGTGCTGAAGCCGGCGCCGGAAACATTGATCTGGGAAATGCTCACGCTGGAGTTACCCGTATTAGTCAGGGTAACGCTTTGCGTGCCGCTGCTCCCCAGGTTTAGGTTTCCAAAGTCCAAGCTGGTCGAGCTGGCGGTAAGCTGCAACGTGGCAGCGACGCCAGTCGCGCTAACTGCGATGGTGATCGGGGAGGCAGGGGCATTGCTGGCCAAAGACACACTACCAGTTGCGCTGCCGGCACTCGCCGGAGCAAAGGCCACGTTGAAGTTCGCGCTTTGTCCCGGGCTCAGAGCTAAGGGCAGAGCCAAACCGCTGATCGTCAAGCCGCTTCCGGAGACCGCCGCCTGAGAAACAGTCAAGTTCGCATTGCCGGAGTTCGTCAACTGAATAGTCTGAGTGTTCGCGGTTCCGTCTACCACGGTCCCGAAGCTTACAGTGCCGGGCGTGACCGAGAGTTGGGGTTGCACGGCCGTGCCGCTCAGGGCGATGCTAGTCGGTGAGTTAGGGGCATCGCTGGTCAGCGTCACGCTGCCGCTTGTAGTTCCTGCCGCCTGCGGTGCGAAGGTGACGGTGAGAGCGATCGACGTGCCCGCCGGAAGATTCACCGGCAAGGTCAGTCCGCTTAGGGTAAATCCAGTTCCGGTGACCGCCGCCTGCGAAATGGTCAGAGTCGCATTGCCAGTGTTGGAGGCAGTCACCATTTGCGAGGCGCTGCTTCCTACGCCGATGTTCCCGAAATTGAACGCCGCGGGGCTCAAGGATATCTGGGGTGAAGGCGCAACGCCCGCACCCGAAAGCGCGATTGTCGTTGGCGAGTTGACTGCATCGCTGAAGAAAGTCACGCTGCCCGTAATGCTGTCAGCCGCATTGGGAGTGAAGAATACAGTGAAGCCGGCGGAGGCCCCCGGGGACAAAGTCAGCGGAAGACTCAAACCGCTGATGCTGAATGCCGCGCCGGAAATGCTCGCTTGCTGAATGGTGACGCTGCCTCGTCCCGAGTTGCTGAGCGTTCCATACTGAGACGCGCTGCTGCCCTCTAACACGCTGCCGAAATTCAAAGAAGTAGAGCTAGCTGCAAGTTGACTCCTTGGCTTGGCGGCGACGGAAGAAACAATGCTCAGCGGGAAGGATGCCACGATTACTATAATCAGCCCCGCCCGGCCTCCTCCCAAACCGATTGCCTTTCTGTGGGTCCGTAGATTTTCACAGTTTGCTTTGCCCCTCACGACTTCTATCATGTCTTTCTGGCCTTTCGTTACTGGGCACCGATCACTCTGGAGGGGCGCAGCGACGAACGATACTGTCTTGACGTCTAGAATTAGTACCATTACCCAGTAGGCCACTGGTACTGGTACCTCCCTGTCCTGCGGGGTCATAAGCGCTTGTTCTGGTGTACACAGGCAAAAACGCTGGCCGCGCCCGCTGAGGGGTAGCGAGCCGTTCTGTTTTGTACCCGGTTTATAGGAACCACGTCTTGCAATCATGATGAAGGCCAAATTTTTGCGAATGCCGAAGCTACCAGCAACCTTGCGATTCTTCGCTCCGACCGTCTCAAGCTTCTTCTAGGACTTTGCCCCCGATCCCTCCAAAATAAATTGCTTCTCGCTAGAAAACTGAGAGAGTAAACAATTTTGCCTAGCCGACACCTTGCGATACAAGTGTGGACAACTACGGAATCGGTATGGTGGCGGAAATCTCATTGGAATGCACGCTTTCGACGTTGTTTGAATCCATAGCTGTAACCACGTAGAAGTAAATCAGGCCCGATTGCACGGTGCTGTCGTCATAGGTGATTGTTACTAGCGGCGTAGAATTTAGTTTCGTGTAGGGCCCGCCCGTCAGCGTGCCACGATAGACGTAGTAACCCACCACGCTCGACGTACTGGCCGTCCAACTCAGCGTGACCGAGTGCGAAACTCCTGTCCCGGACAGCGCGATGGTGGCTGGCGAGTTGGTGGCGTTACTCACCACACTGACGCTACCGGTCAAGCTCCCGGAGGTCGCTGGAAGAAAGATCACACTGAAGTTCGTGCTCTGTCCGGCCGCCAGAGTGAGCGGTGGGGTGAGGCCGCTGGCGCTGAAGGCAACACCGGAAACGTTGATCTGAGAGATGCTCACGCTGGAGTTACCCGTATTAGTCAGGGTAACGCTTTGCGTGATGCTGCTGCCCACGGACACGTTGCCGAAACTCAGGCTGGTGGGGCTGGCGGAAAGCTGCAGTGTGGCGGCGACGCCGCTGCCGCTGAGCGGTATGGCCGTTGGCGAACCAGGGGCATTGCTGACCAGCGAGACGCTGCCCGTCACGCTGCCGACGCCCGCCGGAGCAAAGGCCACACTGAAGTTTGTGCTTTGTCCTGGGGTCAACGTTAAGGGAAGTGTCAGCCCGCTGGTAGCGAAGCCGCTTCCCGAGACCGTGGCCTGCGAGACTGATAAATTGGCGGTCCCGGTGTTCTTTAGCGTAATCGTCTGCGTGTTCTTGGTTCCCACCACCACATTCCCGAAACTCACGCTTGCCGGCACAACCGAAATCTGAGGCTGTACGCCGGCGCCGGACAGCGAGATCACCGCTGGTGAGTTGGTGGCGTTGCTGGCGACGGACACGCTGCCCGTGACACTGCCTGCGGCCGTGGGAGCAAACGCCACATTCAGGGTGAGCGATTGATTGGGCGTTAGGTTTGTGCCAGCACTGACGCCGCTGGCGCTGAAACCTGTTCCGGTGACCGTCACGCTGGAAACGGTGACATTGGAGTTCCCCGTGTTCGTCAGCGTGGCGCTCAAAGAGCTGCTACCGGCCACGTTCACGTTCCCGAAGCTGAGGCTGGTGGGATTCGCTCCCAGCAGGAAGGTTGCAGCCACTCCGGTTCCGCTGAGCAGGATCGCGAGCGGGGAGCCGGGCGCGTTGCTAACCAAAGAAATCGAGCCGGTCACGCTTCCCGCGGTGGTCGGCGCGAAAGCTGCGCTAAACGTGGTGCTGCCGCCCGCCGCAATCGTGACCGGAACTGTGAGACCGGTGATGGTGAAGCCGGCCCCAGAAACGGTCGCCTGAGAAATTGTGAGGCTGGCAGTCCCAGTGTTTTTCAACGTGATGGTCTGCGAAGTGTTGGTTCCCGTCACCAGGCTGCCAAAGCTAACGCTGGTGGGAGTCGGGGAAAGCTGCGGCTGAGTGCCGGTGCCGCTGAGCGCAATGGTGAGGGGGGAGCCGGGCGCGTTGCTGGTGATGGAAGCCGTGCCGCTGGCGCTACCCGTCGCAGACGGAGCGAATTGCGCAGTGAAGGTGGTATTTTGCCCGGCCGCAAGCGTGAGCGGCAGGGACAAGCCGCTGATGCTGAATCCCGTCCCGGAAGCACTGGCGGCGGAGAGGGTTACGCTGGCGGTTCCAGAGTTGGTCAACGTAACAGTCTGCGACCCGCTGCTGCCCAC
>Ga0137385_10005524_pt1 | contig 11094 bp, 8 predicted proteins | sample SagtaG_FD_104921 | JGI IMG/M metagenome (GOLD analysis project Ga0137385, IMG submission 104921) | Vadose zone soil microbial communities from Sagehorn Ranch, Mendocino, California, USA - Sage2_R_80_16 metaG | ecosystem: Environmental > Terrestrial > Soil > Vadose zone | place: USA: California...
CCCGGGGGGACGACCCCCCGGACCCCCCCGCTGGGCCGGCCCGGGGGGACGACCCCCCGGACCCCCCCGCTGTGCCAGGGGACGGCATTGGCCTGCCGAGTTCCGCGTGGTTGAAGTACACGCTGCCCTTCACGTGGGTGCCGATGGCAACCACGTCCCCGGCGGCTGTGAAACCGTTGTCGCAATAGAGACTGCTCAGGATCTCGGCTCGGTCCAGTCGCAGCGCGACGCCCTCGGTGTTGCTCAGCTTGGCGCCGCGGAGCTCGAGCGTGCTGGCGATGCTGACATCTACCAGCCGCACTTCGCCCTCGGCGCGAAGACCCTGAGCGTTGAAATCGTGGCCGACTGTCATCGCGTCGCCGTGGAACGCGATCTTCGGCTCGCCGTTGGCCGCGATGCTGGCGCCATTCAGCCGAACGGCGCCGTGTACGCGGGCACCGGCCATGGTGACGGTGCCCGCGGCTTCGAAATCACCATCGCAAGCCACGCTGCCGTCCACGACCAGATGATCCGCGGCCAGCGCGAACTCCTGGTCCTCCCCGTGGTGCAGGTGAGCTCCGCTCAGCCGGACATCGCGATGGAGGTGAGCGCCGGTGAGATGCACCGTCCGGGAAGACCAGACCTGGTTGAGCCCAAGATCACCGTCGACCTCCAGGTTCGGCGCGTGGATTCCCGGGAACCTGGAGCCGTCGAGGATCAGCCCGCCGAGCCTGGCTTCGGCCAGGACGATGGGCTGGTCGAAGACGCAGTCGCGCAAGGCGACGGGCTGCTCGATCCGCGCGTAGCTCAGGTCGAGCGGACCGGTGATCTGGGCCCCGTAGAGCGTGAGGCGCTCGTTATGCCCAGGGGCGGGCGCGGCGCCCAGGATCGCGGCGATCACCTCGGCCCGTACCACCGCCCCGCGTGCTGCGGCGCGGCCGTTGCGACCAGCCTTTCCGCTGGGGCGCAGGTCGATTTGCTGGCCGGCGCGGAAGGCGCTCCAGAGCTTTTTCTCTGTTCGCTTGGACGCGGACTGCCGTCGTAAGAACTCGGGCTGGCCGTTGACCCGCAGCAGCGAAGAGTCGTGAGTCATTGGCCCCCTTGACCGCCGGGCACCGGACTTCCATGATTCCTCGCCCGGGAGATCCAGGCAAGGTGCGGGGGGTCCTGGGGTCGTCCCCCCCCGGGCTAGCACAGTTACAGGGGCGGGGCCTGGATCAGGTTCAGGTTGCTGACGTGCCGCTGGCCGGCGGTGTCCACCCAGGTGACCGCGACCGTGGTGCCAGGACGGTAACTCGCCAGGACGTCGGTCAGCGAGTTCGGCGAGCTCACCGCGCGCCCGTTCACCGCCGTGATGACGTCCCCGGCGGTGATGCCCGCGCGGTCGGCCGGCGTGGCGCACAGGTCACCGAGAACCAGGGTGCCGCTGCTGACCGGGGCGATCGTGTTGGGCACGCCGGCGTTCTGGTCGTTGGGCAGGCACGCCTGGCCCGAAGATGGCCTGCCGGTCCCGGAGTTCCCCTGGCCGAGCTGCAGCTGGCGCTGCTGGGACGGGCTGGTGGCCGAACTCGCCCGCTGCGACGGCACCAGCACGCCGATGAACCCGGTGGCGCCGATCTTGATCGTCGAGCTGCCCTTGCCGCTCTCGATCTGCCGGGCGATGGTCAGCGCCCGGTTGATCGGGATCGCGAAGCCGACATCCGTGCTCTGGTTGTTGCCGAAGCTCCCCGATGAGGCGGCCGTGTCCATGCCGATCACCTTGCCGGATGCGTTGGCCAGCGGGCCGCCGGAGTCACCTTCGACGATCTGCGCATTCGTCTGGAGCATGCCGTGCAGCGTCTCGGTGCCGCCCAGGTCGTCGCTTGCGGTTATGGTCTGGTTCAGCTGCGTGACATTGCCGCTGACCACGGCGGGCCTGCCGCCCACGCCCTGGGCATTGCCGATGGCCACGACGTCGTCGCCCAGCTTGACCGTCGAGGAGTCACCGAGCGGGACCGTCCTGAGCCCGGATGCGCCTATCAGCTGGATCAGCGCCACGTCGTCGGACCTGTCGTAGCCGAGCCACCTCGCCTTGTAGCGGTGGCCGCTCGAGACGAGTGTCGCGGTCAGCCCGGTGGTGCTCTGGATGACGTGGTTGTTGGTCAATACCAGGCCCGAGGGGCTGATCACCATGCCGGTGGCCTGGGCGGTCCCTCCCACGTACTGGAGTCTGCTTGTTATGTCCACGACTCCGGGCTCGACCGCGTCGGCCACCCTCTGCTCCTGGGCGTTATTGACTCCCGTGCCGGAGTTCGCGCCGGAGCCGTTGCCCTGGCCGAAACCGTTGCCCGGGTTGATGCCGTTGCCCGTGTTCGGGTTGAGGCCCGTGTTGGCGCTCGGCGACTGCCCAGACGGGCGGTACAGGGCCGCGACGGATGCGGCGCCGATCCCGGCGGCCAGCACCGCGACCAGGACGTAGACCATCAGGCCCCTGGCCCGGCCCCGGTTGGGCGGCGGGCCCTGCTGGATGTAGTCCGCGGGCGGGCCGTAGCCGCCTGCCCCGTAACCCCCGTACCCTTCGGCCTGGCCGCGACCAGCCTCCTGGCCGAAGGGCACCGGGTGGGCGTATCCGCCTTGGCCGTATCCGCCCGCCTGCCCGTACCCTCCGGGCTGGCCTGCGGGACTGGCTCCGGGGGGGATGACGAGCGGGGCGGTCTCACCGGGCTGGCCAGGCTCGGCATCAGGCGACGGCGAGTTCGCTCCGCCGGCCTCGGCCGACGTATCGGCCTCGCGCCCGGACGGCGACCAGGGACCAACGTACTCTGGCCCCTGGCCCTCGCTGCCGCTCTGATCTTCCTGCATCTACATCACCTCTGCCCCGGACCCAGCGTACTTTCCCGTGTGTAGTTGCCCGTTTGCCGCGGGCCGACTCGCCAGAGGCTGGCATCGCCGCCCGTGGGTTTCCGCACATCCCCAGTAAGCACCACGGGTCTGGGCGTTGGCTGAAGGCCCACTGAGGATTCTCCTCTGTAAATGCGGGTCACTCACTGCCGCGGTTCGTTCGCCAGCGGTGGCCGGGCCTAAGGTAGCCCGGCTCAAGGCGGTGCGGCCCTGAGGTAGCGAAGCGGCAAGAAGCGATATATCTTGAGTACGCATGCTACTCGCAACCTGAGGGAGAGACGATGTCGGCACCTACTCGCAGCGACGAGCCGGGACTGACCCGGCGAGATGAGCTAGCGGTCTCCAGCGCGGCCATGTCCAGCGCGCCGTGGCGGATGGCCGGTGCCGCGGGCGCCGCCGTCGCCGGCGGTGACCTGGCCCTGCACCTCATCGGCGGTCACCTCGCCCTCAGCAGCTCGCTGTCGGCCGGCGCGGTGGCCCTCTTCGCCGTGGCCGGCGCTGGCGCGCTGCTGCGCCCGCAGGCCGGCCGGGCGATGCGCTGGGCCCGCAGCAACCCGTGGCGGTTCGCGGTGCTGCCCGGTGCGGCCGCCGCCGTCGTGGTCTTCGTGCTGTCGGTGATCCTGGGCAGCAGCGGCATGATCGGGGGAACCTTCACCGCGCTGTGGCACGGGGCCGTGGCCTACGGGGTGACCGGGGTGGCAGGTTCTGTCGCGGGCAGCCGCCGCCGCGGGCGCGCTGCGTGATGCGCGCCCGGCGGGCCAGGTCCTGGCCCGCTTCCCAGCCGTGCTTCCCGGCCCCGGCCGGGCGGGCAGCTCCCGTGTCCGCCCGGCCGGCCTCCCAGCCGTGCTGGCCAGAGCCAGCGCCGTGGCCGGCTAGCGGGTCATGCTGGCCGGATCCCGGGTCCGCCGGGGGGCCGCGCTGGCTGGCCGATACCGTGCTCGGCCACCGTTCCCACCCGTAGCCCGCGCCCGGCGCACTCGTCGAGCAGCAACGGCAGCGCGCCGAGCGCGGCCCGGGCCGAGCCCGGCGGCGAGGTGCAGTCCGAATCGTGCAGCAGCACCGTGGCCCCGCCCGCCAGGCCGGCGGCCAGGACCCTGAACACCGACCCGGGCGTGGAGTTCGGCGCCCACTCCCGGCCCCAGCAGGTCCACAGCACCGGGGCCAGGCCGAGCCCGCGGGCGGTGACGAGCGCGGCGGTGCTCAGCACCCCGTAGGGCGGCCGGAACAGCGCGGGGGCGCGGCCGGTAGCACTCGCGATGATGTCCCGGGCCCTCGTCATGTCGTCCCGGGTGGCCCGGGGGCCGCGCAGCGGCAGGTACCGGTGATCCCAGCCGTGCACGCCCACTTCATGGCCTGCGGCCGCGATGTCGGCCGCGAGCCAGGGCGCCTTCGCCACCATCGGGCCGAGCAGGAAGAACGTCGCATGCAGCCCTCTGGAGTCCAGCACGTCGAGGAAGCCAGGTGTCACGGCCGGGTCCGGGCCGTCATCGAAGGTGAGGGCCACATGGTCGGCCGCGCCCTGCCCGGCCAGCCGGGGGAACAGGGACCTGCGGACCGGCCCGAGCGCCGTGATCCCGGGCCCGGCCTGCGCGGCGGCCAGCCCGGCCGCGGCCAGCAGCGCGGCGCCTGCCGCCCGGCGCGGGATGCGCCGGGCCGGCCGGACGCGCGGAGATTGGATGCTGCGGCGGGTGGTAGAGTCCACCATTATCGGCAGCATATTACGGGGTATGTCCGAATTGTTAGCCTCGGTCGAGGACACGGGACACGCGCAAATCATCGAGACGCGCAAGGTCATTCCTGGGATCATGTCATGGCTGGAGCGGGCCAGGAGGAGGATGCCGGGTCAGCAGCAGGGTAGGACATGGCAAGTGCCCGACAGGGGCAGTGCGGGGACCGCGGCGGGCAGGGCCGCGGCAGGCAGGACACATGCAGGGCAGGACATGGGTCTGACGCATAGGGGTGCCGGTTGGGAGTCAAAGCAGCGCGCATCGTCTTTCCGCCCTCGGATCGGACGGAGATCGCGGCGGCCATAACGGACATTCTGGCGACGGGGGCATTGACGCTGGGTCCGTACACGCGGCAATTTGAGGAAGCATTCGGCGCAGCACACGACGCGCAGCATGCGGTGGCGACCTCGTCGGGCACCTCCGCGCTGGAGATCGCGCTGCGGGCGATCGGGGTAGCGGGCCGGGACGTGATCATCCCCGCGAACACCTTCTACGCCACGGCAGCGGCGGTGCTGCGGGCCGGGGCGCGGCCGGTCTTCGCCGACATCGACGCGGCCACCTTCTCGCTGAGCCGCCAAACCGTGACCGCGGCGCTGACACCGGACACCGCCGCCGTGGTGCTCGTGCACGTCGGCGGGCTGATCACGCCGGAGGTCGGCGAGCTGCAGCAGCTCTGCGCCGGCCGGGGCATCACGCTGGTCGAGGACGCGGCGCACGCGCACGGATCGAGCTGCGACGGCAGGTTCGCTGGCTCGTTCGGGGCGGCCGCGGCCTTCTCGTTCTACCCGACCAAGGTGGTGACCAGCGGCGAGGGCGGGATGATCCTCACGGGTTCCCAGATGATCGCCGACGAGGCCCGGGTCTACAGGGACCAGGGCAAGGGGTCGTTCGGGGCGAACCATCACGTCCGGCACGGGTACGCCTGGCGGATGAGCGAGCAGAACGCGGTGACCGGCCTGGTCCACCTGCGCCGGATGGGGGAGTTCATCGTCCGCCGCCGGGAGGTGGCCGCGCGCTACGACAAGGCGCTGGCCGAGCTGGACGGCCTGCGGCCGCTGGCCGAGCCGCCGCGCTGCCGCAGCAACATCTACAAGTACATAGCGGTGCTGCCCGACGGCATGGACCGTACCGCCTTCAAGCAGGAAATGGCCAGCCACGACGTCCGGCTGGCCGGCGAGGTCTACGACATCCCGCTGCACCAGCAGCCGGTGCTGGCCGAGTTCGCCACGGGCGAGCCGCTGCCGGTCGCCGAGGACATGTGCGCCCGGCATGTTTGCCTGCCCGTGCACTCGGACATGACGGACGACGAGGTAGACCAGGTGCTGGCCGCGGCGGCGGCCGCCTACGGCACGCTGTCGGCATCGGGTACGGGGGAAGCGGGGGTATAGCCGCATGCGTGTCGCGGTAACCGGAGGCTGCGGCTTCATCGGTTCACACGTGGTGGATCACCTGGTGCAGGCCGGCCATGACGTGCGCGTGGTCGACTGCGCGATCGACAAGGCCGGGCAGTGGCGCAACCCGGAGGCCGACTACCGGGCGGCCGACATCTTCGATGCGGAGGCGCTCGGCGCGGCGCTGGACGGTACCGACGCGGTCTTCCACCTGGCCGGCGCCGCCGACGTGAACGAGGTCGCGGCCGACCCGGCGCGGGCGGTCCGGCTGAACGTCGAGGGGGTGGCCAGGATCCTTGACGCCGCGCGGCACCAGGGCACCGCCCGGGTGCTGCTCGCGAGCACCGTCTGGGTGTACGGGGCGACCGCCGGCCACGGCGAGCGGACCGAGGACGCGCTGGTGGACCTGCGCAGCGCGGGGCACGTGTACGTGTCCACCAAGCTCGCCGCCGAGCTGCTCATGCACTCCTACAAGGAGATGTACGGTCAGGAGTTCACCATCCTGCGCTACGGCATCCCCTACGGGCCGCGGATGCGGGACGCGCTCGTGGTGGCCAGGTTCGTCCGGGCCGCCCTGGACGGCCAGCCGATCACCATCACGGGCACGGGTGACCAGCAGCGCAACTACGTCTACGTCGAGGACCTGGCCGACGCCCACGTCCGGGCCCTGTGCCCGGCCGCGGCCGGCCAGACGCTGGCCCTCGAGGGCGGGACCCCGGTATCGGTGCGCGAGATCGCCGACACCGTGCGGAGCCTGGTGGCCCCGGTCCCGGTCGAGCACGTGCCCGCGCGCACCGCGGACTACGAGGGCGTCACCATCTCCAACGGCCTGGCCAAGGAGCTGCTCGGCTGGTCGCCGGTCACGTCGTTCGCTGAGGGCGTGCGGCGGTACCTTGCCTGGCTCGGCGAAGGAACCTAGGCGGCGAAGGAAACCCAGATGCGGAACGCGGTGCTGCTTTCCGGCTCGCTCGGGATGGGCCATGACGTCATGGCCGAGGCGTGCTCGACCACACTGGGGGCTTACGGCTGGTCCACCCAGACACTGGACGCGATGCAGTTGCTCGGCCGGCGCGGCAGCCGGGCAGGCGAGGCGGTGTTCCGCGGCATGCTGGCGGTGCCCGGCCTGTTCGACGCGTTCCATTTCTCCGCGCTGCGCACCGGGAGCCGGCTGGCGCTGCTCACCAACGCCGCCGCCCGGCGCCGTATCGTGCCGCGGCTGCGCGCCCACCTGGACGAGAACCCGGCCGACCTGGCCATCTCGGTGTTCGCCACCGGCGCGTCCGCGGTCAGCACGCTCGCCGAGCGGTACCCGGCCATGACCCACGTGGTGTTCTGCACCGACGTGACCCCGCACCGGCTCTGGGTGCACCAGCATGTCGACCTGTACCTGGTCACCTCGGCGGTGGCGGAGGCCGCGGTGCGCAGGTTCGAGCCCGAGGCCAGGGTCCTGATCATCCCGGCCGCCGTGCGGCCGGCCTTCTACGCCGCGCCGGCGCAGTGGCAGGCGCGTGAGCACCTGGGCCTGCCGCCGGTGGAACGCTGCGTGCTGCTGATGTCAGGAGCCTGGGGCCTCGGCCCGGTGGCCGAGGCCGCCGGGGCGCTGGGGGACGCGGGCGTGCACGTGCTCGCGGTGGCGGGCCGCAACGCCAAGCTGGAGCGCCGCCTCCGCGCGGTGGCGCAGCGCCAGCCGCGGGTGCGCGCGTTCGGCTTCACCACCGCCATCCCGGAGCTGATGTCAGCGGCCGACCTGGTCGTGACCAGTTCCGGCGACACCTGCACCGAGGCCAGGACCGTCGGCCGGGCGCTGCTGCTGCTCGACGTGGTTCAGGGCCACGGCCGCGACAACCTGCAGCACGAGCTGGAACTCGGCGACGCCGGGGTGACCTCGCCGCGGGCCGGCGCCGTGGTGCGCAGCGCCCTGGCCGCGCTGGACCGGATCAAGCCGGCCGCGGCCGGGCCGACCAGGTCGATGGCTGAATGGGAGACGGCTTTCACTTCGGCCCTCGAGTCCATAGGCGCCTAACGCAATAGAGCGGCGGGCTCCCCCGGGCCTGGCTGCTCAGCGCCCCGCGCGGCTCGCCCACCCGGGCTTGGCTGGGCTGCTATCTGACGTGCCGGCACCGGGCGCGCCTGCGGTCCGCGCGCGCGCGCGGCCGAGAATCCGGTCGACCGCCATGCCCACGCTGCCGTCCTCGCTGATGATGCGGCGGACCACCACGATCAGGGTGGGGATGGCCCAGAAGTCGCCGCAGATCCACAGGATCCCGGCGCCGATCTGCTGGTCGGCGAACGGCGGCAGGGTGACGCCAGGCACGTGGGCGTAGACCGGGTACCAGGAAGCCGAGGTGAGGATGCCCAGCGCCATGGCCAGGATCCACATGCTGATGTTCGTGGCCACGATGGCCACCGCCTGCGACGTGGGCGGCATCCGCATCCGGAACGGCGGCGACGGGATGAACTGCAGCCAGAACAGCACTCCCACGATCAGGAAGCTGGAGTGCATCAGCCAGATGTGCACGGCCTGGTTGTTCTGGGCCAGGTCGAACAGCCCGGGGATGTGCCAGAACAGCATCGCGACGTTGAGCGCGGCCACGCTCACCCAGGGCCGCAGCAGCCAGCCGCCGACCGCGCGCAGCGGCCGCGACCAACCGCCGCGCATGACCCCCGCGGTCGCGCTGCGGCCGGTCCGCCACGGCAGGCCGTCGATCAGGGGCTGCCACGGAGCCCCGGCGACGATCAGCATCGGCGCCGCGAACATCAGCAGCAGGTGCTGGACCATGTGCACGAAGAAGTAGGCATCGGCCCAGTAGTCGACCGGCGACTCGACGGCGATGACCAGCACGGCGAGCCCGCTGTAGAACCAGATCGAGCGCAGCCTGCGCTGCCTGGTGCGCTCCGGCCGGGACTTGCGGGCCAGCCGGGCCAGGCCGATCTCGTGCCAAATCACCAGAATGACGGCGCCGACCAGGAACGGGTCGAACGACCAGTTGTCCATCAGGTAGCTCATGGCGGGCTCATCCCGACGATCCGTATTGGATCGGGACCTTGATCGTCTGCGCCAGGGTCCAGCGGCCCGGGCCTGATCCGCCCGGGCTCGATCCGCTGCTGCCGGGCGTGAGCCGGTAGTCCGAGAACGTGCCGACGTGGGCGGTGATCGCGTCGGCCTGCCCGCCCGGTCCCAGCGCGAGCGTGGCCGCCCACCGGGGCAGGGCAGGCAGCGCCCGCCACGAGGCTCCCGGGCCGGCCAGGATCTCCCCGTGCGCGGCGTTCAGGGTGACCCCGATGGACCCGCCCGGGCCGATGGCCGTCGAGCTCAGCTGGCGCGCGCCCACGTGCAGCGGGGCGGACAGGGCCCATGGGCTGTCGATGCCCCGCGACCAGGCGGCGATGAGGCTGGTGTCCTTCCCGGACCCGGCCCGCAGCAGGGCCGTGACGCCGGGGCCGGCCGCGGCCAGCCTGACCACCGCGATGTCCTCGCGGGCCAGCGCCGGTGGCCGGGCCGGGCCCGCGGGGAACCATCCGCTGCCGGTGTCGCCGAAGATGCCCACGGTTCCCGGATGGCTGCAGCTGGCGGCCAGCATCGGGACCCCGGCGCGGCTGAACGCCGCCGCGGTGAGGCCGGTCAGCCCGCAGGCCTTGCCTGCCGGGGTGGCGGCCACGGTCTTCGCGCTGGCCAGGTGGGTCCACGCGGTCCCTGATTTGCTGCCGAACACCACTCCTCCGCCCTTGGTCAGCGCGATGACCTGGCCGGCCGGGGTGGCCGCCAGCGCGTCAGGCGCGGCGGCGAGGCCGGGGGTCAGCGGGCCGGCCGGCGACCAGCTGGTGCCGCCGTTGCTGCTGGCCGCGAGCGGGGAGAAGGTGAGGTCCTGGCTGGGGCGGAACCCGGTCATCATTGACCCGCCTCCGTCGCCGGCGACCACGAGACCGCCGTTGTCGGCCACGCCGGGCGGGGTGGCCAGCCGCCAGCGCGTGGTGCCGGCCTGCCGCACGAACAGCTGCCAGAAGTTGTTGTGCTGCGCGGCCGGGCCGCCCATCTGCACGACCGCCCAGCCCGCGCCCGCGGCGGCGGCGAACGAGGTCGCGAGCAGCGGCGCGGCCGGGGCCGCGGCCTGCCCGGTGCTGGCCGTCGGCGAGCTGCTGCAGCCGGCCGCGATAAGCCCGGCGCAGGCGAGCCCGCTGGCCAGGGCAGTGCGGCGTCGAGTTGCGTTCATGACGATTTCAGGGCTTGCTTGGCGGCATTGGTGAGCTCGACGGCGAAGGACGACTTCGTGCTGGCCGTCCCGGGCCCGGGGTCGAGATCGAGCTCGGTCCTGATGCGCCCGTTCGCGTCGATGACGTAGGCCACGTCGTTGTGGCCGATCATCCCGCCGGCCGGCAGGATCTGGGCCTCGATCGTGTAGTCCTTCCATGCCTGCCGGAGCTGGGGCAGGGTGCCGGTCAGGAAGAGCCAGTTCGGCAATTCGGTGAGGCGTTCCTGGCGGTCGAAGGCCCGGGTGTAGGCGAGGGAGTAGTACAGCGGGTTGGTGACGATCGCGACCAGCTCCACCCGGCTGGAGCTGGCGCCGAGCACCTGGTCGACGCCGCGGAACTCCTGCGCGATCTCCGGGCAGTCGCTGGTGCACACCGGGTCGAGGAACGTCAGCAGCACCACCTTGCCGCGCAGGCTGGCCAGGCTGACCTGCCTGCCGTTCTGGTCGGTCAGCCGGAACGGGGAAGCGGCGAAGTTCAGCGGGGCGCTGTCGCCGGCGATGGCCCGGGCGATGATCGGGTCGGCGTTCGGGTTGGCCTGGGCCATCGCCATCGGCGCGGCGCCGATGACGGTGATCGCCACGGCCCAGGCGGTCATGACCACCCAGGTGCTGGCCGAGCCGAACTCCCAGGCCAGCCGCCGGGGCCTGAGCCGGTGCCGCCAGGCCGGTCCGGCCGTCGCCGGCGCGGGGGCGGGGGCGGGGGCCAGCGCCAGGTACCCGGCCGCCACGAGCAGCGCCATCGGGATCATGCTGTTGGGGTCGGTGCCCAGGCCGCCGAAGAAGCCGAAGTCCTCGATCAGCACCCAGTCCGCCAGGCACAGCACCGTGAACGCGGCGACCGCCGGGCGGACCAGCCGCCGTCGGCCG
>Ga0137385_10005535_pt1 | contig 11088 bp, 14 predicted proteins | sample SagtaG_FD_104921 | JGI IMG/M metagenome (GOLD analysis project Ga0137385, IMG submission 104921) | Vadose zone soil microbial communities from Sagehorn Ranch, Mendocino, California, USA - Sage2_R_80_16 metaG | ecosystem: Environmental > Terrestrial > Soil > Vadose zone | place: USA: California...
CTGCAAGAAACCGATCTGGACAACAGCGCGGGCTACTGGATCACCCAATGGGTTTACAGCTACAACGTCGGCGGCCAGCGGACCAACAGCACCCGCTCCGACAACAACTTCAAAACCACGCGCGCTTTCCTCTACGACCGCATCGGCCAGCTCACGAACGTGGCGACGGCGAACGATATCTTCGGCCCGCCGCCGCTGGAGCAATACGCGTACGCCTACGACGCCGCCGGCAACCTGACGAACCGCGTCAAGAACGCCCTCGTCCAGCGGTTCAACACCGATTCCCTGAACCAGCTCTCGACGAGCACGCGCACCGGGACGCTCACCGCGGGCGGATATACGACAACGAACGTCTGCGCTGTGGCTGTGAACGGATTGGCCGCGACGCTGTACGGCTACAACACGTACGCAATTGCGGGCATTCCCCTGGTGGACGGCACGAACACGCTAACCGCCATCGCCCAGGACGGCTATTGGCGGCGCAACACAAACACAGTCACGGCGTATTGGCCCGCCACAGCGAGTTTCCAGTACGACCTGAACGGCAGCCTCGTTTGGGACGGCCGACGGCGGCTGGACTACGACGCCGACAGCCAGTTGATCACAGTCACCTTCACCAACGCGGTCCAGAGCAAATTCGTTTACGACGGCTTGAGCCGTCTCCGAATTCGCAGGGAGTACATGTGGCAGACCAATCAGTGGAAGTTGACGAATGAGGTCCGGTACGTTTACGATCGCAGCCTCGTGATCCAGGAACGCGACTCGAACAACGTGGCGAAAGTGAGCTACACGCGCGGGGCTGACATGCGCGGGTCGTTTCAGCGAACCGGAGGGACCGGAGGCCTGCTCGCGCTCACACAAAACGGCGCGACCAATCAACACTTCTACTACGATGATGACGGGACCGGAAACGTGACTGGTTTGTCTGACACTAACTTGAACCAGGTCGCATATTATCTCTACGATCCGTTCGGCAATACGATATTCGCGTCAGGCCCTATGGCGACAGTGAATCCGTACCGTTCCTTCTCGAAAGAGTTTCTCCTAAATCCAGGCATGATCTATTTCGGCCGTCGATTTTACGAGCCCGGGCCGCAACGCTTCTTGAACCAAGACCCGATTCAGGAACTAGGCGGGATAAATTTGTACCGCTTTGTTCAAAACAGCCCGAACAACGCCGTTGACCCGTACGGACTGGCGGTCGGCGACTGGCTTGATCCTCGAACCTGGTTTTTCACGCGACTATCCGAACAATACCGCTTGGACCAATACGCCAAGGGCCATGGTTACCGTGATTACAACGACGCACTCGACCAACTTAACGCGCGGCTGCCAAATTATGACCCGAACGAGCTGGAATCGATTCTGCGCGAGCGCGGGGAGTCCATTCAGTTAACGGCAGAAGTGGCCGGGGATGCGGCCACCATGTATCTGGCGGCGGCAACCGCGGTCACGCCGACGGCGGCAGGAGCCAAGTGCACTGCGGCCTTGGCTGAGAGGATATCGAACGCCGAGCGTGTCGGTAGCGCACTCAAGGCAGACGCAGCCCACCGTGCTGCAAGTTTCCTTACGCCGGAACAACTACAAGCTGGAACATCATTTTTATTCAAAGGTGAGGACGGAATTGAGCGCACGCTTTTGCAGACCGAGGGCGCTTTGAACGGGAAGCCGGGAATTTATGAACACATCCTAGACCCTTCAGGCCAGGTGACACACCAACGATTCATTCCTGGAGGCAAGATTACAGGTGTACCGAACCAGTAACTCAAATGGCCATCGTCGAAATACCTTACGACTTCATCATCCAGCATGTGGAATTGGGCTGGACGGAAATCAAGTTCGGCCTCGATCACGAGTTAGTCAAGCCGAAGGCCGCGATTGAGAAAGCAACGGAGAGGCTCTGCCGCACGGATGCCGCGCCAATGGAAGTGGTAGAACTGGCCAGCCTGGCGGAAAATGAACCTGTCGCCGATCTGGTATCGCATTTGGCGAACGCCGAAACGCCACCTGCCGAGGAACACGTAAAAGCCAAGTGGCTTTACCTTGTGCTTGCGTGGTTGTTCGAGCATCGAGAGTCGCTGGCCGATCCTTTCGGTATGGTGGAGAAGGTCTATTCCGACTTCGACTACCCGAAGGAAATCGTTTCATTCGTTCGCTACATGCCAATGGATGGGCCTGACTTGGGAAATCGCGAACAGAACGAGGCGCGCCTGGCTGATAGGTGGAAAGCATACTTGAATCGAGCAGGCAAACGATTTGCGCGAGCGGCGGGAAATAGGGAATACACTTAGAGCAAGCCCGAATATATTAGAAACGGCAACCAACAGCATGGCGAATGCCACCTGTTTGGTTTGGCGCCGGAAACAGCTTCTTGGAGTTCGCGGCCTTGCAACTAAGGCAGGTGCGCCATCACATATATTCATCGGAACGCCTCAACACAAGGGCCACCCACATCCAGTGCTGTCCAGGTCAACCAAGGAGAAATTTCATCGCGGGCTTTTTCACCGAGAAATCCCTCGCCAACCGAGTTAGAGGCGCGACTGCTTCCGGCTCTGCTGCACTTCCTTATGCCACCCGGCGTTCCCGCTGTCAACCAGCAATGTGGGCCGGACCGAAGCGGTTCGCGCTTGAGTTGCGGCGGGCCAGGCGTCGGCTGCCAACTTTTGACCGAGGCGCTTCGCGCTTGAGTTGCGACACTGCGTGGCTCAAGGATTCCATCTGTATCGTTATGAAAACGCGCCGGGCGGCGTTCAGACTTGCCTGAGTTTGGAACGAACCGTTCGCCGTAATCGAGTTGAACCACGACGGATTCGCTGGCAGACTCCGCCGCAATGTCGTCAGACCTCACACTCATATTAAAGAGGAAGCTGCCGAAACGGTCGTCATCACGGTTTACACATTCTTTTTTTGAAGAAAGCAATTTATGAAAATCAGCTACGACCCCGAAATTGACGCCCTCTATATTCGGCTTTTGGACGGCGAACACGAATGCCGTACGGTGCGGTTGACCGATGAGGTCGCTCTGAACATCGGCGAAGGAGAAAAACTTGTCGGCATCGAAATCCTGGACGCCAAAGAAGTCTTGGGCGCGGGCAAATTGCCGCCGCTTACCGTCGAGAATGTTCCTCTAGCTCCCAAGTGAGCCTGTCTGCCAAGGTGCCCGACGCGGGGCGGACACGAGCGCGTTGGAGCGCGAGATATCAAAGTGCCATTCTGGCGAACCATGGATGGCGCCATCACGGCGAGCAGAGGCTGGGCCGCCAACTTTTGACCGCAGCGCTTGGCGCTTGAGTTGCGACGAGGACTAGCTCAAGGATTCCATCTAGATCGAGATGGAAACGCGCTGGGCGGCATTGGGGACTATCTGAGTTAATATTCTCGGTAATCGCCCGCCCGGCCTTGCTCAATTGGCGCGCCCCGAAAAGTTAATTGTTTTTGTCAAAGCCCCGCGGCCCGGCCAGGTCAAGACGCGCCTGGCTGAAACGCTCGGCACGGAGGCCGCTTGCGCCGCCTATCGGCGCCTGGTCGAAATTCAACTCCAGCAGTTGTCTTCCCTGCCGGAGGTCGAGCTGCGGTTTGCCCCGGACGACGCGGCCGCGGAGATTCAACTCTGGTTGCGGCCGGGTTGGCGGGCGCGCCCCCAAGGCGACGGCGACTTGGGGCGCCGCTTGCGATCCGCGTTTGCCGAGACCTTTGCCGCGGGGAACAAAGCCGTGGTGATAATCGGCTCCGACTGCCCGGAGGTCACGGCGGCCGACGTTCGCGAAGCGTGGCGGGAACTGCGAACCTTCGATCTGGTGTTGGGGCCGGCGGCGGACGGCGGCTATTGGTTGATCGGCCTGCGGCAACCGCAGCCGGCGCTTTTCGATGGGATGGCGTGGAGTTCCGAATTTGTGCTCGCCGAAACGCTCGCACGCGCCCGGGCAAGTGGCCTGCGAATCCAGCTCTTGCGCATCCTCACGGACGTGGACACCGCGAAGGAGTGGGCCGATTTCCTTGCGGCGCGGAAAGTGTCGGGTCCGGCCAAGGGCTGAAATCCTGGTTGCTTATTTGCGGGCAATGACCTTCCATTTCGGATACCCGTATCATTGGACATGGATAAACAAAGTCGAACGCCTGCGGCGAGCAGCACCGGAAAAACGATTGGACGTCAACTTGAGTCATGCCGCCAGCCTTGAAAGTTGAGAATGCCGTAAAGCGCCGCTACAGCGCCGCCGCCCAGGCCAAAGTCGAAGCGCTCTGCTGCCCGGTCGCCTACGACCGCCGCTACCTCGAGGTAATTCCATCCGAGATTCTCGAACGGGATTATGGCTGCGGCGATCCGTCCCAATACCTGCGCCCGGGCGAAACGGTCCTCGATCTCGGCAGCGGCGCGGGCAAGATTTGTTTCATCGCCGCGCAAGTTGTCGGTCCCGCTGGCAAGGTCATCGGTGTCGATATGAACGACGACATGCTCGCGCTGGCGCGGAAGCACCAGCGCGCGGTCGGCGACGCCATCGGCTATCACAATATCGAGTTCCGGAAGGGCCGCATCCAGGACCTCGCCCTCGATCTGGAAAGGCTGGAGGCGGAGTTGCAGGCGCGTCCGATCCAGGGCGTGGACTCTTTCCTCGCCGCCGAGGCCGTGACGGAGGAATTGCGCGTGCGGCACCCGCTGGTCGCCAGCGATACGATTGACGTGGTGGTGTCGAACTGCGTGCTCAACCTGGTCGAGCCGGGAGCCAAATCGCGTTTGTTCCCGGAAATCTTCCGCGTGCTGAAAAAGGGCGGGCGAGCCGTCATTTCGGACATCACCAGCGATGAAGTCGTGCCCGCCGAATTGCAGGACGATCCCGAGTTGTGGTCCGGGTGCGTCTCGGGCGCGCTGACCGAGGGCGGTTTTCTCCAGGCCTTCGTGGACGCCGGTTTTTATGGCATTCAAATCTTGAAGCGCGACGCCGCGCCCTGGCGCGTCGTGCGGGGGATTGAGTTCCGAGCGATGACCGTGCAAGCCTTCAAAGGCAAGCAAGGCCCTTGCTTCGAGCGCAAGCAGGCAGTCATTTACAAAGGCCCCTTCAAGGAGGTGCTGGACGACGACCATCATCGGATGGAACGCGGCCAGCGCTACGCGGTCTGCGATAAGACTTATCAACTCCTCAAGCAGCCGCCCTACGGCGAGTTCTTCGAGTTCGTTGACCCGCGCGTGGAGATTCCGCTGGAGCGAGCCGAGCCATTCGACTGCGGGCAAATGCGGCTGCGCCATCCCCAGGAAACCAAAGGGCGCGATTACGAGGCGACCGCTCCACCCAGCCAGTGCTGCGACGGGGGAAGTTGCGGTTAAGCTCCGTAGGAGCGGTCTATTTGTAGCAAACGGATCACACCCCGCCAAAAGCCCCGTCGGGGCGGCCTCTCCAGCCTCGGTGCCGCTCCTACGGAGCTTTGATTTTTTGCCGTTCGCTAACTATAAATATGCCGCCCCGTTGGCAGACATTTATTGGGGGCAGATAAATAGACTCGGGTCGGTTTTGGGGAGAGGAGGCCAAGGGATCTGGATTATTTGAATCGGAAGTCCAATTTGAAATTGTAGAGCCACGGAATTTGGGGATTGATCCTCTGGGCGTTGAGTTTGTTCGGCAACTGTTCGTAATGTTCGCGTAGGAGTTGCACGTTGGGAGCATTATAGTAAGTGACGACAATGGTGTCGTCCTGCACGCGCACATCGCCTTCCAGCCCGCAGAAAACATCCTGCGCCAGATGGGTGGCATCCCCGTTGGCGAAGGGTGGGCCGAGGCGTTGGCGGAACTGATGCAGGACCGCCTGGGCCACCAGGGCCAGCGTCATGTGCCCGTAGCGAATGTTCAGGTTGAGGGTGCCCGCCCGCTGCCACCCCAAAGCCTGGTTGAATTTAAAAAACTCCTCGACATGCCACCGCCGGGGATAATTCACGCTCAGGTCGGTGACCTCGGGACGATCGGCGGTGGCCAGGAAGGATTTATAATGAAAGTCCTCCGGTCTTTCGCCGGATCGTTGGATGATTTCGTAGAGCGGGCGGGCGGTGCCCTTGCTCCAGCCAAAGGGCTGTTTGGTAGTGGCAAAGCCGGCCCAATGCGGGGTGAATGGGTGGGCGCAAAGCTTGGCCGGCTGTTGGTGGCGCGCCTTTTGGTTGGGCATCGGCACCAGCAAATCAAAGGGGGGTGTCCCGGCGGACCTGTTCGATCAACTGGCGATTGAAGTGCTCGCAATCGGCCATTAGCAGCGGATGCCCACCGACGGGATGGCGGATGATTTGGCGGACGATTTCCTCGGTGCGGCGGTAATTGGATTTGGGTCCGCGGGGCCGGCTTTGGAGGGCGGCGGCCCCGCGCTGCGCCAGCAGATGGCGGAGTTGGAAGTAGCGGGGTTTGGAATAGCCGAACTTGCGGGCGGCGGCCAGCGGGCCAAGATCCGTGCATTCCCCTTCATAGATCATGGCCAATTTGAGCGTGATTTCATCGTCCTGGGGGATTTTGAATTTGCCGGCCGGGCCGGAGAGGAAGCAGTGTTTGTTTTTAATGGTGAGCATGGGAGCGCTTTGCGTGTGATTGGTCCACGCGAGGAATAGGGGTGATATCCACCAATAAGTCTAATCAAATGTGGCGCATACCCACCGGTTGAAGCCTTGCTCAAGTGGCCACATCGCGCGTTAAAGCCACATATTATTATACCTATCAGCGAAAAATGAGTTTAAATCCCGTGGAACCCCGAAAAGTGAAGTCTAAACATCTGCCCCTAATAAATGTCTGCCGATGGGGCGCGGAAAGGCCACGCTCGCCTTGAATTCAATGGCTCCAAGCCAGTGGCCTGTGCCACCCAGAAACGAATCTCCGGACACGCCCTGAGATGGAAGCCCGCGATTGAGTCTTGTCGCGTGCGATGATCCCCTTGGTTGTGGGAGTTTTGCTTTTGGGATTTCGCGCACGAGAGGATTTTCACGCCAATTCATCTATTTGGAATTGAAGGCACATTTCTTAAAATTTTGACTTCCAGGCTCGAAGGACGCACAATCAACCGTAGCCGTGAGCACGGACACAGACATTTTAATCAAGCGCGCCGCTGCCGAACTCAAGACTGCCGGCGCACGGGAAATTTATGTCTTTGGCTCCGCTGCCAAAGGGACGGGTGATGCCGCTGCCGATCTTGACCTGGCGGTTTCCGGTCTGCCGCCGTCGGTTTTCTATCGCATGGGCGCGCGGGTCAGTGATTTGATCGGCCGTTCGGTGGATTTGGTTGACCTGGACAGCAACACGCCGTTCACCCGCTACCTCCGCACGGAGAATGAACTCGTCCGCGTGGGTTAAATTCCGCAAACAGCAGGCGGCGGAACGCGAACAATTGCAGCGTCTGCTGTCTGGAATCCATGGACTTCTCTCCAAATGCAGCGACACGGCTCCGACTGAAATCGAACTGTCCGCGCTAGCGGCCACGCTCCATTAAATGGAAGTGGCGGAGAGAGGGGGATTCGAACCCCCGGAACGGTTTAACCCGTTCAACGGTTTAGCAAACCGCCGCTTTCGGCCACTCAGCCATCTCTCCATACCCCATTTCCAGCAACCGGTTTTTATCGACGCAAAAGCCCCGCCGGTCAAGCCAAATGGCTTCCGGCTGCCGGAGTGGTTCGCCCGAGCTGATGAAACCGCCATTGACGAACTGCCGAAAAACCGGAAGATCATAGCAGTATGGCAACACCGACCGTCAGCGAAATCGAAAACCAGTTCGCACAACTCCCTTCCGAAGCACAGTTGAGCCTGCTTGAGCGCCTCGTGCATCGCGTGCGCGCTGGCCTGGCCGGCGGTCGCGACACTTGGGAAGCCGAACTGTCCGCGATGGCTGCCGATTCTGAAGTACAGAGCGAACTGCGCCGCATCAACTCCGAATTCAGCCCCGCGGAGGAGGACGGCTTGGAGAAAGCCTGATGCCGGTTCAGCGCGGCGAGATCTACTTGGTCAATCTCAATCCGGTCCAAGGCCGTGAGCAGGCAGGGCGTCGGCCAGTGTTGGTCGTTTCCGCGGATGCTATCAATCGCCTGCCGCTGGTTGTGACGATCGTCGTCGGCACCAGAGGCGAAAACCTCACTCGCGACTATCCAACCAACGTCAGGGTCTCGACGGCAGAGAGCGGCCTGCCGATGGAGACAGTTTTCCTCTGCTTCCAACTGCGCTCACACGACCCGAGCCGATTTGTCGGCCAGCCAGCCGGCAAGGTCTCAGGCACAGTGCTGGGAAAGATCGAGGTCGCCGTGCGCCGTTGTCTGGGCCTCTGACTTGCGCTACGCGCCGCATCGGGACCCTTTTTGTGCAGATCGCCGCCGTGCGCCGATGGAGCGCGGGTCTTTCGTCATGCGAAAGGCTGCATTCGATTCGGGGAGCGCGACCGTGCCGGTCGCACCATTCGGCGTCCCGCCGAATGGCCCGGAGTCGGGAGCGGACCCCCAACTCGATCATCATACCGCGATCGCAACCGGCTTTGGCCGGAGGCCAAAGGAAGCGGGCGAGATGCACGCTCACCTTTCCTGGACTAAGGATTCGGGAGACCATCGTGCCAAGACTATGCGGTTGCCAAAAATGGCGATTTAGATTCGGTGCTTCCGGTTGCCGCGGGCGGAACTGTTGTCACCCACGCGCTCTCGGCTTCCGGCAGCCGGGCCACGATCGACACCCAGGTAATCCGCGCGAACACGGAGAACTTCGTCACCCTGGCGGACGCTTGCTAATCCCAATTGCGCGGCAATGTCACCACCCGCACGGATGGCAAGGTTTCTTTGTGGGTGGACGTAGTCCCGCGGGGAGGTTTTGATTTTGGCAGCCCTTCCGAGTGCTCAATGCTGCTGATAACTAGGGGCCTGGCTACTCGGCTGCGCTCCTTTTCATTTCTCCTTTTCCGTTGGTATCTGCGCGGCAAGCTCCTCGGCGCTCCAAACTCTGTTTTTCTCCATAAACTCGAATGGTATGACGCTATACTTTTCAAACTTTAGGCATACAAATCTAAAAAAAGTTGGCTTCGGGCTGGTGAATGGCTGAATGCGCTGCCGGAGATGCATCCTCACTAATTTCCGCTCGGTATCCCACACTTGAGGCGAATACGGGCCTTCTAGCGAACCGTCCTCCCTGCAACGCCACATGGCCTCGTAGTGAAACTCCACCTTGGGAATCAGTGCCAACAAGCCCTGCAACTCTGCGACCGTGCTTTTTAATTGGCTGTTGTCCGTGTGAAGCTCTTGGTCCCGTTGCAGGACTTCCATCATGGCCAGTTGAACCTCGATGAGCTGATTGATAATTTCGGCCTTGCCGAGCGATTTCAAATCTCCGGCCAGCCCGCGCAGTAAAGAGAGTGCGTGGTTTCCAGCAGCGACGGCAGAAGTGATTGCAATCGCGTCCATGACACTGAGGGTTACACTAGCTGAAGATTGTGAGCACCGACCGGCCTAAGCGGTGTTCGCGGATCAGGCGGTATTCGCATTCATCATCGAGTTGATTTTTGCGATGCACCAGCGCCGAGGGATTGGGAATCTCGTCGAAGGTGCCGGAGCATTCGACCCGCCACTTTCCATCGGAGGCAACGACGCGATCCGCTCTGCGACGCCGATATTCGGGCCGCATCCGCCACTGAATGACCCATCGGATTATCATTTGCTCATTCAATTCGATCATCTCGAAATCGAAGCAAATCCGCGAGCCGTTGAGAAGCCAATTGTAAACGAATTTTTAATGCGGTCCCGCCCAGCCCGGCCTGCCGTGTTTGCTGCCCTCGCCCGTTTCCGGCCACGAATTCGTCGTTACGTTGACCGGAGACGAGCCGGAACGAACTGGGCACTACTTGGGAGAAACAGGGAAAATCCAACGGGCGCGAAGAAAGTCCACAGTTGCGTCGATCATGGACTCGGCGTTTTGATTCGGTTGGTCCTGACAACTGTGACGTAGTGCGGTGTGCCGCAGTCATAAACATCGACCATCGACCCCAGGTAATTCGTTGCGCCGACCGGCATGGCCCGAAGCTGCCAGTAGGGCGTTTTTGACTCAGCGAATGGATAGTTCCGCACGAATAGCTTCCAACCGGGAACCTTCTCCTCCCGATAATCCACGGAAGGAGCGACGCCACGCCGATAGTTGCGAACGCCCTGGCGGGTGCCCGTCACGGTGTAAATGCCTTGCATCACGAATGATTGCACGAGGACCAAATCGGGGAACGGACTTTCGAGGATGTCGAATGGTCCCGGAATGCGCTTCCATTTCACGCTCAGTTGCGTGTTGTAAAGCTGGCCGGCAACCTCGCGGAATTGCGGCGCAGCCATGACGCGATTCGTCGTGATGATCGGCTGCTCGCTTGCGAGAACAGCCATACCGATCAGTGCCAATATTCCACCTGCCAAAACTCCGCCCCCGGTTGGACGGATTTTTAGCTGTTGGTTCATCGTATCAGTGAACCACGGCGGCGCGATTTTGTGAACGCTTTTTTAATGCCTGCTTCAGTGGTCCGGTGATGCACCACCGCCCCGGCCAAGGCGCGCGGAAGGCATGGCGGGCACAGCGGCCCACCGACCGGGAGCAGGACGGCGCCCTTCCGGGCCGCAGCGGGGCGGGAAAACCGCTGCGAAACCGCTCCGTTTTTTGCCGACAGTTGCCGACAAAAAACGTGTCAAAATAGCGCGATGACGTGCCGCGAGTGTCGAAAGTAGGACACGCATAGAACCCCTGAAAACGTTCGATTATATGGCGTTTTTTGAGAAAAGTCGCGCGTGGCAATGTCCGCGTTTGCAAACCGCCGCTTTCGGCCACTTTAGCCATCTCTCTGCACCCCGTTTCCAGCAACCGGCTTTTATCGACGCAAACACTCGGCCGGCCAAGCTAAATGCTTTCCCGCGCCGTTTTCCCCAAAGGCCAAGAGTATGCGGTTGCCAAAAATCGCGGTGGCGATTTAAATTCGGTGCTTCCGGTTGCTGTGGGCGCCCGGTTTTTGCCATGACCGATTACAAAGTCAAATTCGAGGTCTTTGAAGGGCCGCTGGACCTGCTCCTTTATCTGATCAAGAAGGAGGAAGTCGATATTTATGAGGTCAATCTCACCCAACTGGCCA
>Ga0137385_10005537_pt1 | contig 11088 bp, 12 predicted proteins | sample SagtaG_FD_104921 | JGI IMG/M metagenome (GOLD analysis project Ga0137385, IMG submission 104921) | Vadose zone soil microbial communities from Sagehorn Ranch, Mendocino, California, USA - Sage2_R_80_16 metaG | ecosystem: Environmental > Terrestrial > Soil > Vadose zone | place: USA: California...
GGTGCAGTTTATGGCCCTGGCAGTCACCACGGTCGGAGGAACATGCTATCCATTTCCCATCGTGAAAAGCTGGCTGGAGGAGGCTGGTATGGGCCAGATACGCCGCCATCGTTTACTCACTCCAGGGGCAACGCTGATTACGGCAAAGAAATTGTAAATGTGGTGGTGACTCTTCAGGACTGCTCGCCCATTGATATTGTGGAGCTATCCTTGTAGCTCGCGTTTGCTGATAATTTCTATGGCTTGCTAGGGTTTTTCCGGTAGGCGTGCGAGGATTTGCGTAAGCAGCGTCTCTACACGGTCGAACCGTAGTGTATGCTCACCCAGCACTCTTGTGTGCTCGTTGAGGAGTGCTGTATGGGCATCAAATTTCGTTTCTAGTTGATCCATACGTATTTTCATCATTTCCATGCGTAACCCTGTTTGCTTGCTTTCTTGTGTCAAGGTTTGCAGCAAACCGAGCATGATTGTGCTATTCTCGTTTACTTCACGTATAGACTTTCCTGTTTCTTTTTGCAGACTTCCAAAGGATTGCTCTAGTGTTGTTAGCCTCTCTTCTTGTGTTGGCATACAGAATGTGCCTTTCACTCTTCTTTCATACAGAGAACATCGCTAAATATCAGGCTTATAGGTCAGTCCCATTATATCATAAGTTGGCTATGCTGATGGGATAAAATGGTTTGCTTGCTATGGTTTTTCCGGTAGGCGTGCGAGGATTTGGGCAAGGGTTGTTTGTACTCCGGCTACTTCTTGCCTCACTCCAGCAAGTTCTTGCTTTACTTCGGCTACTTCTTGCTTCACTCCAGCAACTTCTTGCTTTACTTCGGCTAGTTGTTGATCGGTGCTATTGAAGCGTTTATCTACCTGTACTCTTAGTTGCATGAGTCGTTTAACGGCATCTTCAGTTAACCCTTTTGACATGGTCACTTGCACGGCCATTTCCTCATAATAGGTGGTTGGTTCGGCTTTAAATTGATCGAAATCATATTCTAATGTGGTCAATTGTTCTTCTGGTGTTGGCATACAGAATGTGCCCTTCACTCTTCTTTAAATATACCGAGAACAGGGCTAACTACCTGGCTCATCGGTCGGTTCTATTATATCATAAGTTGGCTACGCTGATGGGATAAAATGGCTTGCCATAAGAAGGCATGATATTACTTCATACTCTTGAGGAACTTTCTGTCACTCAAGGCATAAAATGGCCACCAAAAACGCCATAATTTGGCCGCGTCCAGAAATTTTCACGCTCACGCTGTCATAATAAAATCTCTTCCATAACGGCTATTCCTGGCCGAAAGTGCAAAAATCGGGCATAACTTGGCCAGGAATCCTTTTTATGTGATATGATTTGGTGGATAGAGAGACATGTAACAAGATATTTTTCGAACAAATAACCTTCCTGTACTCTTTGTGCCTTGCGAGACATAAGAGGAGTGCGTCGTGACACTCAGCAAAGAGGCATTTGAGCAGTGGTGCTGGCGACTTGGCCTTTCAGACCAAGCCATAGCGGTCGTTATACAGATTCGCACGTCGCCTCCTGCTCGTCATGTGCAGAGCGCTGCCGGCAATGTGAGCGGGACATATCCTTCCCTCAAAATGGGATGTTCCATCCAGTTTGAGAGCCATCGGGATGAACTGCCTTTCGCGTACTTGATGGATCATGATCCACAGGTTCTAGAGTTTTACGATCAACCCTACGGCCAGCTCAAATTGAAGTATCGCAGCCAGGATGACACACGAAACGTGACGGCCACGCATACCCCAGACTTTTTTGTCTTGCGCGAGGAGAGGGCGGGCTGGGTCGAGTGCAAGATGGAGGAGGATCTGGTTCGCCTGGCGAAGAAGATGCCCTTTCGCTACAAGCCGAGGCCTGATGGCTCCTGGTTTTGCCCCCCAGGAGAAGCCTACGCTGCTCAGCTTGGTCTGACCTACCGGCTGTTTTCTTCGCGCGAGATTGATTGGACGTATATTCAGAATCTGCGTTTTCTCGGCGATTACCTCCGTGGATCTCCCCCACCTGTGTCGCCGGACGTGGCCCTGGCCATACGCACGGTCGTGATGAGCCATCCGGGAATTCGCCTACTCGATCTGATCGCTACTTTGCATCGTGGGAAGGCTGACGATGTTTACCAACTCATCTTAACTGATCAACTGTATGTGAATCTACAGGCAGTTCGTTTGACCGATTACGAGCACGTTCAGGTATTTCTTGATCACGACCAGGCCGAGTCATATGCCACCCTCCAACCCACCGCCACGTCTCTTCCTCGCTCATCAACTTTGCAGCTTACGGTAGGAGCGCCTATCGTCCTGGATGGGAAGGTGTGGACCATCTTCAACCCCGGCGCAACGGAAGTGCTGTTGCTTTCGGAGGACAGGCAGGTCATGCCCGTCCCCAATGACGCCTTTGAAGAACTGATCCGCAGTGGTCGGCTGACAGGACTTACCCAGGCGGTAGCGCCGCCGAAGTATGAAGAGGGGCGCGAGCTTCTGGCTCAGGCCAGTCCAGAAGCTTTGGAAGAAGCGAACCGTCGCTACGCGATCATTACTGGAACTGACAGAGCAACGAAGACTCCTGCCCGTACCGTGCGTCGATGGCGAGCGCAGTGGTCTGAGGCACTGGCTTCCTACGGTAACGGGTTCATCGGGCTGCTGCCCCAGGTCAAAAGTCGAGGCAACCGGCGCTCCCGGCTTGATGAGCGCACAGAGGCGCTGATCGAGACCTTCATCACCGAGCACTACGAGACGCTCAAACAGCAGTCAAAGAAGGCGGTCTTTCTTCTGCTGCAACGGGAAGCAGAGCGGCGCAAGATCCCCGCTCCCAGCTATACGACTTTTCTTGATCGTCTTAACAAACGCCCGCTGGTCGAGCAAACCCGCAAACGCAAAGGGCCACGGGCAGCAGCCCAGGTCGATGAGTGGTACTGGGAATTGGAACTGACCACACCGAGACATGGAGCGCGCCCCCTGGATGTGGTTCACCTGGACCATACAGAACTCGACATTGAACTGGTAAGTGCGCGAACGGGCCGTCCTCTAGGCCGACCGTGGGTGACGTTCCTGACCGATGCCTTTTCTCGTCGCCTGCTGGCCGTGTACCTCACCTTTGACCCGCCGAGTTACCGCTCCTGTATGATGACCCTTCGTGAGTGCGTGAGTCGCTATGGGCGGTTGCCTCCGAAAAGGCTGATACCCCAACTACATCACGTCGCAGGCGCGTGGGACAACGCAACCCGACGCGTGATGCGGTAAAGAAAGAGGTTGAGACAGATGGGTAAAACGCGGCTTTCGGAGTTTCCGTGGTGGCATCTGACGCCTGTGTACCTGCCAGAACGCAGTACGCTCTACGCGCCAGCGCCAATCGGGGTAGGAACTGCCTTTGGAGAAAGCTTGACGAGCTACCTCGCCCGCTTGGCCGATGCCCATTGTGTCTATCTAGGCGTGCTGCTCCAGCAGATGATTGTTCCTCTCATGAGAGAACTGGAGACGCAGGGGAGTGGGGCTGGAGAACATCCCTTGTGGAGACGCGACGGGAGCGGGTCGCATTTGATCAATGTGACCGGCCCTCGCGCACGCGCGGCTCTGTATGCTCTAGAAATGCTGACGCTACGCACTGATCTGCGCGGTCTTTCTCTGACAGCGTTAACTGAACTCCTGCCGATCCGAGGATTAACCCGGAATACATTAGCATGGTGCCCTGTCTGTTACGAGGAATGGCAGGAAAGTGGGCAGATTCTGTATGATCCTCTCCTGTGGATGTTTCGGGAAATCTCCACCTGCACTCGTCATGGTGTGCGTTTGCACACGCATTGTCCGGCGTGTGCCAGATCACTTCCTCATCTGACCTGGCGCTCCCAGCCAGGATACTGTGCGTTTTGTTCCGGTGCGCTGATCATCGGGCAAGAAGATGGTGTGCAAACAGTGGCCGTTGACTCTCATGAGTTCGCTTGGCAGCAATGGGTAACTCACGCATTGGGGGCCGTCGTCGCGCAGCTTCCCGTGATGAGTGTTGAGCCGAAACGAGAACGTATCCGCCAGATGGTGAGCTATGCAGTAGAACGACTGGCGGACGGGAATACCGCAGCATTTGCCCGATCCCTTGGCCTCCCGAGGGGCACAGTAGAGAACTGGCGTCAGGGCAAGCGGATACCAGAAATGGATACGCTCTTACGGCTCTGTTATCGATTGGATCTCTCGCTGTGTGAGGTGATGTTTCAGGAGGAGGAAATGCTTCAACCGTCTCTGAGAGATCCTGTGCCATCCGCGATCTTCCCGTCAAGAAAACGAACGGCCATCGACAAAGAGCGCATTTTTCACGTGCTGCAACAGGAGGCGAGCATGGCAGAAAACCCTCCTCCTTCGCTCAAGGAAGTGGGGCTGCGGCTCGGCTATCAACCAACCACGTTGTACAAGATCAATCAGGCTGCCTGTCACGCGATTGCTGAGCGCTACACAGCTCATCGTCGAGAACTGCGGGAAAAACGGTTGCAGGGATATCGTGAGGAGATCCGGCAGATTGCATTGTACCTTCAGGCAGAGCAGATGTCCCTCATGCAGAGACATATCGGCCGGTATCTCGCGCAGCCTGCCATTTTGCGTGACCCAAAGGTACGAGAACTTCTGCGAGAAGTGTGTCGCGAGGTAGAGACAGGTGATGGAGAAAAGTCACAATGAACAAATATGTTCGCAAGCTCATGCGTGGAGTGTCCCAAAAACCAGAGGAGGCAAAGATATGAACGACCTTACGAAGCTATCATCACTCATTACTCTGAGCACTGTAGGCTGTATTATCCTCTTATCAATTGCATCCTGCGCTACCGAATCAGGAGGATCGCAAAATACTCTCCAGGAGAAGCAAAAAAACTTTGTCGGCAAGTGGAAAAAAATCTCATCTATCTCCTGCGCCACCGCCTACCCCGACGACATCGAATTTTTCACCGCTACCTATCTTGGCAAAAAGGGTTCGTCTGGGCAGCGTTTCATTGTATGGGATGCTGGCGGCTATCAAGTCCTGCAAGGGGATCTGGTGAAGATCGATACTGCGACAGATCAGCAAGTACTCTACAAGTACTCCATCTCGCAAGACATTCTGACCTTTGTGGACCCGACAGGATGTGAGTTCCAATATCGCAAGATCGGTTAAAGTCTCAAAGTTCTCCTCTAAAAAAGGAGATACTGTGCGTCTATTAAGTGGCAAAAATTGACTCCACTTCCTTGCTGTCAGATGACCAATGGCTAGATGCTCCAGCTCCGTTTCTGACAGCCTACAAAGAACGTGAGTCTCTTTGTCAATCTGTATCTTCCTACCGTCTTTTGAAAGACGGCAGCTAGTCTGTGATGAAACGCTCTTCTCTCAAGAAAGGAATGCACCAATGGCACCCAATTTGCACGATCATTCGCCAGTAGATCATGAGGCTGGTGAACCACAAGGTCCCTCATCGAGCACGGTAGGCTCTTCTTTCGTACCCTCGGCAGAGCCGCTTCCGCTCTCACTCGAAGCATCGACTGAGCTTATCCCGAATCCAGAGGGTGGCCCTGTTCCCATACCACCGCTGCCGCTTCCTGGGCCACAGCCTCTCCCTTTCCCATGGCCCCCTCCCTGGCACTTCTGCCTGATCAACCTGCGGTCTGGCTGCCATCGTATCACGTTCAGACCCAATTCGGGGATCACTGTATATTACGGTACAATGCGCGTAGACACGGCGGGCGGGCAGACGACAATTAGCGGTGACCTGTATCGATTTTTACAGCTGCCCATACCGTGGCCCATTCCTCCTCTGAGTCTTGCACAGCCAGCTAGCCTGCCATTTCCTTTCCCCTTCCCTTTCCAGTATGATATTCCAATTTATTCACGAAGCCGCTACTACTCGTACTTGAAAGTCACAAATGTCCAGCGTAGTCCCATCTTCACCACAGGTCCTTGCCAGCTGACATTGACGGCTCAAGAGTACGTCTACACTCAACCGCTAGCAGGCTCATTTGATGGCACATTCCCTGGCACGCCGGGGACTCGCACAGTGACCATCCTACTGGAGCCAAAGCCTGCCCCATTTGGATTTACCAGCAGTTACTTCGAGGGGACGTTGTACGATGGCGGTGTAGCGCAGGGATCATTTATGATGGGCTGGGTATCGAATTCCTTCCGCAAAGCGACCCTGGAGATCGATACGCTGGTCGGATGCGTTGCCCCTACAGCAGTCCCCGCACTCTCTGGTTCTGGCACGGAAAACTTTCAGACAGTCTTTGCGACGGCTGGCTGGGATCTCAAAGTCATCTATGACCAGGTGAATGTGCCGGTACCAGCAGGTGTGAATGCCAATACCTGTTGGTCGAACGGTGACCTGCATAATCTCATGTCGGCTATCCGCAACCCTGCCACTAATCTGGATGCGGAATGGCATATGCACCTACTCGTCGTGCCTGCAACTATGGGATGTGGTAGAGGGGTGATGTACGATACGATTGGCGTTCCACGTGAAGGTGTCGCCAGTTTCTGCGATGACGGCTATCCCTCGTCGCAGTCGGCTAACTTCGGCACAGCAGCAAATCAACAACAACATAATGTGCCCAGGGCCTTCATGCGCAGTGCTTGTCATGAGGTTGGGCATGGTTTCAATCAAATCCACCAGGAGCAAGAGAATGGAGCTGACAATTCCATCATGACAACCACGCCGAGTGTTGCTGATGTGCTTGGTGGTCCAACGACCGGAGCGCCCGGTGTATTCCCTGACAATATTGCCCTACAGTTTAATGACCATGTCCGACATCACCTGGTCCATTTTCCCGACATCGTGGTTCGCCCAGGCGGGATGACCTTCGGCTCAGGCCATCTATCAGTCGTACCGGAGACCGACCGTTACTACTTCGCGCCACAGGAACTGGAGCTCAAAGTTGATCTTGGAGCCACACACATTGAGTTAGGTGAACCACTACAGCTTTCCTGGACTTTGCTGAATCAGTCTTCAGCAGCCATTCCGGCTCCATCGGATATCAGCATAGAGGCCCAACACACCTTTATCACGGTCACCACGCCAGGTGGCAGAGTGAAGCCAATGCCGTCATTTATCATCAAAACAGAGGAGGTGAAAATCGAACCTTTGCCATCCGAACAAGCGCTTCAAGCTGACACGCGAGTGTACTGGAGTTCGAAAGGTTTTGCCTTTGAGACACCGGGGAAATATCTCCTCGAAGTGCGGATTGTATGGACATATGGGGGAATGCCGTTCGGCGTACTGGCAAGTACCGATCTCTGGGTGAATTATCCCCAGTTGCCCGTTGACAACGATGCAGCGTCGCTGCTCCACCACCCACAGGTAGGCATGTACGTTGCCCTCGGCGGGGGCGCACCTCACCTGACCGAAGCCATTACCCGCCTCGAACGGGTTTCTGCGCTCGCCGAAGGAGATCAACCTGCACCCAAAGCTCTGCGAGGGTACCAAGGACTGCTCCCAAAGGAGAAAGGGCCTATGCAACCTGCCTAGGATAAGCCCTTGACTGTCACCTCAATCCAGTCAAGTCCACCAGCGGTGTCTATCCGCTTGTAAACGCGAACCGAGCGGATGCACCGAGGAAGCACTAGGCAGGCAGACACTGCTGGTGGACCTAGCAAGTGACCCAATGACGGCCATTGACGGAAGTTTGTCACAAAGGCTGTCATGGAACTGGTCATTGAAGGGGGTTTCATCGCTATGCTCACTCAACGCTTCTTTGGGAAGGAACTGGTGTTAGAAGGGAAGAGTTAACAAAACTTCTCAAGGAGATTTCCAAAAAAAGTAATTACTGGCCGATGCGGCCAAGTTATCCCGTTAGTCACACTTTCAAGTCCATACATCATGATGTGTTGTCTTTGTATGCTTCATACGCTTGCCCTACTTTGCTCCACTTAATGATATATCCATATGCTTCGAGCCAGTTAAAGGCGACTTCGTACCTTCTCTCTGCCTCGCTCATGCTATGCCAATGTGCCAAAGTTTCTGCCTGGTTTTTGGCTTGTTGCATGGCGTGCTTGGCTTGGTCGTACTGCTCTTGGTAGGCTTTCAGATCGGCAAGTTTTTGCGCAATCTCGGTTTCTTCTCCTTCGTTCACGGTTCTTCTTTTCCTTTGCTATGTCGATATGTTTAGTATGGATTTAAGCCATACGGATAAAAACGTGTGTTTATTTACCATACGATTACAAACGAACTAGTGTCAATCCCATGGGACTGCTACACTTGTGGTATCTGTAGCATGGGAGAAACAAGGAGCATGGCGACACGCTTAAAGGTCAAAGAAATTGCAGAAACCAGGGGGATAAGTCAGCGGCAGCTGTTTTTCCGTTCACAAGTTGACTTGAAAACTATTCAGAGGATGTATCGTTATCCTACTACTACAGTTATTACTACAGATACGCTTGATAAGCTTGCTAAGGCGTTAAATGTTGATGTGTCCTTGCTGGTTGAAAGTGACCCACCGTTGCCGAAAACGGTCGACGCCGGTCATGCAGAGAAGTAAGGTGGTCGATACAAAAAGAGCTGGTGGAAACATGGAATGATGTGTTTGGGGAAGATGGCAAAGGTAACAAGAAGCAGGGATAATATGGCTTTTGCTCTCAACCCCGGTTCTTGCACAGTAGAGTTTTTCGGTTGATAGTATAAAGCAAGGCAGGAAGCATCTTTGCAAAGTCGCTTCCTGCCTTGATCTTAGTCGGGGTGAGAGGATTTGAACCTCCGACCACCACAACCCCATTGTGGTGCGCTACCGGGCTGCGCTACACCCCGTTACTGGAACGAGACAAGTATAGCAGAAATTTCGCCTATCCGTCAAGGCTTTTTTGGCCTTTGCAGATCATTAATAACCGCCACCTAACTTTCGATGATCCCACGAAACCACTTCAACTGGCTTCACAAAGATCACCACTCGTTTAGCTGCCTGGGCTGTGACCATCTGGCGCGTATTCTCATTCAAGGGGCCGGTGTAGCGTTCCCAGATCGCCTCACCTATGCGCTGGACAGTTGCGGGCTCGTCGTTGATGGCAGCCTGACCCTTGATCTGGACTCCGCGCAGTTCCTCGTAACGTTCGCCAGCTTCAACAAGACAGGTCAGCCGGGGATCGCGCCGCAGGTTGATTGCCTTCTGCGACCTGGCATAAGTCCAGAAAACCACTTCGTCGTTGATAAGCACATACCACATTGCTACTAAATGCGGCCAGCCATCGTGATCGATGGTGGCCACCTGGAGTTTACGCTGCTCTTCAAGAAAGGCCCGTATTTCTTCATCGTTCATGCGGATCAGGTCCCTGCGGTTCATGTATTTTTCTCTCCTACTAGAATTTCATTTTCGCTATCACCTAGTATCACCTAAAGCTTGCAAATTGACAATAGCCCGAACATCTGCGAAAACGCTGGACTTTTCCCCCAAAATCTGGCATAATAGTTCTCGATGAAAAACGTGCTCAAAAAGCAATGATGGGGAGAGTACTCGGATAGAGAACGCTTAGAGAGAAAGGGTCACCGGCTGCAAGCCCTTTTGCGCACCCGTTTGAGGAAGTTCACCCCAGAGCTGGCTGTTGAACGCCCCTTGCAGGGGCAAGAGTAGACAGTGCCGGGTTGTTCCCGTTAGCGAACAAACCGAGTGGAACTCAGTACCAGCATGGCCATGCAAGAGAGGTACCCTGGGAACTGGTTCAATACGGGTGGTACCACGGAGATTACCGGCAACTTCGTCCCTGTTGACGTAAAGTTTGTCGGTTTTATGATTTTTGGTGGGCATTAATCCACGCCGCCAACGACGCTGCCTTTACCTCTTATGCAGTCGAGAAACGATGCTGCACATCTAGCTTCGCTCATCTCGACTGCAAGGAGTCGTCTACCTGACGGTCAGGCGGCGTGAAAGGAAAAGGATGCATGTATGATAGGGCAACTGGACTCGTTATTAGAGCAGCTCGATGCACTACAGGCCCGTGCCATCGAGCAGCTGGAGCCGATTGAGACTTCGGCAGAACTAGAGGAATGGGATAGCACGTACCTTGGCCGCAAGCGCGGTGAGTTAACCAGGATTTCCTCCGTGATGGGAAAACTATCAAAGGAAGAACGGCCTGTGGTTGGGCAGAAGGTCAACGCTGTCAAGGCCGAATTGATGCAGCGGCTGGCCGCCAAACGCGAAGCGCTGCGCCAGCGTGAACTACTGCAAGCCCTCGAACAGGAGCGCATCGATGTCACCCTGCCGGGACGAGAGACGCCTGTTGGACATATGCATCCCTTATCGCGTACGATCTGGGAGGTAACACAGGTCTTCGTCAAGATGGGCTTCCATGTCGTAGAGGGGCCGGAAGTAGAGACCGATTACTACAACTTCCAGGCACTCAATATCCCGGCGGATCACCCGGCGCGCGATATGCAGCACACCTTCTGGGTCGTCCCCGGTCAGATTCTGCTGCGCACACAGACTTCACCTATGCAGATTCGCACTATGCAGCAGATGAGACCCCCTGTCCGCGTCGTCGTACCTGGGAAAGTCTACCGCAATGAAGCTATTGATGCTTCGCACGAAGCTATGTTCCACCAGATCGAGGGCTTGCTGATTGACGAGTACTGTACTATGGCTGATCTAAAAGGCTGCCTGGAACGAGCCGCTCGCGAACTCTTTGGCGAAGGGCGGCGCGTTCGTTTCCGAGGGAGTTACTTCCCATTCACAGAGCCAAGCGCCGAAATGGACATAGACTGCCCAATTTGCAATGGACAGGGATGCCGCACCTGCAAGTACAGCGGCTGGGTAGAGATGCTCGGCTCAGGCATGGTACATCCAAGAGTGTTACGGGAAGTCGGCTATGATCCGGCAAAATATCGCGGTTTCGCCTTCGGTATGGGAGTTGAGCGTATTGCCATGTTGAAATATTCCATTGCAGAGATACGCCTCTTCTCGGGCAACGATTTACGTTTCTTGCATCAATTCTAATCTGTGGGGTAATGCTGGGTGTGAAACTTCGCGCCCGGGATGAGGAGACAATACGATGAAAGTGCCACTGAGTTGGCTGAAAGAATATGTTGACATAACTGTACCGCCGGAAGAACTGGCATATACCTTGACCATGGCCGGCCTGGAAGTTGA
>Ga0137385_10005538_pt1 | contig 11087 bp, 9 predicted proteins | sample SagtaG_FD_104921 | JGI IMG/M metagenome (GOLD analysis project Ga0137385, IMG submission 104921) | Vadose zone soil microbial communities from Sagehorn Ranch, Mendocino, California, USA - Sage2_R_80_16 metaG | ecosystem: Environmental > Terrestrial > Soil > Vadose zone | place: USA: California...
GGGCAGCCGGTGGAAGGTGGAGAGGTCCGCCCCGAACACTCCGAAGGGAGCCCGGGGCGCGGCGCCGCTGTTGCTGCTATTGAGGTGAAGCAGCGGGAGGTTGTAGCCGACCTCGGCGCCGACGGTGAGGTCGGACGCGCGGTGCGTCAGCGCGACGGCGCTGCGCCGGTACTCCTGCGCCCTCAGGAGCGCGTCGCTGCTGAGGTCCTGCACATAGAGTGGATCGCCGAAGAGGTCGACCGACGCGGCGAGGAAGGTCCGGTCGGACAGCCGCGCTTCGTGCGTCAAGGCCAGCTCGAACCGGTTCCAGCCTGGCGGCTGCGCCACGCCGGACGGCCACACCTCGTTCAGATCGTGCAGGAACGCCAGCTTGAGCTGGCCGCGGGTTCCCTCGGCCGGTGCCCAGCGCAGCTCGAGGCCCGCGCCAGGCCCCACCACCACCTTGTCGGTCGGCTTCGAGCCGAAGGGTGCGAAGACGTAGTCCGCGGTGACCGTCGCGTCCCAGCTCCGGCCGAGGGTGATGAACAGCGGCTGCGAGATCCCGAACCCACCGTTGCCGCCATAGCCGAGCTCGGGGAGCAGGAGCCCTGTCTGGCGATCGGACAGGGGCAGGTAGAGGATGGGCAAGGCCAGCACGGGCACCTGCACGGCGCCGTGCACGAAGGGGAGCCGGGGTGTGATGTAGATGACGGGCCAGGACAGGATGGCCCGCTCGCCCGGCACGATGTCCGCGTGGCTGGCCCGGATCTCCCAGGAGGGAGGGTCGGCGCCGCAGTCACACAGCGTGATGCGCGCGCCGTCGACGTCGAGGTGCTTGACGCCGCTCTCGCCGCGGACCTCGCCGCCGCCGAGAACCACCCGGTTTCGGCCGGTGGAGCGCGCCTCGTCGAGGGTCCGGCAGCGCGACAGGTCGAGCGGAGCGTTCTTGAGGAAGGCGACCACGTCGTGCGCGGCGTAGGGGCCGTCGAGCACGACGTGCATGCGCTCCGCCGTCACCGCGCGGCCGGGCTCGGCGAGGAGCACGTTGCCCGAGGCGTCCACCTCGCCGGTGCGAGTGTCGTAGCTCGCGACCTGCGCCCGCAGGGTCACCGCCCCCCGCCGCAGAAAGACGTGACCGGTCGCGACGCCGCGGCCGGTGGCGAGGTCGTAGTCGACCTGTTCCGCCTCCACCACCTCGAGCGGAGGGGCGCCGGCGGGCGCGGCAGGAGCGGCAGGGGTCGCGGCGACCGCGAGCGCGAGCAGGGCGACGAGCACTCGGCGCGCAGCCTACTACGAAGCGCGCACGGAGCCGCGCTTCACGCGAGCTTCCTCGCCCCCGGCAAGCCAGCGGACCGGCGCGCCCTCAGGGCGCGGCTGCGGCGCTCTTCGCGCCCGGCCGCTCGAAGTCGAGGGCGAGCACGTCCCCCTCCACGTGCTGCTGGTAGGCGACCTTCTCCTTGAGCGCGATCTCGACCACGGTCCCGGTGCCGCGCTTGCGCGGAGTCACCATCGACACCGCGCCGGGGAAGAACGAGGTGTCGAGGAAGCGGGTGTCGTTCGGCCGCACCACGCGGGTGTTCGGCAGCTCGATGCGGATGAGCTTGTCGCCGGCCTCGACGATGCTGAAGCGAGGCGCGTCGGAGAGGCGGACGAAGACGCGCGACGCAGCCGGGAGCTGCCGGAAGCCGACCTCGCGGATGAGGCGCGGCTTCTCCGCCGCCGCCACCGCGGCGGTGGCGCGCGCCTGCTTCCCAGCCTCGGCGCGGGCCGCGCGCGCTGCGGCGGCCCCGGCCTTCGCCTCGCGCGCGGCGGCGAGCTTGGCCTCGGCCCTTTCACGCGCGGCGGCCAGCTTGGCTTCCCGGGCGGCCCGGGCCCGCTCCACCTTCTCGCGGGCGGCGGTCAGCTTCGCTTCCTTCTGGGCGGCCCGCTTCGCCGCGGCGTCACGCTGCGCCGCCAGCTTCTGCTCCTGGGCGGCGGCGGTGCGTTGCTCCTGCTCCTTCTCGGCCTGGAGCAGGGCCTGCTTCTGCTCCGCCTGCTTCGCCTCCTGGTCCGCCGTGGCCTTCGCCTGCTCGGCGGCGACGCGCGCTTGCTCCTCCTGAGCCGCCTTGGCCTGCTCGGCGTCGCGCCCCTGCTTCGCCGCCTCGGCGAGGGCGAGCGCCTCCGCCGCCTGCGCCTGCTTCGCTGCCTCGGCGAGGGCGAGGGCGGCCGCCTCGCTCTGTCGCGCCGCCGCCGCGACGCGCTGCTGCTCGGCCACGGTCGCCGCGTCGACCTCGGCGAGCGCCTTCACGTCCTCGGGATCGGGCGCCACGCCTGCGCCACGCGCGCGCTCGACCCGGGCCCGGAGCACGTCGATGCGGGCCTGGGAGGCGGTGCGCTCGAGCTGCTCGGCGGCGGCCGCCTTGCGCGCCGCCTCGGCGGCGCGCGCCTCCGCGGAGAGCTGCGTGACCTGCGCCTTGCCGTCGCCGGCCAGGCGCTCCTCGGCCTGCCGAGCCTCCTTCCAGGCGCGGATCTCGTCGTTCTCGCGCGCCTGCCGGGCGACCTCCTCCGCGCGCGCCTTGGCCTCGGCTTCGCCCTTCGCCTGCGCCGCCGCGCGCTGCTCGGGCGTCATCGACTTCTCGGCCTCGAGGCGCGCCTCCTCCTGGGCGCGGGCCCTCGACTCGCGCTCCGCGGCCTGCTTCGCCTCCTTGCGCACCCGCTCCTGGGCCTGCGCGCGGGTCTTCGCCTCGGCCTCGGTCTGAGCCTTCGTGTACGCCTCGATGCGCTCGGCCGCCTCCATGGCCGTGCGCGCCTCCGGATCGCTCGGCGCCGCCGCGCCGGCCGCGCCGGCCAGGCCGGGGAGGACGGGGGGGATCACCGGGACCGGCGCCACCGCCGCCGCCGGGGCGCTCGCCTGCTCCGCGCGGGCAGGCGCGGGCGCCGCGACCACCGCCGCCGGCGCGGCCGGTCGGCCGACCTTCACGATGAGAGAATTGCCGCTCGCCTGGACGTCGGGCGGATCGACCTCGCGCTGGAACGCGATCATGATGCGAGCGATGGCGTTGTCGCCGGAGCCGTAGGCGAGGTTCTTCACGAGATGGATGGTGCCGTCTCCGACCTTGATCTCCTCCGGCACGTCCTTCAGCGCGCTCTCGGACAGGTCGATCACGAACCGCGGTGGATCGACCATCGAGAAGGTGGTGAAGTTGGGAGGCCGGGACCCATGGATGACGATGGTGGTCGCGCCGCCCTGCCCCTGCACCTCGACCTTGGTCACGAGGTTCGGATCGGCGGGGGCAGCGCGGGCGCTGCCGCCGGCGAGGAGGCTCAGGAAAAGAAGGGCAGAAAGGCGCATCGTTTGCTCCGGTCGGAGGCCGCAGGCACGATAGCATGCTGATGCGCGACGCAATAAAAAGGGGTCGAGTTACGCCGATGTAGGTGTTCACCCCCGGTTCGGCCACGCCGCGTGAGCGGACGCTACCGGGCGCCGAGGATCTCGCGCGCCTCGCCCACCAGGTAGAGCGAGCCCGCCAGCGCGACCACGCCGTCGCCTCCCGCCGCAGCGCGGGCGCAGGCCAGGGCGGACGCCACCGAGGGATGCTCATCCGCCCGCGCGAACAGCGCCTGCGCGAGGGGCAGATAGCTGCCGGTGGGCCGCGCGCGCGGCGAGCGCGGCGCGACGAGGTGGAGGGCACGCACCGCCGGCGCCAGCGCGCGCAGCATCCGCTCGTGATCCTTGTCCGCCAGCACGCCCAGGACGAGCTCGACCGCGCACCCGGGGTGGAGCTCCGGCAAGGCCGCCGCCAGCGCCGCCGCGCCGTCGGGGTTGTGCGCGCCGTCGAGCAGCACGCCGCCCACCAGCTCGAGCCTCCCCGGCCAGCGCGCGCTGGCGAGGCCCGACCGGATGGCGTCCTCCCCGACGGCGAGCCCCGCGCGATCGAGCAGACGCAGCGCTGCCGCCGCCAGGGCGGCGTTGGCCTGCTGGTGCTGGCCGGCCAGCGCGACGCGGCCCGGGTACGACCCGGCGGCCACCTCGAAGGGCGCGCCGCGCAGCGCCGCCTCGGCGCGGAGCGCTGCCAGCGCCTCCGGCGGCTGGTCGTGCGCGACCACTGCCGGGACGCCCGGCTTGAAGATCCCGCCCTTCTCCCGGGCGATGGCGGCGAGGCTGTCCCCGAGGAGCTCGGTGTGGTCGAGCCCGACGCGGCTCACCGCGCACGCGAGCGGCAGCACCACGTTGGTGGCGTCGAGCCGCCCACCCAGGCCGACCTCGAGCACGACCGCGCCCGCGCCCTCCGCCGCGAAGTGGAGGAGCGCGACCAGCGTCGCGAACTCGAAGTAGGTGAGCCGCTCGCCCTCGCCGGCGTCGTGCCAGGGACAGGCGCGCCGGACCTCGGCCACGCACCGCGCCAGCGCCGCGTCGGAGATCGGCTCGCCGTCGAGCGCGATGCGCTCGTTGAAGCGCACGAGGTGGGGCGAGGTGTAGAGCGCGGTGCGGTGGCCTGCCCGACGCAGCGCCTCCGCCGCCATCGCGCAGGTGGAGCCCTTGCCGTTGGTGCCCGCCACGTGGAGCGCGCGGAGTCCGCGCTCCGGGTGCCCGAGCGCCGCCAGGCCGCGCTCCATCCGCTCCAGCCCGAACCGCATCGCGAGCGGCTGGAGGGACGACAGGTAGGCGTGCACTTCCAAGGTCTACGCCAGGAGCGCGAGGAGCTGGGCGAGCTTGGCGCGCAGCTCGGGCCGCTTCACGATGGCGTCGATCATGCCGTGCTCGAGCAGGAACTCGGAGCGCTGGAAGCCCTCGGGGAGCTTCTCGCGGATGGTCTGCTCGATGACGCGCGGGCCGGCGAAGCCGATGAGGGCCTTGGGCTCGGCCAGGATCACGTCTCCCAGCCAGGCGAAGCTCGCCGCGACGCCGCCGGTGGTGGGGTGCAGCATGATCGAGATGTAGGGCTTCCTCACGGTCCGGAAGCGGTTCAGCGCGGCCGAGGTCTTCGCCATCTGCATGAGGGAGAAGATCCCCTCCTGCATGCGCGCGCCGCCGGTCGAGCTGAAGACGAGCGCGGGCACCTTCCGCTCGAAGGCTCGGTCGAACACCCGCGTCACCTTCTCGCCCACGACCGATCCCATCGATCCGCCCATGAACTCGAAGGCGAAGCTGCCGATCGACACCTCCCGCCCGTCGATGGCCCCCACCCCCGAGATGAAGGCGTCCTTCAGGCCGGTGTTCTTGGCGGTGCTCTTCAGCCGGTCCCGGTACTTCTTCGCGTCGACGAAGCCGAGCGGGTCCTGCGGCGTGAGCTCCTCGTCGAGCTCCCGGAAGCTGCCCGGGTCGAGCACCATCTCCAGCCGGCGGCGCACCGGGAGCCGCTCGTGGTTGCCGCAGAGCGGGCAGGTGTTCCACAGCCGCTCCCAGTCCTGCGTGTACGCGACCTCGCTGCAGCTGTCGCACCGCTTCCAGACCGCGTCGGCGCCCGTGGCCCCTTGCTGGGCCGCGCGCGTGCCGTCCTGCGCCTTGAGCGTCTTCGTCTTCGAGAACCAGGCCATGTCAGTCCCGTCCCAGCTTCAATTCCTCGCCTTGGGCGAGGATCCGAACATGCGGCAGCTTCAGGGTCGCGAGCTCCCGCCGCAGCTCGGCGCGATAGGCAGGCTTCAGGTGGTACAGCAAGATGGGGCAGCCGTCGCGCTCGAGCTTGCCGAGCTCCCCCGCCAGGGTGGTCGGGGTGAGGTGCCCGGAGAGGTCCGCCAGCGCCTGCAGCCGGGTGGGGAAGCTCGTCTCGACGAGCAGCGCCCGCAGCCCCTCGACCCGGTTCACGGCCCGCCAGAAACCGGTGGTCGGGCCGGTGTCACCGGAGATGGCGAGCGCGTCCGTGCCGTCGGAGAGGACGAAGCCCATCGACTCGACCGTATGGTGGACCGCGACCGGGCGCACGGTGTAGCGCCCGATTCGGAAGGGCCGGCGCGGATCGAACGGCTCCACGCGCAGCACCGGGCGCCGCGGGTCGGGGATGCGGGTGAAGTCGGGCCAGAGGCGGTCGTTGAAGACGTGGTCGCGGAGGGTAGCCACGCAGCCGGTGGAGGCGTGGACCACCACCGGCCGGTCGCGCCGCCCGATGAGGAGATCGGCGAGGAGGGGCACGTCCTTCACGTGGTCGAGATGACCATGCGTGAGGAGGACGTCGTCGATGCGGGTGAGCTCGTCGAGCGAGAGCGAGGCGGTGAGCGCGCCGGCGTCGAGGGCGAGCGTGCCGTCGAGGAGGAAGCTGGTGGTGCGGTGACGGGGGAGCTCGCCCCCCGAGCAGCCGAGGACGCGCAGCTTCACGGCGCGGTTCCCGGCGCGCCGGTCGGAGGTTGCTCGGCCTGGCCCATGCGGTCGGCGAACGCTTAACGGATGCAGCAGAGCACTGTCAACGCAGGTCGGGCGCGCGGTCCGCGCGGCCGGTGCGCCGGCCGCGCCGCTTGCAGTCGCTCGCGGCGCGCGGTAAGGCGGGGCGCCATGACGCTCACCTACCGGGACGCAGGCGTGGACATCGACGAGGGCGACCGCCTGGTCGAGCTCATCAAGCCGCTGGCCCGCCCGACGCTGCGCAAGGAGGTGCTGGCCGGAATCGGCGGGTTCGGCGGCCTCTTCGCGCTCGACGTCGCGCGCTGGAAGGAGCCCGTGCTCGTCGCGGGCACCGACGGCGTCGGGACGAAGCTCAAGGTCGCCTTCGCCGCCGGCCGTCACGCCACGATCGGGATCGACCTCGTCGCCATGTGCGTGAACGACGTCGCGGTGGTCGGGGCCGAGCCGCTCTTCTTCCTCGACTACTTCGCCACCGGCAAGCTCTCGGCCGAACAGGGCGCGGAGGTGGTGAAGGGGATCGCCGAGGGCTGCCGGCAGGCCGGCTGCTCCCTCATCGGCGGCGAGACGGCGGAGCTGCCCGGCTTCTACGCGCGCGGCGAGTACGACCTGGCCGGCTTCGCGGTGGGATGCGTCGAGCGCTCGCGCATCCTCGACGGGCGCGCGGTGGTGCACGGGGACGCCGTGCTCGGGATCGCCGCCTCGGGCCTGCACTCGAACGGCTACTCGCTGGCGCGCAAGGCATTGCTGGAGCGGCACCCGCTCGACTGGAGGCCCCCCGAGCTCGCCGGCCAGACCCTCGGCGATGCGCTCCTCGAACCTACCCGCATCTACGCGCAGGACGTGCTGGCGCTGCTCGCGGCGCTCCCGGTGAAGGCGCTCGCCCACATCACCGGCGGGGGCCTGCCCGGGAACGTCCCGCGCAACCTCCCCGACGGCACGCGGGCGGTCCTCGACGCGCGGCGCTGGCCGCGGCCGCTCATCTTCGACCTGGTGCAGCGCGAGGGCGCGGTGCCCTGGGACGACATGTTCCTCACCTTCAACATGGGGCTCGGCCTGGTGGCGGTGCTGTCTTCGTCCGACCTCCCCGCGGCGCAGTCGCTCCTGGCGAGCCGGGGCCTGGCCAGCTGGCCGGTGGGCGGGATCGAGCGCGGGCAGGGCGAGGCGAGCTGCGAGGTCGTGCGGTGATCCGCATCGCGGTCCTCGCCTCGGGCGGAGGGACGAACCTCCAGGCGCTCCTCGACGCCTGCGCCGCCGGCCGCATCGACGGCCGCGTCGAGGTGGTCCTGTCGAACGTCCCGGGCGCGGGCGCCCTGGCGCGAGCGGAGCGCGCCGGCGCTGCGGTGGAGGTCGTCCCGTCGCGAGGCACCTCCGACCGCGCCGCCCACGACGCCGCGGTGCTGGAGCGGCTCGACCACCACCGGCCCGACCTGGTCTGCCTGGCTGGCTACATGCGCCTCCTCACCCCGACGTTCCTGCGGGCGTTCGGCCCGACCGCACGGAGCCAGGGCTGCCCGCGCATCATGAACGTCCATCCGGGGCTGCTCCCGAGCTTTCCCGGCCTGCACGCGCAGCGGCAGGCGCTCCGCTACGGCGCGCGCTTCGCCGGCTGCACCGTGCACTTCGTCGACGAGGGCACCGACACGGGCCCCATCATCGCGCAGGCCGTGGTACCGGTGCTCGAGGACGACGACGAGGAGGCGCTCTCGTCGCGCATCCTGGCCGAGGAGCACCGGCTGTACCCGCAGGCGGTGGCGTGGTTCGCCGCCGGCCGGCTCTCGCTCGACGGGCGCCGGGTGCTGGTCCGCGGAGCGCACCCCCCGGCGACGGGCGCGCTGCGCGCGCCGAGTGACGACTGAAGCCGCCTGAAAGGACGAAGCCCCGTGGCGCAGACCTTCAAGCCGCCCGCCACCCAGCGCATCTACGACGTCTGCGTGATCGGCTCCCAGCTGGGCGGCGCTGTCGCAGGCGCGCTGCTCGCGCGGCGCGGCTACCGCGTGCTGCACGTGGACCACGACGGGCTCGGCCCGTCCTACGAGGACGGCGGCTATCTCCTCCCTTACGCCCCTGCGGTGATCCCCTCCCCGCGCTCGCTGCCGGCGGCCGAGACGGCGCTCGGCGAGCTCGGGCTCACCACCGACATGGTGCGCGCGCTCGAGCCGTGCACCCCGGATTTGCAGCTCCTCCTGCCGCGCCACCGGGTCGACCTGAGCCATGACGCCGCGCGCCGGCAGGCGGAGCTCCGCCGCGAGTGGCCGCGCGATGCGACCGCCCTCGAGGAAGCGTTCGCGCGTCTGCAGCGGCTCTTCGACCGCGCCGCGCCCTTCCTGAGGGCGCTGCCCCCCTTGCCGCCGGACGGCTTCGTGGAGCGCCACGCGGTCTCGAAGGCGCTCAAGTTCGCCCGCTCCGCGCCGGGCGGGCCCGAGCTCGCGCCCGATGCGGCGCGCGCCTTCGACGGGATGGAGCGGCATCCGCTCGTCGGCGCCCTCGGCATCGCGCAGCGCTTCCTCGGCTACCTCGACGGCCCCCCGCCGCCGCTCGCAGCGACGCGGCTCATGGGTGGCCTCCTGCGCGGGAGCCATCGGATCGTCGGCGGGCAGCACGGCTTGCGCGAGACCATCCGGCGCAGGATCGCCGAGTCGCGCGGGGAGATCCTGGGTGCGGAGGAGGAGCCGGCGGTCGCCGAGCGACTCGAGCTCGACGGCAATCGCGTGATGGCGGTGCGCCTCCAGGGCTCGCCGAACGCGTGGGTGGCGCGCGTGTTCATCTCCGCCACCGACGCCCCCGTGCTGCAGCGGCTGCTGCCGCCGGAGGAGGCCGGCGGCAAGCTGGAGCGGCTCCTCGCGGGCGTGCGACCGGTTCGTCAGCTGCTCGCCCTCAACCTGGTCGTGAAGGCTGCCGCGCTCCCGCCCGCCCTGGGCGACGCCGTGCTGGCGGTCCGCGATCCTGCCGGCGCCGACGCAGTGGAGAACGCGGTGCTGATCCAGGTGCTGCCCGCCCGCCGTGACAAGGGGAAGGGCGCAAGCGAGCTCGTCCCCGACGAGCGGGTGGTGTGCGCAGCCGGCTTCGTGCCGGCCGACGCCCCGGGGCGCGGCGACGACCACCTCGCGGCCCTGGGGCGGCAGATCCGCGACTCTGTGGCGGACGCCATCCCCTTCTTCGAGCGGCACCTGCTGCGCGAGTCCCTGCCCGTGCTCGCCTCCCCCCGCAGCCGGCGGGGCTCGCGCGTGCTCCCCCATCCGCTGTACCAGGTGGAGCTGGATCAGACGCTCGGAGTGACCGGGCTTCCGTGCCGGGCGCCGTACAAGAACCTCGTCTTCGCGGGCCGGGAGGTCATCCCGGGACTCGGCATCGAGGGCGAGTTCCACGCGGGGATCCAGGCAGCGGCGGCGACGCAGTTGCTGCTCGGAAAGAAGGACGGCTTCCGTTGAAGGCTGCCGCGCCGCACGAAGAGCCTTGCTTTTTCCGCCGTCTTGCCGCATACCTCCGCGTCTTTCAGGGGTTCACGACATGGCACGCCGCTGCGAATTGTGTGGGAAGGGGCCGCTCGTCGGCAACAACGTCTCCCACGCCAACAACAAGACCAAGACACGCTCCCTCCCGAACCTGCGCTCGGTCCGCGCGGTGGTGGACGGATCGGTGCAGCACATCCGCGTCTGCGCCCGCTGCCTCAAGGCGGGCCGGGTGACGAAGGCGGCGCACGGCGCCGCGCGCAGGTCCGGCGCCAGCGCCTGATCGCGAACGGGAAACGCCGGATGTCAGCCGGGTTGCCGGCCACCGAGCGAGATCACCCTCAGTCCAAGGGCCTCGAGGCGCTGCCGCTGCGGCGCGCCCTGGCTGTGCTGCACGCGGGCGACCTCGCGGCAGCGCGGGCGGTGGGGCGTGCCCTGCCCGCGCTCGCCCGGGCCGCCGGCGCCGCTGCGACCGCGCTCATCGGCGGCGGGCGCCTCGTCTACGCGGGCGCCGGCACCTCCGGCCGGCTCGGCGCGCTGGACGCCGCCGAGTGTCCGCCGACCTTCGGCATGGCGCCCGGGCGCGTGCTCGCCCTGGTGGCGGGCGGCGCGCGCGCGCTCCAGCGCGCCGTCGAAGGCGCCGAGGACGACGCCCGAGCCGCCCGGCGGGCGGTGGTCGGCGCGCGGGTCGGCGAAAAGGATCTGGTGGTGGGGATCAGCGCCTCCGGCACGACGCCTTACGTCCTGGCCGCCCTGTCCGAGGCGCGGAGGCGCGGCGCCCGGACGGCGCTCCTCACCAGCAACCCGGCCGCGCGCGCGCCGGGAGCGCTCCGCGTGGTGCTCGACACCGGCCCCGAGCTCGTCGCCGGGTCGACGCGGCTCAAGGCGGGCTCGGCCGCGAAGATGGCGCTCTCCCTCCTCTCGACCGCCGCCATGCTCCGGCTGGGAAAGGTGCGCGACGGCCGCATGATCGAGCTCGTCGCCACGAACGCCAAGCTGCGCGGGCGCGCGGTGCGGATCGTGATGGAGCTCGGTGACCTCGGCGAGCGCGCGGCCGCGGCGGCGCTGAAGCGGGCGGGCTGGAGCGTGCGAGCCGCCCTCGAGATCTCGGGGGCGAGGTCCCTTTCCCCCTCTCCCCCGCCGGGGGAGAGGGCTGGGGTGAGGGGGTCGAAGTCGAGGTCGAAGTCGAGGTCGAAGTCGCGGTCGCGGTCGCGGTCGAAGTCGAAGTCGAGGTCGACATGAGCAAGCGCCAGCAGAAAGCCATCGACCCCGCCGCCCTCGCCAAGGTCCGCTCCGAGCTGGCGGTCGCCCGTGGCAAGCGCCGCCTCGACCTCATCCTCGAC